>Ga0160428_1002637_pt1 | contig 10548 bp, 9 predicted proteins | sample SolpanmetagenomM_FD_108198 | JGI IMG/M metagenome (GOLD analysis project Ga0160428, IMG submission 108198) | Solar panel surface microbial communities from Lawrence Berkeley National Laboratory, California, USA - M | ecosystem: Engineered > Built environment > Solar panel > Unclassified ...
AGTGGGAGGAACACCCCAACCGCCTCGCCATCGAAAGCGAGGACAGCGCTCAAGGCGTCTTCGTGGTGACTGACGATCCGACCTTGGCGCCGGGTATGCTCCTGAACATGACGCGGGGCGACGAAACAATCGCAAAGCGCATCACGCGGGTGGTCCATCACATCGGCGAGCGCCTACGGACTGGCGTAAGCACTGGCGACGGCACGGATCAAGGTCCGGCCGGACTCGCCAACGTGGTGCGCGGGGTCATGGGTCACACCGATTACCTCGCGCATTTCCCTTGCCGCATCCTGCGAGACCACGGGGACCACCACCTCGACTTGCAGCCCGATCACCCGCAACTCCCCAAGCTGACCCGAGTTCCACTTGTCCCGCCGATCCCCGGCAGCCGGGTGAAGGTCAAGGCAGGCGGCACGGCAATCATGATCTTCCAACTCGCCGATCCGAGCAGGCCGCTGGTCCTACATGTCATCGGTGAAATGGAGATGCTTGATGTTCAGACCGGCATGAGCCAGCGCTTTCTACTCGATGACGACCGGGGTAAGACCAGTGATGAATCGGTGTACGCCAACCCACGCGTGCTGCTTCAGGACGCCGCTGGCCAGGTGTTAGAAATGCGGGCAGAGAGCGGGGCCGAAAGTGTGGTGCTGCGTGACCGTGCTGGACAGAGCCTGCTTCTGAACGCCGCTGCTTCAACAGTCACCCTGACCGGCATCCAAGAGCTGAACCTGACCGCCGCACTTGTGGCGATGGCAGACGGCGGCCCGCCAGTGGCCCGCATCGGCGACACCGCGCAGGTGGTGGGTGTGCAGCCCGGCCCGGCAACGCTCATCGCCACCATCATCACCGGCAGCAGCCGTGTCACCTCGGGGTAAAAATGCTACTCACAGAATTCCTCGATTCGCAGGGCGCGAACTGGGAGACTCAGCAGGCCGCCGTGCCCTCTGAAGTTGCCCAGCCACCCGCTACAGACCTCCCCGTGCTGCCGCCACCCGCCACCTCCTGCGACCTCGACGCCCTGTCATCCGTACTCGGCCCGCAGGTTGCCGCCGCCTTGAAAGCCCAACTCGCAAGCAGTGAAGTGGCAGGGTTGCTCACGGGCAGTCTGAACGATCAGAAGGCCCGGCTGACCAGCTACGCTGCGCAAATTGACGCTCAGATAGAGGGGGTTACATCTCAGCTCACCGTGCTGGCCGACGCGCAAGCGGTGTTGGGGGAAGCGCAGACAACCCTGCATGGCCTTCAGTCCCTTATCAGCGGTACGACGGCAACAGCGATTCAGACGGCCTGCCCAGCAGCGGGCTACCTCCTCGGGCTGGCCGGTGGCGCCCTGACCAAAGTGGACACTGAATTGACTGGCAAGGCGTCCATACTGAGCGGAGCGCAGGAGAAGCTGAGCAGCCTGCAAGCTGTCAAAGCCTCAACGGATGGCCTGCTGGCCCAGCTTGATGCCCGACTGGCAGCGCTTCCTGGCCTCCTGGCGGTGTTCCATGCCTGACTTCGGAACCGATCTCAGCTCCTCACCGGGGCTGGATGGCCGAATCATCTCCGGTCTGGACCTCCTGACTGAATCCATCGCACGCCGCATCCGCACCCCGAAAGGTGCGCTTTTTTATGACCTCAGCTATGGGTGCAGTCTCTATGACTACATGGGCGAGGCCAACCGTGACGGCGGAGCTGAGCTGTGCGCCGTGCTGGAAATCGAAATCGAGGAGGACGAACGAGTGCTAAACGCAACTGTGACGCCGTTGGAAGTCACCTTGAAATCCATCCAGCTCAGGGCCGACCTCGACACGGCGGCAGGCCCGTTCACCCTCGTCATCAGCACAGATCAAGTGGGCCAGCAGTTTGAGGTTCCGAGCGTTGCACCCTACGGGGTCGGGTAGATGGCGCTCTCAGACATGCTCCAACCGCGCACCCGAGCCCAGCTGGTGGCCCGGATGCTGAACGTGCTGAGCCTGGAATTCCCAGGCCACCCCCTCACCAACTACACCCCTGGCGACCCGCAGCGCACCCTGCTGGAAATCGCCGCCGAGGGCATGGCGGACGACGAGCGGCTGATCGCGGCGCTGGCGGCGGGCGGGTACCTGCAGACCGCGGCGGGCGACTGGCTCGACGAGCTGGCCTACAGCCAGTACGGCCTGCTGCGGCAGGACTCGGTGATCGCTCAGGGGTACCTGACCTTCACGGCCCTGCCCGGGAGCGGCCCGTACGAACTGGAGGCTGGCGCTGTCTGGGCCAGCACGACGAGCGGCGCGGTGCGTTTCGTGACCCTGGCGCGGGCCACGGTGGAGGCCGGGAGCAGCGTGCAGGTGCTGGCCCAGGCGCAGGAGGCGGGCAGCGCGGCGAACGTGGTGACCGGCAGCCTGACGGTGCTCAACACTCCACAGCCGGGCCTGAGCGTCACGAACGGCCCCGGCTGGCTGGTGCTGTCCGGGGCCGACCGGGAGAGCGACACCAGCCTGAGAGAGCGCTGCCGCCTCCGATGGGCCGAGCGGGGTGGCGGCGCGACACGGGGGGCGTACGAGTTCTGGGCGCTCTCCAGCGCGCCGAGCATCGACCGGGTGACCGTGCTCGACCAGCACCCGCGTGGGCAGGGCACCGTCGACGTGGTGGTCTGGGGCGAGGGCGGCATCGGCCCGGCAGCGGTGGCACTCGCCGACGCCTACATCCAGGACCGCAGGCCGGTCACGGCCGACGTGCAGGTGTACGCCGCGACCGAGGTGCAGGCCAGCCTGACCCTGACGCTCTACGCACCGGGAGCCGACCATGCCCGGATCGAGGGCGAGGTGCTCGCCAACCTCTCGGCGCTCCAGCAGGCCCTGCCGATCGGCGGCACGCTCTACGAGAGCGCGATCGTCGAGGCGGCCATGTTGCCGGCTGGGATGGTCGACGCGAAGGTCGCCGACAGCTTCGGTGACCTGGTGCTGACCCCCGTTCAGGCCGTGACCCTGACGCCGACGCTGGTCTGGAGGTGACCGGGTTCAGCGAGTACCTGCGGCGGCTGAGCCGGATCAACCCGCTCGACTACCAGGACCAGGGTACCCAGGCGCACCTCGCGGCACTGGCGGGGGTGCTCGACGATCTGGCGGCCGAGGCGAAGGCGGTCATGCTGGCCCGCCTGATCGCCTATGCGCCGGACGACGCCCTCGAGCTGACCGGCCACGAACGCGGTCTGCAGCGTTACCCGGGCGAGTACCCGGACGCCTTCAGGAACCGCCTGCTGCACGCCTGGGAGTTCTGGGACCGGGCGGGCACCCTCCCTGGCATGCTGGCCGCGCTCGAGCACATGGGTTACGGCGTCCGCATCGGCATGCTGACGGGTGACGTGGCCGAGGGTGTCTTCTCGGCGGTCACAGGCGGCGTGATCCTCACGCAGGCGGGCGGAGGCGAGGTGACCAGCAGCAGTCGCACCTACACGGTGGACGGCCAGACCTACACCCTCCCGACCCTGATCGTGCCGGACGACTATCGCTACTACAGCTACCCACCGACCCGGATCGTCGAGCACTACCAGGCCGACCCGAGCATCTGGGCCGAGTTCAGCCTCTACCTGACGCCCACCGAGGCCAGCTTCAACGCCGACGCTTGGGACGACGGCAGCCGCTGGGACGACGGCTCGCTGTGGGACCTGACCCTGACCCAGGCCGAGATCGACCGGGTGCGCAGCGTGATCGACCAGATCAAGCCCGCCCACGCCCGCCTGCGCGGCATCTACCTCGTGTCGCAGTTCATCACCGACTACTGGGACGACGGTTCGCCCTGGGACGACGGCAGCGTCTGGGACACCAACCACCCAACGACCCTCTACTTGAGACCAGGAGTGTAATCATGCCTCAGCAACTCACCCCGACCGCCGAGCCGCTGGACTCCCTGACCGTTCCGAGCACTGGAGACCCGCGCGACAGCGGACCGCTTCGGAACATCTTCCAGAAGCTCCTGAACATGCTTGCCGGGGTGCTGCAGCTCGTCTGCCCACCCGGCACCGTGCTGGCGTTCGCTGGCCCGGCTGCACCCGCCGGCTGGCTGCTGTGCAACGGGCAGACCGTGAGCCGCACCGATTACGCGCAGCTGTACGCGGCCATCGGCACCACCTTCGGCCCGGGCAACAACACGACCACCTTCAACCTGCCGGACCTGCGAGGCCGCACGGTGATCGGCGTGGGTCAGGGGCAGGGCCTGAGCAACCGCACGCGCGGCCAGACCGGCGGTGAGGAGGCCCACGCGCTGACTCTGCAGGAGATGCCCAGCCACACCCACCTCGCGCCGACCGCCCAGAATGACACCGCCGGGCTGTACGAGATTCCCCAGGGTGCCCACGGTGGCACTACCGGCTTCGCGTCCTCCGACTACAACGGCGCAGCCCCCACCGACGCGACGGGCGGGAACGCGGGTCACAACACCATGCCGCCCTTCCTGGCCCTGAACTACATCATTCGGGCGGGCGGATGAACAACGAGTTCTTGAGAGCCGACGCCCTCGGCGGCGCGGTCGAGCTGTACGCCGACCTGACCCAGCGGGTCGGGGGAATGGCAGACAGTCTGCAGATCGCAGCGGACGTGGCGCCCGATGTGCTGGCCCTGGCTGGGCTCGACCAACGCTTCGTGACATTCGGCGCGTCACTGCCCCGCGTGCCGACGAGCGGCGAGCAGACAGCGTGGTCGCGCGACCGGCCGCTGAGCGGCGCCTACCGGCCCGGCGGACGGCAGCAGCGGGTCGAGTGGAACTTCACCACGCATGCCTGGGTGGCGGTGGGTGACGCGCTGGCCAGCAGTGCCGACGTGGCCCAGATCCGGCAGCGGCTGACGGTGGACACCCTGGCGACCCTGCTGGCGGGTGTCGCCGGGCTCGTCTCGGGCGACACGGTGATCGTGCAGCAGGCGATCCTGGGTGGCACCTTCGCCATCCGCGACACGGGCAGCGCGAACGGTTGCACGGTCTATGGGCTGCCCGGTGGCCTGTACGCGATCCGGCTGTATGCCGGGCCGGTGCTGGCCGCCTGGGCCGGGATGAGCCCGGCAGCGAGCGGCACGGTCAACAGCGACGCAGTGCAGCTGGCTGTCAACGTGGGTGGGCAGGTGTTCATCCTTCCGGCCACCTACCAGTGGGGGCACAAGGTCATCATCTGGGCCAATACCGACATCTACGGCTCGGGCATGGCCACCATCCTGCTGGCCACGACAGACGTGCCGTTCTTCGAGACAGCACCGAAGGCCGCCCTGCCGAATGACGCGGAAGGCAAGAAAGTGCTGGCCGAGGGCACCAAGGGAGTCAAGATCCGGCGGATGTCGCTCGAACGCCCCGACGTGCATCCCACCGCGACCTGGGAGATCACCCTCTGGGACACCATCAACGCGGTGGTCGAGGACGTGAACGTCTTCTCGAAGGATGACCTCGACCGGCAGGGCGTCTCAGGCATCGCCTGTCTGGCCAGCGGCAACGCCACGTGTTTCATGACCAGGCTGACGAACATCTGGTGCAAGAGCGGCAGCGTCGTGATGCAGCACTCTGATTCCCGAATCACCGGCAGTAACTACATCTGGGCGAACCGGCGCGAGTTCGGGCTGAAGAACGAGACGACGAACCTGAGCGTGGCCGGCACCGACTTCGTACCGTCCTATGACAAGTGCGCCATCTGGTGCACCCCGACCGCGGTCGCCATGGTGGTCCTGGCCGACTGCCGGTTCGACGGCAGTTACGACAACGTGCTGACCGGCGGAGCGGTGCTCATCGAGGGCGGCAGCCTGCACCAGATCTACGGTCACTTCTACCAGTGCGGAAAATGGGCCATCTACGCCTACCAGACCCGCCAACTCGTCGTACACCGGAACACCTACGTCAACAACAACCGCATCAACGATCCTGACCAGACCACAGGCGAGGTCGGTCCCGGCTACGGCTTTGCGAACATCATCTTGGTTGACTGCTTCGACTCCGAAGTGGACGTCGGAGTTCACGTGATCACCGGCACCCGCACGCACCAGGACGTGGCGGTGCGCGAGATCGGGATCAGCGACCGCAACAACTTCACCAACGGCAATGTGACCGGAGCCTTCGACCGGGCGGTGGTCAAGGTCGGGCCGAAGTCCACCGTTACGAATGTGCGCGGGCCGGATGGGGAGTTGGAATACCAGCCGCTGCTGGCCTCCGCAGCCCAGAACGCCCTGCAGACCATCCCGGCGACCACCTGGACGCGCGTGAACATGGACCGGGTCATGAGTACCGGCGGGGATGCGGTCAGGCCCGCCACGATGGAGCCCGGTGTCTATACCGTGGCGGCAACTGGGCTCTACCTGATCGCCGCGACCGTGGTGTTCGTCGGGCCGAACGGGACCAGCGTCAACGCCGCCGTCCGGCGGAACGGCGTCGAGTCGCTGAAGATCGGTGAGGACGGCATCGTCACGAACACCATCGCCCTGACGAACACCGGGATGCTGGACCTGGTGGCAGGCGACACGATCGACGTCTGGGCGTACAGCAGCGCAGGAACGCAGGTTTACGGCGACGCCACCACCATCACCACCAGCGTGAGTATTCGGCGCCTCGAAAACTGACGGACACAAGCCCCACTCGACCCCGCTTCGGCGGGGTTTCTCTCTGGAGGTTCAGCATGAGCAGTAAACCCACACCGCACAATCTTGAACTGGTAGGCCCGCAGTATTCGCCGGTCGAGACCCTGCCACTGGACGGGTGCACCTGGGAACTGGTGGCGGGCAGCACGAGGCTGACCGGACTCGGAGGCGCGGCCAGCGTGCAAATCCCGGTGGACGCCACTTCTGTACTGATCGAGAGCATGGCCGCTGAGGTCCGGTTTCGGGGAGGCACAGACAATGCCGTGACGGTGGCTCTGCCTTCCGCCGATGTCATGAACGGTACGGCCGGGGGCTGGCTTCCGTCCCTCGCGGCGGCCACTTACCGCTTCGCGGACGCCAACGGCAAGCCCTCGGTCTCCTTCCTGGCCCTGCTGAGCTCGGGTGGCGTGCGCCTGACGTGGTTCAACTGATGGCCGGCACCATCGGGAGCCGCCCGGCGGCCTCGCCCAGCGGTGGCGGGGCCGGAAAGAGCGCCAAGCAGATCGCCATCGACGCCGGGCAGCTGCCGGCCAACACCACCGACGCACAGTTCGTGGCCTTCCTGCGCGGCCTGAATCCGCGTGGGGCCTGGGCGGCAGCCACCGTTTACGCGGTCAACGACACCTTCACCCAGGGTGGCAGCACCTATCGGGTCACGGCCAACCACACCAGCCCAGCCAGCTTCACCTTCGACACCACGAAGATGGAACTGCTGGCGGCAGCGGGGTCAGTCGGCAAGCCCGGCAACTACATCGGGGCGAACCCGGCGGCCACCGGCCCGGTGCTGATCATCCAGGGCGGCGGCTACGTGGCGGCAGCACCGAGCATGCTCGCCAGCCTGACGGCCCAGCTGTATCTCAAGGGTACCGACGGCCTGTATGCCGACGGCCTGGTGCCCTACGTCTGGCCTGCTGGGGTGTCTGCCGGGTACCGCATGATCCTGCAGGCGCAGACCAGTGGCACTAACATCCTCTGGCTGGCACCAGGTGCGCAGATTCCCAGCACCCTCGGCACGGGGGACGCGGCCTTCGTGGAGCTCGGTACGGCTGGCGCGGTGCAAGACACCGTGGTTTGGAAGAAGGGTGCCGTCTACTTCGACAACAGTGCCATCAAGACCAGTGACCGCTTCCTGGCCGCCACCTATGCCAACGTGGCCGCCTTCGACGCGGTGTACACCAAGGTCGGCACGTTCAGCACCTACCTGTACGATCAGGCCGGCACGCCTGTTTCGGGACGTGAACTGCAGCTCGACCCGGGCGGCACCTCGTCCCGCTACCGCTACCTGCGCAGCTCCTACCCGACCGGCAGCGCAACCTTCCCGGACGGCAGCATCGTGGTCTTCGGCCAGAAGGGCGGAAATACCGACGTCCTGGTGGCGATGCTCCGGGCGAGTGGTACCACCCCAGCCACCCTGGGCGGGGTCGAGGCTCGGCTGAATACCAACAATGGCACCCTCAGCCTCTGGACGCTGGTGAACGGGGCTGAGACGCAGGTCGGGGTTTCGGTGGCCAAGGGGGCAACGAACGACACCTATTACGGGATGCGGCTCGCTGTGTCCGGAACATCCGTCAAGGTGCGCTCCTGGCTGGCGAGCGGCGCGGAGCCGACCACCTGGGACATCGACACCACCCAGAGCACCGTGAACGCGTCGGGGCTGGCAGGATTCGGGGACAACATCAGCTATGGCAAGTTCAGCTTCATGGGCGTCTCACGCGGCGACGCGCTGGCCCCGGTGAGCTGAGATGCCCAAGGTCACTGTCTTCGACCGCGCCCGTGGCGGCCTGGTAGATGTCGATCCGGCCATCAACACCGTTACCGCTTACCTGCGGGCCAACCTGGACGGCACGTATACCCCGACCACCAACGCCGCCGATCCACTGGTGATTCAGCTCGACCCGACAACCCTGGTCCGCGTGGCACAGCGGCAGCTCGGGACGATTATCGACGCGGGTGTCACCTACCGTACGCGCGATCCGCTGCAGATCGCCTGGACGGACCGGACCACCAGCCTCACCATCGCCAACAGCGACCTGACAGGCGGCACCTACGGTCCCCTGGTCAACGGGCGGTACCGGATCAGCCTGGGCAGCCTGCGCAGCACGGTGCCGGGCGTCCCGGCGGTGATGGTGACGGCCACCCTGCCGATCACGTTCGTGCTGATGAACTTCTGGGGCTGGGGCATGGACGCCTACCAGAAGACCGGCATGGTGTACGGCGGCACCAACTCCGACATGCGCTTTGAGGAGTGCCTGGGGCTGAGCGGGAAGCCGCCCGCCGGGTACGACGGGGCCATGCCGGCCTTCTTCGTGGTCAGCGAGAACGGAGCGAACCTCGAGGTCGCCAACTGCGAGTATCCGAGGACGCGCGGCATCAATGTCGTCAGCTTCCGGAACCCGAGCGTCAGCGGGCGCGCAGGCGGCGGCGTGCGGGTGCAGCGCGTGGTGGCGAACGACATCGACGGTCGGCGGGTGGACGCCACCGGCAACTGGGACGGCCGCACCAAGATCGGCAACGTGGTGCAGTTCCAGAACTGCCAGAACCTCACCTCGGACAGCTTCGTCGAGGACTACATCAGCCGCCAGGACCCGGTGTACGCCGCGGAGATCGAGGACGCGGTCAGCACCTACAACAGCTTCTGCGCTCCCGGTCAGAACGTGATCTTCCGGCGCTTCCTGGTCGAGAACAACATGCCCACCGACGCGGCCTTCGCGGCCTCCGGGGGCACGCTCGCCACCATCGGCAGCAACGGGTCCGGGGGCAGCCTGAACTATGGCGGCACCGGCGGCCTGATGGGTGACAACCAGGGCATCACGGTCACGGCTTCGAACGTCGGGCAGGGCTTCACCTTGCGCGACGGGACCGTGCTGAACGTCGCCAACTACGGCGGCGCGATCCAGTCCGGGCACAACAACCTGATTGACAACGTGACCGTGATCAGCCACGGGTTCATCCGCAGCAAGGCGGCGGGTGGGTACAGCCGCATGGCATGGACGGGTGGCGGCGGTTTGCACGCCTGGGACCGCGCGGTGAACAACAACGACCCCAGCATCTGGTACGGGAACATCATCCGGAACAGCAAGGTCAGCTACAACCTGATGAACACCTCCGGTGTGATCAGCCGGGGCTCGACGCCGATCTGGGACAACTCGAACGGTGGCTGCACGTTCACCAACAACACCATCAACCCGGTCCCGGCCAATGTGGCCGCCGCGCTCGCTGAACTGGACGCCGCCCGCGCCGCGCAGATGAAGGTCTGGTCCGACGCCGGTACGGTGATCGGCCTGAGCGCCGCCGCACCGGTCTCGACACTGAAGATCAGCACCGACCCCGCTGCCTGACCCCTGGAGTCCATATGAAACACGTTTTACCTGCGGCCCTGATCCTCGGGGCCGCTTCTGCTGCCGCCATCCTTTCGACCGCTTCAGCACCACCCACTCGCACCGCCTACTGCCCTCCAGTGGCTTACCGGGACTACGAGGTCGTCTTGGGCCGCTCGGTCCTGGTGCGACCAGTGCCCGGCTGTACCCGGCCGAGCCTGGTGCGCAAGGTCAGTAACCTCTCTGGCCTTCCGGAAGCCCCCAGGAGATCCCCGTGCCGAGTCCGAACACCTTCCTGCCCCGCATCTGGCTGTTCGTCTCTCACCTCGAGTATTCACTCGACGGGCATGGCTGGACGTACCTGCGGGCGCTGCCGTGATCCGCCGTAACCGCTTCATCAGTCTGATCGAGCCCTTGCTCAACCAGCGCCTCACCATCGCGGGTAGCCACGCGGCCTTCGCGTTCGTCTGTCTGCTCAGGCCGAACCTCGACCTGATCTTCCGGGCCTACCAGCCGTTTCAGAACGTCACCGCCTGGGGCGTGGGACTGGGAGCCCTGGCCGTGGTGCTGCTGATGGCGCACCGGGCCAGCCTGCTGCTGATGATCGCCCAGCTGATCAGCTCCTGCGCCATGTTCACGGTCGCTGGCCTACTCACACT
>Ga0160428_1002638_pt1 | contig 10546 bp, 10 predicted proteins | sample SolpanmetagenomM_FD_108198 | JGI IMG/M metagenome (GOLD analysis project Ga0160428, IMG submission 108198) | Solar panel surface microbial communities from Lawrence Berkeley National Laboratory, California, USA - M | ecosystem: Engineered > Built environment > Solar panel > Unclassified ...
GAATGGTAGGTAGTGAAGAACCCATCCCACAACGGGGTAAAAGCCAGCGTAGTGGATCTGGTCAATCTCGAACATTGAGAGATCCGTGTAACCGCGTTGCCAACGGATCAAGTAGAAGAGGACAATGAGGCCAAAGGCCGGGAATGCGGCAAGACCACCCCAGTAGACGAGGGGGTTTCCAAGCAGGAAGTACTTGACAACTAATTACGATGTTAGCCATGTAATGATTTTGTTAGAAAAAATGAACCCTACTATGATCGTCCCAGCCACACATCCTCAATCCAACATTGAGAATAGGCCATTGCCACCAAGACGATGCGAGGTCATCTTGTTTATCCGGGTCGGGAACCAGCGCGTTGTTGGAGGTCATCATAGCAACATTCAAGTGAATGAAGTCCCTAAGGAACGGCGACTTGTACGAGCCAGGCTCTCCAGGAGGTACTGTACTTTGTTAGCAAGGCCTTCGAAGCAGTCTACCGTGATGTGCATACGTTTGTCATTGATGTGACTCTCCACATTCCAGTGAGTATATTTGTCTTTCGGGTTGTTCTCCTTGATGCAGCTTGTCTCAATTTGCTTAAAGCCCCACTGAGGCAAGTTTACGTTTCCTGCTCGAAGCCAACAGTCCAGATCAACATGTTTCAACCTGAATGCTGTAGTCAAAGTCCTGATCTTGGAACGATCACTCGAAGCAACGTCGTCAACCACGTGAATTTCCCAATGATCCTTGGTGTCTCCAATGGTGACGTTTCCGTAACATGAAACCTCATAATCCGCTTTCGTGACAGGAGCTGGGACATTGTGAGAGTGCAGGTTGCGACCAGTTTGCGCATGGAGTAGACGGATGACAGCCTTGTCGCTCACAAACTTGAGTGGCGCCTCGGGGTCGAATTCCGCCTCATGGCGATTAGGATAGAAGAACCAGTCATTGTTTGCATCCTTGTGATGGTAGCAAGTAATTTGCTGCTGGTTAGAACCCTCGGGGTAAAGCTGAACATGGGAATGAAGAAGACCTCCTCCGTAGCCCATGTTTTTGAGAGTTGCCTTGGATCCGTATGCAATCTCCAGCGGACTGTTTGTACCAACTTCCGTGCCCCTGAGGTTCGCCTGAAACAAGGAGCTCATCTGCGCATCACCAGGCCCACTGTTCTCCAAAATGAGAAAGTGGAGATAGAAGGAAAACATGTAGACCATAAGAGGAATGACAATGAGTCCCACAACACGTGTAGCTAGGTGAGCGCCAAGCTCGATCTTCGAAAGTTAGCTCTGTCTTACACGCGATCCAAGAGCAGCCCCTACCTTTGAGATCTTGAGGTTACCGAACTTGTTCCACAAGTCCTCAGCAGTGTACAGACCAACGAGAGCTGTACAGAAAAGTCCAACCCACTTGACACTGCAAACACAACCAATTGAAATACCGGTGAGCACCAGCCAAATGCTCCACTCAGGAGTAAAGGGCTCCTTTCGTAGGTTGTGAAAGCGCGCCCAACACAAAATAGTCGTAAACGTGAAGAAGAGCAGCATGGAGTCTAGAAGAATGAACCTGCTGATGGTGGTGTAGGAGTTCTCAAAGAGGACCATCATCGTAACAAGCCATACAGTGTTCCTCCTGAAGTTAAGTTCCTTGGCGGTGAAGTATGCCACAGGTACACACAGAGCCCCGAAAGCCGCGTTGAACACCCTCATAAAGGTGTAGTTGACGTCTTCGGGGTAAGTGTCGCCAGACTTGAACTCGAAAGACCCGTTGTAGCCCGCCATGTATCCAGACAGACCGACGAGCATTTTCCCAAGAGGAGGGTGGACATCGAAGTAGAACTCGCGCTTGATGTAGTGTGACCCGAATTTCCCGAAACTGTTGGGTGTGAATTAGGTGCTTGCGGGTTCGCTAGATGCTAAGAAAAAGGACCTACTGTGCCTCGTCCCATGTGACAATATCCGAAAGGCCAATCTTCCACATGCGCGTGAGGAAGGCCAGGAAGGTGAAGAGTATCGGGGCCAGTATGAACTCGTACTCATCCAGGAAAGCCACAAGACCGTTTGTCTGTGCATGGAGTGTTAGCAACCCCCCAGAAACCTAGCGTGCTCGACAAGTGTACCTGCTGTTGAATCTTCACCTTCTCCTGCTCTGGCAACACCTTGACCTGACCGTTGCTACTCTGCTTCTGCGGTACGTTTCTCCTCCTGAGGTCGTCCGCTTTTTGATCTGCGCCGGTGGCGTATGTGGTTCCCGGAGCGGCCATGATGGTGGTCTAGTGCTGCGAGATTGCAACGGCGCCAGAGAAAGGTACCAGCTTACGACTGTGCGTGTAGAAGAGCTGGAGCAGCGCGGAGAAGCTCACGAGAACTCGAAAGGCGCCAACTGCAACTATAGCTTGCTCTTGTGTTCTTGAAGGACCGTCCGTTGGTCGAGAGAATGAAGAGCGAACAAGGGGGGCTGTCAAAGAGGCCACGACGAATTGTCTTGCGGAGGTATTCCTGTCCAACACGGCACGACTCGCAAGCCGCAAGGGGGAGAAACATGAAACCCCTTTTTCACGTCACGTGATTGGGTCTTCATGAAACATGATGGGCTTGTATGAGTTACATCCATACGCTTGCTTGCTTTGTCTACAACTGACCAGCTACCTGTTTGCTCTCACGGCGACAACTAGCTACACTTAGCAAGCATGGACCCATTCTCCTCAGAAGGAGGCAAGCCCCGCTTCACAGCCTCCAACCTATCCCCTTCCCTAACCACCCCCCCACAGAACTTCTCAACATCCACTCCGCCTTCCACCAGGGCCAATTCGCATCCGTCGTCTCCTACGACACCACCCCGCTTAGCCCCGCCAATCAGCTCCGCGCACACATCCTGCAGCTCCGCGCGCAAATAGAGCTCGGCAACACACAACAAGTCCTCGACGAGCTAGAACACGAGGCCCCGACGCCCGACACCCTCGCCGTGCGCGCGCTCGCGCAGTACACGCAGGACCCGGAGGACGGCGCCGTCCGCGAGGACGTGCTGGCGTTGGCGCAGGAGCACGGGGACAACGCGACGGTGCAGGTGCTGTGCGGGACCGTGCTATCGAACCTCGGGCTGAAGGAGGAGGCGCTGGCTGTGCTGGCCAAGCACACGGGGAGCTTAGATGCGTGAGCCCCCCCCCGCCGCTTACTTCTACGGAAGGATCCGCTTCTTCTTCTCCCTGGCGCCACTCTAGCTGACACACACACGCACGCAGCGTCGCCGTGCTCGTGCAGGTCCACCTCTCGCAGAACCGCCTGGACCTGGCGCAGGCCGAAGTCCGCAAGGCCCGCAGCTACGCCCAGGACCACCTGCTCGTCAATCTAGCCGAGTCGTGGGTGAATCTCCGCGAGGTGCGTTTCTCCCTGTCGTGTTTCGGGGGGGTCCTACCCCTCCTCTGGCCCTCCCGGCCACACGGACGGTCCCCATCCTAAAGCTAAGCCAAGCTAACCCTCGCGTTCGCGTCACAGGGCGGCGAGAAATACCAGACGGCCTTTTACGTGTACGAGGAGCTAGCCTCGACGCCCTCGACGCAGTCGGCGCGCACGCTGCTCGGCCAGGCGATTACCGAACTGCATCTCGGGCGCACGCCCGAGGCCGAGGCCGCGTTGACGGAGGCGCTCTCGCTAGCGCCGGACAGTGCCGACGTGCTGGCCAACGCCGTGGTGCTGAATACGATCCTGGGCAAGACGGCCGAGGCGGAGGAGGTCAAGGGGAGGCTGAGAGGCGTGGCGCCCGGGCATGTGCTTTTGAGGGATCTGCAGGCGAAGAGGGACGGCTGGGAGGCGGCCAAGGGGAGGTACAACCCGAGGTTCGAGGTCGAAGTGTAGGTAGGGGAAAAGGGGGGGAACTAGGTGGTTGGGATAGGTTTGGAGTTTTCTTTTTTTTTTTGTGGAGGCGAGCATGGCTGCGAACGGTATCAACACGTGCAGTCGGGGCCGTCAGGATGTATCGTAAAAATATCGTTTCACCCCTGCCTCACATCAACCAACCTATGCGCCCCTCTCCACCTTCACACACTCCACCTCGCTCAAAACCGCAGCTTGGGCAGAATAAACACCACAGTCAACGCCACCACCCACAAGATGCCGATATACGCATACAAGCTCAGACGGGCCCACCAGCCACGGCCCTCGGTCATGCGCTTCAACATACCCATACGACTGCCGGCCTTCTCCATGCCGCCGACGCTCTTATCCAGCGCCGCGGCCGTGCGGTCGACCAGGCTATTGGAGCCGGTGACGGCGTCGGAGAAGGACAGCGACGCGGCCTTGAGCGCGCCGGCCAGCGAGAGCAGCGAGTCGGTGAGCGCGTTCTGCTCGTCCGAGTGGTGGTTCATCAGGGCGTCGGTGGATGCCTCGGCGGGCGCGGGGGCCGGCGCGGGCGCGAAGGGAGAAGTCGACTGTGTGTTTTGGCGCGGTTGCGGCGCGCCGGAGGCGGCGTGCGAGGACGTCGTGGCTGGGTCCTGGGGCGCGGCGGCTTGCGGTTGGCGGGCGCGCAGGGTCGAGGATATATTGGCGGCGGCGGCGAGCGTGCGGGTGTTTGAGGGTTGCGGGGTGTTTTCGCTGTCAAGGCCGGCGGACTCGGTGGTGACGGCGGGGGCGTAGCGGCTCGCTAGGTCTTCGGTGTCGGACGCCGAGTCCGAGGATGCGTCGGCGGTGGACGACGAGGGCTCGTTGAGCTCGGCGAGGCGGTCTTGCAGCTGTTTCAGGAGCGCGCGGCTCTCGTCGATCTGGACCTTGGAGATTGTGGTTCTGGACGCGGCTGGCGCGTCTCTTTCGAGCCGCAGGACGAGCGTGCGCGCATAATCAAGGTTCTGTTGTGGGTGGGCGGGTTAGGTATGCGAATCTGCTGGAGCGCGAGGATTGAGGACTGACGACCTACTGCGCCGACTTTGGTTCGTTGGTAGCTGGATTTGCGAAGGTGTCGATCTGCTCCCGGGGAGAGGAGTGTATGTTGCAAACGGTCGAGGAGGCGACGAAGATCGATCGAGGTCGCCGTTGGACTGCGCGAGCGAGCGACTTCTGCTTGGAGAGACATGCTTGATGTGTTGCTGGTCCTTTGGTGTCCTGGCGGTGTTGGTGATCTCACAGAGGGGCACGTGATATCGATTAGCCAATGTCGTTCAAAAAGCACAAGCAAAGGGAACGGAGAGAACTGTAGAGTAAGTAGATCAAACAATCATCATTGCAGCTAGCCGTGTAGCCGCCTTGTAGTCCGCTCAGCGGTACACGGGTTGCTCTCGAAAGCTCTATGAACATGGATCAAAAACGCCATGATCTAGCGAGGAAGACAAGTAACAGCATATATAGATAAACACCGGATAGCGTGCAACACGCCGGGTCCCGTAGATGCTTCGGTTTCATTCATTGTAATGGTAGACCTGGGAGTGTTAGCGATGGTGCTTGCATGCATGCATGCCGCAAGAACATGAAGAAGAAAACTCACAAAATAATTTGGCAATCCCCAACTCGACCAGCCGAGTCGACTGGCCATCTTCGCGAATCCCTCGGTCTCGATCAAGTGGTAAAAGGCAAACGGAGGGAACATGGCTCCGTCGCGATGTACATCGGCCTTGACCAACAGCGCCGTGCCACCCACGCCGTCCAACTTGACCTCTTTGCTCTCGTCGCCGTCTTGACCGTCGGCCATGAATGCCATGAGCGAGCGGTAAGTCGCCATTTCGGCGTATCCTTCCAAGAGGATGTCGTCTTTGCCCATTTTCTCCCCCAGCTCGCGCGCCGTCGAACTATCCACCCATGAGTTGTAGTCGTACGGCCGTACCTCCCACTGGTTCTTCTCCTTGTCGAGGAAGCGCTGGTAGCAGTTCGGCACGATGATGGGCTTGTCGTGGCCTGCTAGGTCTTGGATCAACGTGTGCGGCGTCTCCACAATGTCCCCGTCCAGCCAAAGCACCCACGCGGTCGACGGACCCAGCGTTGTGAACAGCAGCGAGTTCCGCGCCTTGGACATGGCGGCCCGTCGCGCCTTCTGATTCGCCATCTTGTGCCGCTCGCTCTCCAGCTGCGAGCCTAGCGGCGGCTCAAAGTCCTGCCGCATTATCGTCACGCTGGCGAAACGTTGTGATGATGGAGTCGCTTGCGTCTTTGCTACCTGCTCTTGTAACGCTTTGCAGGCTGCGTTTCCGGCCGAGTCCTTCGGGATGATGAAGCCAAGGGAGATGAGTTCGTGCGGGTAGTTGAGCGCCAGGAGGTTCGCCCAGTACTCCGGGTAGAAGCGAGCGAGCGGCGTGAGGACCAAGATGCTTTCGCGATTGCCCACGGGGTCGCTGGTGGCTGTGATGTTGCCCAGCTGGTAGTGCACGACAGGAGGCGCTGAAGCGTTGGCGGAGGGTTTTTTCGTGCGTCTGAAGGGGAACGACGCAGGCGAGAGGATGTTCGAGGCGGCTTCCTGAGCTCCATGCCGTATTCGCGCGGGCGTGCTGCTCTCGGGCGAGGAGAAGAAGAAGACGAAGAAGCCGATAAGCAGCATGAGCAGTAGCACTACGGTGACGGGGTTGCGACGCCGCGAGGCCCGGGATGAGGCCATGGCTTTGTCGGGCCAGCTACTGCTGGAGGATTGAAACGGACCTGCCCTTCAAAGCGGCTAGCAGTTGTTCGTCCGAAGTGTGCGCAGAAGAATTACGTGTCACGATTTAGGAGCCTCGAAGCTTGTGTCAATGTTTCAGAAGGGCCCGAAAGGCTTGGCGGCGCGGGAATCAAGGGGACGACGACGTGTTGTCGCACATGGTGGGACCAGGCGCTATAGCAGCACCGATAGCACGGATATACAATAATGAAATGAGGTATGAGCAGGAGCGTCTGCCAACAATAATGACCATTCCTTTTGTTGTTTGCAGCTCAGCCGTCTGACTCGACGGGTAGTACTTGCTTTGCATGGGATGCAGCGCTACACGTCATACGCCCTGCCTCGTTTGCCCTGCTGCGCAACACCCTTCGAGTCCGCCGGCGCAGTCACTTGCCCCCCAACTATGCTCCATCCGTCGCTCTGCATCTCCTCCACTTGTGCTTGACCTTGACAAGGACAAGGTCACCCGTAGCCTGCGCGTCTTCCTTGGAATCGTGGCCTTTGGCGGTCGATATTTGGATGTCTCGCGACAACAGCTGCTTCGTCAGGGCCTTAAGAGACCGTCGGTAGGGCAGGCCTCTGGGATGCGGAAACAGCAGCGCCGTGTCGATGATGCAGGGATGCAGAATACGCATGACGTTGAGGTCGTTCTCGATAGCATGTCCGATCAAGGGTGTTGAGGGTGAGATGAGTTTGAAGAGAAGATCTCGCGCAACCTCTGGCGACCTAACAATACGTAAACCGTTCGAAGCATCTTTGGAAGTCTCGTTGTATGGCAGAGAGCCGAGGAATTGCTCGCGAGAAACACCAGAATACCTTGTGTTGAGATCCAGAACGGAGCCTAGAGGCCGTACTAACACATCTAACAACTCCGCTCCCGTAGGCCAGGCAGTTGCGGTGACTCTGACTAATTCCATGCCATGGACAGTGTAGCACATCTCGCAGTCAAAGGACACAGCCCGATCAGTCGGTGCGTCATTGGGGGGTGTATGCTTGAACTGCCAGAGAGACGCAAGTCTCTTGATGTCGTTTACCTTGAAGACGTGAGTGTCTGTTGTGACACACCCAGCCGACACACCGATCGACTCCCCACAGCAAGAATACACCGTGTCTCTTTGGCCCATGGACGCGTCAAGTCGATTGTTCTTAGGCCTGTCGCGCCGTCCGTAATGATACGTACAAGGTTCGCCGGCAGTCAGGGCTGCGTCTTCGCGCCTCCTATCTGGAAACACCTGGAAACGTGAATTGCAGCGATCACATTGTTCGTAACCCGCAGAGGATTCTACCCCCGCCTTTGCATTTGCAATCTCCTTTGCGGTAGGTGGTGTGATGACGTAACCGAATTTCTCCAACCCATCTTGTTTCGCGAACAGGTGTGGTAGGATCGAAAGCTCTTGTCTAGTCGTCAGGCCCGTCAAGATTGGTCCCTCCCCTTTGTCGACATGCGTGGAAGCCATTTTAGGTGTGAATATCTCGAGGCGTGCTTTCGTCCATTGCTCCATGGTCATCTTCTTATAGGCAACCATGCGCAGCTTTATTACATTGCCGTACACAACGGGACTTTCCGTGGCAAACTTTTCTTCCTCATCCAGTGCCATTGTAATAAGCTGCGCATTGGTCAACGCTAAAGCGCGGGTAGCAGGATCAGTAGCCTTGCTGACTTCCTGGTTAAGTCGGACCATGCCTTCGTGAAGCTTTTGAAGGTATAACAAGCGGGTTGCATGACCAGCAGGATCTTTGCGGAGTTTCCTTGGGTTGAGGGACTCTTTCTTGGCTGGAGTGAGGGATGGGTTTGAGCGACGCAGAGGTGGCGGAGAGATGGACGGCTGAATGGTGCTCACATTGGAGATGGCTTGCTTCACAGCTGCTGAAGGGAGTTTTAGTTCATCTGTAACTCCTGGGCGCGGAGTCTTCGGGACGGCCTTGGTCAGACTTCCAGTGAAAGGCTTCGGCTTCGGTCGCGGAGCAGGTAAAGCTTCAGGCTTGTCATGAAGTTTGCGCCTTTTCGCGGATTCTCGGTCGGGGAAGTCATCTTGGAAGTTGTCTGGCTTGATACGATCATGATTGAAGATACAGTTTGGCAGTGCACATTGATCGATGAGCGGACAAAGCAGAGCGCTGAAGCGGCCTGACGAATGGAGAGCGAACATTATGTGCACATTGATATCGAGGTTGTTCTTTCGTGTGAGAGTTTGACGACAACAGCCCTGACTGCCTGAGGTATAAGAGTATTAGAACTACCAGTCAGTCAGCCAGTCGATCAGCCAATCAGTCAATCACTCATGCTTGAAGCCGTGAGCCTGGAAGGACCGTGAAGTGTCTGGAGATGGATGAAGGATGATGGATGCTGCTTGATGTTGAAGGACGCCGAAGTCTTTCTCTCACATGCAAATCAATCAAAGACCGTCGGAATCGGAACCACGAACTCCGCCGGACGGACGCTGCCTGCCTGCATGAATGACGATGACGGCGATGCATGCGTGGATGGTCAAGCATTATAACTAAGTAAAGTCCTCAGCGCCGCCCTTTTTCTTCTCCTGTAGAGCAACACTATACACAACATCACGACATGGTCCACATCTGTGTTCTAGTGCATGGGTATGCAAGCTCCCTCCCTGAGAGCCTCTTTTATTGGGCGCAACCTGAAACCCCGTGTACAGGCTCTGGGGGAACCCAGTCCATCTTAGCCACATATCGTCTTCATTACGGAAGGAGTTTCCAGAAGATGTCCTCCACGTCTTCCTACCAAAGCGCAATGCCGGCAGCTTCACCTACGATGGCATAGAACTTGGAGGAGAACGTGTGGCGCACGAGGTGTTGGAGGAGATTGATACCCTGGAGAAGGATGGGAAGAAGGTGGATAAATTCAGCATCATGGGCTACTCTTTGGGTGGTTTGGTTGCGCGCTACAGCGTGGGCTTGCTGCACGCCACTGGGTTGTTCGATAAGCTGCAGGCCATGGTAATTGTGATGGGGTGCAGGATATACTGGCGCTGGCTAACGCGCGCAGAATTTCACAACTTTCGCAACGCCTCATCTCGGGGTCAGGACACCTGTATTAGGATGGCACAGTCAGGTGTGGAACACCCTAGGGGCAAATACACTTTCCACATCGGGACGACAGCTGTTCACAATCGACAAGTTTCGAGACACCGAGCGTCCTCTTCTAGCTGTCATGGCCGATCCAGACAGCATCTTCATCGGCGGTCTTGCGGCGTTCAAGCACTGTTCACTCTACGCCAATATAGTCAACGACCGCTCGGTCCCCTACTACACTGCTGCATTCGAGCCTATAGATCCCTTCGTCGACCTTGAACTCATCAAGATCAACTACACGCCTGGTTATGACAATGTCATCCTAGACTCTAAAGCACCCGCCGTTCCAAAAGACAAAGAGCTTCTGACATGGTCGGAAACGGTCACAAGCACCGCCCGATCTGTCGCAACCAAGGCACCACTGTATCTGGGTCTCTCAGTTCTTCTACCAATCGGAGCAGTCGCGTTTCTCGTCAACTCGGGCTACCAATCATACCAGAGCGCCCAGCGGATAAAACTACACGAAGAAGGAAAAGGCGGCATTGAAAAGGGCACTTATCAGCTACCCTTGATGATTGAAAAGGCGAAGCAGAAAGCGGAAGAGGTCTTTGAGGAAGCCAACCAAGCACAAGGAGAAGAATTTCTAGAGCCATCCAACAAGTCTGCCGCCTCCAAACCACAGAAAACAGCAGAGTCACACGTGCAAGATGACGACGACGATGAAGATTCCATGGACGAGCTCACCGCAACGACGTCCAACGACCCCGCCCACGCTCAGACGGCTACTCCAGACACCTATCCCGAAAAGCCCATCGAAGCAAAGGACCTCCCCACCAACGATTCCGACTTCCCCACACTCGCGCTGACTCCCGAACAATTCGCTATGATCGACGGTCTGAACAAAGTCGGCTTTGAGAAATA
>Ga0160428_1002639_pt1 | contig 10541 bp, 12 predicted proteins | sample SolpanmetagenomM_FD_108198 | JGI IMG/M metagenome (GOLD analysis project Ga0160428, IMG submission 108198) | Solar panel surface microbial communities from Lawrence Berkeley National Laboratory, California, USA - M | ecosystem: Engineered > Built environment > Solar panel > Unclassified ...
ATACGGCAGATGCGGCGCGAACGGCACCGGTACGCCCGGACCCGACCCACCCCCAACCCCTCCCTTTCAGGGAGGGGAGCGGTTTTCGCTTGGAGAAACGGCCGACCGTCCTGCGGGACGGTTTCTCGACTGCGCTCGAAACGAACGGGGTTGGGGGCAGGCCGCTATGTCTTCGCGAGCATCGAAACGAACGGGGTTGGGGGAGTCCGCCATCTCGTTTCGAGCGCAGGTCTTCTCCCCTCCCTGGAAGGGAGGGGAGCGGTTTTGGCTTGGAGAAACGGCGGACCGTCCTGCGTGACGATTTCTCGACTGCGCTCGAAACGAACGGGGTTGGGGGCAGGCCGCTATTTCGTTTTCGAGCGCGGGTCTTCTCCCCTCCCTGGAAGGGAGGGGCCGGGGGTGGGTGGAGGCCTGGCGATACGGCAGATGCTGGACGAACGGCACCGGTACGCCCGGACCCGACCCACCCCCAACCCCTCCCTTTCAGGGAGGGGAGCAGGTTTGGCTTTGGGGCACGGCTTACCCGGCGTGGTCGGGGGTTTCTCGACTGCGCTCGAAACGAACGGGGTCGGGGGCAGGCCGCTGTTTCGTTTCGAGTGCAGGTCTTCTCCCCTCCGTGGAAGGGAGGGGCCGGGGGTGGGTGGAGGCCTGGCGATACGGCAGATGCGGCGCGAACGGCACCGGTACGCCCGGACCCGACCCACCCCCAACCCCTCTGTTGCAGGGAGGGGAGCGGTTTTGGCTTGGAGAAACGGCCGACCGTCCTGCGTGACGATTTCTCGACTGCGCTCGAAACGAACGGGGTTGGGGGCCGGCCGCTATGTCTTCACGAGCATCGAAACGAACGGGCGTGGGGGCAGGCCGCTGTTTTTAGCCGGAATCGCGCCGAACGCGGGTCGACTCCGTTATTTCTTCGCCAGCATCGGGCCGAGCGGCTGGCCGGCTAGGATGTGGACGTGGAAGTGCGGCACTTCCTGCCCGGATTGCCGCCCGGTATTGGCGAGCAGGCGGTAGCCCGGCACGACCAGCCCGGCGTCGCGCGCGACCTTGCCGACCGCGCGGATGAAGCCGGCGATCTCGGCGTCCGAGCCCTTCGCGCTGAAATCGTCCCACGAGACATAGGGGCCGCGCGGGATGACCAGGATGTGGATCGGCGACTGCGCGTTGATGTCGTGGAAGGCGACCGCCCATTCGTCCTCATAGACGCGCTGCGACGGGATCTCGCCGCGCAGCAGCCGGGCGAAGATGTTCTGGTCGTCATACGGCTTGGTGGCGTCGATCGGCATGATTCTTCTCTCGCTCGATGGATTATGCAGTGCGGGCGGCCTTTTCGTCGAGCCCCGAAACGCCCTCGCGGCGGGCGATCTCGGCGCGGACGTCGTCGAGCGACAGCCCGGCATCGGCGAGCAGGACGAGCAGGTGGAAGACGAGATCGGCGGCTTCCCTGGTCAGTTCGGCGCGATCGTCGGCGACCGCGGCGATGACGGTCTCGACCGCTTCCTCGCCCAGTTTCTGCGCGATCTTGGCGCGGCCGCGCGCGAACAGACTGGCGGTGTAGGAACTGGCCGGATCGGCACCGCGGCGCGCGCGGATCGTGTCTTCCAGAACGGTCAGGATGTCGTCGGCCATGCAGCGTCGCTGACGCACGCGGTGCGTGGCGTCAATCCTCGCGATGCTGGATAGGAGGGTGGGCTGCAGGGCGGGCGGGATCGCGGGCGAAGCGTGCGCGCAATGCCCGGCGGACCAGCCAGATGCCGGCGGCGGCCATCAGGAACAGCGCGATATCGGAGAGTTCGGGCATGCTGCGCGTCCGGATCACGCCGCTATGCGGCGACGCGGCGAGCGCGCCCGGGAGGGTCAGCAGGACGAGCAGGGCGGCACGCATCGCAGCGGGGTAGCGCGATGCGGGTTAATTTACGGTCAGCGGCAGGCAAGGCGGCGCGGGCATGAAACGCTTTACACGGCGTCTGCCTGCGTTAGCCTTCGCGCGTGTCCATCCGGGGGGAGTCATTCGTGAAGCATCTGATCGTCGCCAGCCTGATCGCCGCCGTCGCCATGCCCGCGCTCGCGCAGGATGCGCCCCAGCCTTCTGCGAACCAGCCTTCTGCGAACCGGCCTTCCGCGAACCAGCCGTCCGCGCCCATTCCACCCGTCGCCGCGAAGAAGCCGTTCCAGGTCACGTCGCCGAACGGCGCGCGCGAGGACGATTATTACTGGCTGCGCGACGATACGCGCAAGAATCCGGAGATGCTCGCCGCGCTAAAGGCCGAGAACGCATATGCCGATGCGATGCTGGCGCGGACCAAGCCGTTGCAGGACCGGCTGTACACGGAAGTCGTCGGCCGCATCAAACAGGATGACAGTTCGGTCCCCTACCTCCAGCGCGGCTATTATTACTATTCGCGCTTCGACACCGGCGCGGATTACCCGATCACCGCGCGACGCAAGGGCACCGTCAGCGCGCCGGAAGAGGTGATGCTGGACCAGCCGAAAATGGCCGCGGGCAAGGGCTTCTTCGCGGTCGGCAGCACGTCGGTCAGTCCGGACAACCGCCTGCTCGCCTGGGCCGAGGACGTCGTCGGGCGGCGGCAATACGTGCTCAAGGTCAAGGATCTCGCATCCGGCACGCTGCTGGCGGACGAGATCCCCAATGTCGAGCCGGGTGCGGTATGGGCCGACGACAACCGGACGATCCTGTATGTCGAGAAGGACCCGGTCACGCTGCTGAGCAAGCGCGTCAAGGCGCACACGCTCGGCACGCCGGCCGCCACCGACCGGATCGTCTATGAGGAGAAGGACGACAGCTTCTATCTCGGATTGTGGCGCACGACCGACGACAAATATATCTGCGTCGGGGTCGAAAGCACGGTCAGCGCGGAGCAGAGTTGCGCGCCTGCCGCGACCCCGACGCAGTTGAAGGTGATCGCGCCGCGCGAACGCGACGTGCGCTACGACGCGGACCATATCGGCAGCCGCTGGATCTTCAAGACCAACTGGCAGGCGCCCAATTACCGCCTGATGATGGTCGCGGATGGCGCCGCCAATGGCAGCCGCGCGGCGTGGCGCGACCTGGTGCCGGTCAAGCCCGACGTGTTCATCGAGGGGTTCAAGCCGTTCGACGATTTCATCGCGATCGAGGAGCGTTCGGGCGGCAACAAAAGGCTGCGCACGCTGACCACGGCCGGGAGCAATGCCGGCAAGAGCAGCTTCGTCTCGTCGGACGAACCGGCCTATGCGATGGCGCTGTCGACCAATGCCGAGCCGGCGACGCCGTGGCTGCGCTACACCTACGGGTCGCTGACCACGCCCGCGACGACGTACGAGATCAACACCATGACCGGCGAGCGGCGCACGCTGAAGGTGCAGCCGGTGCCGGGCTACGACGCCTCGCAATACGTCACCGAGCGGGTGTGGGTGCCGGCGCGGGATGGCGCGCGCGTGCCCGTCAGCCTGGTCTACAAGAAGGGGTTCAGGAAGGACGGCCGCGCGGCGATGCTGCAATATGGCTATGGCAGCTATGGCGCGTCGATGGACCCGGCCTTCTCCGCACAGACGGTGAGCCTGCTGGATCGCGGCATGGTCTATGCGCTGGCGCATATCCGCGGCGGGCAGGAGATGGGTCGGAAATGGTATGACGACGGTCACATGTTCAACAAGATCAACAGCTTCAACGATTTCATCGACGTGACGCGCTGGCTCGTGGCGAACAAATATGCCGCGAAGGATCGCGTCGCGGCGCTCGGCGGCAGCGCCGGTGGGTTGCTGATGGGGGCGGTCGCCAACATGGCGCCGAAGGATTACAAGGTGATGATCGCGCAGGTGCCGTTCGTCGACGTCGTGACGACGATGCTGGATGCCAGCATCCCGCTGACCACCAACGAATATGACGAATGGGGCAATCCGGCGAACAAGGCCTCGTACGAGTACATGCTACGCTATTCGCCGTACGACAACGTCACCGCGCAGGCCTATCCGGCGTTGTTCGTCGGTACCGGGCTGTGGGATTCGCAGGTGCAATATTACGAACCCGCCAAATGGGTGGCCAAGCTGCGCGCCACCAAGACCGACCGCAACCCACTGATTTTCCGCACCAACATGGAGGCCGGCCATGGCGGCAAATCGGGCCGCTTCCAGCGCTACAAGGAAAGCGCGGAATCGACGGCGTTCATGCTGACGCAGTTGGGGGTGGCGGAATAGGGTTGGTTTGGGACGGTCTGCGACGATCGGTTGAAGGCTTTTACGAATCAAGAAAGCTCGGGCAACAGTATGTGATATATAGGTTTACTGTACATCGACTTGTCACGCCCGTCGTATAAATATTTGATGCGATAAATGCAGGCGGAGTCAACATACTATTTCTGAAGACCGCTTGAACAACGTTTAACGCATCGGACATTTGGGATTGCGAACAGCACAGCTAAGATCTTGTCGACGCCGACGCTGAGGCCGGTCGTCATTACCAGAAAGGTCTGAAAATGCGCACAATGTCGAAGACTCTCGGCGCGGCGATCATCGGTACCGCAATCCTAGCCTCGTCCGCAGCGAATTCCCGTCCTGTCCCGCCGCGCGGCAATCCATGTCCGGCCGGTACGGTGTTCAAGGGGTATACGGCAGGCGGGATGCCGATCTGCAGCAATGGGCATATAGGCCAATAGCGACCCTCGCGGTGCGACGGATATCTGGCGTTCTCGAAAACGAGGCGCCGGAGATCCGTCGCACACGGTACGCGCTAGCGCTTCGCCCGGTCCCAGGGCGTGAAGCTGCCCAGCCGGCAGGTGCCGCCGGGGATCGCGCCGGGGGTGACGGGGGTGAACAGGTCGTTGCGGCACATCCGGCCGCTGACGATCTGGACCACGGGTATGGCGTTGAAGCGCAGGCCGGGGCATTTTTCGGGCAGTGTGTTGACCCATAACCGGCCGCGGCCCTGGCGGTAGATCAGGGTTTGCTGGTCGATCACCTGCGGGCCGTCGACGAGGCGCTGGTCGATACACTCGACCGGGGCGGCGGCGGTGCGGCCGGCGAGCGCGCGGGTCAGCGCGTCGCGGTCGCTGCGGCTGTCGGCGGTGGCGGCGCCGGCGATCAGGAGCAGGGGGAGGAGAAGCAGCGGGCGCATGGTTCCGGCGATCCTTCGGCTGGCGGCAGGTTTCCGTGCAACGCACTCAGCCGGCGAAATTATCCTTCGCGGCGCGGCGTTCGGCCAATTCTGCGGCGGAGCCGGCGCGGAGGAACGGATTGGTCGCCAGTTCGGCGGCGATCGTCGTCGGCACGGTCGGCTCGCCCGCCGCGCGCTGTGTCGTGACCTCGACCAGGCGGTCGGCGATGGCGGTGTTGGCGGGTTCCGCGGTGGCGGCGTAGCGCGCGTTCGATGCGGTATATTCGTGCGCGCAATAGACGATCGTCTCGGGCGGCAGCGCGGCGAGGCGTTGCATATTGTCGAACATCTGCGCGGCATCGCCCTCGAACAGCCGGCCGCAGCCCATCGCGAACAAAGTGTCGCCGGTGAAGACCAGCGCATCATCCGCCAGATGGAAGACGATATGGCCGGCGGTGTGGCCGGGCGTTTCGAGCACGGTCGCCGCGTGCCGGCCGAGGCGGACGGTGTCGCCTTCGCCGACGCGCACGTCCAGCGTCGGGATGCGCCCGGCCTCCGCCGCCGGACCGATGACGACCGCGCCATGTGCGGCCTTGATCGCGGCGTTGCCGCCGGTGTGATCGGGGTGCCAGTGCGTGTTCCAGATCTGCCCGATCGTCCAGCCGCGTGCCTCCGCCTCGGCCAGCACCGGCGCGGCTTCGGACGGATCGACCACCATCGTCTCGCCCGACGCGGCATCGTGGACCAGCCAGATGTAATTGTCGCTCAGGGCGGGGATGCGGACGATGTCGAGATCGGTCATGCGGAGGCTCCGTGCAGCGCCGCCATACCGAGGCGGCGGGTGATCGTTTCGGCGGGCTCGGCGCGGGCCAGGGCGACGCCTTGCCCGGCCCAGAGCGGGGAATAGTCGCCGCGGCCCCCGGCTTCCGCCTTCGCGCGCAACGGAGCGAGCGCGGCGCTGGCATAGGGGAAAGGCGGCACCGCATCGTGCCCCGCGCCGAGCGTCTCGATCAGCCGGTTGCGCAATCCGCGGGCGGCACGGCCGGAGAAGAGCGTGGTGAACAGGCTGTCGTCGGCGGTCGCGTCGGCGAGGCGGGCGCGGTGCGCGGCGCTGGTCATGGTTTCGGGGGAGAGCAGATAGGCGGTGCCGGCCTGCACCGCGGCGGCGCCGAGCGCGCGCGCAGCGGCGACCCCGCGCGCGTCGCCGATGCCGCCGGCGGCGATCACCGGCACGTCGACCGTATCGACGATCGCCGGCAGCAGCGCCGACAGGCCGACCGGCTGGTGGCCGAACAGGAAGTGCCCGGCATGCCCGCCCGCCTCGAACCCTTGCGCGACGATCGCGTCGCAGCCGCGTGCCGCCAATGCCTGCGCCTCGTCGAGATTGGTCGCATTGCCGAACACCTTCGCGCCGGTCGCTTGCACGCGCGCGAGCAGCAGAGCGTCGGGCAGGCCGAAATGGAAGCTGACGATCCCGGGGCGGAGCCGTTCGACCATGTCGAGCATCGCGGCGTCGAACGGGCGGCGCAAGGCGGGGGCGGCGATCGGCGGCGAGACGCCCTCGGCGGCATAGAATTGCGCGAGCGCCTCGCGCCACGCGGTGTCGTCGGGCGCGGGCGGCAGGATGTGGCAGAAGAAGTTGAGGTTGACCGGCCCGGACGCGGCGGCGCGGATCGCCACGGTTTCCGCCAGCACCTGCGCCGGGTCGAGCGTGGCGCAGGCGAGCGACCCGACGCCGCCGGCACGGATCGCGGCGATCGCCAGCGCGCTGTCGGCGAACCCCGCCATCGGCGCCTGGACGATCGGCAGCCGCGCACCCGTCAGCGCGAGGAACGCGGCGACGCTCACCTCACCATTCGCCGGTATTGGGCATCGACGTCCACGGTTCGGCCGGTTCCAGCACGCCATCCTGCAGGATCTCGATCGAGATGCCGTCGGGGGTGCGGACGAACGCCATATGGCCGTCGCGCGGCGGGCGGTTGATCGTCACGCCATTGGCCATCAGCCGCTGGCACGTCTCGTAGATATTCTCGACGCGGTAGGCGAGATGGCCGAAATTGCGCCCGCCGGAATAGCGTTCGGCCTCACCATTTTCGGGCGGCCAATTGTAGGTCAGCTCGACTTCGGCCTGCGCGCGCTCGCCGGGGGCGTTCATGTCCTCGGGCGTGGCGAGGAAGATCAGCGTGAAGCGGCCCTGCGCGCTCTCCATCCGGCGCACTTCCTTCAGCCCGAGCAGTTCGAAGAAGCGGATCGTCGCGTCCGGATCGGTGACGCGGATCATGGTGTGCAGGTATTTCATGGGCTTGGGCTCCGGTTGCGGCTTCACCCCGCAGATAGGAGGTCGCGCCCGGCCATGCCAGCGTTCACGGCGTCGGCTTGGGGACGAACTGCGCCAGCGCGGCCTGCGCGCTTTTCGCGGCCGGGCTGTCGGGCGCGTTCGCCACCGCCTGCTTCCACGCCTGTTTGGCGCCGGCTTCGTCGCCGGCCAGAGCGGCGATGTTGCCTGCCTCGAGCTGGGCCGAGGCATCCTCGCCCGAGCGGCGCAACGCTTCGTCGATATCCTTCCGCGCGCGCGGCAGATCGTCCATCCGGCGGGCGAGCGTGGCGGACAGCAGCCAGGCGAGCGGATCGGCCGACGCGGTGGCCAGAGCCTGGTCGATATCGCTGCGCGCCGCCTCCAGCTGATTGTCGGCGACCTGCGCGCGGGCATGATCGAGATAGGCCTCGCCGAGATCGAGCCCGGACAGCGTGCCCGCGGCGAGCGCAGCATCCAGCGCGGCGCGCGCCTTGATTGCATCCTTCGCCGCCAGCCAGGCATTCCCCGCCTGCGCCCAATAGGCGGCGGAGCGCGTGTCTTTGGCCAGCTCCGCCGCGCGTGCCGCCGCCTCGAACTCCGCCGCCGCGGCGGGCAATTGGCCGGCATTGGCATAGGACAGGCCGAGACACTGGCGGGCGAGCGGGCCGCCCCCGGCGAGCCGCCAGCGCGATGCCTCGGCGATGCCGCCGGCCGGATCGTTCGCGGCGAGATCCATGCACCGCGCATAGCGATCGGTCTGCGCGGGCGGACCCACCGGGGCGGCTGTGGATGGCCCGGTCCGGGCGGGGCCAGCTGGGGCGGGGCCGGCCGGGGAAGGGGCGGCCTGGGCAGCGGCGAGCAGCAGAAGCAGGATCATAGGCGCGCGATCACATCCTCCACCGCGCGGACGATCGCGGCGATATCGGTATCGCGCGAGAGGCGGTGGTCGCCATCCTTTATCAGCACCGTCTGCACGTCGGCTGAACGCAGCAGCTCCGCCAGCCGAACGGTGCGCATATAGGGCACGTCGGGATCGAGCTGACCCTGCACCAGACGCACCGGCCGGTCGATCGCGATCTGCCCGTACATCAGCCGGTTCGCCTCGCCCGACGTCCAGAAGGCGTTGGTGTAGAGCGTCGGTTCCGGGCCATAGGCGGACGGCCGGGTGACGCGCCCCTCGCCGAGGATCGCGAGCTTCTCCTCGGTGCTGAATCCCCAGTCGGTGAAATCCGGGGCGGGCGCGATGCCGACCAGCCCGGCGACCAGTTCCGGCCGGTCGCGCGCGACGAGCAGCATCAGCCAGCCGCCGAGCGACGAGCCGACCAGTATCGCCGGACCGTCGGCGAGCCGTTCCAGCATCGAGATCACGTCGTCGCGCCAGCCGGCCAGCGTCTGATCCTCGAACCGGCCTTCGCTCTGGCCGCAACCGCCATAATCGAAGCGCAGGAACGCGCGGCCATTCTGCCGCGCCCACGCCTCCAGCGCGAGCGCCTTGGTGCCGGTCATGTCGCTGGCATAGCCCGGCAGGAAGACGATCGTCGGTCCTTTTCCTTCGGTCTGGTGATAGGCGAGCGCGGGGCGGGATGCCGGAGCATCGGGGGAAGGTTCGGTCATGCGCCGCATTTAGGGGCAGCGGCACGCTTTTGCATCCCCGCCGCGCGTGCCGCCCATACCGACGCTCTGGTTCGGATCACCGCGCGTCGGCGAACGCCTCGAGCGCGGCACCGAATGCGGCGGGTTGATCCAGCATGACGAAATGCGCCGCGTCGGGGATCGCGACGAACGTGACGTTCGGCGCCTTCGCATAGGCGGTGCGGTACGTCATGTCGGCGCGTGCCTTGGGCAGTCTCGCCTCGGACCAGGGATAGACGATCGTCAATGGCGTGGCGATCGCGGGCAGGTCGCCGCGCAGGTCGGTGACGAAGTCCTCGTACAGCGCCGCCGCGACGACGCGGGGATCGGCGGCGAGCGCCCAGGCCTTCACCTTCGCCTGCGAATCGGGCTTCGCCGCGAGCATCGTCGCGGTGCGTTCCGCCGCGGCGGGATCGGCCGGCTTGCCGTAGCTGGCCAGCATCGTGTCGCGGATGACCTTCGCGCGCGGTTCGACCATCGCGACGGTCGCGCCGGGGGCGTAGATCTCGCCGATGAACGGCAGGCTGTCGACGATCATCGCCGCACGGAGACGGTCGGGATGCGCGTACGCGAATTTCAGCGCGACGAGACCGCCGAGCGAATGGCCGACGAGTTTCGCGCCGCTGATCTTCTCGCGCACGAGGAAGCCGTCGAGATCCGCGACCACGCCGTCGAGCATGTCCGGAGACAGGTTCCTGCCCGGCGCATCCCCGCCGAAACCGTTGACCTGCACCGAGAGCACGCGGTGCGTTTTCGCCAGAGCCGGCACGACGCCGTTCCACACCGCGCGCGGGCTGGACAGGCCGGGGATCAGGACGATCACCGGACCCGTGCCGATGCTCTCGATCGAGATGTGATCGAGCTGGACCGTCTTGGGCGCGATCTGCGCCGAGCGCACGGGCTGCGCGGTCCGAGCCTGGCCGGGACCGGGATGGGCGACGACCAGCGTCGTGAAGATCACCGCGGCGGCGCGGAGGTGGATATGCGAGATCATGACGGTGTCTCCTTCGACGGGCTGGTGAAGATATCCTCGATCGCGAGGTCGAACAGTTCGGCGATGCGAAAGGCGAGCGGCAGGGACGGATCGTAGCGTCCGGTCTCGATCGCGTTGACGCTCTGGCGCGAGACGTCCAGCCGTTCGGCGAGATCGCCCTGGCTCCAGTCGCGTTCGGCGCGCAGCACCTTGAGCCGGTTCCTCATGTCCGCGTCGCCCGGTTGGCGAGCGCATTGACGCACGCGCCGATGCCCAGACCGGCGAACCACAGGACGGCGATGTAATAAGCGTCGATATGCGCGACGAGATCGAAATTCTCGAGGAACCCCCAGATCGTCGCGATGCTGAGCGCGAAGCCGCTGGCGATCAACGCCTGGCGCACCATCAGCATGCGGACATATTCGTCCTGCTCCTCGACCAGATAGCGACCGATCGCGACGAAGATCCCGACGATCGGCAGCGCCGGCAGGATCGCCGCGACATAGGTCAGCGGACTGACCAGCCTATGCGTCTTGAACGCGTGGATC
>Ga0160428_1002640_pt1 | contig 10541 bp, 9 predicted proteins | sample SolpanmetagenomM_FD_108198 | JGI IMG/M metagenome (GOLD analysis project Ga0160428, IMG submission 108198) | Solar panel surface microbial communities from Lawrence Berkeley National Laboratory, California, USA - M | ecosystem: Engineered > Built environment > Solar panel > Unclassified ...
CAGGCCGTTCAGGATGCGGTTGTCCTCGATCTGCACGACGAGGTTCTTGATTTCCAGCATGTCAGTCCAAGTCCTTCAAAACCATTCGTCCCGCATCGCCCGCAGGAACGCGGCGCTCCCGGCCGGATAGCCGGAGAGGTCGCCGATCACCGCGTCGATGCCGCACCGGGGACAGAGGGCGGTGCCGTCATCGGCGATCCACCCCGCGATCTCGTCCGGCGCGAAAACCTCGAGACAGAAGAAGCATCCGCACAGGACGCTGCTCCTGATCTCGTCGGCGTGCCGCGCGCTGTGTCGATGCGCAGCACGCAGTACGTCGTCGTAGGGCCCGTCCAGGCCCTCAGCCCACCGAGCCCTCAAGGCTGATCGAGATCAGCTTCTGGGCCTCGACGGCGAACTCCATCGGCAGCTGCTGCAGCACGTCCCGGACGAAGCCGTTGACGATGAGCGCAGTCGCCTCCTCCTCGGAGAGGCCGCGCTGCTGGCAGTAGAACTTCTGCTCCTCGGAGATCTTCGAGGTCGTGGCCTCGTGCTCGAACACCGCCGAGGCGTTCTTCGACTCGATGTACGGCACGGTATGCGCGCCGCACTGATCGCCGATCAGCAGCGAGTCGCAGTTCGTGAAGTTCCGGGCGTTCGAGGCCTTCCGATGGGCCGAGACCAGACCCCGATAGGTGTTCTGCGACCGGCCGGCCGAGATCCCCTTCGAGATGATCCGGCTCGTCGTGTTCTTGCCGAGATGGATCATCTTGGTGCCGGAATCGACCTGCTGCATGCCGTTCGACACCGCGATCGAGTAGAACTCGCCGCGGGACTCATCGCCGCGCAGGATGCAGGACGGGTACTTCCAGGTGATCGCCGAGCCGGTCTCGACCTGCGTCCACGAGATCTTCGAGCGGGCGCCGCGGCAATCGCCGCGCTTGGTCACGAAGTTGTAGATCCCGCCCTTGCCATCGTTGTCGCCCGGGTACCAGTTCTGAACGGTCGAGTACTTGATCTCGGCATCGTCCAGGGCGACCAGCTCGACCACCGCGGCGTGGAGCTGGTTGTCGTCGCGCTTCGGGGCGGTGCAGCCCTCCAGATACGAGACGTAGGAGCCCTTGTCGGCGATGATCAGCGTGCGCTCGAACTGGCCGGTGTCGCGCTCGTTGATGCGGAAATAGGTCGACAATTCCATCGGGCAGCGGACGCCCGGCGGGATGTAGACGAACGAACCGTCCGAGAACACGGCCGAGTTCAGCGTCGCGAAGAAGTTGTCGGTCGCCGGCACGACGGAGCCGAGATACTTCTGCACGAGCTCGGGATATTCCTGCACGGCCTCGGAGATCGGCATGAAGATCACGCCGGCCTTCGACAGTTCCTTCTTGAAGGTGGTGGCCACCGAGACCGAATCGAACACTGCGTCGACCGCGACCCGGCGCTCCGGCGCGATGCCTTCCAGCACCTCGACCTCGCGCAGGGGAATGCCCAGCTTCTCGTAGGTCTTCAGGATCTCGGGGTCGATCTCATCGAGGGACATCGCCGCCGGGCGCTTGGGCGCCGCATAGTAGTAGATGTCGTTGTAGTTGACCTTGTCGTAGGAGACGCGCGCCCATTCCGGCTCCTGCATGGTCAGCCAACGCCGATAGGCGTCGAGGCGCCACTCCAGCAGCCAAGCGGGCTCGTTCTTCTTGGCCGAGATGAAGCGGACGACGTCCTCGGAGATGCCCTTCTCGGACTTCTCCATCTCGATGGTGGTCTCGAACCCGTACTTGTACTGGTCGAGGTCGATCGAGCGGACCCGGTCAATGGTTTCCTGCACAGCAGGCATCAGCGTCTCCTAGGCATCTCCGGCGTCAAGGACCGGGAAGCGTCTCTCGGAAAGCGGGGGTAGCGGCCCTCAGGCCGCCTGTCCTCGCCGTTTATATAGGGGCTGCAAGGCCCGTTCGAAGGCGTCGAGGAAGCATGCCGCATCCGCGTCCACCGTGTTCCAGCCGAGGCTGACGCGCAGTGCTCCTCCTGCGAGGTCCGCCGCGACGCCCATCGCGGCGAGCGTGGCCGACCGCGCGACCTTGCCGGACGAGCAGGCCGAGCCCGACGACACCGCCACGCCGGCGAGGTCCAGAACGATCAGGGCCGCGGGGGCGTCCAGCCCCGGGACCGCGACGCTGAGCGTGTTGGGCAGGCGCGGGGCGCCGGCGGCGAACACCACGGCGTCGGGCGCGAGGGCCCGCACGCCGGCCTCGATCCGGTCGCGCAGGTCCGACAGGCGGGCGGCCTCCCGATCGAGGGTCGCGCGGGCGATCCGGGCCGCCTCGCCCATGCCGACGATCGCCGGCAGGCACTCGGTGCCGCAGCGCTGCCGGCGCTCCTGGCCGCCGCCGCGCAGGAAGGCGGTCTCCAGGGTGACGCCCTCCGCGAGCACCAGGGCGCCGACGCCCTTCGGCGCCGCGAACTTGTGCCCCGACAGGGTCAGCGCGTCGAGGCCGAGCGCCGGCATGTCGAGGGGGATCTTGCCGGCCGCCTGCACGGCGTCGCTGTGGATCAGCGTCCGGCCGTGCGCCCGCGCCAGGGCGGCCACGTCGGCCAGCGGCTGAACCGCGCCGGTCTCGTTGTTGGCGGCGTGGACCGAGAGGAGGAGGGGCTGGTCCGCCAGTGCCGCGAGGCGCGTCTCCAGCGAGGCGCAGTCGATCACGCCGTCCGCGGTGACCGGCACCTCCTCCACGGCCCCGTCCGGGAACCGATGGCCCGCCGCGACGCAGGGGTGCTCCGTCGCCGTGTGGAGGAGCCGCGCGGGGGGCGGCAGACCGCGCCGCCGCAGATCGCCCGACAGGACGGCATTCGCCGCTTCGGTCCCCCCGCTGGTGAAGATCACCTGCTCGGGGCGGACGTTCACGAGCTCGGCCACCCGCGCACGGGCTTCCTCCAGCGCGGCCCTGGCGGCGCGACCCTCCGCGTGGATCGAGGAGGGGTTTCCGGGGAGCATGAGCGCGCGCGCGACCGCCGCCGCGACGGCCGGACGAACCGGGGCGGTTGCGTTGTAGTCGAGATAGGCGCGTGCCCGGCTCATCCGTGTTCCGTCGAAGCCTCTGCTGCGGCGCGTCACAATTCCTTGCCCGCGCACCCGCTCGCCGTGCTAAGGCGCGCCGAGAGAATGAGATCCTGCCGACCGAGAGTGGCCGGCGCGACAGCCGACACGATGCATCGAGCTGCTTCTTTAGAACTGTTCTAATCGACTAGAACTGTTCTAAGACCGCTTTTATGGTGCGGGCGCGATGAGTCAAGGCTGTCGCGCCGATCGCTGTTGGACGATCCCGAGCGTGAGAGACGAGCGATGCCCGAAGTCATCTTCACCGGCCCTGCCGGCCGCCTGGAAGGTCGATACCAAGCCCCCAAGAAGCGCGGCGCGCCGATCGCCATCATCCTGCACCCGCATCCGCAATTCGGGGGCACGATGAACAACCAGATCGTGTATAACCTCTTCTACACGTTCGCCAATCGCGGCTTCGCGGCCCTGCGCTTCAACTTCCGCGGCGTCGGCCGCAGCCAGGGCGCCTTCGACCACGGCTCGGGTGAGCTGTCCGACGCGGCGGCCGCGCTCGACTGGGTGCAGTCGGTCAATCCCGAAGCGAAGTCCTGCTGGATCGCCGGCGTGTCGTTCGGCTCGTGGATCGGCATGCAGCTGCTGATGCGCCGCCCCGAGATCGAGGGCTTCATCTCCATCGCCGCGATGGCGAACCGCTACGACTTCACCTTCCTGGCCCCCTGCCCGTCGTCCGGCCTGTTCGTCCACGGCTCCGAGGACCGGGTGGCGCCGGCGCGCGAGGTCATGCCGGTGATCGAGAAGGTGAAGACCCAGAAGGGAGTCATCATCGAGCATCAGATGGTCGAGGGCGCGAACCATTTCTTCGACGGGCGCGTCGACGAACTCACCCAGACGGTGGACACGTACCTCGACAAGCGCCTCGGCAAGCGCGAAGAGGCAGCCTGACGCAGCCGGCCCCCGCGCCTTGACGCGGGGAGCCCCGGAGGAATACGGCGCGGGTTTCGGAATTGAGACACACCTCCGCAGGTCTGATGTCAGATAGCCCGTCCGACCAACCCGTCGTGCTCCTCGTGGAAGACGACGGCCTCCTGCTGATGGAGGCCTCGGACACGCTGGCGGATGCCGGCTTCACCGTCGTGGAGGCCAGCCACGCCGACAAGGCGCTGAAGGTCCTCGAGAACCGCGACGATGTCGGCGTCCTGATGACGGATGTCGACATGCCGCAGGGCTCGATGGACGGGTTCGCCCTCGCCCGCCTCGTCGCGCACCGCTGGCCGTCGATTCCGGTCCTGGTGGTGTCCGGCATGGGCACGCCGGGTCCCAACGACATGCCGGAGGGCGCGCGCTTCATCCCGAAGCCCTACGAGCCGACGACCCTGGTCCGGACCCTTCAGGCCTTCATCAGCCGCGCGGCTTGACGCGCCGATCGGCGCGGGTTCACCCGCGGTCCCGGCACCGAACACCCGACCGGGGATCATGACGGACGAGAACCGACCGCACCGTTTCGCGACCCGGGCGATCCATGCCGGCGCGGCGCCGGATCCCGCCACCGGCGCGCGGGTCCAGCCGATCTACTTCACCAACGGCTTCGTCTTCGACTCAACCGAGCAGGCGGCCGACATCTTCGCCGGTCGCCGCACCGGCTTCTCGTATTCCCGCGGCTCGAACCCGACGGTCGCCGCACTGGAGCGCCGCATCGCCGATCTCGAGGGCGCGAAGGCCGCGGTGGCGGTCTCCTCGGGGCAGTCGGCCATGCTGCTCGTCCTGATGACCCTGATGAGGAGCGGCGACGCCTACGTCGCCTCCCCGCGCCTGTTCGGCGGGTCGCTCGGCCTGATGCGCCGCCTCGACGGGCGCTACGACCTGAAGCCCCGCTTCGCCGCCGGCATGACGCCGGAGGACTTCGAGGCGGCGATCACGCCGGAATGCCGGGCGATCGTCTGCGAATCGATCGTGAATCCCTGCGCGTCCGTGATGGACCTCGCGGGGATCGCCGCTGTCGCCCGCCGCCACGGGCTGCCGCTGGTGGTGGACAACACTCTCGCGTCCCCGGCCCTGATCCGGCCGATCGAGCACGGCGCCGACATCGTCGTGCACTCGACATCGAAGTTCCTGGGCGGCTCCGGCCAGACCATCGGGGGCGTGATCTGCGATGCCGGCCGCTTCGACTGGGCGAGGACGGGGGGCTACAACCTGATCACCGAGCCCTGGCCGGATTACGACGGGCTGGTTCTGACCCAGGCTTTTCCGGAGACCCCGTTCGCGGCGGCCTGCCGGTTCTTCGGCCTGCGCGACCTCGGGCCCGGCCTGTCGCCGATGAACGCGTTCCTGACGCTCACGGGCATCGAGACCCTGCCGCTGCGCATGGAGCGGCACTGCGCCAACGCCCGGGCGGTGGCGGCCTTCCTGAAGGATCATCCCGCGGTAGCCCGGGTGAGCTACCCGCTTCTGCCGGGCCAGCCCGGGGAAGAGCTCGCCCGGCGCTACACGCCGGCCGGGCCGGGCTCGATCTTCACTGTCGCGCTGAAGGGCGGCGAGGCGGCGGCGCTCCGATTCATCGCCGCCCTGGAGCTGATCTCGCACCTCGTGAACATCGGCGAGATCAAGTCGCTGGTGATCCACCCGTCCTCGACCACGCACCGGCAGTTGCCGGAGCACGAGAAGGCCGCCGCGCAGGTCGGGCCCGAGACCGTCCGGCTGTCGATCGGCCTGGAGAACGAGGCCGACCTGATCGCCGACCTCCGGCAGGCGCTGGACAGCCTGGGCTGACGATCGGCCCGTCGGTGAGGCCGCCGGATCGCCGCCGGCGGCGGCGCGCATGCCGATCTCCGGCCGGTGACGGTCCGCCGATCGCTTCCCGCGCCCGAACCCGATGGCGGTGAGGCATGGGGCGGCCTCGAACGAACCCTCCCGCCGGCGCGCGATCCCCGGAGGTCTCCCCCGAGGCTGTGCGCCCGCACCTCAGGCTGCAGGCGCGGAGGGGAGCGGGCACGTTCGGGACCGGACGGGGCGCGGGACGTGCCGCGCTCCCATGACCCGACCGGCCTGTCTCACCGCCGCCGCTCCAGAATCGAGACGTAATTGGCAACCGCCGCCCCGCCCATGTTGAAGATACCGGCGAGCTCCGCTCCCGGCACCTGCATCTCGCCCGCCTCGCCCATGAGCTGAAGGCAGGCCATCACGTGCATGGATACGCCGGTCGCGCCCACCGGATGACCCTTGGCCTTCAGGCCGCCGGACGGGTTGATCGGGAGCCGGCCCCCCTTCTCGGCCAGCCCCTCGCGCACCACGCGGTAGCCCTCGCCCGGGGCGGCGAGGCCCATCGCCTCGTACTCGATCAATTCCGCGATGGTGAAGCAGTCGTGGGTTTCCACGAAGGAGAGGTCGTCGTTGCCGATCCCAGCCTGAGCCCGCGCCTTCTCCCAGGCGAGGCGGGCCCCCTCGAACGCGGCCGGATCGCGGCGCGACAGGGGCAGGATGTCGTTGACATGGGCCCGGGCGCGGAAGCCGACCGCCCGCTCCAGGGTTTCGGCGGTCTCGGCATCGGCCACGACCAGCGCGGCCGCGCCGTCCGAGATCAACGAGCAGTCCGTGCGCCGCAGGGGCGCCGCGACATAGGGGTTCTTTTCCGAGACCCGGTTGCAGAACTCGAAGCCGAGGTCCTTGCGCAGTTGCGCGTAGGGGTTGGCGACGCCGTTGCGGTGGTTCTTGGCGGCGATCCGGGCCAGCTCCTCGCTGCGGTCGCCGAAGCGCTGGAAGTAGCCCGCCGCGATCCGGCCGAACACGCCGGCGAAACCGCCCTCGATGTCGGCCTCCTCCTTGCGGTAGGAGGCGCCGAGGAGGATGTCGCCGGTCTCGGCCACGGACTTGGCCGTCATCTTCTCGGCGCCGACCACCAGGGCGATCCGGCCCCGGCCGCTGTCGACGAAGTCGAGGGCGGCGTAGAGGGCCGCCGAGCCGGTGGCGCAGGCGTTCTCCACGTGCGTGGCGGGCGCGTGGGCGAGGCCCGGCCGGTTCACCGCCACGAGCGAGCCCTCGAAGCCCTGCTTCGAGAAGCCGGTGTTCATCGAGCCCACGTAGATGCCGTCGACCTGGGAGTCCTCGACGCCGGCATGGGCCAGCGCCTCGCCGGAGACGCGGGCGATCAGCCCCTCGACATCCGGTTCCTCAAGCTTGCCGAAGGGCGTGTGGGCCCAGCCCACGATGCAGGCGCGCGTCATCCGGTCCTCTCCCTGGTCGCGTCGTGACGATGGGCCCGCCGCCGTCCGCGATCAAGCGGCGTCGGACGCGAAGGCCTGCGACGCCGCTCCCGCGCGCAAGCCTGTCCGGGGGCCAGCGTGGCGGCCCCCGTGTCGGCCAGCGTGTCGGCCGGGACCCGCCGTCGCGCCGGCTCCGCACGTCGCTCCGCGCCTCGGGCCCGACGGGACCCGAGACTGCGCCGGCATCCTGGTCCGGCGCCGCCGGGCCGCAGAGGCCGGAGCGGAGCCGGTCCACGTCTTAGGACGGGCGCAGGACGATCTGGGACCGCTGACCCGGAGGTCGGCCTGCGCCGGGGCGTCGGCGCACGATCCGGCATCCGCACCCGGCGAATCGTAGCGCGCGCCGATTGCGGCGGCGCGCTCGCGCGGCCGATCCGGCGCGGTCCGGTCACCCGTCGCGATCGCTCTCCCCCATCAGGAAGTCGAAGTCGCAGCCTTCCGGCGCCTGCGTGACGGTGCGGCGGTAGAGCGCCTTGTAGCCGCGCTTCGGCGCCGGCGGCGGCTGGAAGCCCTCCATCCGTCGGGCGATCTCCGCGTCGTCGACCAGCAGGTCGATCCGCTTGTCGCGGATCGACAGACGGATCCGGTCGCCGTCGCGCACCGCGGCCAGCGGCCCGCCGATGGCGGATTCGGGGGCGATGTGAAGCACGATCGATCCGAAGGCCGTCCCGGACATCCGCGCGTCCGAGATACGCACCATGTCCTTCACCCCTGCCCGGGCGAGCTTCTTCGGGATGGGCAGGTAGCCGGCCTCCGGCATGCCGGAGGCGTGCGGCCCGGCATTCTGCAGGACCAGCACGTCGCCCGGCGCGACGTCGAGGTCGGGATCGTCGATCCGCCGGCTCAGGTCTTCGAGGCCGGTGAACACAACCGCCCGCCCCTCGGACTCGAACAGCGCCGGGGTCGCCGCCGCGCGCTTGAAGATCGCGCCCTCGGGCGCGAGGTTTCCGGTGAGGGCGACCAGCCCTCCGACCGGCGAGACCGGATTCTCGAACGCGCGGATCACCGCGCGATCGACCCAGCCGGCGGGTTCGTCCAGCCGCTCGGCGAGAGTACGTCCCTCCACATCCACGGTGTCGAGATGCAGCAGCGGCCGCAGCTCGCGCAGCAGAGCGCCCATGCCGCCGGCCGCGTGGAAATCCTCCATGTAGCCCTCGCCCACGGGCTTGAGGTCGACCAGGACGGGGGTCTCGTCGGAGATCTGGTTGAAGCGCGCGTAGGGGATGCGGATGCCGAGCCGCCCCGCCACCGCCGTGAGGTGCACGATGGCGTTGGTCGAGCCCGATACGGCCATCAACACGCGAATGGCGTTCTCGACCGACTTCTCCGTGATGACCTGGGAGGGCCGGATCTTCGACTGGATCAGCCGCACTGCGGCCCGCCCGGTCTCCTCGGCGGCCACCAGCCGGTCGGAATGCACCGCCGGGATCGCCGCCGTGCCGGGCAGCGACAGGCCGAGCGCCTCCGCGATGCACGCCATGGTCGAGGCCGTGCCCATCACCGCGCAGGTGCCGGCGGTGACGGAGAGCCGTCCCTCCACCTCGGCGATCTCCTCCGCGTCGACCGTGCCGGCCCGGTACTTCGCCCAGAAGCCGCGGCAGTCGGTGCAGGCGCCGAGCCGCTGGCCCCGGTGACGGCCGGTGGACATCGGGCCGGTGACCAGCTGGATCGCCGGCAGGTCGGCGGAGGCCGCCCCCATGAGCTGGGCCGGCACGGTCTTGTCGCATCCACCGATCAGCACGACGGCGTCCATCGGCTGGGCCTGGATCATCTCCTCCGTGTCCATGGCCATGAGGTTGCGATACATCATGCTGGTCGGATTGAGGAAAACCTCACCCAGCGACACGGTCGGGAACGGCCGCGGCAGGGCGCCGGCCGCCAGTACGCCGCGGGAGACCGCCTCCACCAGCTCGGGCATGCCGCGGTGGCAGTTGTTGAAGCCGGACGGCGTCATGGCGATGCCGACCACCGGCTTGTCCAGCAGGCCCGGCGAGATGCCCATCGAGCGGGCGAAGGAACGGCGTAGGTAGCGCGCGAAGTCGCGGTCGCCGTAATTGGTCAGGCCCCGGTCGAGCCCGTGCGGCTCCCCGTGTCCGGCGTCTTCGCTCATGACATCGATCCCTGAAACGTCTGCGCCACAGGCGGTCAGCGCAGGTGGAAGGCGATCCACGCGACCCCGGCCAGCACTACGGCGGTCAGCAACCCCCGAGCGAGTACGCGATAGCGGATTCTCACGCGCGGAACAGCTCCGGATGGCGCGCCCGCAGTGCAAGGACGAGGGTGAGCGTCTTCAGGTCGGTGATCGCCGCCTCGTCGGCCCGGGCGGCGAGTTCCGCAAGCGGCATCTCGACAACGCGGATGTTCTCGTGCTCGCCCGCAGCGCCGCCGCCGTCCTCGATCCGGTCCGCCTGGCCGTAGGAGCCGAGGTAGAGGTGCAGCTTCTCGGTGGTCACGCCTGCGCAGGAATAGGTGGCACCGACGAATTCGAGATCGGTCAGGCGGAGGCCGACCTCCTCCAGCACCTCCCGGCGGGCATTCTGCTCCGGGCTCCCATCATCGATCAGGCCTGCCGGGGCCTCGAGCTGGACCTGCTCGCCGGCCGCGAACAAGGGCGGTACCCGAAGCTCGCGCACGAGCGCGGCGACCTTGCGCACGGGATCGTAGGGCAGGATCCCCACCGCGTTGCCGTGGTCCTCGATCTCTCGTTCGACGACGGCGCCGTCGGCGAGGCGCACCCGCGCAATGCCGAACCGGCTCCAGCCCTCGTGGATGAAGCGAATCTCGAGGATCTCGGCTTTCATGGGCATCCTCCCAACACTGATCGCCCTACACGGAAGCGTGTCCCGTTGTTCCGGGAACGCTGAAGCACGAGGCTAGGTTTGGTCGGACATGCGCATGGCCACGCTTCCGCGGGGCATGCCCCGGTCAGGATCGATGCGGGCAGAGAAGATCAGCGGGATTGTGGGGTGATCGATGCGGGACGCCGTCGCGATCTGGGCCGCGCTGGTTCTCACCTACATGGTCTTCGCCGGCGCCGTGAATGTGAGCGAGGGCGTGGCGGCCGTGGGCTGTGCCAGCCTGGGCACGCTGTGGTGGTGGGGCGTCGGTCGGCGCGGGGGCACGCGCTTTCACTTCGATCGCGGGACGCTCCGGCCGCTCGGCCCAGCCATCCTCGCTGTACCTCGCCAAGCCGTCCACGTCGGGCTCCGCCTGTCGAGGGTCGTGCTCGGGCGCGCCGGCGGCGGTACGACGCGCGA
>Ga0160428_1002644_pt1 | contig 10533 bp, 9 predicted proteins | sample SolpanmetagenomM_FD_108198 | JGI IMG/M metagenome (GOLD analysis project Ga0160428, IMG submission 108198) | Solar panel surface microbial communities from Lawrence Berkeley National Laboratory, California, USA - M | ecosystem: Engineered > Built environment > Solar panel > Unclassified ...
ACAGAATGTAGAGAAATGGCAGGAGTTTTACTCAAACAAGTCCTTGACAAAGCTGACAAAGATACAACGTTACGAGACTATCTTGACCTTCTACGACAATGGCTTACTCAACAAGACCAGATATTACTTCGTCGCGCAAGTCTACAGATATGGAAGATGCATGTCGAGACTGGTCGTGCTTCTACATCAGATATTGATTTACTTATCAAAAATATCAGCTCTTTACTTCCTACAGAAGAAATACAAGTTGACCAGGACGATTGGGAACTGTTGTACTATGCTTTACAACTTTTTGCACAAATAGGTCAAATGAATGCAAGTCTGGCATTCGGACCGAAATGTGAAAAGACTTGGCGAAGGACCTTTCGTTGTTTGAGCTTTCCTCATGCTTGGATCAAGTTGTCAGCTGCGAGATTGATCGGTGTTTTGTTTGCTGAGATTGGAAAGACGAGTAAAGAGTCTGGTTCTGGTCTTGGAACAGTACCTCTGAAAACAAGTGGTTCTGTTAGTCTAGAAAGTGATGACTTGCGACAAATCTGTGCAATGAGTCTAAGGGTACTAAGATATGAAGGTTCGAGTGAAGCCTTGTTGGCACAAACGGCTAGAAATTTAGTATTTCTAGGTCGTTGTTTTAGCGAGAATGGTTTGGAATGGAAAGCAAAAGGTTGGACTCCTGACACAAACGTCTCGACTGACGGACAAGTCTTGTCTAATGATCAAGATGGTGCTTCCTCCAATGAAGATGACGAAGACAAGGATGATTCAACATCAAAATCAGTTCCCGCAATTCAACATCTCCTGATCATGTTGTTGAATCCAATCCGTACTTCTACATCTCTCACATCAGCCAATCCAGCCTCGATCCCGCCAAAATTGTCATGTTTACAAGTCATGCATACTTTACTAAATATCTTACCCTTGGAAATCTTTTCAACTCTACTTCCACGCTTATTACATCCACTTATGATTCTTACTGACCCGTCAGTACCAAAACCTACATCAATCAATCCCGCATTCACGGAACCTTTTTCTGCTTTGATCGCCCTTGCTCAAGAAACTCTCGACAAAGTTAGAGAAAAAGTAGGTGGAGAAGAATGGAGTAAAATAGTCCGCCAAGTCCAAAGTGGAATGAGAGAAAAGAGAGAAGAAAGGAGGGTAAAGAGACGGATAGATCGCGTAGCTACAACTACCGGTCAAGATGGATACAATAACGATTTAGGTCAAAAGAGAAGAAAAATGGAGCGAAAGGTTGAAAGACGAACGGAGAGGAGGAAAGAAAAGGGAAGAGAATTTGTTGGTAGAAGAAAGGGGTATTGATATGATAAAATAGATTGTAATTATTATAATGAGTACAATGATTTATGATGTATAGTTGATGCATAAGGTATAGATTTAGTGTAGTGAGAAGACCAGTCTATAAAAAAGTACATTCCAGTGCAAGAAACTTCTACAAAAGCTGACGCAGTTCCGATAGTTGTAACAGACCAGTGCGAGCCAAGGTTAGTATACATATATATACGCCTGACAATGGAAATGTTGATGATTTTGTAATACACCTCCTCCCGAACCGTGGGTGATATATTTCTAAACGCGGGGACTCACTACAACATTGTCTCTTCATATACTTCACCAATCGACTGTGCGAGTGATAAAACGACCGAGGTTATAAATGGACGATCCACCACCTACGTACGAAGAATCTACCTCGTCTCCTCACCCAGTGGCTGTCGTCGGTGCATACCTCGCGTTAGAGGATCTACTAAACGCCTTGCGAGTATGTAGAGATTGGAACGAAGCGTTGACCGGTCTACTGTGGGATGAACCGACGAGGTACATTCGCTCAGATATTGCGAGAGACGCGGTGTCGGATCGGAACTGGCATGGTGATGAGCTGGGGGAGAGGGTGAATGGTGAGATGTCTTTCTTTCTTGTATCACCGCTTTGGTTTCTTGTTTCAATAATGTTGTGTGTTGTTCATCTAGTTGTCTCATTCTTTGCGCCGTTTGTTCGTCTGTATACCCTGGATGCCATAGGACTTTGCTCAGACTCCAGGAGTCCAACTAGATGCCACTACAAAGTCTTTCCGAGGCTGGTTGCGAAGCTCTCAAGTTACTCCGAGAACTCGTTGACGACTCGATTCGTGGTTTATAGCATTCTTCGGATCGTTCCGTCTGTTGTGTATTTGTATCATACCGTTCGTCGTCGACTTTTCTTGTTACCTGCTGTTTTTACATATATCATTTCTGGGCACTATTTTCTAATACAGGCCCACACCGAGTCCTCTGCTTTTATCCTCTCGTCTTTCTTGTAAGTCTGTCTATACACAACTCTATTGGTGTCTCATTGTGTTACACTAGGAATGATGTCGCGGTATATTTGCTATGACTTTGGTCTGCCCATCATGTCGATCATGACTTTAGAATAATGGCTTTCTACTCGAGGTTGATAAGTATATCTTCTCAAAAATCTTTGAATGGGTGTTTCACTCAGGTCTGATGCAGTGAATATAATCTACTCATCATTGAAAATATATTTCACCATCTCCATTCTACCTGAATATGCACATCTCGATACTGATCATCTGTTCGTGCCTTTCCATCCTTGTCATCTATCTGTTCATCTCCAGTTACCATCTTCTCGAGTTATGCTGATGTGTGTCATAATGATTCCAATATCATGCCTCTATACTTACCTATACGCAATATACTCCTTTTCATACCCACTGTCACAACCTATTGTATTTTTCCTGACCATGCCTCTCCATGTCGTCTTTCATATCTTTGCACTACACTCTGTCTCTTTCCCATTACAACAAGCAGTATCATAACTAATACTTTTTCTCCTAGATTTTCTTACGGCCTTTATCTCTTATCTACCTCACACTCGCCTGTCTACTCGTCGAAAAGTCCATGCCCTAAACCTCTCCACTCGCTGTGACGTATTACCAACGTACTCGTCTCTTCATCCCCGCCCAAATCTCCATTCTCCATCTCTCCATCCCTCATCTTCATACCCCAAACAGGCTTCTTCGATGTATGCAGCAGAAGAAGGGGAATATAGCAACACACTCCTCACAACAACCACTTCTTTCAGCTCTCGCGATCTCGACCCGCATTGGTTGCGGATGATAGTAGATTATCTCCCCAACCTCGTCGAATTGGACTTAGCTGGGTGCGAGAGCGTAGATCACAGCTCTCTCATAGCGTTATCGAGTCGATTCACACGCCCGAGTCGATCACGTCAAGATATACACTCTTCTACCTTTGATACTGAGATTGGAGGACACCTGCGAAACGAGACGGTATCTCTTTCTCAAAGTGTTATACAGGGCATTACACGCAGCGAACGATTAACTACGAGACCTCCACACATGTCATCAACAACGAAAGAAAGGAGGTTACATGCACTGCGTACGTGGAGGGAAGAGGAGCAAGGAGCTAGATTGAAAGTCTTGGATCTTTCATATTGTCCGAATGTAACCTCGGATGGTCTGGTCTGTTTCTTAAGTAGTACATATTGTTCCGCGTTAAAGAGACTGGATCTGAGTGGGGTTTATGCAGCCAAAGATGCGAAAGTGGTTGATCATATCATGCGATTGGACGAATTGACGGCATTGAGACTTGAAGAACTGAAGATGTCAGAAGAGCAGAAGGGTTTGTTGAGGTCAAGGGGACTTTTGACATTGAGACGAGAGACACGACAGGATAGAAGTGGAAGTGGTGCATGATACATGCTTATTGATGTCAGAGGAGTTGAGGAATAGCTCATAAGCAAGGCAACGAGGCATCTCACAAAAGCTCATCTTGGAAAGGTCATAGATTGTACGAGTGAATGTGAATTGGAGCAAGGTAGAACCGAGAGCGAAAAGTCATATTAATGATCGAAGAACTGGTATTTAAAGGCTATCTTAGGAACTTGTCTGCGCTAATCACAATAAGAGATGAAGAATTTGCAATTATTAAAATTGGCTCAGATATAAATTTGCCATGTGAAAATGAAACTTACCTACTTGTTCCATCTAGGTATTCGGATTCGACGATTGCGAAACGTACTGAATCTGCTTCGTAATTCGAATATCAAATGATTTATAGACTTACCAATTATGTGTTGTACCCTAGGCGAATTGTGACTGTCGCCAAAAGTTCGGTGTGCGATGAGATTACGTATGCTCATCAAAAAGAATCAAGCCAAAGGAGTTTCCAAGATATGCTAAGAATCGTAAAGCTAAGGTAGATTATGCGCGGGTCTTTTTGGTTCCCCCCTTTCTTCTAGCTAGGCCTCAGAACTTCACTTTCGTCTTTTTCTACTCTGTAATTTTTTGTTCCGTCTTGTTCCGTTTGTCGTTCCGGACGGTTTGCCTGCTGGATTTCGGGACGGCGCTGCTGCGCCAGCTGGATTACGCGTGGAGGCTGCAGGTACTTTTGCGCCGGTATACGTTTGAGTGAACGTAGTAGCTGGATGTGCTGCGGCTGGAAGCTGTTGAGTGCCGGCTGTATGTGCTGCTCCGGGTTGTGTAACGCCCGAAGGACCATGACCGGAGGGGTCACTCCTATGTGAGCCCGGTGCGCCCGAAGACTCATTAGTGGGGGCTACATCGGATGTTCCGCCCGAAGAGTTTTTAGCTGATTGTGCTGCGACTATGGGCTTATCAGGCACTGCGACCGGTGGCGATTGAGCGAGGACTCCGTTACTCTTTTGTGTCATCGGATTTTCATGAGCCGGGCCTTTGGCTCCCGTTGATCCACCCGGGGGCCCATGAGCGTGGTCTCCGGTACTATTTGGTGCAATCGGAGCTCCGTGAGCGGAGGCTCCTGTACTCGGTGGTATTACCGGATGGTCATATCCGGCAGTCTTTGATGCACCCGGAGACCCCGCATGACCGAGGGGTCCGGTACTCGTTTGTGCAACCGAATCCTTATTAGCGGTACTCTTTGGTGCAACCAGAGGCCCATCAGCTATAGGGGCTAGTGCAGCCAGATGCTGGGAATCGGAGGCTCCACTACGTGGTGGTAGTGGTGGTGCTTGTTTCGGCCCAGGGATCTGGGCATTTTGCTGCTGACTGCCAAGAACTCCCACGCCTTGCGCTACCGTATGCGACGTGGTTGTTGGGTCTGGATTTGTACCAGTCGCATCAGCCTTTACAGGCCCAGACAGGATAGTGGCTGGGTTGGCAGGGACCATAGGACGTGGTACGTCGACATCAACCGTCGATCCCTTATTGGTAAGAAATTTCGCTCTCCAGTTCCTACCGAATTGAGTAAGCCGATCCTTGTCACAAGTAAGAGTACTACCTTCACTCATTAGCTGTATACTACGATCACCTGAGTCGTATTTCAAGGATAAATTCCCTGTTTCGAAACTCGATCCACACCCCGTGACATTGACGCTTGTCCCATTAGGTAGGGCTCCATCCGCCGATACGATGGTGTCGTCCTTCGCTCCAGCCCTTGGGTCGAACATGTTATCACGACTTTCAGTGCCACCAGGAGGCGGTTGAGAATTCATTGTATTGCCATATTTTGAAAGGGCAGGACCCTTGGAATAACCTTCAACATTTGAATAGTCGTTTAGTGTATTAAGATAACATTGTCGCTGACTGGCAATAGCTTCGAGAGTTGATGGGCTAGGGGTCGATGCCTTACCAAGCCCTGGCTGAGGCATGGCCAGTGGCACTGCTAAGGGATGTTCTGCGTCGCATATTTGAGGATCCTCCTCGCCCGAGGTCGTGTCTTCTTCCTCGCCTGCTTCTTGCTTGCCTGCTTTTTGCTCGAGCACAATGCGTGCCCGAAGTTTTTTCCAATCATAGATCGTGATCGCCAAACCGCCAAACCACGCAAGAAGAGATATCGCAAGCGAGACTACAAAGAAAAAGAAAGGAGTATGTTTGTAGTCGTCCCACGAGAAAATCTTGCTGGACCATAGCAAGCTCAAGTCAACGCAACAGACGATTAGTACGAGGAAACTTACAAAGATTCGATAGTTCCGCTCGCGCTTTGCTATACGCACGATCTTTGGTTCACCAGTGGCTGTAAGGCGTTCAGCGATCTTTTCCGCAGCGAATTTCCCAAATTTCCATACGGAGGCTTCCGGTGCACAGCATATGCATCCTGATTTTATGCAAAGCCAAGTCACTACACAGATAATGGCTACTAATGGAGCTCCGCCAATGGTCGCCCACGCGTACCACGTCATATGTAACTTGAGTCGGGAATTCTGAGATTTATACTAATAAATCACGTTAGCGAGAATACGTAATTTGTTATGGAAATCACTAGCGAACCTGAGCAATACTCTCACCGAGAGCATTTTTATATCCAAGACCTGAACAGAAAGTGCCGACAACTAGCAACGTCACAAGGACGCCGTAAATCCATATTCCGGTACCCCAAGGACTCAAGTATTTCCGGAATTTGTCTACCGGCGAAACTGCTTTTTGATGTCTTTCAACGCGCGGGGCCTTCGCGAACATGAGAAAGAGGAAAACCGGTGTCACAATCGAGAGAGAGTAACCCGCCACTTGATGTAATATCCTGTACGTCTTGGCCGGAGCGGCGTCGTTCGGCGATGTCTGCAAAGCCGTAGCATTACCGTCTTTCGAAGCCACGACTGCTTGGCCTGATTTATTGTCAGATGCTGTCTAGGATGGAGCACGGTGGGTAGACTTACCAAAACCAAGGACGAGCAGTACGATCGTCCAAAGCCATTGTGAACTGCGACGCGACATTACACCTCTATGTCGATGGGGAAATCATCGTGTTTACTCAACTATCAAGACGGAGAAACAGTCTCGATAGAAGAACTGAACCGAAGAAGGCCCCGGTCGGGGGACGGCCAACCCATTCCCACCGATCCTAAATCCTGGAGGACCCGCTGCGGACGGGATTCCTTTGCGGGAACTGCCACACCTTCTGCTTTCGAACATCATGCGTTTCGAGACGTGGGCCATGAGGCTTCGTCCAGTGCGGGGTAAACATTAGGAAAGTCTGAAAAATTCCGGGCTAAGAAATTTTAAGTCCGAACCATGACAGGGCTCGCGATTTTTGCCAGTGGGGAAACCATTCTCGTTGTGGTATTTGTTTCGGGAGTCGTGAGTAAGACATGCGGCGACATACATCAGTTACTGCTGGATAGTACGAAGAAGACATGTAATTTGATTTATAAAGTAAAAATACGAGTATGATTCAGTAAATAGTCGGTCTATATAGCATTCTAGAATAGGAAAAATGACTGCTGATAAAAAGGATGATGGAAATCTTAATTCTCACTAGGCTAATAAAACCACAGCACTCAGCACGTAGCTAAACTGGTCTAGCATTGTACATGAGGCAGGTTTTAAAGCTAATGAAAAGCCAATAACTTACTTCGAACTACATGGTCATCTCTTATGACTGCAATCGCACGTGCCACTAACGATACGGATCGAGTAATCGTTCGATAAGTTGAGTTGCCGGATCAGAATAACTGATCACTTCTAGGAGGTGGCCATTATCGCTAGGCTCGGGAATAAGACTTACATAAAATCGCGATATATTTTTCTTCGGAAGGCGAACAAAAATGAAAAGAGTTGTTCAGTATCTCGGGTACACCTCCTCGGAGTGAGTGTCTAGGAGGAAATGAGGTAGCATAAGATCTTAATGTAGGTTCTCGTTCGCTAGTGTGAAAAGCTGAATTCTGAAGGGATGGCTTCTGGTTAATACATTTCACGGTTACCTTCGCACACTTTCACTTATCTGGAGAATATGCGGGTTGAGGTTTTGGTAAATCGGCGCCGGACACATGGTCCGCTTGATTCGCGGTGACTGAATATGGAGGAGGAGGACCATTCTCTTGTGGATTTGTTTGATATGGAGGAGGAGGAGGGTCATACTCTTGTGGATTTGTTTGTTGTGTGTAGCCTCTTCGACGTCTCCAGATTATGTAGAAAATAGTTGAAACAATCCCAAGTAGTCCACCCGCTACGAAGATGCCATCCACTGATGTGAAACCTTTAGCTAAACCAGGGTATTTACCGAACTTTGGTTTCTCAACATCTTTGAGGTAGTGTAATCGCAGTATCAAGCCTTCCAAGATGGTTCCGGCGAGAGCAAAGACTACGCAAGAACCTGTGGCTACGACAGCCCAAGTATCTATGATATACCAAAAATTGGAACACCGTTCCCAGGCGCGGGAGAAAAAGTTAGAGGTAGACTTGTCGGCTTCACCACTGCCACCAGCAGCGTATCCTCTGTCTTTGTCCAGTGCCAGAGCATTTCTCGAGCATGTACTGAAAGTCCAATTCGCAAAGAGAAACACGGCCGCGATGATGATGTGAGCAACTCTGGGCTATGGCTAAACGTCAGCTTATACATCACTGAATATTGACTGAATAACTCAAAACTTACGTTTTTCTTAGTACCAGCGAACATGAAGAAATTTTTAATGTCCCACATCTTCCAACTACTCAGAAGGATTATCACAATACATATCTTAGTCAGTACGTTGAAACAACCAGCCGCTCGTAGCCACTTTTTATTATGCATTTGCGACTCTGCGCGTGCGAGGTCATCTCCTCCAGACTTTATGAATCTGCGGAACATGAAAATCGAGAGACTTGCGGATGTTGACACCATAGCAATGTTCGCGAATAACCAATGCAATGCCGCAGCTGAGAAACTAGCTGCAGGAAGCTGGCCCGAGTCTACGAATCCTTTTACCGCATCTACCACATTAACTCGTTTGGCATGATAGATGAATAAATTCGGAGGATTTATTATGGGTGTCGCAAAGACCGCTGAAATACACATGTCAGCTGAGATATAGGTTTACGAGGAGAATGGACAAGGTAGTTACCAGAGACTATTATAGTCAAACATGACAACAGCCGAAAATGGCATTTCATGGCCTACATGAGCGAAAAGAAAAGATTCGATTTGTTGAAAAGGACGTGGTCAGAAAAAGAGTGAGAGTGGGGGGGGAACCCCGTGGGGGTTCGTCTCGCTTGTACCCCGCAAATGCGGGAGGAGCGAAAGTCTATAACTAGTTTCAAGATGTGATTCAAGAATCGAACTAAAAAAAGAGTCGCTGACGTAATCGTACAGAAGTGCGGGGTTTATTAGCTGACTAATCAATCGGCCAAAAAGCTGCGATAAAGTTACAAGTTAATAATATGGTGATGTTGATAATGCTCACGTTATATGGCACGAATTTCTGTAATGACCCTTGAGTTAGTGTTGATGACGCTGGCTGAGAATATGTGTACAATATGGAGGTTCAAGACCAAACCTCTTGGAGTTTTACATAAAGTGCTTGGTTTTTCATTACATGAATTACTACATGCCCTAGAATAGAGCTATATAGTTTTACCGATATGTTCTAAATGAGAAGCGAAACGTGAAGCAAAATATAATGATTCTATAATATTCAATGACAAATTTAGTACCAGAAAATCAAAAACAACAATAGCTAGACATATCAATTGTGATTATCAAAATAAAACAAAATTTAAAATGCTCGAATGCTCGTCTTGTGCGGAGCGGAAAACAATAGTATATTCCACTAGAGGAAGAGTTTTATCATGTGGTCCGATAAAATGATCTGTGCCTAATTACCAGAGCTGTATAAGTGCCAAATCAAATGATACCTCCTGCCTTTTCTTTGTACAATGACCTTGGACAGCCGCATAACGTTTTTCCGCCCGATGAAGGAGTCCTTTCCCTCATGTCTCCTTCTTCTTTCCCAGCCGAATTCTTAGCTGCTTGAAGGTTCCGATTTTTCGTCCAGCTTATCATGCCTCCTCAAGTTCAGGCATTCCCAAACCCCGGCTGCAAGCGAAGCGCAGCACAACACACTCGTAGCAGTCACCAACCCAGGAAAGAACCCTTTCTTGTTAACGTAACATGGTTTCTCGTGAGCTCCCAATATATTGTTTACCATCCACATACCAGTCAAAAAGCCCACTAGACAAGCAGCTAGCCCGCCCAGCATCAAAAACCACTCGACTAGACGTCTGAAGGTCTGCAATTTTTTAACATTACACAAAGTCACTGCCCTGAGTGCAATAACGATGAAATACACGATCAGCCATACAATAAAGCTTATCAACCCTCCTTCGAAATGTTTTAGTCTTCGCTAGTTGATTTGTTAGCAAGCTTCCTAGCTCTGGTATGTACAATACATACGTTATCTGGATTAAGCGCCATATTTGCCGCGTTCCATACCGACAACATGTGTCCGGCGGAGCACAGCACCATCGCAAAAGCCGCTATGGTGCATATCGCGGCAATGAATTCTAAAAACATAATAACATGGAGTGCTGACTTGCCATGTGGGAATCTTGTCTTCACAGTTGCGCCCACGAAATATAAACTGACCTGTTCAAATCCAAACAAAACAGCTAAGCAACCACCTACCAAATGCCATAAAGAGTCCTTCTTTGACGGCGTACTTATCACGTCACCATGTTTGTATTTCTTGAGGTAACCGATCATCGTGAAAAGATTCGCCCGTTTCTCTAGCAGTGCGCCGTGATCAGACTCTAATGGCATATCATGGCGC
>Ga0160428_1002647_pt1 | contig 10528 bp, 22 predicted proteins | sample SolpanmetagenomM_FD_108198 | JGI IMG/M metagenome (GOLD analysis project Ga0160428, IMG submission 108198) | Solar panel surface microbial communities from Lawrence Berkeley National Laboratory, California, USA - M | ecosystem: Engineered > Built environment > Solar panel > Unclassified ...
AGCCAACCCACGAGCGGAACCGCCCAGAGCACGACCGACAGCAGGGTCAGTAGCACCGCCGCTCGCACGGCATTCAGGATCGACGTCGCCGGCGATGCCTGGTCGAGTTCCCAAGCGCCGCACGGGCCGCACGGGCCGCAATCAACCCTAAGGCACCACTCCAGCTGTCTGACTCCACCTCAGGTTGTCAGAATAATTTACACTAATTCGTGAGGATTACATTGATAGCGTAGTAAGTTATTGATCTTGCTGGAATTAAGAGAGTGGCACGCTACGTGCAAAAGCTGTCTTATATACACTTTTTGGGACGTGTCATGAAATTCAAGAATGCTTTTCAGTTTGCCGTTGTAGCTGCTGCCCTCGCCGTCGCACCGCAAATCGCCAACGCGACCGTCTACGCCGGCACTGGCACGTTCACGGACAGCAGCACCGGAAACACCCTGCAGGTCAACGCGATCCCGAACCCGGCCTCATTCCAGACAAGCAACCTGGCCATCGGTCAGTCCTACTACGACGCCGGCTTCATGACGATCATCACCAGCGGTGATTTCGCGACGACGTTCGGCAGCACCCAGCGCGACAATATCTCGCTCAAGTTCACGTTCACGTCCCCTAGCGCCGCCAATGCTCCGGTGAACCAGGCCGGCGTCGTGTCACAGACCGAGTTCAGGCTGACGCCAACTTTCGACTACGCGTCGCTGACGTTCGCGAACGACACCAACGTCGACCAAAACGGCCGCTTCGCCCGCAACACGGTGACCTTCGGCGATGGCAGCCAAGCCTATCTGGACGTCTATGACACCGCCATCAGCGGCACGACCACCGCTCGCGCCGCCCAGCTGGACATCCGCCTGACCAACGTGAAGGGCTCAACCGCCGTTCCGGAGCCAGCTTCCATGGCGTTGCTCGCCACCAGCCTGATTAGCGTCGGCATGGTTCGCCGCCGCAAGCAAAGCGCCGCCTAAGCCACATGTTTGCGCCACCCCAAAAAAGGGTGGTGGCCACGCTGGCTAGCATACCGAGCCGGAGACATCGCTATGGTTTGGGGGTAGCAAAAAGCGTTCTATCTGCCGAAAATCGTCGTATTCCAGCCGACCTTCCGTCTCATTAGCGATGCAGTGCGCCGCCGCACTCCCCATCTTGGCCCAGGCTGAACGCTTGCCGCAGGGTGGCTATCTGTGAGGACGGGCATAGGCTCCGTTAAGAACAGGGGGAGTCAGGAGTGAACCTGGGCCAGTCCGTAACCTTGAGCACGAAACCGTGAGTTGAGAAAACAACCTAAGGTTGTATGATCCGAGTTTGGTACCCGTGAGTAGATAGCCGCTATGTCGCTCGCCGTTTCATCATCCAAGCTTTCAATCCTCATCGTTGATGATGAAGAGCCAATCCGAGATCTCCTTGGCTGGCTGCTGGAGGACCATGGACACACCATTTATCCAGCAGCTGACGGCTATAAAGCGCTTGCGCTTTTGCGCGCCGAGAAGCCTGTCGATATCGTTCTTTCGGACATCAACATGCCCGGCATGGATGGCGTCACACTTTGCAGAGTAATCGAAGCCGAATTCCCGAACCTACCAGTGCTGCTGATCAGCGGCCGCCCTCGACCCGACGGCATTAAAGCTTTCGTCGCTAAGCCGTTTCGAGCAGCTGTCCTGACCAGAGAGATCGAGCAGTTGACGTCGGCTACCAGGAGTGTGCGCGTCGGAGAACGTCAGCACGCGCACTAGCTCCTGAACCCCAGCCTACACTCCGCAAGCCCTGACCATCACCACAGCCCCGCCCCACCCAGTCCGCCGACGCGTACTGTGCCTAGCTTTACGCTTAAGTCGCACTCAGGCTGAATGCGCGAACACAATCAGTTTGGAAGCCTGTTTGCACCATGGCCGAGCCCAGTCTTCCGCCCGACGTGCAATCCAAGCTTGATCGCCTGGTCAAACTCGAAGCGACCCTGTCGACCGCGCGTCACGATATTAGAGGAATGCTCACTCCGATGCTGCTTCTCGCCGACCGGCTCACCACGCATACCGACGGAAAAGTCGTCAGGTACGCGGACATGATGATTTCCTGTATCAAACAGATCGACGATACACTGACCGCTTCAGGAGAGGATGGCTGACTTTTCGGACTAAATCCCACACGCCCTGACCATCACCACCGCCCTTGCCCGTTCCAGAACCGCCCGCGCGATCGCGTCCTTTAACTCTGCCGGTTGCACAACGGCCGGCATCATGTCGCTGTCAGTGTGCCGGTAGCACGGCGGCAGCTAAAGAGAGCTGAAAGTGGTAATAGGACCGAATGCGAATTTGAACGGTGGAAATCAATGTTGAGTGAAGTCTTATTTGGAAACGAAGTGCTGTCTCCAGACATGCAGACAATCCGGCAGCTCGTAGAAAAATATTGTTCTACGGAGCGGCATCCATCACTGGGCCAACTTCAGATTTATGGCCCACTACAGCAGGGCCGCATTGGTAAACCAGAGCAACTCGACGCCGCTGGCTGTTACGTAATTTATGATGCGAGTGGATGCTGCCGTTACGTTGGCGTCTCAGTGTCACGAATCGGAACGCGCATCGGCACTCACCTAAGTCCAAGAACCCAGAACCATCCTTTCTGGAGAAATCGCCCGGCTGCTTACATTGACCTTATTGCAGTCGAGAAGCCATGGCGCGCTTTATCGTTAGAGGGCTACCTTCTTGAAGAGACGGCTGTCATGACTGGAGCGCCGCCACCCGAACAGTAAACCATTATCGCGCCTAGGCAGCTTCACCGGCCAGCGCGAGCAGCAGCGGCAGCGTTGTTCCGATCGTGGATCGCGCGGGCATTCAGGATCGGGCCGGTGGCGGTCTGGATCATGGTCGGGGCGGAAGGGGTCGGAGCCGCTGCCTTCAGCCCGGTCGAGCGAGCATTCATTCGTCCGTAAATTTCGGCGCTGCTGACCATCCTGGTGATCGGAGCCATGGCCGCGGCCGATGCAGCCGGCGAAGTGGACTGCGTCTCCTCGGGGCTCCCGGCTGGTGGCGGCGAGCGCTGCTCGAGTCCGGCGATGCGGCGTTCGTGATCGGCCAGTCGCGTATCCTGCGCATCCAGACGGGAGGCGGTGTCGGACGGGGTATTTGGCGCGGCGGGCGCGGGATCGGCCGGCACGGTATCGCTCGACGAAGCCATCATGCGTCCGCCACCGAACGCTGCGGCACGTGCAACCATGGCGTCGACGGTGGCGAGATGCCGTGCGGTCGGGCGGCTGAACCTGGCGCCAGCCGGTGCGATGCGGTGGTGATCGTGTTCATGCTGCTTTCCTCATCGATTGTTGCCGGCGCGCGCGCGATGCGGCCCGGCGCTCATCACGCTCGGCGGACTGCCGGAGATACGCTTTGTAGGCCAACTCATCGGCCAGACGGATCGCCTGCGCAGTCGACAGCATCACCCCGCCGGCTGGCAGTGTGAGGCGGAGGTCGGGCGAGATAGTGATGGATGCCAGCTTCATGGAGGCACTATCCGACGGCCGGTTGGCCATCGGGCGACGGACTTTTGGGACAGGGGGTCGGATGGCCAGCGGCCAGGATGCGCCGCAGATGCCGCGGGCCTGGGATGCCCTGCCCAGTCGCCAACACTGCCGCCATCATCGCGGACGCGCCGTCTGCCGGGCCGGGTGCCGGGCGCCCTGCTCGAGCTGATGCCCGAGCCGCCAACGATGCGACGGCGCTTGCCGCTTCCGCATTTCCCAGGTGGGCGAAGTGCGCAGCGCGCAGGTTGAGCAGCAGGCGATCGCGTTGACCCCGCGCCTCGGTGTTCCACCATGCGTGTGCACCCTGGCGGCCCAGGCCAAGGGCGTGCTCGAGGCTGATACCGCCCTTGGCGAGACACGAGGCCTGGTAACGTCGAATCCCCGTCAACAGCCACGCTCTATCCTCCGGCATTAGCGGACGGGCAGCCTCGATAGCGGCAACGAGGCGGCGCAAGCGGGCGATGGGGCGGAGGTCGGTCAATTCCTCGCTCGCACTCGACTGGTCAGGCGGCACGGCCTGCCTCGTCTACCGCCTCCAGCCATTCATCTTCAGTTGGAACCGCCGTCGTGAACGCCCGATGGCCCGACCAAGTCGACGTGCCCGGCGGTGGCATGATCTCGTCCTCCTCCAGCATCTCGATCACGCCCTGCCGCGCGTTCTTCAGCAGCTCCACCACCATGGGCCGGACGGTTGCGAGCGGCAGGTGGCGTAGCAGGACCACCGCCGCATCGTTGGCGAAGGCGTCGGCCATGGCCACCAAGTTGCACGCGAGGTCGGGCATCGGGGGCTCGCTGGGTGAGGAAGTCCTCACCTTCGCAATGGCGACTTTCCTCACTTTGGTGGGGACACTCCCCACCTTGCTGCGGACTTTCCCCACCTTCTCCCCACCTCGACGGTTGGTCTTTCGCCACTCGGTCCCCACCAGTGCGGCATCCAGGCCACCGCCGGGTAAGGTCTCAAGATGCCCGTCTTCTATTGCGATCCGGACGAGTTTCGGGTCGCAGCCGTCGCGTCGGGCAAACTCGCGCTGGCTTATTTTCTCTATTTTGCCGGCCATCGGTGGTCGTTCTCCTGATTGGGTGGGGAGAGGTTTCGCTACCCAGCGGCTAGGCGGCGTTTGCGCCATGGCCACCCGTCTCCCATTTGGATCGTCCAGGGACCCCCGACCGACCGCCGCAGGCACGTGCGTCCGTCCGCGGTCGCGTCGAGGGGCATGATCAGAAGGCGCCGGGCGCGCGGGGATCACCGGACCGCAGCAGGGCGTCGAGGGCGTCAGGCATGATATCCAGCAACCCGATCGTGCGGCCTGCGTCATATGACCACGATTGCCCGTCCACCGCCGCCGGGGTTGGCGCCTGGAAGACCTGATGCGGGTATTTCTGCGCTGCAGCCTCGGCCGCCCGGTCATATTCCCACCGAGTATCGGATGCTGCCTTCCGCAGACCGATGCCGCTGGACAACTCGTCAAACAGTTTCCTGCAAGGCTTCGTCGCTCGCCTGAGCAGTGCTGCGGAGCTTGGCGACCTGGGCAACGGTCTCGGTTTCCTCAGCCGCAGCAAGGCGCTGCTCGAGCTGCTGCCGCATCGTGGCAGTCTGTTCCGCCGGCTCGGTAGCGGCGATGACGGCGGCTTGGGCCTTGGCCAATGCGGTCGCCGTGCCGTCGAGCAGCAAGCGGTCGCGTTCCTCTCGGGCCTGCCGGAGTTGCGTCGCCTGCTCGGCCTCGGCCGCTGTCACCTTGTCGAGTGCGGCTCGGATCGCTTCGGACGTGTTGGACTTCGGTCGAAGGGCGAAAATGTCGAAAGGCATGGTGATCTCCGTGTGAGCCCGCTGGTGAGAAGGCCGGTCCGCGGCGGGGTCGCGGGCGGCAATGGGGTGATGGTGGACGCGGTACGTGTCGCAATCGGGCGCAACGGTTTTTTAACCATCGCTGCCGCAGACTGAGCGTCTCTCCCTCTCGAGGAAGCCGACAGAATGTCGACCGAGATTACGCCCGCCACTGTATCGCCCGGCCTCGAACACCCAACTGAAGCGGCGATGCTTCAGGCTCTGGGGAGCATCCTGCGCAATGGGACGCTCTGCGCAGAGCAGGTCGAGACGCTCGCGGCTGCTACCAGCGACACCACCATTGAAGAAGCCGCGCGATGCTTTGCTAGTCAGTCGCTTCGATGGCTGGCGCAGCAGCCGGTGATGGTGACGACACCAATTTGGCAGCAGAGCAGCGATGCTCAGCACTGACGGGTTCCTGGCGGTCTTGCGTGCTGCCAGCATCAAGACGGACGCACATGCCGCTGACGAGTTGGACCGGATCGTGGCGGCCTGGATCGAGCGGCAGCGACGACGGACAGAGGTCGCCCTTGTCCGCGGGTGAAGGATGGTGAAGCACCGCCCGGTTCTGCCTGTCGTGTGGATGGTGATCGTGTCCGGGGTATTGGCGTTTACCCTGGACGTTTTGGACACCAGCCGTCCTCTAACCCTGTGCTTTCCTTCGTCCGTCCAGAGTGTCTTGGGTGAACAAGGCTTTCGGCGCGAGGTGGCCACGCTCCTCGAGCTAGGCCAAACCCGCACCATTCACCATGCCCCGCCGAACACGAAGGAGGTCGAGCACCCCGCCGCCTTCGCCGGCCTCGTGGTCGAACCAAGTTCCCTTGCCGAGGTCGACCGCCATACTGCCGTTTGTGCCGAAACGGAGCTCGGTCTTCGATGAGAGGCGCTCGTTCGGCTCGCCAAGCAGGTCGCGAGCAACAGGGCCAATGGCGCGGGCCAGCTCCGGACTGTTCTGGCCGGGCTGCATCAAGCGTGCCCCGCCGTGCCCGAGACCGTGATTTCGCGAACGTCAGGCCAAATGCGGGCGAGGCTCTGCGTAGCCTTGCGCCGCACCTGGTGGCGAGATGTTCCGCATTTTGGGCAGATTGCCAGCGCCAACATTGACCGCGGATCGTCCCGTGCCGGTATGGCGACCGCCAGCGCGAAGCGGTTGCCCTTGAGCGTCCGCGGGCACGAGCCACAAAGCGCGGCCTGGTCGGGGGGAGCATTCTGGATCCGGCGTAGCGCCTCATTGACGGAGCGGGCCAACTGCATCGCGCGGTGATCGCCGAGGAAGGCTGCGGCGAGGATACCGGGCACGTCCTTCTTGAGGCAGACGTGAAGCTCGAGCACGCCGGCAGCGTCGACGTGGAAACGGCGCATCGTGTCCTCGAAAGGATCGGCCTGCTGCTCCTCCTCGGCCGTCTTGGCAGCATATAAACGAGCCCGGCTTTGGCCTTCGAGATCGTTGAAATGTGCGCACGCAGCGATCAGCGCGGTGTCAGTCTCGGACTGCATCGGCTCAGCAGCAGCCGCCAACCCGGCCGCAATGCCTGACGTGACGACGCTGCCGGCCATGACGGCGAGCAGGCCGGCGCCGAGTTTTCTGCGGCTGGCGTTGGGTGTGTTTGTGCTATTGGCATGGTTAGCCATTTTCGGCTCCCTCACGAGCTGAGTGGTTAGGCCGGGCGAGGAGGGTGCAAGCTCCTCGCCCGGTCGCTTAGTTCCTTGTGGAACGGCGGGAAATACGCCATACTTTCATTGTGAGCGCAACAGAAAACGGCGAAATTTCCGCCATATATCCTGAACAGGTGAGAGCAGCTCGAGGTTTGCTCGACTGGTCACGCGACCAATTGTCAGACGCCGCTGGAGTTCCTGTCCGCACTCTTGATCGATACGAGAAGGGCGAGGGAGTTCCGCGATCCGGAACAGTGGCCGCCATCCGCGCTGCCCTAGAGGCCGCCGGCGTCACCTTCACCAACGGTGGCGAGCCGGGTGTGAAGTTGCGGAAGTCGAGAGCGTGACAGACGTCCCGAGCTTCAGCGTCAAGATCGATTCCGACTTAGTCGAAGAGACGGATCGTCTGATGAGTAACCTTGGACTCAGCCGCCTATCAACGGCCGCGACGGGCGTCCTAAGCACTTGGATCGAGCCGCTGAATCGGGAGAACGTGACAACCTGGCTCCGGGCCGTGATCAATAGGTGTAAGAGCCGGTCCTACACAAATGAACGCTTGATACCGTGGATACTGCTCGCCCCAGCAGTTCGCGCGGCGGCTGAAGAAGATAACGCGATCATGCTGGACCTACAGGCGCAGTTGGTCTCCGGCTTCCGAAACCGCGATAGAGAGAACGATCCAAACAAAAGCTTCATTGCAATACTATCGGAAATGCGCCCTATCGACTTTGCGGTGCTGCAATACGTTCTTTGACTAGAAACGCTGACTCTGGTTCAATTTGAGCACTCCAGGAGAGTAGGGTCTCATCCACCATGGAACTCGCGGAGAGCCGCTCTTTCACTAGAGTGGATCGCGGAAGCACTGACCGTCACCGCACCTCAAATTGCTCTTGCAGCAGAAAACTTGGTCCGTTTGGGATGCTTTCGGTCGGTTAACGTGCCGGCGCGAGCACTTGGCCCGTCGCACCTTCCGCAGAATCCGGCAGGGTGTCAGATTTGGAACGGTGAAACGAAGTACGTTCCCTCGGAACTGGGGATCGCTCTGTTGAGGGCCATGGACGAACATGTGGCGAGCGCAGAGTGAAGTTGGAGCGACTGCCGTGACCTTCACCAACGGTGGCGAGCCCGGCGCGAAGCTGCGGAAAAGCGATTGATGTCGGATAAGTCGGGCTTCACCGTTGCTGCACTCATCAGGAGATCGATTCAAGGAGCGTTAGTTTGCGCAAGCGTCCTAGCGTTCCTCGCCGGACAGGCAAAAGCGGAGAGGTCGCTGTGCGCATGGGCGATCGGTGACCAACCCAGCTTGATGACCTACGAAGTCGAGGGAACCCACATCCTAACGGACCAAACCGGGGTGATGAAGGATGCCTTTGCGGTAGTTCGCAACGACCAATTCGCCTTGGTCGGCATTCATTCAGACATGGTCTCTATCGATCCCAAAGATGGTGACTTTCTCGGCGTCAGCATGTTCGTAGTTGATAAGTTGAACGGCGTTGCCCTGCTTGCGATGACCTTCTCACGAGGATCATCGCCGCCGCCTATTCGTGGAACGTGCAAGCGCGTATGACCCGCGCCGCCGCCCTCACCGCTATCGCGCTCTGCCTCACAGCCTGCGCACCAACACCCAAGCTGCAACCACTACAGCCCCAACCGAATGCTTCAACGGCCGCGTGCAAGGCTGGCGGCGACGCGAGGGGGATTGCAGCCGGCTTCTTCGCGCTGTTTCAGGACGCTCCAGAATGTTTTTGATCCGCTCCGCGCTCGAAGCGGCCGGCGTCGAGTTCACCAACGGCGGCGAGCCAGGCGTGAGGCTGAAGCGCCAGCCAGACTGATGTCGCTCGCCAAATACGGTTTACCGACGTCCTTCCCACCAGATGCACCGCATGCGCTGTTCTATCGCCGGCTGCCCGGGGCGATGAAATACCACCATGACGGTTTGGCGCTGAACGCGAACTAGCCTGTCCCAACTCGCCCGAAGGCTGTCAAAGGGAGGATCCCTCTCGCGAGCGTCCTGGTCTTCGTTTTCTCCCGGCTTATACAGATTAGACCCCGCTGAGTTGGGTCACAGCTTCATGCAATCACATCGCTCAGAAGCTTGGCACAGATGCCCGGCCTTTATCACCGATCCAAGCAGCCGTAGTAGCTGCGACGAGACGGCTACATAAGCTCGGCTCGATCCCCTGCTCAAGATCATCGAACAGGCTGTAAAGCTGGGCGACAATAGAAACACATTCCTCGCGATTGTCGGCCCATAAGGATCGATCTGCAGCCAAGGCAAGCTCGCGGCCGATAACAGATACTGACAACCTTTTCAGCTTTACCGCCTCGGCATTCCGCATCTTGGCCTCCTCCACTCGCATCGATCCTAGGAGCAGCCTGAACTCGCAGGCATGGGGATTGAGCGTCGGCCATCGTCGGAAATGCGTCGGCTAGACCGTGGAGCGTATCCTCTACCAAGCGCCGGACGCTTTTAAGCTAGGATGCGGTTGCAGAGAGCAAGGTGAACCCAGTGACGCCGGACACGATCAGGCAGGCCGTTTACGAAATCGGCCAGGCTGCCGAAACCGAGCGTGAGGCAATGCTCGGCGGTGACGAATTGGGCCGCATGCTCGATGCACAATTCAGAGCCTTAGGCGATACTCGACGGCAGCTCGGGTGTGCATCACGCTCTGAAATCGAGAGCACACTTGTGCAACTCGTCATCAGCCGGATCTCGCATCAGGCGAAAGTGGCGGGCGGTGCACTCGATGCATGGCGTCATGCGAAGGGTGAAGAATAATGCCGGACGAAAGTGGGAAGCTAACCTCGGCCGACATCCCGATCATCAACACCTTCATCCGCCGTGTCTCGCCCGACAACTGCCTCACCTGTCCGGTTACAGGCAGCCGCGTCGAGATCAGCCAATGGACGATCAGCGATCGACTCTGCATGCTGCCGATCAGCGGCGCGCACTTCCAGCCCGACCTAACCAGCACGGCACCGGTACTCTCCTGTCGGTCACCAGCGGGCGGCGTTGTGTTTCTCGACGCAATCCATATAGGGCTGCTGAAGCGGGCAGTATCACACTGATGACCAGCGTCGAATTCATCGAGGAGAACGGCGCCGCGCCTGGCGTGCGACTGCGGAAGGAAATCGTGTGACTGATCTTCCCCATCAATTACTCCTGACCCTGCCCCCAACCTGCCCTCGTTCATAAGCAGAGTCGGCGTTCTGTATGCCCCTGCTTGGGGTGGGTTGCAAAGGCTGTTGGGGTGAGCCCATCGAGGCTCGTGTGTGGGCGTTCGGTGTTGTAGTCGACCCTCCATGCTTCAATGATCCGGCGTGCCGCGGCCAAGCTGCTGAAAAGGTGCTCGTTGAGGCATTCATCCCGGAACCGGCCGTTGAAGCTTTCCACGAACCCGTTCTGCTGCGGCTTGCCTGGCGCAATGTAGTGCCACAGCACTCCACGCTCCTCCTGCCAGCGTAGGATCGCGTGCGACGTCAGCTCCGTGCCGTTGTCACTGACCATTGTCACCGGACGGTAGCCGCGCCGCTCGATGATG
>Ga0160428_1002649_pt1 | contig 10518 bp, 9 predicted proteins | sample SolpanmetagenomM_FD_108198 | JGI IMG/M metagenome (GOLD analysis project Ga0160428, IMG submission 108198) | Solar panel surface microbial communities from Lawrence Berkeley National Laboratory, California, USA - M | ecosystem: Engineered > Built environment > Solar panel > Unclassified ...
CAAGGGCGAGCGGCCGCCGCGCCTCGTCAATCCGGAGGTCTGGCCGGCAGTGTTGGAACGCCGGGCGCGGCTGCTGGGCTGAGCGGCCCGCGGCGGTATCGCCGAGCTTGGCAGCCCTCTAGGGTTCACAGCGATCGCTCATGGCGAGGTACCGCGCGGTAGTCCCGCGGGACATCTCCAGCCGGCCACGCGATCCCCGGCGGCCTTCACCGCGCTCCGATGCCTCCGAAGGCCACCGGGGATCAGGTGTCCCGGTCCCCTGGCAGCCCCGCTAGGTCGCCGATCGCATCCAGCCGAGCCCCGCGTCGGTCCCGGATTCGGGATGATACTCGCACCCGACGAGGCCGTGGTAGCCGACCTCCTCCAAAGCCTCGAAGATCGGATCGAACGCGATCGTCCCGGTACCGGGCTCGTGCCGGCCCGGATCGTCGGCGATCTGGACGTGAGCGATGAGCGGCGCGTGCGCCCGGATCAGCGCGGCCGGGTCGTGACCCAGGCAGACGCAGTGATAGGCGTCGAACAGGAGCTTGACGTTATCGCGGCCGATGGCCTCGATCGCCTGCACCGCGACCAGCGGATCGTCGATGACGTAGTCGGCGATCGAACCCGGCCCGATCGGCTCCACGATCACCGTCATGCCGCGTGCCTTGGCGGCGTCGGCCGCGAAGGCAAGGTTGTCGAGGTAGGTATCCCAGAGGCGTGACTGCTCGACGCCAGCCGGCCGCACCCCGGCCATCGGATGAACCATGCGGCAGCCGAGCCGGGCGACGTAATCGAGCGTCGGCTCGATGGTCGAGCGGTAGTACTCTATCTTGTCGGGTAGTGCGGCGAAGCCCTTCTCGCCCTTGGCGGCGTCACCGGCCGGGAAACCCGTCTGGACCAGCGGCACGCCCGCCCGTTCGAGCCACCCCGCCACCTCCGGCGCCGGCGTCGCGAACAGGTTCGGATGTTCGACCGCCCTGAAGCCGGCGCGCGCGGCGGCCGCGAAACGCTCGGCGAGCGGCAGCTCCGTGAAGAGGAAGCCGCAATGGCCGCTCAGGCGGTTCTTGAAGGCACCGAGCTTCATGGTTCAGGCGCTCCTGCCGGTTTCGATCATCGCGCGCATCCGGTCCACGGCCGCGTGCGGCGCCGTGAGCACGGGGATCGACACGGCCTTCCGAACCGCGTCGGCCGCCCGCGACGTGGAGAAATGCGCCAGCATGATCGCGTCGCACTCGGCCAGTTCCGGCGCCCGCTCGGCGATCAGTCGATTGTGGGTCTCGGCGTCACCGGCGCGCAGGCGCGTCATGGCTTCGTCGACCAGGATCGTCCGCAGGGTCGCCGGGCGGCCGGACTGACCCACGAACTCCTCGAACTCGTCGGTCATGGTATCGATCGATGGCCCGAAGGTCGCCAACATGCCGATGCGTTCGCCCTGGGCGATGGCCGCGCGAAACATCGCCTCGTTGGGCTTCAGCACCGGCACAGGCACGTCCTCGATCAACCGGTCGATGGCCGGTCCGAAGGCCGAGCAGGTGATCAGGATGCCGTCGGCGCCCATGTCGTGGCCGTAGCGACCGAAGCGCACGAAGCGCTCGATCATGCCCTCCGAGATCTCGCCGGGCTCCCGCGCGCGATCGAGGGACAGGCCGTCGTCGAGGAGATTGACGATTTCCGCTTCAGGCCAGCGCTCGGAAAAAGCGGTCTGGATCGGCGCCATGGCGACCGGCGTCGCGTGCAGGAGGACGATGCGGGGGGCCATGCTGCGTCTCGGGTTCGGTACGCCGGCCGCGAACCCGCGCCGACGATCAACTTGTAAGCGATTTCAAAACGGGAGCAAGATAGCGCCGGCTGTGGCCTGCGCCTAGCGCGGCGGCGCGGTGCTGGCGCGGAGGATCAGCTCGGCGTCGATCTCGGTCAGGCGCACCACCGGCTTGCCCTGGATCCGGGCGATCAGGTGGTCGCCCGCCGCGTGCCCGATCTCGGCGGAGTGGATGCGGATCGTCGTCAGCGGCGGATCGAGGAAGGGCGCGAAATCGGAATCGTTGTGGCCGACCACCGAGAGATCGCCCGGTATAGCGAGCCCGCGGGCCCGGGCCTCGATCATGGCGCCGAAGGCGATCTGGTCGGTGCCGCAGATGATCGCGGTCGGCGGCGGACCGCCGGCCAGCATCTGGCGGAAGCCGTCGCGGCCGCCGCCGATGCCGTACGAGATCTCGATATCGTGCTCGGGGGCGAGCGACAGGCCGCGGGCCGCGAGCGCCTGGGCGATGCCGATCACCCGGGCGCCGCCGCGATCGTTGTCCTTCCTCAGGCCGGAGATCACGCCGATCCGGCGATGTCCCAGGTCCATCAGGTAGTTGGCCGCCCGGGCCGCGGACGCGGCGTTGTCGAACCCCACGCAGGGGCGCTGCTGCGACAGGCTGAAGGTCTGCACCATCGGAATGCCGGTGCTGGCGATCCGGGCGTGAAGGTCCGGATGGTGGATGTCGCCGACCAGCATCAGCCCGTCGACGCCGCGCTCCAGCAGGAAGGTCGCCTCCCGAAGTTCGTCCTCCAGGTCGTACCCGGCATTGGCCGCCACCAGGGTGTAGCCCGCCTGGCGCAGCCGCTCCTGGAAGCTCGAGAGAACGCGGACGAAAGCCTCGTTCTCGATATTTGGCACGACGGCGCCGACCGCCATGAACCGGCGCGTCGAGAGGGCCCGGGCAGCCCCGTTGGCGACGAAACCGAGATCCTGGGCAGCGCGCATCACGGCTTCGCGCTTGTCGGCCCGGACGCCGGCGGACCCGTTGAGCACCCGGGAGACCGTCGCGGTCGAGACACCAGCCCGTCGGGCGACATCCCGCGCGACGGGACCGCGCGACGGCGGCTCGAGGATCATGCCCGGCAGGTCCAGCACTGAAATCGGTTCTCCCCCTTGGGCGGCCTCGATGCGCATGCGCGCCGCAACCAGCGAACTGGATCGGCAGTATATTGACACCGCACCACCCCGCTGGCTATCTGAAAGCGCTTTCAAAAAACGCCGTCCGACGGGACGCTTCCGTTCCGGACGGCAATCAGGGAGACGCGGATGGCGATGCTCGACCGGCCGGCTTCCGGCGCGGGAGCGCCGGAGCGCGACGCGCCGACGGTGGGCGGGGCCGACGCGAGTGCGGCCGGCATCGCCGCCCCGCAGGCGATCGTCACAAGTTTGAAGCGCAGCGACGCGGTCACCCCTTACCGGTTCCGCGACCTGCTGGCGCTGGACGATTTCGAGCGGCAAGCCCGGCGGCTGCTGCCGCCGATGATCTTCCAGTACGTCTCCGGCGGGGTCGAGACCGGTTCGGCCCTGGCGCAGAGCCGCGGCGCCTACGCCGACTACGCCCTCGTGCCGCGGCTGATGCGGGACACGTCGGCGCGGGACACCGCCACGACGCTGTTCGGCCAGACTTACGCGGCCCCCTTCGGGATCGGGCCGCTCGGCGGGGCCGCCTTCATCGCCTATCGGGGCGACCTCGTGCTGGCCGAGGCGGCGCGGCGGATGAGCCTGCCAATGTGCCTGAGCGCCTCCTCGCTGATCAAGCTGGAGGATGTGCACGCCCAGAATCCGCAGGCCTGGTTCCAGGGCTACCTGCCGGGCGATCAGAATCGCATCGACCACCTCCTCGACCGGGTCGAGGCCGCCGGCTACCGGACCTTCGTGGTGACCGCCGACACCCCCACGCTGGGCAACCGGGAGCACAACACCCGCAGCGGCTTCTCCATGCCGATCAAGGTGACGCCGAAGGTGGCGTGGCAGAGCGCGACGCACCCGCGCTGGCTGCTGGGCACCGTCGCCCGCACGTTCCTTAAGCACGGGGCGCCGCACTTCGAGAACACCGAGGCCGAGCGCGGTCCCCCGATGATGTCGCAGGGCGCGGTGCGCAACACCATCGCCCGCGATCAGCTCTCGTGGAAGAATCTGGAGGCGATCCGGAAACGCTGGTCCGGGAATCTGCTCGTGAAGGGGCTGCTGGCCCCGGAGGATGTCGAGATCGCTCGGGGATGCGGCGTCGACGGGGTGATCCTCTCGACCCACGGCGGCCGGCAGCTGGACTACGCCGTCGCGCCGCTGGACGTGCTGCCGGAGATCGCCGCCCGAAAGGGCGGGCTGAAGATCATCGTCGACAGCGGCATCCGCCGGGGCACCGACGTGATGAAGGCGTTGGCGCTGGGCGCCGACTTCGTCCTGCTCGGCCGGCCCTTCATGTTCGCCGCGGCGCTCGGCGGGGTGGCGGGCGTCGAACTCGCCATGCGGATCCTCAAGGAGGAGCTGAACCGCGACATGGCGCTGATCGGCGTGAACCGCCTGTCGGAGCTGAACCCCGACTTCCTCCGTCGCGTCCCGCGGCGGGCCTGAGCCACGGGGAAGCGGATTGGGCATGATCGTCTCTCCAGTGACCGTCACCGCGCCGGACCGGACGGGCCGTCCGCCGTTCCGGGTCGCCGCAGGCGAGCCTGGAGCAGAAGCGAGACGTTGGAGGGGCTGCGAGGCGCGATCCCGTTCCCGTGGGCCCAGAGAAGCAACCCAGGGCAGCGCGACCTCGCCGATCATGGCGCAATTCGAGTGCGTCCCCTCGCGCGCGAGAGCGGCGCGAGCGTCGCAGCAGCCTATTCACTCAGCCGGACCCATCGCATGACCGGAGCCGCGCCTGCCCCTCTGGGCCTCGCCTTCGTCGGCTGCTTCACCACGGAGCGACGCAGGGCCCGCGGCCGGGGCATCGACGTGTACCGGACGGGAGCCGGCCTCGACACGTGGACGCATCTCGGCCGGGTCGAAGGGATCACCAACCCGTCTTTCCTGGTGGCCGATCCGGGCCGCGCCGTGCTCTACACGGTCCAGGGTGACGGCGAGGCGGCCAGCGCCTTCGCGGTGACGCCGGACGGAACCCTTCGCGCCCTCGGCGCGGCCGCCACGGGCGGCACCAACAGCGTGCATCAGGCCCTCGACCCGAGCGGCCGGTTCCTGATCGTCGCCAACTACGCCAGCGGCTCGGTCGCCCTGCTACCGGTCCGCGCGGACGGCGCACTGGAAGGGGCTTGCCAGATCCTGAGCCTACCGGGCGAGCCGGGCCCGCACCGGACCGAGCAGGCCTGCGCCCACCCGCACCACGTGGTCCTGTCGCCGGATGGACGGCACGCGATCGTCCCCGACAAGGGCCTCGACCGGGTCTTCGTGCTCCGGCTGGACGGCGAGAGGCTCGCGATCGCCTCGGAGGTTGCGATGCGGCCGGGCGCCGGGCCGCGCCACCTCGCCTTCCACCCGAGCCGGAACCTCGCCTTCCTGGTCAACGAGCTCGATTCCAGCATCGCCACCTGCCGCTGGGATGCCGCGTCCGGCACGCTGCAGCCCCTGCATCTCGTCCCGACGCTCCCGCCCGACTTCTTCGGCGCGAGCACCGCCGCGGCCATCGTGGTCACGCCGGATGGCCGCCACCTCTACGCATCGAATCGCGGTCAGGACGGGATCGCGCGCTTTCACGTGGACGCGGAAGGCGGACGGCTCGACCCCGCCGGCTGGACGCAGGCGGGCGGCCGCGACCCGCGCTTCATGGTGCTGGCACCGGGCGGGACGAATCTGCTCGTCGCCAACGAGCAGGGCGACAGCCTGGCCGAGTTCGCCATCGATCCCACCAGCGGGGACCTCACCCGAACGGGTTCGCGCCCGAGCCTGAGTCCCTGCACGATCGCGTTCCTGTGAGGAGGCCCAGAGCCAGTGTGAGCGCGCGATATTGGATAGCGCCGGTTCCGCCCACCCTCTCCCCTCTGCGGGAGAAGGTAGCTCCCGGCGGCGGTCGGGTCGGGACGAAGTCTCGCGACGAAGAGGCGGCGATGCCGGGCATGGCACGACCTGACGGGCAGGCTCCGCTCTTTTCTGGACCGTCCCGCCCCCTGCCGATGCAGGCGGCGCCCGTAGGGCCGCCCTACCGGCCGCCGAGGAAGGACGCGCTGCGGACACCGTTCGTGTCCGCCGCCAAGTGAAACAACTAAATAAAAACGAACACTGCCGATAGATCAGAGGAAACGCCATGTTCGCCAAGCGATACAGGTTCGTCATCGCATCTTTGCTGTTCATAGCAGGGATTATCAACTACATGGACCGCGCCGCACTCGGCGTCGCGGCGCCCTTCGTCAAGCAGGATCTCAACCTGTCGCCCTCCGAACTCGGGGTGATCTTCAGCACGTTCTTCTTCGGCTACGCGATCTTCGCCTTCGTGGGCGGGCAACTCGCCGACCGCTACGGGCCGCGCAGGATCTACAGCTGGGCCGCGACCTCGTGGTCGGTCCTGTGCATGCTGACCGGCGCGGTGACCGGGTTCGCCCAGATGTTCATCGTCCGCTCCCTGTTCGGCTTCGCCGAGGGTCCGATGAATTCGACCACGAACCGCACGATCACCACGTGGTTTCCCCGCGAGGAGACCGCCCGGACCATCGGCTTCACCTTCTCGGGGCAGACGGTGGGCAGCGCCATCGCGGCGCCCGTGGTCGGGCTGCTGGCCATCCAGTACGGCTGGCGGGTGGCGTTCGTGGCCATCGGCGCCGTCGGCCTGCTCTGGGTGGTGGCGTGGCGCCTGCTGATGACCGACCGCCCCCAGGACAATCCGCGGGTCAGTCCGGAGGAGATCGCCCTCGTCGAGCGCAGCCGCGCCGTCACCCACCTCGCACCCTCCGACCACGCCCGGTCGCTCAAAGGCTACCTGTTCCTGCCGAGCACCCTGTCGCTCGGCCTCGGCATGTTCGCGGTGAACTACACCCTCTACATCTTCCTCTCGTGGCTCCCGAGCTACCTCACCGACGCCCTGCACATGCCCGTGAAGGAGATGGCCCTGGTCGCCTCGATCCCCTGGGCCTGCGGCTTCGTCGGTTACGTCGGCGGAGGCATCGTGGCCGATCTCGTCTACAAGCGCATGGGCGACAAGCTCGCCGCGCGGAAGATCACCACGATCGTGCCCCTCGCCATCGCGGGGGTCGCCCTGATCGCGGTCAATGCCGCGACCAGCACCGCCATGGCGGTCTCGCTCATCGCGCTGGCCGTGCTGATGCTGACGAGTTCGGTGCAATCCTGCTGGGCGACGATCCACGAGCTGGTGCCCGAGGCGCGGGTCGGCGGCGTGAGCGGCTTCATCCACCTCCTGAGCAACATCTCGGGGATCATCGGACCGACCGCCACGGGCTTCGCCGTGCAATACCTCGGGGGCTACGCCAGCGCCTTCGTGATCGCCGCCCTGATCGCGGCGGCGGGCGTCGTCGCCATGGCGATCTTCGTGCGGCGGCCCCGCAACCCGGCGGAAGCCGGTCCCCTCGCCGCGGTCAAGGCCGTCTGAACGATACCGTCTGAAGGCGAGCGTCCGATTCAGGAGCAGCATCCATGAGCGCCGAGACCGTTCCCCCGAAACCCGTCCTCCTGACCGGAGCCTCTGGCGCCCTCGGGCGCGTGCTGACCCGCGCGCTCGGCGAACGGGGCTGGCCGCTCCGGCTCACCGACCGCGCGCCCTTCCCGGACCCGCTGCCCGAGGGCGCGCGCTTCCAGATCGCCGACCTGGAGGACGGGCCGGCGATCCTGCGGCTGGCGGAGGGCTGCGGCACCATCCTCCACCTCGGCGGGATCTCGGTGGAGCACCCGTTCGAGACGGTGATCGGTCCCAATATCCGCGGCCTCTACCACGCCTACGAGGCGGCCCGCCGCGAGGGCGCGCGGATGATCTTCGCCTCCTCGAACCACGCCATCGGTTTCCACGAGCGGTCCGAGGTTCTGGACGATGACTGCGCCCTGGCGCCGGATGGCTTCTACGGGCTGTCGAAGGCCTACGGCGAGCTGATGGGCGGCCTGTACCGCGACAAGCACGGGGTTGAGAGCGTCTTCCTGCGCATCGGCTCCTGCTTCCCGGAGCCCACCGACGCGCGGATGCTGGCGACGTGGCTGTCCTATGCCGACCTCACCCGGCTGATCGCCCGCGCCACCCTGGCACCGAGCCTCGGGCCGAAGGGGACGGTGGTGATCTGGGGCGCCTCGAACAACAGCCGCATGACCTGGTGGCGGCGGGACGGACGCGACGTGATCGGCTGGACGCCGCAGGACAGCGCGGATTCCTACGCGGCGTCGCTGGAAGGCAAGACCAGCGGCAACAGGATCGTGGAACGCTACCAGGGTGGTGGGTTCACGGGCCTGGACTATTCCCGCCGCGAGCCCCCGGCCCCGTAAAGCCCCGGCGCCCCCCGACCGCGACGACCTCCCCGTCATTCGTGTATGCCGGAGCGGCGCCGGGAAGTCCGGGTCCTGGCACCCCGGCGCGGCGCGTGACAGGACCCGGCGTGGAGCAGGATCTCCGGGGCGTTCCTGGTCCCACGGCGCCCTGACGCGTTACCCGTAGGACTTTACGCTCGCCGCGATGCCGGTGCGTCGTATCGGCACGACCGACAGGGCGTCGGATTCCATAAGTTGCACAAACGGCATAATATCGCCGGCCTGACACTTCATCCCGTCCGTCTCGCGCTGGTATATTGCATACCTGGAAGGGATGTGCATGATCGGCGGCGTACCACAGACGCGCCACTGCAAGGCCGCGCCGACCCAACAAGAGAGGCACGGGGATGGAACGCCAGGATTCGCCGTCGGCGAAATGGTGGCAGCTCGCCTTCGGCGTGATCTGCATGGCCATGATCGCCAACCTTCAATACGGTTGGACATTGTTCGTCGACCCGATCGATCAGCGCTACCACTGGGGTCGAGCGGCAATCCAGCTCGCCTTCACGCTGTTCGTCGCCACCGAGACCTGGCTGGTGCCGGTCGAGGCGTGGTTCGTCGACCGCTACGGTCCGAAGATCGTGGTCGCCTTCGGCGGCGTGATGATCGCCCTCGCCTGGACGATCGACGCCTACGCCGACAGCCTGTTCCTGCTCTATCTCGGCGCCGTGATCGCCGGCATTGGTGCGGGATCGGTCTACGGGACCTGCGTGGGCAACGCGCTCAAGTGGTTCCCGGATCGCCGTGGCCTCGCCGCCGGCGCCACCGCGGCCGGGTTCGGCGCGGGTGCGGCCATCACGGTGGTGCCGATCGCCCGGATGATCGCCTCCAGCGGCTATCAGGACGCCTTCCTCTACTTCGGCATCGGCCAGGGCGCCGTGGTGCTGTCCCTCGCCTTCCTGTTGCGCAAGCCGTCGACCAACACGCCGGTCCAGCGCAAGAGCACGCGCCTGCCGCAGACCAAGGTCGACCGCAGCCCCCGCGAGGCGGTGCGCACCCCGGTCTTCTGGGTTATGTACGTCATGTTCGTGATGGTCGCCTCCGGCGGTCTGATGGCGGCGGCGCAGATCGCCCCGATCGCCCACGACTTCCAGGTGGCTGGCGTGCCGGTGAGCCTGTTCGGCATGCAGATGGCCGCGCTGACCCTGGCGATCTCGCTGGACCGGATCTTCGACGGGTTCGGGCGACCGTTCTTCGGCTTCGTCTCCGACCATATCGGCCGCGAGAACACGATGTTCATCGCCTTCTCGACGGCAGCGCTGGCGGTGATCGTGCTGCTGACCTACGGGCACATCCCGATGGTCTTCGTCCTGGCCACCGCAGTGTATTTCGGGGTGTTCGGCGAGATCTACTCGCTGTTTCCGGCGACTTGCGGCGATACGTTCGGCTCGAAATACGCCGCCAGCAATGCCGGCCTGCTTTACACGGCGAAGGGAACGGCGTCCTTCCTCGTGCCCTTCGCCAGCCTGATCTCCTCCGCCTACGGCTGGTCGGCCGTGTTCACGCTGATCATCGTCCTCAACGTCACGGCGGCGGCCTTGGCCATGTTCCTGCTCCGCCCGATGCGGGCCCGCTACCTTGCGGCGGCCGAGCAGCAGCCGGCGGCACTCGCCGCCCAACCGATCCGGGCGGCCTGACCGCCCAAACCCGAGAACCCGCGAGGGACGCCGAACACCCACCGATCTCCCACCCTTTGCCGCATCCTGAGGTGACGAAGCGGAGCGGAGGCCTCGAAAGAGGGCTTCCGGGATCGCCCAGACCTCCGGAGACTCCTTCGAGGCCCGCTGACGCGGGCCCCGCGGGATGAAGGGGCGGGAGATCCCCGAGCCAGCCGACGCCGAGCGCCGGCCCACCCGAAACGGATATCCCGGAGACCCCCGATGACCGCCGTGGCCAAGATCGTTCACAACACCCCTGAAATCGAGGCCGAGCCGGACCTGACCGACGGCTTCCACCTCGTCATCGACGCGCTCAAGCTCAATGGCATCGAGACGATCTACGGTGTCCCGGGCATCCCGATCACCGACCTCGGCCGCATGGCCCAGGCCGAGGGGATGCGGGTGGTCTCATTCCGGCACGAGCAACATGCCGGCAACGCCGCGGCGATCGCGGGCTTCCTCACTCAGAAGCCGGGCATCTGCCTCACCGTCTCGGCCCCGGGCTTCCTCAACGGCCTCACGGCGCTCGCCAACGCCACCACCAACTGCTTCCCGATGATCCTGATCTCGGGCTCCTCCGAGCGCGAGATCGTCGACCTGCAGCAGGGCGACTAC
>Ga0160428_1002650_pt1 | contig 10518 bp, 8 predicted proteins | sample SolpanmetagenomM_FD_108198 | JGI IMG/M metagenome (GOLD analysis project Ga0160428, IMG submission 108198) | Solar panel surface microbial communities from Lawrence Berkeley National Laboratory, California, USA - M | ecosystem: Engineered > Built environment > Solar panel > Unclassified ...
TGTACCGGTCGACGGGCCGCTTCGCGGAGGCGGAGCCCCTCTACGCCGACACGCTGGCGGCGCATCGCCGCGTGCTGGGCGACGACCACCCGGACACCCTCCGGAGCGCGAACAACCTGGCGGTGCTCTGCGAATCCACGGGCCGCTTCGCGGAGGCGGAGCCTCTCCACGCCGCCACGCTGGCGACGCGGCGCCGCGTGCTGGGCGACGACCACCCAGACACCCTCTCAAGCGCGAACAACCTGGCGTCTCTGTACCAATCGACGGGCCGCTTCACGGAGGCGGAGCCCCTCCACGCCGACACGCTGGCGGCGCATCGCCGCGTGCTGGGCGACGACCACCCGGACACCCTCTCAAGCGCGAACAACCTGGCGTTCCTCTACAAATCGACGGGCCGCTTTGCCGAGGCGGAGTCTCTCTACGCCCCCACGCTGAAGGCGTACCGCCGCGTGCTGGGCGACGATCACCCGGACACCCTGCGGATCGCGAACAACCTGGCGGTGCTTTACCGGTTGACGGGACGGAGCGCCAAAGCACTGGCCTTGATCCAGCCGCTACTTCCCACCGCGCGTCGCCTCCCTTTGGAGCATGAAGTACGGAAAACAATTGAAAGCAACTTTGGCGTGTTGCAGGACGATCGATGGCCTCGTTTTAACCGCCAGAAAAGGTCGGGGAAGCGCGGTAAGAAGTAGCCCGGAGTCTTCCCGAGGAAGAAGGCCTGGGAGCTTGGCTGTCCGTGTTTCGAAGGTTTTCGGTAGCGGCTCCCGGGCGATCAGGCGGGGTCTTGGTCGGTCGTTCAGGCGCGGGTGTAGGTGGCTTTTATCATCTCCTGCCACTCGCCTTCGTCGTCCTGGCCGTAGGAGGTGACGACGTGCCTGTCCTCGTCGACGATCTCCATGACGTCGCGGTAGCGGGCGGTCTCTCCGTCCTCGACCATGCTGGGGCCTTCGCCGTCGAGGGTCATGGTCTTGCCATCGTCGCTGAGCGTGCCGACGGACGTCCAGAGGTGGGACGTCATCGAGCCGAACCAGCAGCCCCGGTACTCGTTGGACGAGACGTCGTAGCCGAGCGTTCTGACCAGCGTGAAGGGCGTGCCGTCCGGCATTCGGCCCTGGGCCTCCCCGCAGGCCCAGAGGCCACCGAGGCTCCGGACGCTCTCGGAGCCTTCCGACTTCTGGATCGGGCCGCCTGGTTCCATCACGAACTCCGACGCGACTCTCCACTCGCCCACCAGCTTCTGTAGCCAGGCGTGTTCCGCCACCGGCTTGGTCCCCATCTCCGTCGTTTCCTGAGTGTCAACGCTCATCGCATCCTTCGGTCGAACGCGGAACTGAAGAATCGACCTTCGGATGGGGGTTGGGCGGAAAAAAGACTAACCGAGAGAAAGGACCCCGCTGCGGACCGCCGTGACCTGGCCGTGCTCCGAGAGGGCGGCGAGGAACTCCGAGAGCCGGGCGGGGGTGGTGGAGAGCTCGGCGGTAAGGTGGCCTTCGCGCAGTTCGATGAGGCGGGCGCTCCAGGCGCCGACGACGCTCAGGGCCTCCTCGGGGTGTTCGGCGGCGACGCGGACGAGCGCGAGTTCGCGCGAGAGGTTCGGGGTCTTGGGGTTCATGGGTTCTCTTCTCGAAAAGCGAAGAGGGCCCCTCCGGCGGTCTGCCGGAGGGGCCCTCTTGGAGGAGTTCTAGGGGCGCGTCCTACGGCAGGGTGGGGGGCGTAAAGCCGAAAAAGCCGTACCAGAAGGCAGCGCGGAAGGCCGACGCGGACACCGAAGCGACCTGCGGAGCGGACTTCCTCATGGGTTTATTATCGCACATCGACCTCTGACGCGCGCACGACCGCCGCGCTCACGATCGCACCGCGCGGTAGGCTACGTCTCGTCCGGGCGCCGCCGCCCGGGCGGAGCATCCGTGATCCTGACCCGCCATCTCCACGATCTCGCCGCTCGGTGGGCCATCGACGGCCGCCTTCTTCCCCAGGAGACCACCTTGGCCGCCCTGCTGAGCGTTTCGTCCGACGAACGGGAACGTCTTTTCGAGAGGGCGGGCGAAAGCGCAGGGGGGACGCTCCTGCCTCCGATCGAAGACGGCCAGGAGGTCTGGGCGAGCGGCGTCACGTACCGCCGCAGCCTCGTCGAGCGCGAGGCGGAGTCGGTGGTCGCCGACGTCTACGCACGGGTCTACGAGGCGGATCGACCGGAGCTTTTCTTCAAGAGCCTCGGGTTTCGGGTCAAGGGCCATCGGGAGGCGATCCGAGTCCGGGGCGACAGCGCCTGGAACGTGCCGGAGCCCGAGCTGACGCTCGTCCTGGACGCGCGAGGGCGGATCGTGGGCTACACGGCGGGGAACGACGTCTCGTCGCGCAGCATCGAGGGGGAGAACCCGCTCTACCTGCCGCAGGCGAAGTGCTACGAGGGCTCGTGCGCCCTCGGGCCGGGGATCGTGCTGACGGACGATCCCGGTGAGGTTCCGATCGATCTCGCGATCCGGCGGGAGGGAAGCGAGGCGTTCGCCGGAAGCGCGAGCACGGCCCAGATGAAGCGGGGCTACCGGGAGCTGGCCGAGTACCTGTTCCGGGAGATGCGCTTCCGCGCGGGAGCCTTCCTGATGACGGGCACGGGGATCGTGCCGGGACCGGAGTTCACCTTGCAGAGTGGGGATGCGGTGCGGGTCACGGTGGGCGAACTGACGCTCGAGAACGATGTCGCCTGACCTTTACGACATCGCGACGGTCGCCGAGGGGCCGGCGGGCGAGTTGCCGCTGACGGCGGCGATGCTTCTCGGGCGTCCTTCGGGGGATCTGTTCGGCCTGTCGCAGAACGCGGGGATGGGTTGGGAGCCCTCAAAGATGGGGGGCGAGGAGTTTTTGATCCTGTCGACGCTCGGCGGCTTGCGGGGCGAGGACGGGCGGCCCATCGCCCTGGGCTACCACACCGGGCACTGGGAGGTCGGGCTTCAGGTTCGAGAATGCGCGGAGGAGCTTCGGCGACGGGGCGCGATTCCGTTCGCCGGCTACGTTTCCGACCCGTGCGACGGGCGGACGCAGGGGACGGAGGGGATGTTCGACTCCCTGCCGTACCGGAACGACGCGGCGGTGGTGCTGCGGCGGCTGATCCGGTCGTTGCCGACGCGCCGCGGGGTGATCGGGGTGGCGACGTGCGACAAGGGGCTGCCCGCGATGCTGATGGCCCTCGCGGGGACGCGCGACCTGCCGGTGGCCCTCGTGCCGGGGGGCGTGTCCCTGCCGCCCCGACGGGGCGAGGACGCGGGAAAGGTGCAGACGATCGGGGCGCGGTTCGCCCACGGGATGCTGACCCTCAAAGAGGCGGCGGAGGCGGGTTGCCGCGCCTGCGCGACGCCGGGCGGCGGGTGCCAGTTCTTCGGGACGGCGGCGACGGCCCAGGCGGTCGCGGAAGCGCTGGGGCTGACGGTTCCCCACGCGGCGCTGGCGCCCAGCGGGCAAGCGATCTGGCTCGACATCGCCACCCGCACCGCCGAGGCGATCTTGAGCGCGCCGAAGTCGGGGGAGATCCTGACGGACGCGGCGGTGGAGAACGCGATGCTCGTCCACGCCGCCTGCGGCGGTTCGACGAACCTGCTGCTCCACGTTCCCGCGATCGCCCACGCGGCGGGCCTGAGACGTCCGGGTGTGGACGACTGGACGCGCGCGAACCGGACGGTGGAGCGGATCGTGGACGTGTTGCCGAACGGCCCCGCCGACCACCCGACGGTGCGGCTGTACCTGGCGGGGGGCGTGCCGGAAGTGATGCTCCACCTGCGGGACGTGCTCAATCTCGAATGCCGGACGATCAACGGGAAGGCTTTGGGTGAGAACCTGGCGGAGTGGGAGAGCTCGGAGCGGCGGCAACGGGTGCGAGAGCGGCTCCGGGAGGACGGGGTGGAGCCGGACGAGGTGATCCGCCCTTCGGGGCGGGGGTTCGGGCCGACCCTGGCGTTTCCGGTGGGCAACCTCGCGCCGGAGGGAAGCGTCGTGAAGGCGACGGCCATCGATCCGACGCAGAGGGTCGACGGCGTCTACCGAAAGCGCGGCCCGGCGCGGGTGTTCACGAGCGAGCAGGCGGCGATCGCGTCGATCAAGGCGGGGCGGATCGCCGCGGGCGACGTGATCGTGCTGATCGGCCGCGGTCCGCTGGGGACGGGCATGGAGGAGACGTACCAGCTTACAAGCGCGCTCAAGCACCTGCCGTTCGGAAGGGAGGTGGCCTTGGTGACCGACGCGCGGTTCTCGGGGGTGAGCACCGGGGCGTGCGTGGGCCACGTCGGGCCGGAGGCCTTGGCGGGCGGTCCGATCGGGAGGGTGCGCGACGGGGACACGATCGAGATCGTGGTCGACCCTTCGGGAGCCTCGTCCCTGAACGTCTTGGACGCGGATTTCGCGGCTCGTCCCCTGCGGGACGATCTGGCGCCTGACCCGCGCCTGCCCGACGACACGCGGCTCTGGGCGGCGATGGCCACGGCGAGCGGCGGGCTGTGGGGCGGGTGCGTCTACGACGTGGAGGCGATCGTCGCTAGGCTTCGTCCGTGAGCGCCGCCGCCACCTCGTCCCGGGCGATCGCGGTCCCGTCGGGCTTGACCACGTAGAAGGCGGCGGCGGCGTTGCCTGCCCACTGGCCGACGCGGGCGGAGACGACGTTCCAGTCCCGTCCCGCGAGAAGGCGGGCCATCCGGTAGGGCATTCCCCGGCCCCGGGGGGCGCGGACCTCCAGGATGCCCGGAACCCCTTCGGCGTAGTTCCACCGGAAGATCTCCTGGCGCCGCTCGGGATCGAGGCCGCGCGCGCGAAGGACGTCGTCGGCGGTGCGTTCGCCGCGCACGACGGCGCGCAAGGCGTCGGACACAGCCCGTAGGGTCGCGCCCGGGATCGGTCCGCCGCCGAAGGTGGCGACGAAGGTATCGAGCGCGACGGGCGGGTCGCTGCGGGCGGTGCGGGCGCGCAGGGCCACGATGCCCAGATCGTGGGCGTACAGCACGGCCAGGAGTCGGCTGAGGAGGCCCGGCGAGTCGACGCAGGCGATCGTCAACTCGGTGGCCCCGAGGTCCGGGCGCGGGTGGGCCTCGACGGTCGGTTCGCCGCGCGCGGCGCGTTCGGCGTAGTCCAGGTGGACGGCGACGAGCTCGGCGGGGGCGCCGGCGAGGTAGTCGGCGGGCATGGCGGCGACGAAGCGCTCGATCGCCTCCAGGTCGGCGGGTCCTTCGTTCAGGCGTCGGACGAGGCGTCGCCGGTAGCCTTCGATCTCGCCCGATACCGGTCGGACGGACTCCATGTGGGCGGCGGCGCGCTCGTAGAGCTGCCGCAGGAAGGTGTCCAGTACAGGCGTCCATACGCCCGGGGCGACGGCTCGGATATCGGCGTAGGTGAGGAGGGTCAGCATCGCCAGCCGCTCGGTCGTCCCGACGAACCGTGCGAACTCGTCGATCGTGTCGGGGCGCTCGAGGTCGCGGACGCGGACGAAGCGGGCCATCGTGAGGTGTTCGCGCACGAGCCACGCGACGTCGGCGACCGCGAGCTCTCCCAGACGCCATCTTCGGGCGATCGCCTCGGCCATCTTGGCTCCGCGTTCGGCGTGTCCTTCGTCGCCCTCGTCTTTGCCCACATCGTGCAGGAGGGTCGCGAGGACGAGGCGGCTTCGATCGGGGAGCGAGGCGAGCAGCCCCCCGAGGAATCCGTCCTCGGGAAGCGCATCGAGTTCGGCGACGGCCCGGAGGGTGTGTTCCATCACCGTGTAGGCGTGGATGGCGTCTTGAGGAAGCCGGGTACGCAGGGCGGTCAGCTCGGGAAGGAGACGGTCCAGAAGCCCGGCGGCGTCGAGGGCGCGGATCGTAGGCTCGCCCGACGCAAGGGCGCGCATCGTCTCCGGGCCTGCCTCATCGGAGGCGGGGGTGGCGGGGAAGTCGCCTACGGGCAGCCCGAGTTGGACGCCGACCGCGACGCCGACGGCGGCGAGCCCCGCCCGGGACTCGTGGGAAAGGCGGATCTCGCCGCGCACGGCGAAGACCCCGGGCGAGAGTTCGAAGCGGGCTTCCGAGAGGCGAGCCAAGGCGCGCTCGTACTCGGCCGCGAGACCGCAACGCGCGCGGGCGAGATCGTCCCAGTACTCTCCGGTCTCCCGTCCCACCCGCGCCGCGACTTCTACCAGGCGGGATCGGGCGAGTCGGTCCTGAGAGCGCCCGGTCACGCGATGGAGGAGGTTTCGTGCGAGCAGGACGGCGTCGACCACGGCGTTCAGGGGAAGGGGACGCTCGCCGACCGCGATGCGCAGCCAGTTGGCGGCGTGGAAGTCTCGCAAGCCGCCCGCGCCTTCCTTGAGATCGGGCTCCGCGACGAGGGGCGTGTCGTTCGTCCGGGCGCGCGCCTCGCGTCGCTCGCCGATCTTCGCGAGGGCGAACTCGCCCGCCGCGAAGCTCTCGTCCAGGGCGTTCGCCAGGGGGCGGAAGGGACGGGGGTCGCCTGCGACGAGCCTCATGTCGAGAAGTCCCGTGCGGGTTTTCGCGTCGAGGCCCGGCGCATCGGAGATGAGACGGAAGGCGTATCCCAGGCGCAGGCCGAAGAGGTCGAAAGCGTCGTGCAGGTCTCGGTAGAGACGGCGGACCACGGCGTCGAGTCCGGAGGACGATTCGTCCACGGGAACGACGGTAAGGTCTACGTCGCTGTGGGGAGCCAGTTCCTGACGGCCGTAGCCGCCGGTCGCGATCACGGCCACGGGAGCGTCGCCGACGATCGACTCCACCACGAGGTCGGCGATTCGGGTGTGGCGCTCGCACCAGCCGAATCCTTCCGGGCGTGCGTCGAGGTCTTCGAGCAGGGTCCGGCGCCGGGCGGCGAGATCGAGAAGGGAGGGGTGCGAAGAAAGGATGATGGATTGTGGCCCCTCGAAGGCCAAGGTGGACGGTCTAGCCCGCTCCGACGTCGGTCGGTCCGTAGGCGCGGGGTTCGTTCAGGGTGATCTGGAGGAGAGCGTTGCCCAGCAGGCGGTCGAGGGCGTAGCAGAGGGGGGAAGCGACGAGGGCGAGGGCGAGGGCGACCAGCGTGACGTTCCGTCCGACGCGGGCGTAGGTCTGGGCGGCCATCGTGGGGGTGGAGAAGCGGCGCACCACCGCATAGGCGGGAGCGATCAGGGCGGAGGCTCCGAGCAGGGCGACGATAAGGGCGCCGAGTCTCTGGGCATCGCCCAGCCAAGCGCCGACCGGTCCCAGTTCAGGAAGGAGGGCGCCGGGCAGGCTTCGGGCGACGGCGGCGAGCGGCACGCCGATCAGAAGGACGAGGGTGACGACCCCGACGAGAAAGCCATGGAGCGGGCCGAGCGTCGCGTCGCCGAAGCGCTTGGGCCGTTCGGGACCGAGCGCGGGCACGAGGGCGCAGGCAGCGGCGGTCAGGCCGACCCAAGGGTAGCCGAGGAAGACCCCTCCCCCCAGCAGCGCGAACGAGGTGGCGGCGAGGCCGGAACCGTGGAAACGGCTCCGGACGTACGCGACGGCGGTGGTTCTTCGCCCAAACATCCAAACCAAGCCTCCCACAAGGGCGGTGACGAGGAAGCCTCCCGGCAAGGCGGCGACGAAGACGGCGGCGAGCGCGAGCGCCTGGAAGCGTCCGGCGGGATCGCGAACCTCCTGGAACGCCTGCCAGCTGTCGTTCACCTGGAACTGCCGGTCGCAGAACCTCGCCTCGCTTCCCCTTCCCGACTCCCGAAGCTTGCGCGTCAGTTCGCCTTTCGCCAGAACAAGGCGGCGCGGCGAACCGTTCAATCCGGTCGCCGGATCGTCGATGACCGCTCCGGGAGGATAGGTCGCGCCTTCGACGATCGCCATGCCGTAGGCGGCGAGGCGGTATTGGCGCGAGTAGTTGCGCAGGGTCGCGCCGTTGTGGATCGTCTGGAGGGCGTATTCGTCGCGTACCCGGGGAGAGTCCAGAGTCTCCAGCGTCCGGAACGCTTCAGACTTCAGGGCGGCTCCCATGGCGAGCGAGCGACGCGGGGCGGCGGCGGCGTAGATCCAGGCGGGCGCGTCGCCGATCGTCCGGGCGCCCTGAACCTGTCGGGCGGCGCGAACCATCATCTCGGTCAGGGCCTCGTTCTGGTAATCGTCGTACCGGAGGCGCCGACTGGCGGTGCGCCAGCTGCCGCGGGCAGCGGCGCCGGTTTCGAACACCGAGCGGGCCAAGGGCCAGAAGGCGTTGTCCACCTCGGTGTCCGCGCCTCGCTCGGCGATCTCCACGAGCGCCTTTCGTTCGGTTTGGGTCAGAGGCGAGCCTTCGACAAGCCGTTCGGCTCCTTCGTGCAGGTAGGCGGCGCCGGAGGGGCGGTCGGTCGGTTTGCGGAGCGGTGGGGGGGTGAGAAGGCCGGAGAGATCGTCGGGCGGACGCTTGCGGAACGCGGCCAGCAGTCCGGGACGTGTGGAGGGATGGGCGACCAGAACGAGGAGCGCGCCTCCCGCCGCGCCGAGCAGAGCCCGGACGCGAGGCGTCACCGCAGGGTTTTGGGCAGATCGTCGGCGTTGTACGCGAGGGAGGGCTTGACCACGCGTCTCGCCTCACCGAGGTGCGATCCTGTGGGATCGACCGGCTTTGTCATCGCCTGAACGGCGGCGAGGAGAAGGCCGGCGGCGACGGCTCCGCCGAGGAGAGCGGGGGACCAATAGCGAACGCCGTCCCGAAGCATGGTGACCTGAGCGCGGCGCAACACGCGTCGGTCGAACGACGGCTCGGCGTCGGCTTCCGTTCCGAACGCGGCGCACCGAAGGAGGTTGAGGGACATCGAAGCGGCCTCTTCCTCCCGGGCGCACGCGTCGCAGGCGGCGCGATGTCGACCGAGAAACGCCTCTTCGCGGGGCGTGGCCTCGCGGTCGACGATCTCGCTCAGGAGTCGGCCGAAACGTCGGCAGCCCGGGCCCTTCATCAGTCTTTGTTGGCCTCTAGCCATAGGTGTCGGAACCGCTCGCGGGCGGTGTGAAGTCGGGATCGGACGGTACCGACAGGCACCTGCATGACGGCGGCGACCTCGTCGTAGCTCAACTGTTCCATCTCGCGCAGGACGAGCGTGGTTCGCAGATCAGCGGGGAGTTGGTCGAGGAGGCGCTCGATGACGACACGGTTCTCGACGGCAGGACCTTGGCAAGGCTCGGCCCGATCGAACTCGACGAGCTCGGCGCGTTTGAGGCGCAGGCGGTCCATGCACAGGCGAACGCAGATCCGGTAGAGGTAGCCGGAGAAGGCGCGGTCGTCGCGGAGCTTGGCGATCTCGCGGAACGCCTTGAGGAAGGCCTCTTGGGAGACGTCCTCGGCCTCGTGCCGATCGCGCAGCAGGTTCGCCGCGGTGCGGACGAGTCTCATGCGATGCCGCTCGATCAGAAGTCCCAGCGCCGCCTCGTCGCCCTTGCGGACGCGCGCCACCCACTGCCTCTCTAAGGCGGCGGGATCGACGGCGGCGGAACTGAAGCGAGCGGCATCAAGCATTTTACGACTCTTAGGACGGGACAGGGAACGCGGTTCGTTCACCTTCGGGGCGTGATCTTAGCCTTTGAACAGCGACTTTACGATGAAGAGCGCGTTCGCGGGCCGTTCCGCGAGGCGGCGCGTGAAGTAGGGGTACCACGCGTCGCCGAACGGCACGTACACCCGCACATTATAACCTCGGTCCCGCAGGGAGTCCTGCAGATCCCGGCGGATCCCGTAGAGCATCTGGTACTCGAACCGGCCTTTATCGATGCCTTGGGCCTCAGCGTAGGCGTTGAATTCGCGGATGGCGGCCTCGTCGTGGGTCGCGAGGGCGGGATAGTTCCCCGCCTGAAGCAGCCGCTTGCCCTGCTTGACGAACTGCTCGTCCACCTTCGCCTTGCTCGGGTAGGCGACCGACTCCGGCTCCAGGTAGGCGCCCTTCACGAGGCGGACGCGAGCGCCGAGGCCGATCATGCGCTCGACGTCGTCGTCGGTCCGATGCAGGTAGCTCTGGAGGACGGTGCCGGTGTTCGGGAACTCGCGGAAGACGCGCTCGACGATCTCGACCGTCCGCGCGGTGTACTCGCTCGCCTCCATGTCGATCCGGACGAAGGTGCCGACCTCGGCGGCCTTGCGGACCACGTCGCGGTAGTTGGCCTCGGCGAACGCCTCGCCCTGGTCGAGGCCGCACTGGGTGAGCTTGATGGAGATGTTGAGGGGCTCGTGGGATCCGGGGCGGGGACCCTTCGAGTAGGCCGCGACCTGGGGCACCTGCGCGATCCGGTCCAGCATCCGGCCATAGGTCGCCTTCGCCTCCAAGGCCTCCGCCTCGGAGTGGGTGTTCTCGCCCAGGTAGTCCAGGGTGACCATAAGCCGCTTGCCGAGAAGGGATTCGCTTCCCCGAATCGCCTCTTCAAGGGTATCGCCCGCGATGAAGCGGCGCACCAGGGGGCGAAAAAGACGGGCGCGACGGACGGCGCCTTCAACCGGACCGAAGGCGGCGGTCTTGAGGACGAGAGTGCGGGCGAGCATAGGCCAGGACGAGTGTACTGCCAACGGAAACGGCGGAAA
>Ga0160428_1002651_pt1 | contig 10517 bp, 8 predicted proteins | sample SolpanmetagenomM_FD_108198 | JGI IMG/M metagenome (GOLD analysis project Ga0160428, IMG submission 108198) | Solar panel surface microbial communities from Lawrence Berkeley National Laboratory, California, USA - M | ecosystem: Engineered > Built environment > Solar panel > Unclassified ...
CTGACCCGCGACGCCGCCCGGGCCGACGATCTGGTTCAGGACACGATGCTGCGGGCCTGGATGTACCGCGAGAGCTTCACGCCCGGCACCAACGTGTGCGGCTGGCTGACCATCATCATGCGCAACACGTTCTATTCCGGCCAGCGCAAGCGCGTGCACGAGGTCGAGGACAGCGACGGCAGCTATGCGGCCCAGCTGGTGACCCTGCCGGCCCAGGGCGCCGTCCTCGACCTGGAGGACGTCAACGCCGCCATCGGGCGGCTTTCCACGACCCTGCGCCAGGCCCTGACCCTGGTGGCCATCGACAACATGACCTACGACGAGGCCGCCACGGTGATGGGCTGCAAGATCGGCACGGTGAAGAGCCGGGTCTGGCGGGCCCGCGAAAGCCTCGCCGCCCTCGTCGGCTACTCCGCCAACGAGATCGGACCGGACCGCCTCGCCACCTCCGTGCTCAGCGACCTGAGCCTCCGGCCCCGGGCCTGAGGCCGCCTACAGCAGCGTCCCGCGCAGGATCAGCATCGCCACCGAGAAGTAGATCACGAGGCCCGTGACGTCGACGAGGGTGGCGACGAACGGGGCCGAGGCCGTGGCGGGGTCGAAGCCGAGGCGCTGCAGCAGGAAGGGCAGCATCGATCCCGTGAGCGAGCCGAAGGTGACGATACCGACGAGGGCCGCCCCCACGGTGGCCGCCACCAGCATCCAGTGCTCGCCGTAATCGTACAGGCCGGTCTTCTGCCAGACCACGATGCGCACGATGCCGATCACCCCGAGAATCATGCCGAGGACGAGCCCGGTGGGCAACTCGCGCAGGGCTACCCGCCACCAGTCGCGCAGGCGCACCTCGTGCAGGGCCAGGGCGCGGATGAGCAGCGAGGTGGCCTGGCTGCCGGAATTGCCGCCCGAACTCATGATCAGCGGGATGAACAGGGTCAGCACGATGGCCTTCTCGAGCTCGCCCTCGAAGCCCTGCATGGCGGTGGCCGTCATCATCTCGCCGAGGAACAGGGCGCAGAGCCAGCCGGCCCGCTTCCGGATCATGGTGCCGAAGCCGATGTCCATGTAGGGCTCGGGCAGGGCCTCCATGCCGCCGAAGCGCTGCACGTCCTGGGTCTGCTTCTCCACCATCGCGTCGATCATGTCGTCGACGGTGACGATGCCGATCACGTGGCCGACCGCGTCGATGACGGGGAGTGCCAGGAGGTCGTAGCGCGAGATCAGGCGGGCGGCTTCCTCGCGGCTGGCCGTAGGCGAGACCGCCAGCGGCCGGCGGTTCGGCGCCACCGAGAGCACGTTGTCGCCCGGATTGCCCGAGATCAGCCGGCGCAGGGGCACCGCCTTGGTCAGGGCCCGGGTGCGCGGGTCGAGGACGAAGATCGCATAGATGGTCTCGCGGGTCTTCTCGACCTGGCGGACGTGATCGAGGGTCTGCTGCACCGTCCAGTTGCCCGGCACGGCGACGAACTCCGTCGTCATCAGCGAGCCGACGGTCTCCTCGCCGTAGGTGCTGAGCCGGTCGACGGCGCCCCGGGTCTCCGCGTCGAGACGGGCGCGCAGATCCGAGCGGCCCGGCTCCTCGATCTCCCGGAAAAGGTCGGTGATGCGGTCGGCGGACATGCCGGACAGGTAGGAGGCGACCCGATCGCGCGGCAGCATCTCGATGATGTCGGCGGCGCAGTCGAGTTCGGGCTGGTCGAGCACCTCGATCGCCCGCTCCACGGGCAGGCCGAGCAGGATGGCGGCGGCGACCTCCGGAGCCTCGTCGTTGAGCGCCTCGACGATGTCGGGCGCGCGCTCGTCCGACAGGCGGGCGGCGAGCACCGCCGGATCGATGCCGGTCGGGAAGGAAGCGATCTCGTTCATGGGCTCACCTCGCAGGGCGCGCGATCCGGCCGTGACGGGCCGTCCCGCGCCGAGCCGCCTGAGCCCGGTCAGCCGGGCGTCAGGCGAGGGAAGCGGAGGCGGCCGCGCACGGCGCGGGCGATCGGTCTGGATTGTCGCTGGGCATCGGTATCGTCGAGAGGGAGCCGAAGCGCGCACCACGTGGTGAGTCGGGACTCCCGCGCAGGCCCGTTCGGCGGCGCGTCAGTGCGCCTCCCCTCCCCGGGGCGTCAAGCCGAAACCGGCATCGGCCGGATCTTTCCCCCGCGGGCGTGGCGCCGCTGCCGCCCCGCCCGGTCGCGAGCCATCGCGGTCCGCCGCGCACGCGAGAGGCTACGGCATCATATCTCTGCTTTCCCAGGCACGGCCCGGCATCCCCAGGGCCCTCAGGCGCGTGACCGGAAATTTCTCCCAGATCCTATGAGAAATATAAGTGTAGCGCCCGCTTGTATTGTGCCCAACACAACGGCATATCGAGGGTGTCGAACACGAAGGAGTTTCCCATGAAGTGGTCCGCCCCCGTCGTCCAGGAAATCTCCGTCGGCATGGAAGTCACCAGCTACGAGTCCGCCGAGATCGATCCCTTCAACTAAGCCGCTGCCCTTCGAGGCACGTGTTTAGTCGGAAGGCGGATCGAACCCATTCGGGTTCGGCTTTCACAATCCCAAACCAACCAGGAGAGACGTCATGAAGTGGTCTGCCCCCATCGTCCAGGAAATCTGCGTCGGCATGGAAGTGACGAGCTACGAGTCCGCCGAGATCGATCCCTTCAACTAAGGGAGATCGCGGGTCCCGCCCGCGGGACCGGCTGATCCGAGGGGGCGCTATCCGAAAGGGTGGCGCCCCTTTCGTTTGGGCTGAGAGTGTCGGGCGGCGGTGATCCCCTCGGCGAGCGCAGCGCTTCCGCCAGGAAGTCGATCAGCACCCGGACGCGCGTCGGCATCGACGGGCCGCCGATGAAGACCGCATGGATGGCCTCGCGGTCCTGCGGATTGTAGCGCTCCAGCAGCGGCACGAGGCGCCCGCTCGCCAGTTCGTCGACGATGTGGAAGCGCCCGACACGGGTGATGCCCATGCCGCCGAGGGCGAGTTGGACCAGCGTCTCGCCGTTGTTGGCGGACATGGAGCCGGAGACCGCCAGGAGGTAATCGCGTCCCTCCTCCCGGAACGGCCACCCGGGCTCGGCGCGGCGGAAGTTGAAGTCGAGGCAGTTGTGTCGGGTGAGATCCGCGGGGATGTCCGGTGTTCCGACCCGCGTCAGATAGGCGGGCGAGGCCACGACCGTCCGGCCCGTGTCGCCGAGGCGGCGCGCGGTGAGCGGGCTGTCCGGTAAAGTCCCGAAGCGGATCGCCACATCGGCGCGTCCCCCGAGGATGTCGGCGACCTGGTCGCTGAGGTCGATGTTGACGCTGATGCCGGGATGGCGCGTCACGAATTCCGCCAGCAACGGCACGATCACCAGACGCCCATGGGCGGAGGCGGTGCTGATCCGGACCCGACCGCGGGGGGAGGCCTGATCGGCGATTGCGCTCTCGCTCTCGGCGATATCGGCGAGGATGCGGCGCGCGGCACGGGCATAGCTCTCGCCCTCGGCGGTAAGGCGCAGCGTCCGGGTGGTTCGCACGATCAGCTGCACGCCGAGGCGTGCCTCCAGGCGAGCGACGATGCGGCTGACGGCGGAGGCGGTCAGCCCCAGCCCGCGGGCCGCCGCGGACAGGCTGCCGTCTCGCGCAATGGCGAGGAAGGCCGCCATCTCCCCCGTCCGGTCGATTCGGTCCCGCGGCATTCGTGCTCCTGACGCACAGATGTCGGTCCGGAGACGGGGCTACCGCCCGGTGTCGCGCTGCATCATGTGCCTGTCGGGAACAATGACCGAGAGGCAACCCCCATGACAATCCATCCTGCGCTGCTGGCGCTGAGCATCGGCGCCTTCGGGATCGGCGTCACCGAATTCTCGCCGATGGGCATGCTGCCGCTGATCGCGAACGATCTCGGCGTCTCGATCCCGGCCGCCGGCCTGCTGGTTAGCGCCTACGCGCTCGGCGTCCTGATCGGCGCCCCGCTGATGACCCTCGCCTTCGCGCGGGTGCCGCGCCGGGCGCTTCTCGTGGGCCTGATGGGCATCTTCACGGTGGGCAGCGTGATTTCGGCCCTCGCCGACGGTTACGCGATGCTGCTCGCGGCACGGATCGTCACGGCCTTCAACCACGGCGCCTTCTTCGGGATTGGATCGGTGGTGGCCGCCAGCCTCGTACGGCCTGAGCGGCGTGCGGCCGCCGTGGCCGCGATGTTCTCCGGCCTGACCATCGCGACGATCGGCGGCGTGCCCCTCGCCGCCTGGGTCGGGGAGGCGCTGGGCTGGCGCGCGGCCTTCTGGGGCATCGCCGGCATCGGCGCCGTCGCGATGCTCTCGCTGCGGCTGGCCCTGCCGCCCCTGCCCGTGGAGGGCGCCCCCGACATCCGCGCGGAGCTGCGCGTCGTGGCGCGGCCGGCCGTTCTCGGCGCCCTCGCGCTCACGGTCCTCGGGTCGAGCGCCATGTTCACAGTCTTCACCTACATCGTCCCGATCCTGCGCATCGAGACGGGGGCGGACGCCTCCTTCGTCACGGCCATGCTGGTGGTCTACGGCGTCGGCCTGACCCTCGGGAACTGGGCCGGCGGACGCCTCGCCGACCGCACGGTGGACGGAACCATCATCGCCTCCCTGGTAGCCCTGGTCCTGCTGCTCGGGGTGTTCGCCGTCGGGATGGACTCGCGCTGGGTCGCCGCCCCGCTCATCCTGCTCTGGGGCGTCGCGAGCTTCGCCCTGGTGCCCCCCCTACAGATGCGGGTGATGGCGGAGGCCAGCGAGGCGCCCAACCTCGCCTCGGCCCTGAATATCGGTGCATTCAACCTCGGCAACGCCATCGGTGCGGCCCTCGGCGGGCTCGTGATCGACCTCGGCGGAGGCTATCCGGCGGTCTCGGTGGCGGGGTCAGCAATGGCGGCGGTCGGCCTTGCTTTCCTCCTCGTTCTGCGGCGCGGCCGGCGCGTCGCCGGCGCGGCGGCGTGTCCCTGACGCCGGGAAACGGGGCGCGCCTCTACAATCCGAGGCCGAGCTGGCGCGGTTCCGGGGCGGGGCCGTGTTCCAGGGCGGAGAGGGAGACCCCGAGGAGGCGCACGCTGCGCCGGAGCGGGAACAGGTCGCGCAGGAGGAGCAGAACCGTCTCTTCCAGCGCGGCGCGATCCGGGACGAAGCCGGGCACCGAGCGGGCCCGGGTGATCTGCTCGAAATCCGCGAACTTGACCTTCAGCGTCACCGTGCGGGCCCGGACCTCCTTGGCGGTAGCGGCACCCCAGACCTTGTCGAGGATCGGGGCCAGCCGTTCCGCGAGCACCGCGAACTCGGACGAATCGTCCGAGAAGGTGTTCTCGGCGCCGATGGATTTCCGGATCCGGTTGACCCGGACCGGACGCGGGTCGATGCCCCGCGACACCCCGTAATAGTAGGGCGCCGAGGCGCCGAACCGCTTCGTCAGGGCCTCGAGGCTGAGGGCGCGCAGGTCGCGCCCGGTCAGGATGCCGAGGGCCTTCATCCGCCCCTCGGTGACCGGGCCGATGCCGTGGAAACGCCCGATCGGCAATGCCTCGACGAAGGCCGGCCCCATGGCGGGGGTGATCACGAAGAGGGCGTCGGGCTTGCGGAAGTCGGAGGCGACCTTGGCCAGGAACTTGTTGTACGAGACGCCGGCCGAGGCCACGAGACCGGTCTGCGCGCGGATCGTGGCCCGGATCGCGCGGGCCACCGCCGTGGCGGTCGGCAGTCCCTGACGGTTCTCCGTGACGTCGAGATAGGCCTCGTCGAGGGCCACGGGCTCGATCAGGTCGGTGTGCTCGGCGAAGACCGCCCGGATCTGCTCGGAGATGGAGCGGTAGACCTCGAAGCGCGGCTTGACGAAGACGAGGTCGGGGCAGAGCCGGCGCGCGGTGACCGAGGGCATGGCCGAGCGTACGCCGAAGGCCCGCGCCTCGTAGCTCGCCGCCGCCACCACGCCGCGCTCGCGCGATCCGCCCACCGCCACCGGCCGGCCCCGCAACGCCGGGTCGTCGCGCTGCTCCACCGAGGCGTAGAACGCGTCCATGTCGATATGGATGATCTTGCGGATCGCGCCCGCGCCGTCCGGGTCCATCGCGGACGCTCCTCCGATCGTTCTATCGCTGGTGTTCGTGGTCTGTTCGCAGCATCCCGGTCCCGGCCCGGGAATCAACCCCTGCCGGGTCCCGATCCCCCGCGAAACCGACGCAGCCAAGCGGGGACGCAAGCAGGGGCGTCTCACCGCGCGGGGGGCTCGCCGCGAACCGGGGCGTGCCGCATAAGGGCGCCCAGGACACACGAAGCCCATGCTTCGCGATTCGCCCGAGGACAGGTTCTTGAACATCACCCAGATCACCCACCACGACCTCGACGGCTACGGCGCCTCCACGGTGGTCGGCCAGTTCGCCGAGGTCGCCCGCATCGTGCACGTGCCGCGCTATTCCGATGTCGGGCCGGTGGTCGAGACCGAGCTGAAGCGCCTCGGCAAGGCGTCCGCCCCGGAAATGATCGTGATGACCGATCTCGGCCTGGAGGCGGTGGCCGTCACCTTCCTGCGCAACTTCGCCGCCCTGAACCGCCGCCGCGAGCCCGAGGCACGCCACCGGCTCGTCGTCCTCGACCACCACGCCTCCTCGGTCGACCAGCTGCGCGAGCAGGGCCTCGCACCGCTGGCCGATCCCGCAACGCCGAGCCTGCAGCGCTTCGACCTGGAAGATCCGAACCTCGTCGTGCTCATCGACGAGGCCTGCTGCGCCACCCGGATGGCCTACGAGCACCGGGCCCTCTACGCGACCCGCGAGAGCGGCGAGGATCCGATCCTCGGCGCCCTGGTGACGGCGGTCGATGCCGTGGATCTGTGGCGCAAGGACCGGCCGGCCTTCCGCAGCGGCCTGAGCCTCGACGAGATGTTCTGGGACAACGTCTCGAACCTCGTGCCGATCGGCCATCCCTGGCACGACCGGTTCGTCGGCGACCTCCTCCTCGGCGCGGCCCGCCTCCTCGGCGACGGCGCCTCCCCGGCCGTGATCGAGGGCCAGGTGCCGGCCCTGCGCAAGGCGATCCTCGACGGCTACCTCGCCGAGGATGCCGAGGACGACCGCACCCTCACCACCCGCATGCGCATCGCCCGGGTGCTCGCCCGCTCGGACCTGTTCCATCCCCTCTCGGACGGCACGCTAATGTCCTTCGGGCTCGATTCCGGCACCTTCCAGCGGGTCTCGGACCTCATCATGGAGAGCGGCCGGGCCAAGCGCGTCCTCAACGTGCAGCGGGCCGGCACGATGTCCTTCCGCTCCAACAACGAGACCGCCCTGGACGGCGCGCGGCGCTTTCGCGGCGGCGGGCACAAGGATGCCGCGGGCGGCAAGCTGACCAGCGGCTCGGCCTTTTCCCTGGCGGACGCCATCGCGCAGGTCGAGCCCGTGCTGAACCCGCCGGCGGCCGATCCGGCGCTGAGCCCGTTCGGGGCCCTGAAGAACTGGAAGGGCTGAGGCGCGCGATCGCGCCGACCCGGCCGCGCCCGATTGCCGGCCGGGCCAGAGCGCGGCAGACTCGTCGGCGCACGCAGCCCGCGGCATCCGCGCCTCGGGACGTCCCGCTGCCTGGCACCGCGACGTCGCGCGCGGTGCCGGACACCCGCCGGCGCTTCGGAACCGGTTCCGTGCCGGGGCGGGCCCACCTTCTCAGCGACGTTTCCGGGGACACCATGCCGCCGATCGACCTCCTCAGCCGTGGGCCATGTCCGTTCCTGCCGGGCTTCGACCTCGCCGACGCGACGCTGCCCGACCTGCGCCTTCGGGTCGCCCTGTCGCCGGGCGGGCACCGTCTCCCGGTCCTGCTGCTGCACGGTCATCCCCAGACCCACGCCACCTGGCACGCGGTCGCGCCCCGGCTGCGTGACTTGGGCCATCCCGTCGTGGCCCCCGACCTGCGGGGCTACGGCGATTCCGAGCGCCCGGACTCGGCGGCCGATCATGCCCCCTACGCCAAGCGGGCCATGGCGGCCGATGCGATCGCGCTGATGCGGGCCTGCGGCTACGCGCGCTTCGCGGTCGTCGGACATGACCGCGGCGGCCGGGTCGCGCATCGCCTGGCCCTCGACCACCCCGCCGCGGTGGACCGCCTCGCCGTCCTCGACATCGCACCGACGCAGACGATGTACGCCCGGACCGACCGCGCCTTCGCGACCCGCTACTTCTGGTGGTTCTTCCTGATCCAGCCGGCTCCCCTGCCGGAGCGGATGATCGGCGCCGATCCGGAGGCCTATCTGCGTCACCACCTCGCCGGCCAGAGCCGGACGCCCGGGATTCCGAGCGAGGCGATGATCCGGGAATACCTGCGCTGCTACCAGGCGCCCGGCAGCATCCATGCGATCTGCGAGGATTACCGCGCCGCGGCCGGCATCGACCTCGACCACGATGCCGCGGACGACGCGGCCGGACGCCGGGTCACGGCGCCGCTCCTCGCCCTCTGGGGTGCGCGGGGCACGGTCGGCGAACTCTACGACGTCGCCGCCACTTGGCGCGAGAAGGCCGACCGGGTGGAGGGGCACGCCCTCCCCTGCGGGCATCTGCTGCAGGAGGAAGCCCCCGAGCTGGTGCTGAACCACCTGCGTCCCTTCCTGGCCTGACGGCCGGCCGTCGCACCGCACCGCGGGCGCTTGAGCGACTCGCGGTCGCGCCCGGATCGCCCGGCCCGGCCCTGCGGTTACTCCTGCCGTGAGGCGAGGAGAGCCCGATGGCGAGACCGACCGACCTGCCCGATCGCCCGATCTGGCTCGGGCATCCGCATCCGCGTGTCGAGGGTGGCGCCAAGGTCACGGGCACGGCCGTCTACGCTTCGGACACCCGCCTGCCGGGCCTCGCCCACGCCGCTCTGGTCACCAGCCCCATTCCGCGCGGACGGATCACCGGCTTCGACCTCGCGGCGGCGCAGGCGGTCCCGGGCTGCCTGCGCATCTTCACCCATCGGGATTTCGCCGGCGCGATCCGGCCGGTGAAGCACCTCATGGCCGGGGGCTACGCCAATAGCAGTCACCTGCCCCTGGGCTCGGACACGGTGGCGTATGCCGGTCAGATCGTCGCTCTGGTGGTGGCGGAGACCGTCGAGGCGGCCCGCGCCGCGGCGTCCTGCACCCGGGTTCACTACGCGGCCGAGGGCTTCGCCGACGGATTCGATGCGCCGCGGGCGGAGGTCGTGCGCCTAGCCGACCTGAAGCCGGAGCACCACGACCCTCGGATCGGCGACGCCGACGCGGCCCTGGCGCGGACGGACGTCACCGTGGCCGCGCGCTACGCCACGCCGATCCAGCACCACAACCCGATCGAACTGTTCACGACCACCTGCGCCTGGGACGGCCCGCGCCTCACCGTCCACGAGCCGTCGCGCTACATCGGCGCGGTCCGGCACGGCCTCGCGGCGCAGCTCGGCCTCGACCCGGCCGACATCCGGGTGGTCTCGGGGCTGATCGGCGGCCATTTCGGCGCGAAGCTCGCCCTGGCGCAGTACACGGCGCCGGTCGCCCTGGCGGCCCGCGCCCTCGGTCGGCCCGTCTCCCTGGTCGCGAGCCGGCGGGACGGTTTCACCATCGCCAATTATCGGCCCGAGACCCGGCACGACATCCGCCTCGGCGCGCGCGCGGACGGGCGCTTCACCGCCCTCGTGCACGAGGCCGCCGTCATCGCCTCGCGCTTCGATCCCTTCGCCATGGAGGGCACCGACGTAACCGCGAGCCTCTATGCCTGCCCGGCCGTCCGGACCGACGAGCGTGCCGTGCGGGTCGACCGCAACACCCCGGGGCCGATGCGGGCGCCGCCCGAGGTGCCCTACCTCTTCGCCCTGGAGAGCGCCGTCGACGAGATGGCGGTCGCCCTCGGGATCGACCCCATCGCCCTGCGCCGGCGCAACGACACGGCCACCGATCCGATCTCCGACAAGCCGTTCTCCTCGCGTCCGCTGATGGCCTGCTTCGACGCCGGGGCGGAAGCCTTCGGCTGGGCGACCCGCGATCCGGAACCGGGGCGGATGCGCGACGGCCCGTGGCGGATCGGATTCGGCTGCGCCGCCTCGGCCCGGCCGGTGAAGATCTCCCCCGCCACCCTGCGGATCCACCTCACGGCCGATGGCCGCGTCACCGTCGCCACCGCCCACCACGAGATCGGCAACGGGATCACGACGCTGCTCGCCCTCGGGGCCGCCGAGTGGCTCGGCACCGCGCCCGAGGCCGTCACGGTCCGCCTGGGCGATACGGCGCTGCCGGCGGCGGGGCTCTCGGGCGGCTCCTCCACCACGACCAGCCTGCTCCACACCCTGGCCCAGGCTTGCGAGACCCTTCGGGCGCGCCTGGCCTCCGCCGCCATCGCATCCGGTGCCCTGGCCGGGGCGGATCCCGCGACGCTGCGCCTGCAGGCGGGCGGTCTCGTCGCGCCGGACGGGCGGGCCTGTCCGCTGCGGGCGCTCGTCGCCAGCCTCGATCCGAACGGGATCGAGACCGTGGCGGCCTTCACCCCCGAGGGGTCGGGGCCGGAAGCCCTGGAGGCGATCGAGGCGGGCAAGATGGCCC
>Ga0160428_1002652_pt1 | contig 10512 bp, 9 predicted proteins | sample SolpanmetagenomM_FD_108198 | JGI IMG/M metagenome (GOLD analysis project Ga0160428, IMG submission 108198) | Solar panel surface microbial communities from Lawrence Berkeley National Laboratory, California, USA - M | ecosystem: Engineered > Built environment > Solar panel > Unclassified ...
CACGCCGTTGCTTTTGCCACTGCCGCAACTGCTTTCGCTCCGAATCACTCAAGCCCACGTTCATGCCGCAAGTTTAGTACTTTTCAGCCAACCCAGTCGCAACCCTCTTCGCGACGAGTATAAGTTAGCCCGTACTGGGCGAGCGGCAGGGTTTGGAAAAACGGGGAGGCCACCGCCAGCGGGTGAATCGCCGAGCAGATGTCGTGGCGAAAGCCCGGCAGCGTCAGCTCGGCCGTGCGCAGGCCGCCGCCCAGCTGCTGGCTGCCTTCGAGCAGCAATACCGCCAAGCCCGCCTGCTGCATCGCAATGGCGGCCGCTAGCCCATTGGGGCCGGAGCCAACAACAACGGCATCATAGGTAGAGTCACTCATACGGGGTGGAATAAGGAAGTAGAGCGGATTTTCAGTCCGCCAGTCGGAACAGGTAGCCGGGTCGCGGACTGAAAGTTCGCGACCCGGCTATACGCGAAACGGCGCGTTTGGCTAGGGTAGCCAGCCGGCACTTTGCAGGTAGCGGCGCAGGCGCGGGTCGTGGGCCGACACTGGCACCAGCCAGATGCCCACGCGCTCGCGCTGCCACCACCGTCCCTGCGCATTGCCGGGCGGCGCAAACCAGTAGCGGTACTGCACGGCCCGAATGTAGCGCGGCGGCCGGTGCGGAAACGGGTTTTCGGCAAATAAGCTCACCACGCCGGGGTCGTTGTGCAGCAGTTTCCAGGTGAGGTTGAGCGTCCAGGGGTAGTCGGCGGGCGTACCCATGGCGGCAAACCACATTTGCCAGTCGAGGCGCAGTTGGTAGGGCGCTATTTGCGGCGGACGCTGGACGAGGGCTACCGGCAGGCCTTTGTAGGGGTAGGGCTTCCAGGTGGCCTGGTCGGTGGGGTTATCGTCCAGGGTGCCTTCAAATACCACATTGAAGCGCTGCTGGCCCACCGTGCCGAAGGCCCCGTAGGTATTGACCAGCTCCAGGGGGTCGAAGGAAGTATTCATCACCTGCCCTGGCGACACCAGATTCAGGGCCGGCCGAATGCTAAGCAGCCCAATAACGGCCGTGACTACCCAGGCCGTGGCGCGGCCCACGGCAGATTCTTCGGCCTGGGCCGCGGCCGCGGCGGCCCGCCGCACGAGCGCCGCTGGTAGTAGCCGCGCCCAAAAGCCATCATCGAAGCAAGCGAGCGCCGGCACAATCGTTAGCCAGTTTAAAAATGAGAGATTGCCGCTGAGGATGATGGTGAGCTGAAAGGCAATGATGATGACGCCCGCCGCGTGCCGGGCCAGCCGGGGCCCAAACACGAAAAAGGGCGCCACCAGCTCGGCAAGCCAGTTGAACCACACGCCCACTTTGAGCATGGTGTGCGGCAGAAAGTGGAACCACCGGCTCAGCGGCCCGGGAATGGGCTGGGTTTCAAAATGGTAGTACAGGGCCGTGCTGTTGCGCCAGATTTCGTCGCCGCGCACCTTTATGAGGCCCGCTCCCAGCATGATGCGGCAGGCCAGCCAGCGAAACAGCACGATGATGGGCAACGGCGGCGCGTACCGCGGAAAGGGCCGCCCGTCGAGCAGCGGGCACAAAAAAATGGCCAGAAACCCGGTTTCCGTCAGCTGAATCTCCCAGCCGTAGCCGTACCACTCCTGCCCCACGTGCACGAAGGAAAGGTACAGCACCCACAGCCCGGCCAGCAGCAGGCCGTTGGCGTAGCCGGCCATCACCACGCACGAAAGCCCGAAGCCCAGCCAAGCCGCCGCCAGCAGCGTCGCATCGGAGTGCCCCAGCCAAAACACCGACGGCAGCCGCGCAAAGCCCGCGCCCGCCGACCCAAGCGCCGCGCTCACCTGCTTGAGGAAAAGCCCCACCGGCAGCAGCCCATTGGCCCCGATCAGTGGCAGTATTTGGTTGATGGCTACCAGAAAAGCCACCGCGTAGAGCCCACCGAGCAGGCGTACTAGCACAAAGCGAGTGAGCCAGTAGGTGGGCAGGGCACCCGCCAGCGGCCAGGTAGCCGGCACTTCGCTAGCCATGGTTAGGTTGTTTTTAAGTAGTCAGCTAGTAGCTTTTAGCCACTAGCTGTAGCTTATTCTCTGATTAATAGGACCTTACTAAACGGCCAATGGGCGTTTGCTTTTGGCCGACTACTTACCTCTGCTTTGGCAAGTTAAGGCGCGTTGTTTTGGGGACGTTTGGGGGCATTGGCCTGCGCTCGCTGGTGCACGGTGGCGAGCAGGGCTTCGTCCTGGTGCAGCAGATTTTGCAGCTTCTGGGCCAGGATGAGTTTGAGGCTGGCGAAGGAGAGGTGGGGAATCGTTTCACGTTCGCGTAGCTGCGTGTCCAGCAGCAGATGGAGGGCTATCATGGTCAGGGCCACGTGCTGCTGCCAGGCGGGCCAGGAGCGCGTTTGGTGCTGGTGCAGGCCCAGTTGCTGCTTGGCTTCCTGAAACACGCGCTCAATCCAGTAGCGCTGCATTTGCCGGCAGAGCGCCTGCTCCACCCCCAGCGCTGGCGCCTGGAGCGGGCTGTAGCAGAGGCTATACTTGACCTGCGTACCGTCCAACTCGCGGGAAATGAGCAGGTGCAACGCCTCGGCCGCCTGCTCGCCGCTCTCCCAACGCCAGACCGGCACCAGAACCGCCTGGCGCACCAAGGGTCCTTTCTGACCCGGCCGATACCTTACTTGCTTCCAGCTAGTACTAGGTAATTGAGCGGCCACTTGCGGCAGGGCCAGGGCCGTGCCCAGGGGCTGCGCCCGGCGTGGCGGGCGGCCCCGGCCCGACCAGGTGGGGGCCGTTGCGGGGGTCGGGTTGGCCAGATACAGCTGGAGCCCCGGCCCCACGTCGAGCACGTACGCCTGCCCGCGCTGCTGCAAGGCCTGCCGCAGGGCCGGCAAGTTGCCATAGGCCGCGTCGCCCCCACCCAATCGGCCCGCACTAAGCCCTGGCCCAACCGGTGCTCGACGAGCGCCGCCAGGGCGGGTTTATTGCGGTAGGCCCGCGCCGCCAGCGGCACCCGCGCCTGCGCGCAACGTGCTGCATCGCTACTCCAGGCCTGGGGCAGGTAGAGCTGCCTACCCACCAGGCCCGCCGAGGGGCCCCAGCTCAGCACGGCAAACACGCCCACCTGCCCGTTGCTGATTTTGCCCACCTGCCCGATATACGGGCGGCCCACGCCCACCCTTTTGGTGCCCGCCTTCTCCCAGCCACATTCATCCAGCAGCCCCTGCTCGCCGGCCACCTCGGCCAGCGTCGCCTGCACCCGGCGGGCGCCCTCGTCCATCACGGCCAGCCCATCCCAGGTAGACTAGCTGATAAAATGGGGCAGCGCATCGTAGCTTGCGTCGGGCAGATGCGCGTTCATACGCTCCACGTTGCCGCGTGTAGCTCGCTACGTAGGCCTCCACTTTTTTTCAGTAATCGGTAACTCCATTCCCTAAATTTACGCCCTAGCTTCCTGCCTCACAGCTTGCCAAAGTAGAGTTAAAAGCAGCGCCAACCGCTAGCGGTTAGCTAGCCAGCTTCTTACCACCAGCAACTTGCAGCGCGGCTAACGCAAATACGAAGGGTAGCACTGGCGCCAAGAACCGCACGTCATAATCATCGACGGTGAGCATCACCACGGCTGCCTGGAGCAGCGGCACACCCGCCAGGAAAGCCCGCGCAGGCAGCCATACGGCCACGCGCCGCGCCCCCCGAATGGCTAGCCAGTACGCCGGCCACAGTACTGACACACTCAGCAGCTGGTGGCCCAGTGAGTAATAAGGCTTGATGCTGCTAAAAAAAACGAATAGCTTTCCCAACATCAGCTGCGCCAAGAAACCCGGATTGTGCCAGGCAAAGTACAGCACCCGCGACATTTGCCCCAGGCCAGCGGGCGGCGGGCTGAGCGGCGCGCTGGGCTTGATAGCCCACGCCGACGCGCCAAACATTAGTTCGCCCCGCTGGTAAGTTTCTACGATAAAAAAGCTGACTAGCTGATGGTTGAGCCACCACACCACTAGCGGCGCAGCTAGCCCGAACAGCGCTACTGCCAGCCAAAACAGCCGGCGCTGCCGGGCATACAGCGCCGCTAGCCCCGCCAATGCCACCGCGCCAGCCACCACAAAGCCATTGGGACGCACCAGCGCCGTGAGCACCAGCAGCCCTAGCAATAACGCATAATCGCGCCAGCGGCCGCCCCACACCCGCACCAGCGCCCAGAACGACAGCACCGACAAGCTGATGAATAACGACTCGGTCAGCAAATAGCAATTGAACTGCTGCACATCGGGCCAGACGATAAAAAGCGCCGTGGCGAGGGCCGCCGCGCCGCGCTGCCCGCCGGCTAGCCGCCGCACCGCCTCGTACAGGGCCCGCGCGGCCAAACCTGAAATAGCCAGCTGCGCCAGCACAATGCCCCAGCGCCCGGCCCCCAGCCGCAGCCACACGCTCTGAAACCACGGGTAAAGAATATAGCGCTGGTTGTGCTCGTACTGAAAGTTGGCTACGCCGTTGTTGGCAATGGTGGCGGCCACGGCGCCCGGCTCGGCCTGGTAGTGGCCGTGCTGGGCCAGGTTGGTGGCGTAGTCGAGGTAGCGGGCGCTGTCGTTGGCGAAGTGCGGGCCGTGAAATTTCAGCAGAAAGGCCGCCTGCACCAACAGCCATAAGCCGGCTAGCAGCCACGGATGGGAGCGCCGCAGGCGCACTAAAAACAGGGGGCGGAAACGTAGTAGCAAACCGAGCACTCGCCAAAGCTACGAACCTCCACTAGGGGTTTGGGGTATGTAACCTGGGCGCTGCCCACTTCCCTCTCTCCTTATGCTGCCTCGTTTGCTCCGCCGTTTGTTGCCATTATTAGTGCTCGTTGCGCTGGGCGTATTTTTATGGCAAAAAATCGGGCCGACGCTCGCCAGTCTCAACCCGCTGGCCCCGCGCGAGCCGCAGGTGACGGTGACGCACAACACCGTCCTCACGCAAGTAGAAGCTCTTGGCAAGCTAGAGCTGGTGCGCTATCGCTTCAAGGACGTGGTGGAATACAAGCGCACGGCCAAGTACCCGTTTTTGCCCGATGCCAAGGCGGCACTCATCGTGGGTGGTGAGGCGGTAGGCTGCCTCGATCTGCGTAAAATTCGCCCCCAGGACGTAACGTTTGAGGGCGACTCGGTGGTAAAAATCATTCTGCCCGACCCCGAGCTTTGCGCCTTCCAAGTCGATCATAGCCAAAGCCGGGTGTTCAGCACCGAAAACAGCTTTTTCCAAGATGCCTCCCTAGTTGATGACGCCTACCGTTATGCCGAAGCACAGGTGCGGCGCTCGGCCCTGCAAAGCGGCATTCTGGCCGAAACCCAGCGCAATGCGCAGCAGATACTAGTGCCCATGCTGCATACGCTCACGGGGCGGCGCGTCATCGTCGGCCAACGGCTGGTAGCGCCGCAATCCGCTCGCAAGCTATAACTCCTGGTTTTTAGTTAGTTTACTTCCATAGGCCTATTCAAAAGGCAACGACCTAGTGCGCAATGCGCACTAGGTCGTTGCCTTTTAGAAACTTTTACTAGCCTTAGGCGGCCCGGAATCCTGTGGCCTGGCGGATGCTACGCTCGTTACCGCTAGCGGGGTCGGCGTACGTGTGGTCGCTTACCTCTACCGACAAATGCTTACCTACCAGCTCCTTGGTATCCAAGTCCTTGCCGCCGGTGGGCTTGATGCCCACGGCGGCGTACAGCGACAGGATAATGGGGTGACCAGCCGGCGAATTGTAAAAGCGCTGCGTGACATAGCCATCCTCGCTCTCCATGTGGGCCGCGAAAAACGGCACGTTCTGGTGCTCGCTGGTACCCTCTTCGATGCTGGTGATGGTGACCGTGTGGCGGCCGTCGGGCAGAAAGCCTTTGTCGGCTTTATCAACTGAAATTTTCATGGCTGCAAAGTGTTTTTGCTAATTTATTTAGTGCTAACGTATTTGACGAGACCGGGGTTTCGAACGCCCGCATTTAGTCGTTATTTTTAGCGCTTATCACCCTGCAATTCACCCAAGGCCTCCTGAATCAAGTCCGATTCGTAGCCCTTCTGGATGAGGTAGGCCGTCAGCTTCAGCTTGCGCTTCATGGGGTGAGCTTCCTTTTCGCGGGCGTCGCGCTGCTCCAGCAGCTGCTGGAGCTTGGCGTAGTATTCGTCGCCGTCCAGCTCTTTCAGCCCGCTCTTGATACAATAGTCGCTCAGACCTTTAGCCTTCATTTCCAACTTAATGCGCCGGCGGCCCCAGCCGTTGGTGCGGTGCTTGCCGCGGGCGTAGGCTTGGGCGTAGCGCTCCTCATCGAGCAGCTTTTCGCGGCTGAGGCGAATGATAATTTCGCCGGCCTCGTCTTCGTCGAGGCCGTACGATTTCAGCTTATCGGCTACTTCTTTCTGCGTGCGCTCCTGGTAGGCGCAGTAGGCCGCAATTTTGGGCAGTGCTTCGCCGGGCGTGTAGCTTTTGGGCGCTTTGTCGGGGTTTTTAAACATAGTAACACGGAGGAGGTGTCGCAACATACGGAAACGAAGCGGCGGCTGGCCCGTTGTAAAGCTGGGCTGCTTCTTTTTTCAACCGCCGGCCGCGGCTAAACGTGCCGTGGTGCCGAGGCCCGCCCTTGCTTTCGCCCGCTATGCGCTTCTCGCCCGCAATTCTCTACATGCTAGCTTCCACTGCGCTGCTAGCCCTCGTCAACGTGGCCGTCAAGAAGCTCGACGGCGTGCCCACCGCCGAGATTATTTTTGCCCGCTGCTTTATCTCGATCAGCCTCACCGTGTGGCAGCTGCGGCGCACGGGGGTGCCGGTCTGGGGCCCACCCGAGGCGCGGCTCAACCTTTGGGGCCGGGGCATTTTCGGGGCAGGTTCGCTGATCCTGGGGTTTCTGGCCCTGAAGGTATTGCCCATCGGCGGGGCCGTGACGCTGAGCTACCTGGCCCCGGTAGTGACGGCCGTGGCGGCGATCTGGCTAGTGGGTGAGCCGCTAAAGCCTTGGCAGTGGGTATTCTACGCGATGGCGGTGGCCGGCGTAGTAGTAGCCAAAGGCACGTCGGGGTTGCTTTCGGCAGGAGTGCTGCTGGGGGTAGGCGCGGCCGTGGCGTCGGGCCTGAGCAGCGTATTTTTGCGCCGCGTGGGCGACAAAATAGCGCCGCTGGTACCCGTGTTTTATTTCAACCTGGTGCCGTTGGTTATTTCCGCCGGCTGGATGCTCTTTGGCCTGAAAATGCCCCACGGCATCGAGTGGGCATGGCTCGTTGCGGCGGGCATATTTACGCAAGTGGCGCTATGGTGCGTCACGCAGGCTTTCCAGGAAAAAAAAGCCAATTACTTGGCCGCGCTCGACTACCTCGGCCTGGTGTATGCTACGGCGCTGGGCTACTTTGTATTTGGCGACCGGGTAAAATTTACCGTGTATCCGGGAATTGCGCTCGTACTGCTGGGCGTGGTGCTTAATGCCTGGTACTCGGCGCGGCAGGAAAAACAGGCCGACTAGCTTACGGCAGCCTATCTTGTTGGCAGCTTTGGAATTGCCTTTCTCTATGCCGGTTACTGCTCGCTCAGCGCTTTATTGCTTCCTGGTTTTTTGGCTAGCCACGTCGTTTGGCGCCCACGCCGGCATCATCAAAGGCAAAGTGAGCGGTCCCGGCGGCGAGGGCTTGCCATTTGCCAACGTGGCGGTGCGAGGCTCGGCTACCAGCTCGGGTTCCAATGAGCAGGGCCAGTACCAGCTACGGCTCGCGGGCGGCACGTACCAACTTGTATTTCAATACGTAGGCTACCGGCCCCGCACCGAAACGGTGCGCGTGCCAGCCGGCGATTCTACGCTGGTCTACAACATCACGCTGGCCCCCGAGGCCTACAGCCTCACCGAAGTGACGGTGCGGGGCTCCGACCGCGACCCGGCCTACGCCATCATTCAGCAGGCGCAGCAGTGGCGGGCCTACCACCAGCGCGAGGTGGCCGCCTTTCGGGCGCGCATCTATATCAAGAGCCTGGGCCGGCTGAACGAAACCCCCAGCAAAATTTTTGGGCTCGTCAAAGTAGGCCCCGACCTCAAGCCGGGCATTTTTTACTTATCCGAAAGCTTATCAGAAATCGCGTTTACGCAGCCCAACGTAGTGAAGGAGCGCATGCTATCGAGCCGGGTGAGCGGCGATTCGCACGGCATCAGCTTCAACCGGGCCAGCGCGGGGCGCAACCTGGGCTTCTACCAAAACGTGCTGAAACCAGGCTTCTCGGAGCGCGGCTTTGTGTCGCCGATCGCGAGCAACGCCTTCGCATTCTACCAATACGAGCTGGTGGGCAGCAGCCAGCAAAACGGCGAGCTGGTGCACAAGATTCGGGTGATTCCGCGCCGGCGCAGCGACCCGGTTTTTTCGGGATTTATTTACATCGTTGAGGGCTCTTGGCGGATCCATTCCGTTGACCTGCGCCTCACCAAAGATGCCCAGCTCGACTACGTCGATGATTTGCACATCGAGCAGCTATTCGCGCCCGCGCCGGGCGTGCCGCACGTCTGGGTTATTCAGTCGCAAAAACTAACGGCGGGTATTTCGGCCTTTGGCTTTAAAGGCACGGGCTACGTAACGGCCATATTTTCAGACTATAACCACGTAGTACCCACCTATCCGGCGCCGCCCGCTACCAAGCCGGCCCCGGCGGCTACGGCTAGCCAGCCGGCCGCGCCGCCCATCATTGCGCCCGTCACCACCAAGGAGCTTACCCGCCAAATCAAGCGCCAAAAGCCCAACCTCAGCGGCCTCAACCGGCAGGTGCGCCGCCAGGTGAAGCAGGCCCAGCGCGACTCGCTGCGCAACGATCCGCTCGCTCAGATGAAAAAAGGCGAGGTGCAGCTGGTCGAAAAAGGCGTGAATGAGCGCGACTCCAGCTACTGGAGCCAGGTGCGCCCCGTGCCCCTCACCGCAGAGGAAAAACTAGATTATCACCAAAAAGACAGCAGCGAGGTGGTGCGCAACTCGCGCCCTTACCAAGACTCGCTCGACCGCAAGCGCAATGAGGTCAGCGCCAGCAAGCTGCTCCTCCTGGGCTACACCCATTACAATACCTTTGCCAAGCGGACCATCGCGGTGCAGCCTGTCTTTAACGAGCTGCTGTATAACACGGTAGAAGGCTACGTACTGAACGCCCAGGCTACCTACACCCAGCGCACCGAAGACCGGCGCTTCGTGACCCTGACGCCGATGCTGCGCTACGGCTTCAGCAACCACCAGCTCCAGCCCAGCCTGACGATGAACTGGCAGCTCGACCCCGTAAAAATCCGGCAGCTCGGGCTGGTGGCGGGCCGCACCATCGAAAACTTCGACCGCAATTCGCAGCTCACGCCGTTCATCAACTCGGTGTACTCGCTGCTGGCCAACCGCAACTACGCCAAGCTCTACCGCCGCGACGGCGCCGAAATCAACTACCTCTGGGAGCCGGTGAATGGCCTCACCGTGCGCGGCGCAGTCAGCTACTTCGACCGGGTCGAGCTGTATAATACCAGCTCTTATCTGTGGCACGACGTGCCGGGCCGGGCCTTCACGCCCAACCAGCCCGTGGCCGAAGAAGCACCTGCCGGGACGAGCTTTGGCAGTAGCCGGGCGGCCACAGCGGGCCTGAGTATCAGCTATAAGCCGGGCCAGCGCTACATCACGCGGCCCAACGGCAAATTCAACCTGGGCTCGAAGTGGCCGACATTCAACGTGCAGGGGCGGCTGGCCATTCCGCACCTGCTGGGGGCCGAGGTGCGCTACCTGCTGCTGCAAGGCTCGGTGCGCCACTCGCTAAACCTGGGGCTGGTGGGCACCTCGTCGCTGGAAGCCATTGTGGGCGGCTTTGTGGGCAAGCAGGAAGGGTTGACGTTTGCTGACTACCACCACTTCTCGGGCAATCGCACGCTACTGGCGGCCGACTTCGACCGGTTTCAGCTGCTCGACTACTATCAGTACAGCACGCGCGCCAGCTACCTGGAGGGCCATTTCAGTCACCACTTCAACGGCTTCATTTTCAATAAAATACCGCTGTTGCGCGCACTCAAGTGGCAAGAAGTTCTTTCGCTCAACTACCTGCACACCAACCAGATCGGCCAGTACCTGGAGCTGGGCGCGGGCGTCGAGCACATTCTCAAGGTGGTGCGGGTTGACTTCTACACTGGGCTCCAAAGCGGCCAGCGCGTGGGTACTGGGCTGCGAGTGGGGCTGGGCTTCTAGTGGCGGCTGGGCCCATTACTTAATACCTTGTTCAGCAAGTTTTGGGCTAAGTCTTCTTGGCCTTGTAGACCTTGCGATACTGAGCGTGGAGCGTCTGCCGGGCTTGTTCAGGGGTGAACTGCCAGCGGATTTTGACGCCCTGTTGCTGGCTGACTACTTAGTACCAGATGGAGAGTATTACTGCCGCCAGGCGACAGTACTTATGAGCAGCTAGTGCTTAGTCAGGGAAGTCGATTAACAGAATGCAGGCCATTTAGGTTAGGCTGGTATGGCCAGACCAATCATCCCTTTTGCCCTACCGGCCGCCGACCAGGCCGCCCTGGAAAACTTC
>Ga0160428_1002654_pt1 | contig 10478 bp, 8 predicted proteins | sample SolpanmetagenomM_FD_108198 | JGI IMG/M metagenome (GOLD analysis project Ga0160428, IMG submission 108198) | Solar panel surface microbial communities from Lawrence Berkeley National Laboratory, California, USA - M | ecosystem: Engineered > Built environment > Solar panel > Unclassified ...
GACGCGGCGGAGCAACTGGACCATCGCGTCCAGATCGCGCGCCTCGACCGCCGCGTTCCATTGTTCGAGCCGGCCCATCGCTTCCAGCCGCTCGTTGACCGTCATCCGCGCCAGCGTCGTCATCGTCTCGACTCAGACGGCTTCTTTGCGACGCCGCAGGAAGTCGAAGAACTCGACGCCTTCGCGCAGGCGGCGCTTCATCATGTCCCAGTCGGTCAGCATCTCGCGGACGATTTCCCAGATCTTCGACGGGCGGAAATAGAAGCGCTTGTAGAACTCCTCGACCTTGTCGAAGATCACCGTGGAATGCAGATGCGGGTAGCTGAGCTGCGCGATCTGGTTGCCGCCGTCGGTGAGCAATTCGTGCGAATTGTCGAACCAGCCGTTCTCGGTCGCCTGCTTGTACAGGAACGTGCCGGGATAGGGTGCGGCGAGCGACACCTGGATCGTGTGCGGATCGATCTCCTTGGCGTAGTTGATCGTCTCCTCGATCGTCTCGAGCGTCTCGCCCGGGAGCCCGAGGATGAAGGTGCCGTGGATCACCACACCAAGCTCGTGGCAATCCTTGGTGAACTGCCGCGCGACATCGGTGCGCAGGCCCTTCTTGATGTTATGCAGGATCTGCTGGTTGCCGCTCTCATAGCCGACGAGCAGCAGGCGCAGGCCGTTGGCCTTGAGCACTTCGAGCGTCTTGCGCGGGACGTTGGCCTTGGCGTTGCAGCTCCACGACATCTTGAAGCCCGGCTTGCCGAAGCCGAGCTTACCGAGCGCGATCGCGAGTTCCTCGACGCGCGCGTGGTTGTCGGTCAGCGTGTCGTCGTCGAAGAAGATCTCCTTGGTCTCGGGAATCTCGCGGATGATGTACTCGACTTCCTCGATCACCTTGGCGACCGAGCGGAACCGGTAGGTGTGCCCGCCGATCGTCTGCGGCCACAGGCAGAAGGTGCAACGGCTCTTGCAGCCGCGCCCGGTGTAGAAGCTGACATACGGATGCAGGAGGTAGCCGCCGAAATATTTGTCGATCTGCAGGTCGCGCTTGTAGACCGGGGAGACCATCGGCAGCGAGTCCATGTCCTCGATCATCGCGCGGTCGCGGTTGCGGATGAACGCCCCGTCCGAATCGCGCCAGGTGATGCCGTCGACTTCGCGCAAGGGCTTGCCCTGCGCGATCTCGAGGATCGTGAAGTCATATTCCTCGCGTGCGACGAAATCGACGTCAGGGGTGGCGGCGAGGCTCTTGTCGGGCTCGACCGCGACCTTCGCGCCAACGAAGCCGATCAGGATCCGCGGGTTGCGCTGCTTGATCAGCGCGGCGGTGCGGATGTCCTGGTTGAACGACGGCGTCGACGTGTGAAGGATCACGAGGTCGCGATCGTCGAACTCATGCTTGATGTCGTCCCACGACTGGTCGTGCGCGGGGGCGTCGATCAGCTTCGAGCCCTCGACCATTGCCGCCGGCTGCGCGAGCCAGGTCGGATACCAGAAGGATTTGACCTCCCGCTTCATCTGGTAGCGCGCACCCGCGCCACCGTCGTAACCGTCAAAAGACGGCGCCTGGAGGAAAAGCGCCCGCATCATGCCCGTTGCTCCGCATTCTGGATCTTGTGCGCCGCAACAATGCGGCCGTCATTCTTCATTGTAAGGGTCGCGCCGCGCCAATCAACCGATCGGACGAAGAAGCTCGCGATATAAAGGGCAAAACTCATGCCATCATGCGCCAGCGCCATCCACCACGGAGCGATGCGCCTCCCTACAGTCGCATTCACGTTCCGCACAACCACCAACCGTGCAACGACCGCCAGCGCACATAGCACCAGCCCGACCGTCGGCCAGTACAGCACCGACAGGATTGCGACCGGGAGCGGCAGGCCGATGATGATGCCGACATAGGGCCAGAAGGCGACGTCGCGCACGGTCGCCCCCCAGCGGAGTTCGTGGCGCCACAGCGCCGCGAAGCTGGTCTCGTCGAACGCATGGTCGACCAGCATCGCCGGCACTGCGATCTCGAGCCCGAGCGCGCGGACCGCTTCGCCCATCGCATAATCGTCCGCGAGCTTGTCGGCGAAACGGGTGAATCCGCCGATCCGGCGCAGCGTCTCGCGCGTCATCGCGATCGTCGATCCCATGCACGGCGTCGCAAGCTTGTTGGCGACCCCGAAGACGAGCCCGAGCATGAACTGGTAGCTCACCCCCGCCGCGCCCAAGTGCGACCAGAAGCCGGTGTCGCCGCGACCGGCGTAGACGCAGGAGACGATCCCGGTCTTTGGCTGATCGAGCGCGCGCAGGATCTGCGCGAGATAATCGGGCGCGACCGCGATGTCGCTGTCGCTGAGCACGACCACATCGTGGCGGATCAGCGGTTCCATGTTGATGAGGTTGGAGAGCTTGCCGCTCGCGCCGTGGACCGTACCGTCGACGACGAGATCGATCTGCGCGTCGGGGTGCGCGGCCTTCAGCGCCGCGACCACCGCGATCGCGGGATCGTCGTGGCGCTGGATTCCGCACAGCAACTGGATCGGTCCGGCATGATCCTGCGCGAGGAAGCTCGCGAGATTGGCATAGAGCCGCGGTTCATCGCCATAGAGCGGCTTGACCAGCGTGACCGCATCGCGCCGCACGGGCGCTGGGGTGGCCGAGGCGAAATAGCGGCGGAAGACGATCGCAGCGGCGGTCGAATAGACGACCCCGAGCGCCGCCACCACGATCGCCAGCCAGCCCAGCGCCGTCCCAATCAAGTGGAGAAAATGGATCACGATGCCACCCCCGTAGCGTTGCCCGAATGACGGGTATAGGCGCGCGCGTGTGAAAAAGCTGTCATGTCGCGGCTGGGCGGACTTTGTTGCTGTTCGGTTGCGCGAGAATGTTTGCGCTTGCGGCGCGGCGTTCTACAGCGTCGCCGCATGGAGGCTGCGTGAGCGATCAACCTATTACGCTGGTGACCGGGGTGTCCGGCTTCGTCGGGTCGGCGGTCGCGCGGCGGCTGTCGGCAGCGGGCGCGCGGGTGCGCGGGCTGGCGCGCGCGAGCAGCGCGCGGACCAACCTGACCGACTTCCCCGGCGAGATCGTCGAGGGCGATGCGCGCGACCCCGAGGCGATGGCGCGCGCGATGGCTGGCGTGACGCATTTGTATCACGTCGCCGCCGACTATCGCATCTGGGCCCCCGACACCCAGGAGATCGTCCGCAACAACCGGTTGAGCACGCAGATGGTGATGGACGCCGCGCTGGCTGCCGGCGTGGCGCGGATCGTCTATACCAGCAGCGTCGCGACGCTGCGGCCCGACCACGGCAAACCCTCCGACGAAAGCCGCCCCGCGACCCCCGAACAGGCGGTCGGCGCGTACAAGCGCAGCAAGGTCGTCGCCGAGCGGCTGGTCGAGGCGATGGTGCGCGAGCAGGGCCTGCCCGCGGTGATCGTCAACCCCTCGACCCCGATCGGCCCGCGTGATGCGCGGCCCACGCCGACCGGGCGGATCATCGTCGAGGCGGCGTCGGGCCGGATGCCCGCGTTCGTCGAGAGCGGGCTCAATCTGGTGCATGTCGACGATGTCGCGGACGGGCATATCGCGGCGATGGCGCACGGGGTGATCGGCGAACGCTATGTGCTCGGCGGGCAGGACGTGTCGCTGCGCGAGATGCTCGCGAGCGTGGCGGCGATTGTTGGGCGCAAGCCACCGACGGTGCAGATTCCCCGCGCGCCTTTGTTTCCGCTGGCGTGGGCGAATGAAAAGCTGGCGCGTGTGACGGGCAAGGAGCCGTTCCTGACGCTGGATGCGCTGCGGATGGCGGCGCACGACATGTATTATTCGAGCGCACGCGCCGAAGCGGAGCTTGGCTATCGTGCGCGACCGTACCGGGAAGCGCTCGAGGATGCGGTGGCGTGGTTCCGGCAGGCGGGGATGCTCGCATGATCGCGTTCGGCATTGCGCTTGCGTCGCTGCTGATCTGGCTGGTGCTGTTCGTCGCGCGCGACGGCTTCTGGCAGACCGCCGAGCGCGACTCGATGCCGCTCGAGGGTGCTGCCCAGAAGCATGACGAAACGGAAGAAGCCGATGACGTCTCCCGGTGGACGCCTGCGCTGACGGGCGGTTCGCGCTGGCCGTCGGTCGTCGCGATCGTCCCCGCGCGCGACGAGGCCGAGGTGATCGCACGATCGATCGGCAGTCTTGCGGCACAGGAGTATCCGGGCGACTTCCGCATCCTGCTCGTCGACGATTCGAGCAGCGACGGCACCGCCGAAATTGCACGCGCTGCGGGGGGTGACCGGGTGGACATCATCCCTGGCGCGGCCTTGGTGAGCGGCTGGACCGGGAAGCTGTGGGCGGTCTCGCAAGGGATCGCGGCGGCGGGGGACTCGCCCGATTATCTGCTGCTCACCGATGCGGACATCGCGCATGCGCCCGATACGCTGCGGACGCTCGTTGCGCGCGCGGTGGCGGAGGAGCGGGTACTCGTCTCGCTGATGGCGCGGCTCCGCTGCGAGAGCTTTGCCGAGCGCGCGCTGATCCCGGCGTTCGTGTGGTTCTTCCAGATGCTCTATCCGTTCGCGGCGGTGAACCGGCGCGGCAGCGGGCAGGGCGCGGCGGCGGGCGGGGTGATGCTGGTCGAGCGGCGCGCGCTCGAAACGGCGGGCGGGATCGCTGCGGTCCGCTCCGCGCTGATCGACGATTGCGCGTTCGGCGCGTTGATGAAGACGCAAGGGCCGATCTGGCTTGGCCTGACCGACCGCGCGGTCAGCATCCGGCGCTACGACACGTGGGAGTCTGTGGCGCAGATGATCTCGCGCTCGGCCTATGCGCAGCTCAACTATTCGCCGGTGCTGCTCGCGGGCACCACACTCGGGCTCGCGCTCACCTATCTCGCGCCACCGTTGCTCGCGATCTTCGGGGAAGGGCCGGTGCAGATGACCGCGATCGCCGCCTGGGTGGTGATGGCGCTGGCGTTCCAGCCGATGCTGCGCTTCTATCGCCGCGCGCCCATGTGGGGACTGGCGTTGCCGCTGATCGCGACTTTCTATGCCGGATGCACGTTGCTGTCGGCATGGCAGCATGGTCGCGGGCGCGGGGGCATGTGGAAGGGCCGGGTCCAGGCCGCGCGCCATCAGGAAAGCTCGACGTCATGACCGCCACCGCACTCGCCTCGGGCAAGGGTCACAAGGATGAGAATTTCCCCGTCGCTTCGGTGCTGCTCAAGAAGGCGCACCGCGCGCCGGTGATGGCCTTCTACCATTTCGCGCGCGCGGCGGACGATGTCGCAGACAATCCCGCCGCTTCGGCAAACGAGAAGCTCGCGCTGCTCGGGCAGATGCGCGCGACGATCCTCGGGCATAGCGACGCGGAAGCGACCGCGCTGGCGCTGCGCGAGACGATGACCGTGCACCATTTGCCGTCGCAGCATGCGACCGACCTTCTTGTCGCGTTTGCGCGCGATTGCACGGTCGATCACTATGACGACTGGCCCGCGCTGATGGAATATTGCCGCTATTCCGCAATGCCGGTCGGGCGCTACGTGCTCGACGTCCACGGCGAGGATCATGCGACCTGGGCGGCGTCGGACGCGCTGTGCGCTGCGCTTCAGGTGATCAACCACGTGCAGGATTGCGGCAAGGATTACCGCGCGATCCAGCGAGTCTATCTCCCGCGCGACATTCTCGCGCAGCATGACGCACGCGTGGAGGATCTCGGCGGCGCGACGGCGACTCCGGCGCTCCGCGCGGTGATCGTCGACATGGCGACTCGCACCGATGCTCTGCTCGCGCAGTCCGCCGGGTTCGCACGGCAGATTCGCGACCGGCGGTTGGCGGCGGAGGTCGCGATCATCCACCGACTCGCGGTCAGCCTCAACGCGCGGCTGAAACGCCGCGATCCCCTGTCGCAGCGAGTCCACCACCGCGCGCCCGAGGCATTGGGGATCGCAGCGTTGGCGGCGGTGACGCAAATGGTTAAGGGTCGGGCATGAACCCAAAGGCCACCCCCGCGCAGCTCCAGGCGCAAGTTTCGGGCAGCTCCTTCTATGCCGGGATGCGCGTGCTCCCAAAGGCAGAGCGTGAGGCGATGTACGCGGTCTACGCCTTCTGCCGGCAGGTCGACGACATTGCCGACGACGAGGGCGGCGATCGCGCGGACCGCGCGGTCGCGCTCGATGCATGGCGCGCCGACATCGAGTCGCTTTACGCGGGCCGCGACCCCGGACAGGCGGTATTGCTCGCTGAAGCGGTCGAACGCTTCGGGCTGCGCAAGGAGGATTTCCTCGCGGTGATCGACGGGATGGCGATGGACGTCGAGCGCGATATCCGCTGGCCCGCGTTCGATACGCTCGATCTCTATTGCGACCGGGTCGCGTCGGCGGTCGGGCGGCTGTCGGTGCGGATTTTCGGGATGGAGGAGCGCCCCGGGGTCGAGCTTGCCTATCATCTCGGGCGTGCGCTGCAATTCACCAACATCCTGCGCGATATCGACGAGGATGCAACGATCGGCCGAGTCTATCTGCCGCGCGAGCCGCTCGTCCATGCGGGCGTGGCGCTCGACGAACCGCTGATCCTCGTCGCCGATCCGCGGATCGAGGGCGCCTGCCGGATGCTTGCCGCCAAGGCGCACGAGCATTTCACGGCGGCACAGGCAATCCTTGCGGCGCGACCGCGCGGTCACCTGCTCGCACCCCGGCTGATGGCGGCGGTGTATGCGCCACTGCTGCGGCGGATGGAGGCGGCGGGCTGGGGCGCGCCGCGCACCCGCATCCGCGTCAACAAGCCTGCGCTGTTGCTCACCGTCCTGCGGCTCAGCCTGTTCCGTTGAAGCGCGATTCTGTTCCGAAGCGCGTCCGCATCGTCGGCGCGGGGATGGCGGGCCTGTCCGCCGCGGTCGATCTGGCGCGCGAGGGCGTGACCGCGACGCTGGTCGATGGCGCGGCGCAGGCGGGTGGGCGCTGCCGCAGCTATCATGATCCGCAGCTCGGGCGGACGATCGACAACGGCAACCACCTCGTCCTGTCGGGCAATCCCGCGGTTCATCGTTATCTCGACACGATCGGCGCGAGCGACCGGTTGACCGGGCCGCGCCACGCCGATTTCGCCTTTGCCGACATCACCACCGGGTCGCGCTGGTCGGTGCGGATCAACGACGGACCGGTGCCGTGGTGGATCTGCCGCGACGGACGCCGCGTGCCGGGGACGACCGTGCGCGATTACCTGCGACTCGCACCGCTCGCCGGGGGGAAGCCCGGGCAGGTCGTCGCGGACCGGGTCGATCCGAGCGGGCCGGTGTGGGACAAACTGATCGACCCGGTGCTGCTCGCGGCACTCAACACCGCCTCGGCGACCGGCTCGGCGGTGCTGACCTCGCGCGTGATCCGCGAGACCCTGGGACGCGGCGGGCGCGCGATGCGGCCCGAGATCGCCGAACCGTCGCTCGCGGCGGCGTTCGTCGATCCGGCGCTGGACTGGCTCGCCGGGAAGGGGACGACGTGCTCGCTCGGGACTCGCCTGCGCTCGCTGCAATTCGAGGGCGACCGCGTCGTCGCGCTCGATTACGGGCGCGGTGTGGAAGCGGTCGCACCCGACGAGACGATCATCCTCGCGGTCCCGCCATGGGTCGCGGCTGACCTCGTCCCCGAACTGACCGTGCCGAACGACTTCCGCGCAATCGTCAACGCGCATTACGCGATTGCGCCTCCCGCGGGGGTGCAGACGATGGTCGGCATCCTCGGCGGGACGGCGGAATGGATTTTCGCTTTCTCCGACCGGATCTCGATCACCGTCAGCGCGGCGGACCATCTGGTCGATCGCGACCGGACCGAGCTCGCGCGTGCCTTCTGGTCGGATATCCGCGCGGTGCATGGTGGCCCGGCAGAAATGCCGACGTGGCAGATCGTCAAGGAAAAGCGCGCGACCTTCGCCGCGACTCCCGAGCAGGACGCGCGGCGTCCGGCGGCGAAGACGCGCTGGCGCAACCTGTTCCTCGCGGGGGACTGGACGCAGACCGGATTGCCCGCGACGATCGAGGGCGCAATTCGATCGGGCGAGACGGCTGCCCGCTTGGCGCGGACCGCGACGCTCGGCTAAGGCCATCATATGGGACTCCAGACGCTGAACCTTGACCGTGACGATCTCGTCGCCGCTGCCGACGCGACCGCGTCGCGCGCCGCCGCCGCGCTGGCGGGGCGCCAGAAAGCCGACGGGCATTGGGTGTTCGAGCTCGAAGCGGACGCGACGATCCCGGCGGAATATGTGCTGCTGCGGCATTATCTCGGCGAACCGCGCGATGCCGAGATCGAGCGCAAGATCGGCGTGTACCTGCGCCGGATCCAGTCGCTGGCGCATCATGGCTGGGGTCTGTTCCACGGCGGCGCGTTCGACGTCAGTGCGAGCGTGAAGGCGTATTTCGCGCTCAAGATGATCGGCGACGACGTGGAGGCTCCGCACATGGCGCAGGCGCGGGCGGCGATCCACAAGGCGGGCGGCGCGGCGGCGGTCAACGTGTTCACCCGGATCCAGCTCGCGCTGTTCGATTGCGCGCCGTGGAGCTCGGTGCCGACCCTGCCGGTCGAGCTGATCCTGTTGCCGCGCTGGTTCCCGGTACATCTGTCGAAGATGTCCTATTGGGCGCGGACCGTGATCGTACCGTTGCTAGTGCTGGCGGTGAAGAAGCCGGTCGCGCGCAACGCCTCGGACGTGCGAGTCGATGAGCTGTACACCGCGAAACGCGCGAAGCTGACGAGCAAGGCGGCGGGGACCAAGGCAGGCTGGACGACCTTCTTCAACGGGCTCGACGTCGTGCTCAAGCGAGTCGAGCGCCTGTGGCCCAAGGGGACGCGGCAGCGTGCGATCGACGCCTGCGTCAGCTTCGTGACCGAGCGGTTGAACGGCGAGGACGGGCTCGGCGCGATCTATCCGGCGATGGCGAACAGCGTGATGATGTTCGATTGCCTCGGCTATCCCGACGACCATCCCGCGCGCGCGGTGGCGCGGCGGTCGGTCGAGAAGCTGCTCGTGGTCAAGGATGACGAGGCCTATTGCCAGCCGTGCGTTTCGCCGGTGTGGGATACCGCGCTCGCGGCGCACGCGATGCTCGAGGCGGGCGGCGAGGACGCCGAGGCGCGCGCGGCTGCGGGGCTGGCGTGGTTGAAGCCGTTGCAAGTGCTGGATGTTAAAGGCGACTGGGCGGACGAGAAGCCCGATGTCCGGCCGGGTGGCTGGGCGTTCCAGTATAACAACGCGCATTATCCGGATCTCGATGACACTGCCGTGGTGGTGATGGCGATGGACCGGGCGCAGGGCCTTTTGCCGTCTAGCCCCTCCCCTTCAGGGGAGGGGTTGGGGTGGGGAAGTCCAGCAAAACTGACGCCGGGGCAAGGTGATACGCCCCCACCCCCGACCCCTCCCCTGAAGGGGAGGGGAGAAGAGAGTGCAACCCTTCCCGTGACGGGAATGGGAGAGAACTACGACCACGCCATCGCCCGCGGCGTCGAATGGACCGTCGGCCTGCAAAGCAAGGACGGCGGCTGGGGCGCGTTCGATGCGGACAACAGCTATCACTATCTCAACAACATCCCCTTCGCTGATCACGGCGCGCTGCTCGACCCGCCGACCAGCGACGTGACCGCGCGAGTCGTGTCGATGCTCGCGCAGCTCGGAGAGCCGATCGACAGCCCCCGCATGGCGGCGGCGATGGGCTTCCTCGAGAAGGAGCAGATGCCCGACGGCAGCTGGTTCGGGCGCTGGGGGGTGAATTACATCTACGGCACCTGGTCGGTGCTGTGCGCACTCAACGCCGCAGGGCTCGACACCAAGCATCCGATGATGCGCAAGGCCGCGGACTGGCTGATCCACATCCAGAACCTCGACGGCGGCTGGGGCGAGGACTGCGACAGCTACGCGCTCGACTACAAGGGCTATACGCCCGCGCCGTCGACCGCGTCCCAGACCGGCTGGGCGCTGCTCGCGCTGATGGCGGCGGGGAAGGTCGATCATCCCGCGGTCGAGCGCGGCGTGCGCCACCTGATCGCGACGCAGGACGACGAGGGGCTGTGGGGGCAGGAGGTGTACACGGGCGGCGGATTCCCGCGCGTGTTCTATCTGCGGTATCATGGCTATCCGGCATATTTTCCGCTGTGGGCGGTGGCGCGCTATCGCAACCTCAAACGCTCGAACAGCGCGCGGCCGGCGTTCGGGATGTGAGCGTGCTGGTCGCCTGCGGTCTGGTGCGCGAGGCGGCGATCATTGCGCGGCCGGGGTTCGTGGTCGTGGCTGGCGGCGGGGACTCGGCGCGGCTGGAGCGCGAGCTCGATGCGGCGGTTGGAAGCGCTTCGCTGGTGTTGTCGTGCGGAGTGGCGGGGGCGCTGGATCCGCCGTTGCGCGCGGGGGATGTGGTGGTGGGGAGCCTTCACCCAGCTTCCTTCCCCGGCGAAGGCCGGGGCCCAGTAGAGATGTCTGAGGTTGTCGCGGACAGCGCTCGATCACAGCCACCTTCGCTACTGGGCCCC
>Ga0160428_1002657_pt1 | contig 10474 bp, 12 predicted proteins | sample SolpanmetagenomM_FD_108198 | JGI IMG/M metagenome (GOLD analysis project Ga0160428, IMG submission 108198) | Solar panel surface microbial communities from Lawrence Berkeley National Laboratory, California, USA - M | ecosystem: Engineered > Built environment > Solar panel > Unclassified ...
GACCCAGCGCAAAAGCTTCGGGTCCGAGGCCGCGTAGGCACGGCCCTTGTCGTCGCTGCCCTGGACCTTCGTGTGCAGTCCTCTGACCCACCCGGCAGTGCGCTCCGACAGCTCGGCAGAGCCAAAAGTCGTCACCAGAACCCACTGTGATGTGCCGGCCATCCGCTTCCACGGGTCGCCCTGGAAATTGGAGTGCCTCTCCACCCCGGCCCAGGCCGACGGGTGAGTGCCCAGCTCGAACAGGGCACTGATGCCGCCGACGATGGTGGAGACGTCCCCATGGACCGCCCACACCACCCCGTTGGGCTCGAACCAGCCGGGACCATCGCCAACGGTGGCGATCTCCCGGACCCAGGGCGGGGTCCCAGCGGGGTGGCCCATAGATCGAGTGTGGAAGCTGTCGAAGACCCGGTCCGCCACAGCAGCAGGGATCAGTCCGCGTTGAGCTCGCCTGCTAGGTGCGGGGGCAGCCTCGGTAGTCATGAGCGAACCCCATCACATGCGTCAGACGGCCCGCCGTATCGCGGAGCACGGCATCAATAGCCAAGATTGATTCTGTCCAGCCAAGCCCACCGGCTCATCGGCTGCCTGTGATCGTGCACCTCTTCGGAGGGCCGTCGGGCACGCTCGGCGGCCAACTCTGCTGTCAACCGCGTCACCTCGCCCCTGAGAAGCGTGAGCTCTTGCAGGGCCGGTGGGTCAGGCTGACCTGTCATATCCAGAGCATGACGGATCTCAGGGGCGGGCGGCAGGTGGTGCTCGGAGCGGCTAAACCTGTCAGACCAGCCCGGCGGTGGAAGCGTGCGACCTGGCCGGGTGGGAGGAAGCGTCAGCACGGCGGCGTCTTGCCAGTCCGACTGCTGCGGAGCCACGGTCTAGAGAGCCATGGCTACGAACGCACGACGTCATGGGAGTACGGGCTGCGGGGCGGAGGCCACCCGCCCCCGACGTGTGCACGTGTCGGAGCCCGATGGCACGGTCCGGCGGTGTCTACCATCGAGACCGTGTCGTCGCCGTCTGTCCCGTCTGTCCGCCCAGCCGTTCCGCGCGACCCAAGCAAGGCACTGGGGCAGCTTTTGGCAGAGGGCGTGACCTGGGGCGACGCGCTCGAGTGGCTGCCGGCCCTGCCTAAAGAGTCGGTAGACCTCTTTTTCACCAGCCCGCCATACGCGGATGCGCGGGCCTACTCAAAGATCCACCCTGACCACTACGTCGACTGGTTTCTGCCCTTTGCCGAGGCAATGCTTGAGGCGACCAGCGACACTGGGTCCCTGATCATCAATATTAAGAACCGCGTCGCCGGGAGTGGCTCTTTGCGCGGTCAGCGTCACCCGTACGTCTATCAGCTGGTGATTGCCCTTCAGCAGATGGGCTGGCGTTGGCTTGAAACATACATCTGGGCCAAGCCAAACGCTATCCCGGGGCGCTTTGGCCCGCGCACGAAGGACTCCTTCGAGTACGTCTACCACTTCGCTAAAGGCGCCAAACCGCATTTCGACCTCGACGCCATTCGGGTGCCCTACAAAGCTGACGCTGAGGAGATCGCTCGGCGCGCTAAGGACACGCTGGGCCGCCGCTCCACCGAGGCGGGCTTCGGGCGCGATCGCACCAAGACGTACCTGCTCGGAGGCGCTGACCCGGGCAACGTGGTCTCGGTGCCGCAGTCTTACAACCAGCACAAGGGCTTCGCTCACACCGCGCTGATGCCTGAGGGCCTGGCGTCTTTCTTCGTACGCGCTGCGAGTCCCCAGGGTGGGATTGTCCTGGACCCCTTCGCCGGCGGATCGACCACGGCCGCCGTGGCACGCCAGCTGGGACGTCAGGCGGGTGGCTTGGAGCTGCACCGAGACTTCGTCGTCGAGGGTCGGCGTCGGCTAAGTGAGATCACCGCCGACGACGTGGTGCTCGATCTCGAAGGTGAGCTCATCGAGGTCGGCGTCGGCTGATGGTCACGCCTGCGCAGACCGTCGCCAAGATCCTCGGCGCGGGGTCGTGGGACCAGCGTGTCGCCCAGATGCGGCTGGTGAGCCAAAACCACGGCACTGGCGAGCACGCGGGGATCTACGCCGAGGTGGCCCGCCAGGGCTATGTCCCCAACCTCTCCCCGGACTTTGCCTACATCCACGACTCCCCCTTCTACGAGCTGCCCTACTTCCGCGCGGCTTATGTCCTGGCCCACAAAGGCACCAACGGCTTCACCGCCGTGACCGCCTCGGACCTGGCCCGGGTGGTCAAGGCTGAACCCACTGCGCTTCTCGCGCTGCGCACGCTCACCGGGTTGACCAAGACAGAGTTCGCCCACTCCACCGCTCTCATCGCCGCGGCCCACAACATCGACGCGCTCAGCGACGCGAAGGTCATGGCCAGCGAGTCGAAGGGGACGCGGCTCAGCGACGAGCAGGCCAAGGTCATCGGGCTCACTTTGGCCGGGATCCTCGAGGGAACCCTCTTCGCCGCGCCGCCGACCACCGACGTCCGCGTGAAGCAGAAGAAGCCCGACACCACCAACGGCTGGAGTTCCGTGCGTGACTACGCCACTCACGGCGTACCGCTTGAGGTGCTGCTGCACCAGCGTCACTACGGCGGTGCCTTCCGCCAGGTGCTCGACGCAACCTCGACTCGCCGCGGTGACCTCATCGAGGACGCGGTCGAGGAGCTCTTCACCCGCGAGGGAGTGCCGCACATCCGCACCGGCTCGCACAACCAGGCTGAAATCGCCGACCGCTTCGAGGTACAGGTAGCCCCGGCGCCGGACTTCGTCGTCTACGACCAAGCCAGCGGGAACTTGCGGGCGATGCTCGAGTGCAAGCTGGTCAGCGATGGCGGTACCGCCCGTGACAAGGCGCTTCGTTTTGAGCGGCTCAGGGCGGAGTCGGTGCGTCTCGGCGGGGTGCCGCTGCTGGCCGTCCTGGGCGGCATGGGTTGGACCCGGGTCAACGACACACTCGGGCCAGTGCTGCGTGACACCGAGGGCAGAGTGTTCACCCTGAGCACGCTCGACGAGATGCTTACCGTCGCCCCGTTTCCCCAGCTCGTCGGGCAGGTCTGAAGTGACCGAGGAGCCGTCCCTCTTCGGTGACGACCCAGCACCGGCACAAGAGCCCGCCGACGAACTGGCCGCGCCATGGCAGGTCAAGCTCCTGCGCGAGATGCTCGACGCGCGCGGGCTGAAGACCATGGACGAGCGTCAGCGGGCGATCGAGGAGGCTGCGGGCCACGCTGTTGAGTCGCTCAAGACGCTGACGCGCAAGGACGCGTTGACGGTGGTCGAGCACCTCGGTCAGACGAAGACCAAGTCAGCCGAGCGCTCCAGCTGGGACGAACGCGAGGGCAACACCTGGATCGACAATCTTTGATGCGGATCGTCATTGGGCCGGCCCAGCTCTGCCACGGAGCGGCGACGACCGCAGGACTAAGAGCGACCGGCAGTAGGCGTAGCTTTACGACTACGACGCTCACTCCGGCGCCGACAAGCTCAGCGCTTGCAACGTCCTGAGACGGTCCTGGGAGTGGGAGTGTCAGAGCGGGCGGTTACGGTCGATCCCATGGTGCTGGAGCTACGGGCTGCGCAACGTCGCGACGTCGCGGCGAGATCGCACGTGCCGGCGGCCTGCAGCCTATGAGCAGCGGAGGACCATCTGCCGTCTCACCAAGTGCACGCCGAGCCGAGGCAGTAGTTCGCACGTGGCTCTTCCTCGTCTCCTACGCGCCACTGGCGTTGATCGTCGGCTTACGAGCCTTGCCGGACTGGCGATGGGTCGCGATCGGGGCCGGTTCAGGGATGCTCCTCACGCTGCTGCTGTGGATCGCGTTGCGGCAGCAACGGCACTCCGGCGACTGGCCAGTCACGCTGACCGAAGTCCGGGGTCAGGGAGCGGCGGTCTCCGGTTACTTGGCCACCTACTTGCTGCCCTTCCTCTCCACTGCCCCCGAGAGCCTGGGGGCTTGGTGGGCCTACGCGGTCTTCTTCCTCGTCGCCATGATCGTCTACATCCGATCCGACCTAGCGATGGTCAACCCCACGCTGTACCTACTCGGCTACCGCCTGTCTGAAGCAAGCGACGGTTCCCGCACGGTTCTGGTGATCAGTCGAGCTCCACTCCGCGCCGGAGAGTCGGTTCGCGTCACCAGCTTCCTCGATGCTTATGTAGTCAAGCAAGGAAGCTGATCACGAACCGTCAAGGACGAGGTGAGTGTTGTCGTGGCACCTGATCCCGCACTACCTGACCTGCGCTGGGACACCGCCCCCCGACTGATCGTGGGTTGGCGCGACGGTGCGTCCCTCGCTGGTGGCCGGGTCCCACTCGACGAGAACGTCTTGGAGGATCTACGTGAGATCGCTCGCGAGACGTTGCAGCAGCTGCAGGACAGTGAGACCCGCGAGTACGAACCGAACGCCGCCCTAGACCAGGGCGAGCAGCACTTCACCATCCCCTTGGCAGACCTGCCTACGCAGATCGCTCCTACAGCCACCGCGGTCGCAGGCGGTGGGGCCGTCGCGCCCTCGCCCTCGACGGCCGCCATGTTGGCCCTGACGAGCACGCCAGACAGCTTGAACTCGTTGCACCCCTCCCAGTTGAAGCAGCACTCTTACCTCTTCTACGGGCTGGTGTTCGACACTGTCGGTGGTGAGACCGTCACCTTTGTCAAGAAGGTCGACCCCGCGAAGAGCGCCGCCGGTTACCGCATCAGCCTGCTGGGACGCGACGTTCTACGGCGTACTCCCCCGCCCCGGCTTGTCCTCTCCCATGACATCGACCTGCTCATCACCCAGCAACACGTCCTTGTGCGGCGTAAGCCCGCGTTCGACCGCCTCTTTAACGACGTCAAGGTTGCACTACAGGACGCCCCAGCCAACATCGCCCGCACCAAGACCTCCTTAAGCGGCAAGGTTGCTCTTTCGGCAGCTGCGGAGACTGCGCTGACAGAGGTGGGTACCAAGCGTCCTACGTACGCCACCCGGCTCCGCGCTCTCCCCGATCGAATCGACATCTTGGCGCTGACTGCTCAGAACGTCCGAGACCGCCTCACCGCCATGGGTAACGTGCACACCGACTTGCTCGACGGTGATGAGTTCAGCTTCGACGCTAAAAGCGTCGGGCTCTTCCTCGACCTGCTTGAAGGACGTCACTTCGACGATGAGTGGACAGGCACCCGCATGAAGGCCGACCGCATGTCCCACCACAAGCCCTAGTTCCGGCCTGGGGTGCAACTACAGTCAGCAGCATGGGGCGCATCAAGGGCTACTACGAGTGGGACGACGACCACCTCACGCCCGGCCAAAAGAAGGAGGGCGGCCTTCACCAAAATCTCTTCGACAGCGGCGGAAATCTTAAGGGAAGCGCTCGGTTCGTCCCCGACGAAGGGAGTGAGGGAAAACCCTTTCTCGTTACCGAGACGGTCTACGTCCCCGTCGAAGAGCGGCGAAGCACCCAAGATGATGAAGAGTTTGCGCAGGCGATCACTGTGCTGGTGCTCCATTTCCTCAAGTGGGGGGTTGTAAAAGCCAAGCCGTACGCCGAGCAGCGGTGGCGAAAATCTACTAAGCCAGTCATCGACGCCCAGAAAGCCAAGTTCGTCGAGCGGCGTTTGCGCCGCAGCGCAAAAAGAGAGATCGCCGCTGCCAATGCGACGCTAATTGAACCGTCGCGAGAATTGACGGAAATGTCGAGCGATGGCCGCCCCGACATGTCCCGGGCCGAAGCGCAGGCGCGCCTTTTAGCGGCGCTCGCTGCTCAGGTGTATAGCGACGAGCAGATGAGGCTTGTGGGCAGCGCTAATATGGTGGATGGCGAGGATTTCGCCGAAATTAAGCGCTCTCTGGCGCAACTTCCAGCGAATCAAGTCAAAGGCTTGATCGAGGCAATGGCGACCAAACCCTCGATGTTGGGTGAGGATACGCTGGCAGAAATTGCAAGCCTCTTGGGCCGGCAAGCTCTCTGAGTATGTGGCGGGGACGGGCGGCCAAACTTGTCCGGCATAGCGCCGGTGAGACAGATCGCGTTAATATCCAGCGGTTGTGATGCGGTTCTAATAGCGCTACCCGGTGGCGCCGCCTGCGCCTGAGGTAGCAATCTTGTCCGGTAGCCGACCGTCTACCGGGACGCTCCCCCACCGACGCGACGGCTGGCTCGCTGGCGCACCCACGTCGTCTCGGTAGATCTGTCCGTCATGGTCGTCCCGGACGGGGGCCTCATGAGTCTTATTGCGTGAGGACATCAGGGTGCTGGGTTCAGGGCCCGGTACAGGCTCGCTCGAGAGACACCGACCGCGGCCGCGGCCGCGGCGACGGAGTGCTTTTGGGCAAGCAGGCTCTGAGCGGCGGCGAGCTTCGCCGGCGTCATCACGGTGGGCCGTCCCCCACGTCGGCCCCGGGCGGTAGCCGCGGCCAACCCCGCCGCAGTGCGCTCCCGCAGCAGGTCCCGCTCGAACTCTCCCAGCGCACCGAACAGGTGCAGCACTAGGCGACCGGTGGCGGTGGTGGTGTCGATGGACTCGGTCAGCGACCGGAAGCCGACTCCCCTGCTATTGAGCTCGTCGATGAGCTGCAGCAGGTGACGCAGGGAGCGGGCGAGTCGGTCCAGGCGCCACACGACAAGCACATCCCCGGGTCCCAGACGCTCGAGGACGTCGTCCAGGGCTGGCCGGATGGTCAGCGCACCGGAGGCGGTGTCGGTCCACACGCGGTAGCAGCCGGCGGCGGTGAGGGCGTCGTGCTGCAGGGCGGGGTCTTGGGCGGTGGTGGAGACGCGGGCGTAGCCGAGCAGGTGAGCAGGCGCGGGAGCGGGCACAGCCGGACGGTCTCAGAAAGCATCGACGTGCCGTGGGTGAGACGCCGGTTGTGGACACGGGTTGTGAGACGGCGTGTCGGGGCTTGAGAGCCGCCCCCCTGTCCCGTCCCACAACCGGTCGTCGTGAGACGGCTCAGATACCCGCCTAGCCAGGGGTGAGCGAGTAAGTGCACCGAAGGGGTTGCGGACTATCGTCGGGCCTGTCACGATAGATGAGCAAGCAGGGGCTACAACTAAATGTCTTCCCTGGAACTCAACTATCTGAGAGGTTCACATGCTTCACATCACCCTGGGCGAGCGTCGACCGGTCGACCTCAACGAGGACGAGCTCGGCCGCGACCACGTCGGCTACGCCTCAGACATGTCTCCCGACGACTTGTACGCCGCCAACCGCGGCTGCTGGGTCTTCGGGGAGCGCGCCAGTGAAGAGCGCTACGCCCTGTTCAGCTACAAGGGCATCGTGCGCATGGCGGTGGCCATCGACACCATCGAGCCCGTCTCCAGCGCCCGACGCAGCAACCGCAGCGCCATCGTCGGCAAGGTGCTGCAGGACGGCGACCGTGTCCATGACATCTACGTCGGCGGCCCTTCGCCCATCACCGGCGTGCGCAACCCCGTCACCTACGTCCCCGACCCCCGCTTCGACGGGCGGGTGTGTGCCTGCGGCTGCGGCGAGGCCATCACCCGCGGCGATTGGGTACCCGGCCACGACCAGAAGGCCTTGCACAAGCGCATCGCCCAGATCGGCACCGTCAAGCAGTTCATCGAGTGGTTCGACGCCAACACCCCCCAGCCTGCCGAGGTGTCCCGCTAGGCAGATGCACCGGCGTTGAGGGTGGGGCCGGGGACGATGGAAGCGTCCCCGGCCCCACCCGGCATCATGCCTCCGCGTACCCACTAGGCCCCCGGTTCGGGCGTCGCACGCCTGGTCGATGTGAGACGTCGACCGCTCGGCGCCTAGCGCTGGACGTCCGGCGTGTGTGACGGCTCGGCGTGGGTCCCCTCCGTGAGGGGGTGGGACTGCTACACAGTGGCTACCCAACGGGTAGCCGCTGGGTAGTCCCGTCACCGCCGAGAGGACCGCCTGTCGTGTTCACCCTCGCGATCGCCAACCAGAAGGGCGGCGTGGCCAAGACGACCACCGCCGCCAACGTGGCCGACGCCGCGGCCGAGCTCGGCGCCCACGTCCTGCTGGTCGACCTCGACCAGCAGGGCAACGCCACAGCCCTGACCGACGCCACTCCCCGCGTCTTCGACGGCAACGCCTTCGGCAAGGCCCAGCAGCTGACCGTCTCGGATGCCCTCTACGCCGCGCAGGAGCGTGCGGGCGCCGTCGTGAAGGCGGGCACCGTGCACCAGGTCGCTGTCGCGGCCGGTGAGCACTGGTCGCCCAGGCTGCGCGTGGCGCCGGCCAACCAGGACCTCGCTGCCCGCAACGGCGAGACCTTCCCCGGCGCCGTCCAGCGCCTGGCCGTGGCGCTGCAGGAGGCTCCAGGGCCACTGGACCTGGTGGTCCTCGACTGCGGGCCCAGTCTCGGCGGGCTGTTCCTGGCCGCGATGCACGCCGCGGACGCGGTGGTGGTGGCCACCGAGGCCGCCGACAACGCCCTGGAGGGCATCCCCCGCACCCTGGAGGTCCTCGCCCAGGTTCGCGCCGCCCGTGGCGGGCAGGCGCCGCAGCTGCTGGGCGTGCTGCCCACTGCACTGGCACGCGAGGCCCGGCAGGGAGAGCTGCTGGACTTCCTGCGCCAGTCCTACCCGAGCGTGCTGACGCCGGTGCCCCGGCGGGCGGTGGTGCGCCAAGCCGAGGGCGCCCACGCTCCGGTCCGCGCCTTCGGTGCGGCCGGGCGCGAGGTCGCCGACGTCTACCGCCAGCTCGCCGAGCACGTCCTGGACGTGGCCGGCATCCGCCCGACCGAGGAGGTCTCCTGATGGCCAAGCCCCAGACCCGCCTGCCGCAGGTTGCCGCCCAGACCGTAGACGAGGCGGAGCCGAAGCTGACCCCGGCGCCGGACAACGGTCAGCCCTTCGCCGAGCACTCCGCGCAGCAGCTCCCGGCTGAGACGACGCGCATCCCGCGGCGAGGCAAGCAGCTGGGAGCACGCATCCCTACTGACCTCTACGAGCGCCTCGTGGCCTGCGCGGAGAGCACCCGCATCCCCCAGAGCCGCCTCATCGAGCGCGCGCTGGACGCTGAGCTCAAGACCCACGGCTTCTAGCTGTTGGGTATCCCGTGGCTACCAATTTGGTAGTCATTGGCTACCCACCGACTAACGGTTGGTAGCGGGGAACCGCGGCGCATCCACGAGCGCACAGTTAGGACGCCTGCGGCTGTTCCACGACGACCTGGGCCTCGGCGAGTTTTCTCGCCTCGTGCAGCAGACGGCCCACTGTGCCGATCGGTACGTCCATCTCCGCCGCGATCTCCCGGTGCTTCAGCCCGGTGGCCCGCAGCTCCACCGCGCGCTCTCGGCGGGCCTTTGCGCGGGCCAGGAAGTCACCGCGCGGCTCGGCGATGATGCGCCGGATCGTGACCGGGTGGACGCCGTATTCAGCAGCCATCTCCCGTGCCGTCTTCGTACGCCGCTCGGGTGTCTCAGCGCCCACTGCGGCCCCCCTCCCGGATCGCGTCGCGCAGTGCTGTGCGCTTCACGGTAAGCGCCTGTTGCGCCCTCAGGAGGTTCCGTCGGCTGGCTTCCACCTGCGCGGGGGTGCGCATCCGACCTGCGGTCTGCCCGCCGCGGACACGGCCCTCGGCGACCGCTGGAGAGCTCAGCCTGTTCGTCGTTGCGGCGCCACGAGTCCCCCCCTTGGACCGGGCCTCGGCAGCGCTGGGCTGTGCTGCACGACGACGGCCGCGGACGGTCTGGACCACGATCAAGCCCTCGCGGGAGAGCTTGCGCCAGACCCATCGAGCGACCGACTGTGCGGTGGCGGTGACCTCGGCTGAGGGTAGGGGGACGGCGAACTCGACGTTGATGCCGAGGGCCACGGCCAGGACGGTCTGCTCCCACTCCAGGCGGTCGTCGTAGCGGTAGCGGGCCCGGTAGGCCCAGGTGCGCAGGCCGTCGAAGAGGTGGACGTTGCGGCCGAGCCCGGTGGCCTCGGTGGCGCGCTTGGGCAGGGTGCGGGGGAGCAGGTCACCGAGGCCGGTGGCGAGGTCGCGCAGCTCGTAGGGCTGGGCGCGGCCCCAGGTGGGGTACCAGCCCTCGTGGGTGGGGTTCTTGGTCAGCAGTCCGGCGTAGCCGGCGTCACCGTCCAGTGCGCGGCGTAGGCCCTCCTGGACCCGGGCGGCGAAGGCCAACGGCTCGGGACGGCCGGCGTCGGTGCGGCAGACCGGGGAGGACAGGACCCACCCGACGTGCCCGCGCCCGGACACACCCTCAGCGACCCACGACGGCTCCGGGTGATGCCGCGGAAGGCTGATTGCGCGCATGAGGGTGTCGCGATGGTCAACGTCGACGACAAGCATCGACAGCAGCGCCTTAGGGGAGTGCTCGAGGTAGCGCCGTGCCAGCGCCTGCTCCCGGCTCTGGCGCCAGCAGCCCAGCGCCAGGTCATCGGTGGCCAGCGGGCGCCGCGGGGTCCACGTGGCGGTCCAGCCCGCCGCGCTCATCCCCGTCATGAGGCGCAACCGTGGCAGCAAGATCGTGACACCTCGCCTGGACACGCCGACGAGGACC
>Ga0160428_1002658_pt1 | contig 10466 bp, 8 predicted proteins | sample SolpanmetagenomM_FD_108198 | JGI IMG/M metagenome (GOLD analysis project Ga0160428, IMG submission 108198) | Solar panel surface microbial communities from Lawrence Berkeley National Laboratory, California, USA - M | ecosystem: Engineered > Built environment > Solar panel > Unclassified ...
AGTATGTTTTGCCAAAATCTCTGACTTGCTCTAGATCATCGGTTCTGTATATCGAACCAACACCACCTGAGGATATTCCCTTAAAGGGCGGACCATGAAACGTGTGTAATACTGGCGGTATATCCATTTCTTTCGATCTAACCGACCAAAAAATAGGTCCAATATGTGGATTGTGGTCATGAATGATATCGAAGTTACCATCTTGCTTTATCGCATTATAGGCGAATAATAAATGTGCATTGACGATGGATGCTGATTCATAGTACGGCTCGTATATGTGTTGAAATTGCTCATCTTTGTATAATGAATACGTTGTGACGCCGCGCATTTTTCGTTCGCCATTTGCAAATAACACGACCTCAACGTTTTCGTTTTTTTGGTATTCACGAATTATATTTTCGATAACAAGTTCAATACCACCGTACCCTTTTATAGGCAGGCCTAACCAAGGCGGAGCCACCATGGCTACACGAACTGGTTTTTTTGAAAGAGTCCCTTTGGCAGAGGTAGAGGGTTGCTTCATTTCACCTATAGTAACACATCCTATATACTATAGATATGATCAGTCCTGATGAAGGCCCGTCGTTATATCCACTTGATAGTGAGCTTCCTGAAGATTTTCGTTTATTATCCGGTGAGCACGTTATGGAGCCAATTACCTATCACCCTCCACGACTATTCCATAAAGTTCCATCAAGTCTTGAACAAATGACACGTCTGACTAATGCGCGTCTAGATACAGAAATAGGTCGATTTGGTCCAACGATAGCGGCGACAACATTTGACGAAGAAGCTCCAGGTCACCTGCGGCTCTATGAAACATTATTCGGTCGTGATTCACTACGTGTTGCTATCGATTTAATTTCGACTTATCCGCAGCTCGCACGTACGACCATTCTTGAACTAGCACGACTACAAGGTGTGGGTGAAGATACTGCGCGCGAGGAAGAACTCGGTCGGATCGTACACGAAGCTCGTAGCCCAGATGACCCGCTCGCTCAAAAATTGAGTATTGAGCGTGGGTGGGGCTGGCCATATTATGGTTCAGTAGATGCTACACCCGAATTTATACGAACGTTAACCGCTTATACGCAACGATCCGAAGAAAACCGCGGTTTCTTAGCAGAACGCTACATAGATTTAAATGGCGAAGAACGAACAATCAGTCATGCACTTGAGATGGCACTGAGCTGGATCCAACGTCGATTAAATATGAATCCGGAAGGCTTGCTAGAGTATCACACGCCTTTACCGCATGGAATAGAAAATCAAGTATGGAAAGATTCATGGGATGCGTATCATCATGCCGATGGACAAATGGCAAATCATGAAAGTGGTATTGCATCAATAGAAGTACAAGTCACAACCTACGATGCACTTATTGACGCAGCAGAACTCCTTGAGGATATCTTGGATCAAGTCGATCAAGGCTATCATCTACGGTCAACTGCGGACACACTTAGAGAATCCATTTTGAAATATTTTTGGACGGACGATAAAGGGGGATACTTTGTCCTTGGCACAGATCGAGACGAAAACGGAAATTTGCGACAGTTGAAATTACGTACATCAAACATGGGGCATGTTTTAAACTCAAGACTACTTAAGGGCGATGATCCGCGCGTACAAAATATGCGAGAGATGACTGTGAAGCATCTTTTCAGCCCCGAAATGCTGAATGTAAGTGGCATACGTACACTTGCTTCTGATGAACTTAGATTTCGTCCAGGCGCCTATCACAATGGTAGTGTATGGCTGTGGGACACACATCATATCGCCAAAGGATTAAGGAGACTAGGGTATATCGATGAAGCAAATGTCCTTGATGACAAAATATTAAAAGTTATTGAAGAAACCCGCATATTTCCTGAATATGTTCGGGGTGATGACAAAGATGTTGCATCTATCAACGTGAATACAATTTCATTATGGGATACTACCAATAACAGGGTCAATGTTGTTGAACAACCGCCACAAGAAGTTCAGGCTTGGACTGTGGCAGCTATTTTAGCTACAAAACGACGCCGGTACCGCTAATCTTCGGCAAGCAATGCAGCGAGCACTCCATTAGTCCAACCAAATCCGTCTTGTAGTGGATACTCGCCACCGCCACCTAAGCCACTGGCGTCTTCGACATTATATTTTTCAATCAATTTATGTTTTTCAGTAAATACGCGCATGTTCACTTTTATCCATCGACGCTTAATTTCTTCAGCTAGCTGATGATGTCCATAATTGCGGAGCCCTTCAATTGCGACCCATTGTAATGGCGCCCAACCATTAGGGGCATCCCATTGCTGACCTGTTTCAAGCAGCGTCGTCGTTAAGCCACCGGACTTAAGAAAGTCTTTTTCCAAGCGGTTTGCGACCGCGTCAGCTTGTGCTTTAGTGGCTATTCGAGCGTAAAGCGGAAATACTCCAGCAAGTGTGATTTGACCAGTGGCAGCCTTGTAGTGAAAATTGTAGTCGACAAAAAATTGTTCTGACTCATCCCAGCAAAATTGCTGAATCGCTTTTGAGCGACGCTCAGCCTTAGCGCGAAACTTACGTGCGAGAAGTGGGTTCTTAAGCAAACGATAGGTCTCTGCAATGGTTTCTTCGAGCTGATAGAGCAAACAATTAAGGTCAACTGGGATAATGTCAGCGGTGTGAATGGTGCGAATATCATTTGGATCTGTGAACCAGCGCGAACTAAAATCCCAGCCGGATTCTGCACCAGCACGTAGGTGAAGATATAGACGATCTGACTCACGCTCTGGCGACTCGTGTGCTGTTTCAGTATCTTCGAAGTGACTTTCGGGTCGCGGCGTCGTTTTATTATCGTAGTAACGATTGAGCTCCATACCATTTGGCATCTGGACAAGGCGGGCGAATGCATTGTGCTCTTGTCTGGCAAGTTTGGAGCGCCCTTTCATCCAAAAACGGTATTCAGCCAGCAAATATGGCAAATACTCTGCATACGTACGAGTCCGTCCGTTGTGTGATGCGAGTAACTTTACCATGTGAGACAAAAACGGCGGCTGAGATCGGCTCAAAAAATACGTTCGGTTGGCTGTTGGAATAAAGCCGAATTTACGAATCATATACGCATAGTTTTTCATCATACCTTCGATGACGTTCCATCGATTATCGACAGCAAGCCCCAACATAATGAAATAGCTATCCCAATAGAATTGTTCGGAGAATCTACCACCCGGAACAATATAGGAGTTTGGAACTGCAATGAGCGAGCCACGATTTAGTCGATTGCGACGCTCCAATACCGGCCACAGTGACGCAATATGTTCTGATATAGTCAGGGATGAATCAGGATGAAATTCGTTCTCTTTATGAGGTGCAAATTCATAAAAATGTCGAGATACAAAGTCTCGTAAATCGAAATCTGGATCTTGCCTCGCTACTAGATACTCCTGCTGGATTGATTTCATACGACGACGAGGTACAAGATCAACAAATGTTTTTCCATCGGCATATACTTTGTTGCGCTGCACTGCGTCAAATAATTCTCCGAGCCCCTCATCGGGACTTTTGCCAGTACGAATAAGCGTCCCAGTTGTTGCAACGAGGGCGGATTTGAGCTTGTCCTGACGAGGAATTCGTGGTTTGTATGGAATGCGCATTATCTTATTAGTATAAGATGCTTATGGTGCATCCACAATACGACGAGCTTATATTCTAGTTTTTGTTGGCACGTTTTCGCTGGTTAGGATCAAGATGTCGTTTACGAAGTCGAAGAGACTTTGGAGTAACTTCAAGCAGCTCATCATCTTCAATGAAGTCTATGCACTGTTCGAGACTAAGATCAGTAAATGGCGTGAGCTGGATAGTACCATCTGACGACGAGGTTCGCATGTTGGTAAGTTGCTTACCACGACAAACGTTGACATCAAGGTCACCTTGGCGATTGTAGACGCCGACGATCATGCCTTGGTAGACAGTCGTACCGGGACCAACGTAGAGTTCACCACGAGCAGCAGCTGCATCGAGGGCATATGCAGTCGTTGCACCAGCTTCAGTTGCGACAAGCGCACCATTACGCAATTGCTGCAGTTTTTGACCCATTGGCTGGTAGCCATGCGGTAGACTGTTCATGATAATGGTACCTTTTGTTGCTGTAAGCAGCAGGTTGCGCATGCCAATCATCGCACGCGTAGGCAGTATATACGTCGAACGACTTGCACCGGAGCTAGTTTGCTCTTGCTTAAGTAATGTGGCACGCCGCGTACCAAGCTCTTGCGAGACTGCACCGAGATATTCTGGCCCTACCTCGATCAATAATTCTTCGACTGGCTCTTTTGTCACGCCGTCTTCTTCGATTGTGACAACCTGTGGTCGCCCTACCTCAAATTCAAAATCTTCACGACGAAGTGTTTCAATGAGGACAGAAAGATGCAATTCTCCACGACCAGAAACAACGAAACCGATGCCTTCATCACGCACACGGAGTGAAACATTAGTTTCTAGCTCTTGTTTCAATCTATCACCAATCTGGCGAGAGGTATTATACTTTGCTTCCTTACCTTTAAGTGGACTCGTATTAGGCCCGAGATACATACTGATTGTTGGTGCTTCAATATCAATGACCGGTAATGCATCTGGGTGTTCTTTATCGGCAATCGTTTCACCAATGTGCGCGTCGGAAATACCGGTTAATGCGACGATATCTCCGGCCATACCTTCAGTTATTTCTTCGCGGTTAAGTCCACGGTAGCCGAAAATCTTATCGATTTTGCCATTGACGATTGATCCATCACGCTTAATAAGTGCAATCTGCTGGTTCTTACTGATGTGCCCCCGACTGATACGGCCAATTGCGTATTTTCCGAGAAATGAATCGTACTGCAATGACGTTACTAGAAGTTGGAGGTGTCCTTCACTATCAACGGTAGGTGCAGGAATATCATTGATGATTGATTCAAATATAACATCAAGATTGCCATCAGCTTCGGCATTTTCTGGAAGTGACTTCCATGCTTTTCCTTCGCGACCAATTGCATAATACACCGGATAATGAAGTTGACTATCATCAACGGCAAGTTCCAAGAAAAGATCAGAAACTTCATCAACAACTTCATCAATTCGTCTCGATGGCTTATCGATCTTATTAATAACCACTACTGGCTTCAACCCTAGTTCAAGCGCTTTTGAAAGAACAAATTTTGTTTGTGGCATAGGACCTTCTTGAGCGTCGACGATCAGCAACACGCCATCAGCCATATTGAGCGTACGTTCAACTTCTCCTGAAAAGTCTGCATGCCCTGGCGTATCAATAATGTTGATCTTGTAGTCACCGTGATATATCGATGTCTGCTTCGCTGTAATTGTGATACCGCGTTCGTGCTCTTGATCACCAGAGTCCATGATCAGATCCTGACTCATTTCGGCTTGGTTGTCACGGAACGTGTTCGATTGCTTAAGTAGTCCATCAACGAGCGTTGTCTTGCCGTGGTCAACGTGCGCGATAATAGCAATATTGCGAATAAATTTTGGGTCTTTCATAAAAATACGCCCTATTTGAAGGGCTCCTCTTGTTAAATTGTATCATACGTGAGTGGTGGAGCATAGCAGGCTCGAACTGCTCACCTCTTCCATGCCATGGAAGCGCTCTACCAAATGAGCTAATGCCCCACGTTACGACTAATGATAACAAAAAATCGCCCCTGTTACCAGAGGCGAAAAGCTGTTACGCGCCCACCCTGGGGCACGTTGGTGTTGGTGGATGTTTGTTTTAAACCGCAGAGGGTACCCCGCGAAGCGTATCAGCTTAGCTATTATTATGAGACGAACTATTAAAATGCGCAAGTATCATAAGCACTATTTTCATCTGCCCCTTCTCATAACGCGCAAAGTGTGCTTAAATAGAGGTGTTCAGAAACGTTGTACATGGAATTAGAATCCTTTAGTATCAACTGGTCGATCTGAGTAGATAATTAATAAGGAAATATCATGGCACAACAAAACTTGTTTATCGGTAGTCTTGCTTACGCAACCAACGACGATGGCCTAAAGGCATTCTTTGAGCAAATCGGACCAGTAGTTAGCGCTCGCGTTATTACTGACCGTGAATCAGGCCGCAGCAAAGGCTTTGGATTCGTCGAATTTGAAAACGACGATGACAACCAAAAAGCTGTCGACCAGCTCAATGGCAAAGAACTTGACGGTCGCGAGATCAATGTAAGTCTAGCACGTCCAAAAGAAGACCGTCCTCGTGACGGTGGCAGCAATGGTGGCGGTTCATTCCGTCAGCGCAGCTGGTAGTCTTACTACTTCTTAAAATAACCCGTACGCTGTACGGGTTATTTTTTTATTCTTTTATTAGCTACCGTTCATCTTCGCGAAATTTAATGATAACTGCTGATGCATTCTAAACTATCAATAAACTATAATTTGACCTACACGAAATAAAGACATGTTTTATCTAATTGCCAAAGATAGGTGACTTAAGCCACTCTTGACCAAGATGTAACCATTGGTTGAGAAGGCCATAGCCATTCAGTAGGTACACAGTGATGATGACTACTGCAAATGTCAGTAACCATACAAAAACTTTTACAACTTCTGATTGCTGAGCAAGCCAGGATTGCCAACTTTCGTATTTCTCTTTTAATGTATCGAGAATGTCCTGCGCCCACTGAAATTCTCGTGCCAATATGCCCAAACCTGCAAATACAACTAACCAGCCTGGACCAGGGTATGGTATCAGGACTATTCCCACTATAGTGACTAAACCGCCAGCTGAACCGATGACAATTTTTTTTAGTTTTGATGACTCTGTCTGATTCGTTGTGGTCATGTTATTTCTCATATTCATTCAAAAACGTTAATAATTGCGTAATTGGTCGTACTGTCGCATACACCTCGTCGAATTCTTTTGACGAAAGTTCGGCTCGGGTTCGACCGCCGTATCCTGTTGGTTCAAATATATAATCTGTCGCAATGCCAAGCGTACCACGGGGTTGTCGCGCCACTGTACCAGTGAGACTGCCAGTAAACAATTTTGTGACCTGGCTATCTTTGTAGGCGAGTACGCTAACAATTTTTGCACTTCTGCTTTCAAGTGCACCAACAATTCGACATAGCTTTTTCAACCCATCATCCGGTTGAACAAAAAACTTCGTAAATGGACCCGGTAGATCATTTAACGCTTCTATACAAAATCCGAAATCATCAACTAGCACGGGACGTTGCAATATTTCGTACGCTTGCTCTACTTTATGCAACGTCAGCGATGGTATGTCGGTCGTCTGTAATTCATCTAGATTTATCTTTTCGTGGCGCAGCGGCCTCCCCATAAGCTTGGCCATCATGTCGGCTTTGTGTTGGTTACCAGTAACGAATGTAATGTCAGTCATAGCAACTGTATCATTTCTTGTTCACTTAAAATCTGAGTACCGTAACTTTTAGCTTTTTTACGTTTGCTTTCGCCTGTATTTTCACCAACAACTAGATATGTTGTATCTTTCGTTACAGATGTCTGGAACGTACCACCATGCGCTCGGATCTTGTCAGCTGCATCGTCTCTACTCAGAGTACGTAACGTTCCAGTGATAACGAAACTTTTTCCTACTAATTTTCCAGATTTTTTTTGAAAGTGTGGCACAACGCCGTACTGTGCGAATTTTCGCAGTAGCTGTGCATTGTCTTCATCAGCAAACCAAGCGGCTATGCTTTCGGCAATTACGGTGCCTATTCCCTCAACTGCTTCAAGGTTATCTATTGTGGCTTCGCTAATCGCGGTAAGACTTTCAAACGCCTCAACTAGATCAATAGCAGTCTGTACACCGACATGACGAATCCCTAACCCATAGACAAAGCGTTCGAGTTCAGGTGATTTTTTTGCTGCAATTGCTGCAATCAACTTCGAAGCTGAAATTTCTGCAAAACGATCTAGTGCAAGCAGTTTCTCTTTTGTGAGTGAGTATATATCTGCTAAGTCTTTAACAATGCCCGCATTGACTAGTGCTTCGACATTTTTCTCGCCAAGCGTATCAATATCGAGTGCTCCCTTACTCGCAAAATGTGCCAAGCCGCGCTTAAGCAACAAAGAACTTGTCACACCTTTAACTCGATAGACCGCGTCTCCTTCAGGACGCACAAACTCGAGTTCCGGATACTGACGCGATAGCTCAGACACATAGTCAAACTCTTTTGCCGATGCTGGCCGCAGTTCAGTCAACACACGGGCCACTTGAGGAATAATATCACCAGCTTTATATATAATGACTGTATCGCCAACTCGTATATCTTTTCGAGCAATTTCGTCTGCGTTATGCAAACTTGCATGCCGCACCGTGGTACCGGCGACCTCAACAGGATCGAATACCGCTACAGGCGTAGCAGCTCCTGTTCGTCCAATTGATAAAACTATATCTTTTACAATTGTTGTTGCTTCTTCAGCCGCAAATTTGTAAGCAACTGCGCCACGAGGACTTTTGCCAACTGTACCAAGCTTTTCATAGCGAGCAGTATTATTGACCTTAACAACTGCACCATCGCTGTTAAACGGCAATTTATCACGAGAATGATCTAGCTCAGAAATAAACGCCATAACCTTATTGATGCTCCCTAGCTGTTTCGATCGTCCACTTGTCTTAACACCCACTGCCTGCATCATGTCGTATGATGCAGCTTTCGTTGGAACTTCGCTGCTATCATCTCTCAGCAAATCATAACCAATGAACGTTAATGGTCGCTCGGCAACTAATTTTGGATCGAGTTGACGAATGGTACCAGCTGCAAGATTACGCGGGTTTTTGAAAAGGGGCTCACCGGCTGAAGCGCGCTCAGTATTAAGGGCTTCAAAGTCTGCTTTAAGCATTACGATTTCCCCACGAATTTCGGTTCTTCCATCTAGTAAAAATTCGTATTTAGTTTGATGCTGCAATCGGAGTGGTACCGTCTCTATTGTGCGCACGTTCATCGTCACTTCTTCACCCACCTTGCTGTCACCACGAGTTACTGCGCGCGTAAGTACACCATCTTCATAGATGAGTGAGCACGCTAGGCCGTCCATTTTTACATCTGCAAAAAAATCGGCCGATCCAGCAAGCAGTTTTTCGGTCCGGGCAACCCAAGCAAATACTTCTGTTTCACTAAAAACATCGTTCAAGCTGATCATTGGAAACTTGTGAGTTACCTTTTGGAATTTATCCAATGCAATTCCCGCTACTCGCTGTGTCGGCGAATCGGGCGTAATAAGTTCAGGGTGGGCAGCCTCAAGTAGGGATAGCTCGTGCTTTAAGCTATCAGCAGCAGCTTCACTCATAGTTGATTGATCTAAAACATGGTACTGATAGCGATAGTCATTTATCAGTTCACGTAACTTTTTGATTCGTTGTTCAGGCTGGAGCTGCTGTGTCATCGACAATCCTTCTATACAAAATGTACATATATGCACTGGCAAATATAGTGCTTGCTGCGGTCATTAGTATAATAGCAACCGGTATTATTGGAATAGTTGCTAGCCAATTAATATGGTCTTGGAGTGCATTAATACCAATAACAAACGGTATCATAATTATTGCCCACGCAACTAGAACACAAGCAATTAGCCATGTGATACGAAGTAGCACGCGCAGTCTTCTGCCAATAACGATATCTCCAGCCGTTCGAATTGCTTGCATCGGATACATGCCAGGGAGTGTAACGATGACAAAAGCAAACAGTGAGCTACTAAGCCAATACACTGACAACACAATGAGTAGCGCCGCTATAATAGTAACGAGCATTGCAAGTATTCCAGCACTTGCTAGTCCACTTTGAACAAGTGTTTGATAGCCAACTATGCCGATAGCACCCGGTACGAGTTGCAATAACACAAGCACCCCGACCACAACTGTTGCAATAACTGGCGCGCCAGCATTATACAGTGCGTCGCGTAACCCAACTATTGACCCTGCAAATTTTGCCCGTAAAAGCCACACTGTCGTCAGCCATGTAAATAATCCGATACCAACCGCGTAGGCCTGCTGAATTTCAGTCGATGTACCAGAGAGGGACCCACCTGCTGCACCAGCAAGTAACGCACCAGCTTTAATGACTTCAGAAAATGTGCCGTTTGCTATACCTTCCAATGAAGAGTTGACTGAACTGTAAACTTGTCGATACGTATCTTGCGATACAATCGTCGCGAACAACGAAGTCATGATGCTGTAGACGGCAACCATCAGAAGCATCTGGCGCTTCACCGTCCACAATTCACGAGATACTTGGCTCGTAAACGATATGTACCCTGGCAAAGAGAGTGAGCGCTTATAGTCACGTCGGTTCGTCAAACGAAAGCTACGATGAGGGCGGCGAGCTAAAAAGATCGCGCGACTCTTTTGTAGTTTTTGCAATCTGCTTACTGTAGCTTTCGTTGGGTTTTTTACAGCCGATTGTTGCTGAGCGCTAGTTGCACGAGTCTTCTTAGCACTCATTAGAACTTACTCGAGTTCGCTCGCAGTCGCTCTATTCGTGCTGCCAGC
>Ga0160428_1002659_pt1 | contig 10463 bp, 12 predicted proteins | sample SolpanmetagenomM_FD_108198 | JGI IMG/M metagenome (GOLD analysis project Ga0160428, IMG submission 108198) | Solar panel surface microbial communities from Lawrence Berkeley National Laboratory, California, USA - M | ecosystem: Engineered > Built environment > Solar panel > Unclassified ...
CCCGATCATCGTCTGCGTGAGCCTGCTGGCAGGCTGCACCTTCAAGGGCGTGCCCGATCCAACCCTTTCGGCCCGCGACGCGGAATTCATGGCGCTGGTGCCGGACGCCGAGTTCGATCCGCATTTCGCCCGGTACGAAATGAGCGATCCGACCCATGAGCCCCCCGGCACGATCGTGGTCGAGACCAAGGAGCGGCAGCTCTACCTCGTCCAGCCGGGCGGGAAGGCACTCCGCTACGGCGTCTCGGTCGGCGACGAGGCCTATGGCTGGACCGGGAAAGCCATTGTCGACCGGAAGGCGGAATGGCCCGCCTGGAATCCCCCGGCCGAAATGATCAAGCGCTGGCCGCACGTCCACGCCATGCAGGGCGGCCCGATGAACCCGCTCGGCGCCCGCGCCCTCTATCTGACGGACCACGGCAGGGACACGCTCTACCGGATCCACGGCACCAACGAGCCCGAGAAGATCGGGCAGGCGGTGTCGTCGGGGTGCATCCGGATGCGCAACATCGACGTGGTCGACCTCTACAATCGCGTCCCGGTGGGCGCCTCGGTCATCGTCCGGTAACGCAACCGGTCAACGTCCCAATAAGCCTGCTTGCTCGTGAGGTGTTTACCTGAACTTCCGTTCAGATCTGGCCATTAACTCCTGGCAGGGAAGCCGTCCCGTAAGTTGAAGACACACAGGGACTAGCGCCGACCGCAGCAAAGGTCGGGGAGGCAGGCGACCATGACCATGATTTCCGTGCAACAGTTCTGCAACCATGCCGTTTCGACGGGCCTGATCAGCGACGAGGATCTGCTGGTCCTCAAGCGTGAGGTCATCCCGGATGGCCTGATGAGCCGCGACGATGCCGACCTGCTGATCGCCCTCGAGCGCGCGGTGATCGGCTCCGACGCCTTCGCGGATTTCCTGACCGCCTCCGTGGTCGACTTCGCCGTGTGGGGATGCCGGCCGACCGGCTATATCAACCCCGACGTGGCCGCCTGGCTCGCCGCGTCGCTCAGCGGTCGCGACGGTCCCAGCGTCGTCGGCGCGCGGATCGCCATGGAAGTCGTCAAGGAGGCGCAGGGCAGCGCCGAATCACTGATGGCTTTCGCCCTTGAGGCCAATCGCCGGATCCGGGACGCGGTCCAGCCCGCCCGCATGACCTTTGCGCTCGCCGCCTGAACCTCCGACCAAGGCGCAGCTTCCGTCCGGGACGCATCTGATCTATCGGGACAGTCAAGCCGGTGCTCAATCCGGCGATCTCGGAAGCAGTGCGCCAGCGATGTTCGACAAAATCCTGATCGCCAACCGGGGCGAGATCGCCTGCCGGGTCATCAAGACCGCCCGGAAGATGGGCATCAAGACCGTTGCCGTCTATTCGGATGCCGACCGCGATGCCGTGCACGTCGCCATGGCGGACGAGGCTGTGCATATCGGCCCCGCGAGCGCGTCCGAATCGTACCTCGTGATCGAGAAGATCGTCGAGGCCTGCAAGAAGACCGGCGCCCAGGCCGTCCATCCCGGTTACGGCTTCCTGTCCGAGCGCGAGGCTTTCCCGAAGGCTCTTGAAGCCGCCGGCATCGTGTTCATCGGCCCCAACCCAGGGGCCATCGCCGCCATGGGCGACAAGATCGAGTCGAAGAAGGCGGCGGCCGCCGCCGAGGTCTCGACCGTTCCGGGCTTCCTCGGCGTGATCGAGTCACCCGAGCACGCCAAGACGATCGCCGACGAGATCGGCTACCCGGTGATGATCAAGGCCTCCGCAGGCGGCGGCGGCAAAGGTATGCGCATCGCCCATTCGGGCGACGAGGTGGCGGAGGGCTTTGCCCGCGCCAAGTCGGAAGCGGCGTCCTCGTTCGGCGACGACCGGGTCTTCATCGAGAAGTTCATCACCGATCCGCGCCACATCGAGATCCAGCTGATCGGCGATAAGCACGGCAACGTCGTGTATCTCGGCGAGCGCGAGTGCTCGATTCAGCGCCGTAACCAGAAAGTGATCGAGGAGGCGCCATCGCCGCTCCTCGACAAGAAGACCCGCCGCAAGATGGGTGAGCAGGCCGTCGCGCTGGCGAAGGCGGTGAACTACGATTCGGCCGGCACGGTCGAGTTCGTGGCCGGGCAGGACAAGTCCTTCTACTTCCTGGAGATGAACACCCGGCTCCAGGTCGAGCATCCGGTGACCGAGATGATCACCGGTCTCGATCTCGTCGAGCTGATGATCCGCGTCGCGGCCGGCGAGAAGCTGCCGATCACCCAGGACGACGTGAAGCTGAACGGCTGGGCCGTTGAGAGCCGCGTCTACGCCGAGGATCCGACCCGCAACTTCCTGCCTTCGATCGGCCGGCTGACCACCTACCGGCCGCCGGAGGAGGGGCAGCAGGGCAAGGCGATCGTGCGGAACGATACCGGCGTGGAGGAGGGCGGTGAGATCGCCATCCACTACGACCCGATGATCGCCAAGCTGGTGACCTGGGCGCCGAGCCGCGCCGAGGCGATCGCCGCGCAGGGCGAGGCGCTCGACGCCTTCGCCATCGACGGCATCCGCCACAACATCCCGTTCCTGTCGGCGCTGATGGCGCATCCGCGCTGGCAGGAGGGCCGTCTGTCCACCGGCTTCATCGCCGAGGAATTCCCGGAGGGCTTCGACGCGCCGGAGCCCGCCGGCGACGTGGCGCGCCGCATGATGGCCGCCGCGGCGGCGATCGACCACAAGCTCAACCAGCGCAAGCGTGGCATCTCCGGGCAGATGCGCGCGCCGGGATTGTTCGCCTTCGAGCGGGATCGCGTGGTGATCCTGGCCGGGAAGTCCTATGCCGTCACGGTCGAGCCGGAGGGCGAGGATCTACTGGTCACACAGGATGACGGCAAATCGCTGCCGGTCGCGAGCGTGTGGCGTCCGGGTGAGCCGGTCTGGATCGGCACGATCGGATCCGAGCGGGTGGCCATCCAGGTGCGCGGCCTGCTCAACGGCGTGTTCCTGCAGCATGCGGGCGCCGCGGCCGAGGCCCGGGTCTATACCCGCCGCGAGGCCGAACTTGCCGCGCTGATGCCGATCAAGGAACAGGCGGGCTCTGGCAAGCAGATCCTCTGCCCGATGCCGGGACTCGTGAAGCAGATCCTCGTGGCGGAGGGCCAGGAGGTCAAGACTGGCGAGCCGATTGCGGTCGTCGAGGCGATGAAGATGGAGAACGTGCTCCGCGCCGAGCGGGACGCGACCGTCGGGAAGATCCACGCCAAGGAGGGCGAGAGCCTCGCGGTTGACGCGGTGATCCTCGAATTCGCCTGAACGTGATCAGCGTGATCCGTGTCTCTCATTCACAATGAGCCGACAAAACAGCTCGCAACGGCGCTGAATAACGTGGCAGTCGCGCTGGTCGTCGGCGGTGTCGTGACGCCTGTGACTGCCATCAGCTTTGAAGTTCCGAATGCGCCTCCAGTTAAGCCAGGCACGGTCCTCTTTGCTGTGATCTGGCTTTTCGCCGGCGCCGGTTTACATACCTTGGCGAGGCGCGCGCTTCGGAGTCTGAGGCCATGAGCTCCGGCCAGATTTTCGTGACTTTCGTCATTCCGGCGTTCGTGGTGGCCATCGGCTACTTTGCGATGCGTTTCAATGAACGCGCCGCTCATCGGCTCGATCGACCGCCCGGCGAGTGAGCGCAATCCCGCATCCGCCGCCGACCGCATGCCCCTCTACTTCGCCTACGGCGCCAACATGGATGCCGCCGCGATGGCTCTGCGCTGCCCGGTCTCGCGGCTGATCGGCGGCGGGCATCTGCCGGGTTACCGATTCATCATCATGCGCGCGGGCTACGCCTCGGTGGTGCGCGATCCCGCCCGCACCGTCTGGGGCGTGCTGTGGGAACTCGCCAGCGACGACATCCCGGCCCTGGACCGCTACGAGGGCGTCGCGGGTGGCCTCTACACGAAGGCGAACCTGCCGGTCCGGGCCCCGAGTGGGGTCAAGCGCGCCCTGATCTATCTCGGCTGTTCCACCGCGCCCGGCCGCCCGAGGCCCGGATACCTCGACGCCGTCCTGGTCGCGGCACATGCCGCGCAGCTGCCGTCAGCCTATCTCCGCGAACTCGGCAGCTGGTCGCGCGGCCTTCCGAGCTGATGGGAGCGCAACTGGTACGCAACATGCTTGCCCACGATCGAGCTGGAGGACGCGGGGTCTCACCGCGCCCGGCCAGACGTCCGTGATTGCGCAGCACGTCCGTCGATCAACGGCGATTGGCGCGCGTCTGCGAGGGAGTTTTTGCATGTCGTATCTGGCGCCCGCCGATTTCGTGAAGAAGGCCGTCGATGCCGGCGAGTCGAAGGTCTTCATGGCCACCAAGGACACTTTCATCCGGGCCTATATGGCCGGGGCGATCCTGGCGCTGGCCGCTGCCTTCGCGGTCTCGGTGAACCAAGCGACCGGTCAGCCGCTCATCGGCGCGCTGCTGTTCCCGGTCGGCTTCTCGATGCTCTACCTGCTGGGTTACGACCTGTTCACCGGCGTCTGCGTGCTGACGCCGCTGGCGCTGATCGACAAGCGTCCCGGCGTTACCGTCGCCGGCATCGCGCGCAACTGGGTGCTGGTCTTCTTCGGTAACTTCGCGGGCGCGCTCACGACCGCGGTGATGATGTCGATCGTGTTCACCTTCGGCTTCGCCACCGAGCCGAACGCCGTCGGCAAGCTGATCGCCGGCATCGGCGAAGCCCGGACTCTGGGCTACGAGAAGTATGGCGCCTCGGGCATGCTGACGCTCTTCATCCGCGCCATGATGTGCAACTGGATGGTGTCCACGGGCGTGATCGGCGCCATGCTGTCCACGTCGGTGCCCGGCAAGGTGATCGCGATGTGGATGCCGATCACGGTGTTCTTCTTCATGACCTTCGAGCACTCGGTGGTGAACATGTTCCTGTTCCCGTCGGCGATCCTCATGGGCGGCCATCTGACGGTGATGGATTACCTGCTGTGGAACGAGATTCCGACGCTCATCGGCAACATCGTGGGCGGCATCGCCTTCACCGGCCTGATGCTCTACTCGACCCACGTCCGGACCGGCGCGACGCGGTCGGCGGCCATCGGCGCGAACGTACGTCGGCCCATCGCGGCCGAGTGAGGCACTCCGGACCCGCACGTCCTGCGTGCGGGTCCTCCAGGCAGGTATAGTTCTGGATGCGTGAGACACGGACGGTCTTCGTCGTGATCAAGGGTCGGGTTCAGGGGGTCTCGTATCGGGCCTGGACCCGCAGCGAGGCACGGGCCCGCGGTCTGACCGGCTCCGTCCGCAATCGCGACGACGGCGCGGTAGAGGCCATCTTCAGCGGCGCGCCGGAAGACGTGGCCGAGATGCTGACGCTGTGCCAGTCCGGGCCGCCGAGCGCGCGCGTCACCGATCTCACCGTCCGCGAGCATGCGGATGCGCCCAGCCTGAGCGACTTCGAGATCCTGCGCAGCTGAGCCGGCGGTTACCCTGGCAATTCGAGCGGCTTCTGCGCCGGCCCTTCGGCTGGTATGGCGTCACGGTCTTCCGCGAACTCGTAATCCGTCACGCATGACCGATCTATCCGCCGGCCAGGCTGCGTTCTCGCCCCTGGACCTTGGGGCACTCCTGTATTTCATCCTGGCCTGGGTGGCGTACGGGCTGTCCGTCGGGCGGTTGCGGGGCCGGATGGTGTCCCTGAGCCAGATCATGAACGGCCATCGCTCCAACTGGGCGCGCCAGGTGATCGGCCGCGACAACCGCGTGGTCGACACGCAGATCAATGCGTCCCTGCAGAACGGCACCGCCTTCTTCGCATCGACCTCGCTGATCGCGCTGGGATCGGTGCTCACGCTGTCGCGTTCCGGTGACGACGTGTTGAACCTGTTCGCCACCCTGCCATTCGGCATGGTGGCGAGCCGGCTCACTTGGGAGCTGAAGGTCGCCGGCCTCGCGCTGGTCTTTGTCTACGCCTTCTTCAAATTCGCCTGGGCCTATCGGCTGTTCAACTATGCGGCGATCCTGCTCGGCGCGGTGCCGTCGAAGGGATCCGGAGCGAGCGAGACCGAGATGCTGCGGGCCGTGCGGCGGCTCGCAGCGATGAACGTCAGCGCCGGTCGGCACTTCGCGCGCGGGCAGCGGGCCTTCTTCTTCGCCCTGGCGTATCTGGGCTGGTTCATCAGCCCCTACGTGCTGTTCGTCTCGACATCGGCGGTGGTGATCATCATGTGGCGGCGGCAGTTCGCTTCCGAGATTCGCTCGGCGCTGCTCGAAGCGGGCGAGGGCCCGCACGAGGGTTCGCTCCTGCCGCCCCTCGAAGAGGCACGGACATGACCGAGGCGAAACCGGACGACGCGGCGATTGAGAAGACCATGCTGGGCCTCGTGGCGGCGCGCGGTGCGGGCAAGACCATCTGCCCCTCCGAGGTAGCCCGGGCCTTGGGCGGCCCGCATCCCGACGGCTGGGGCCCCCTGATGCAGCCGGTGCGGCGGGTCGCGGTGCGCCTCGCCCATGCGGGCCGCGTCGCGATCCTACGGAAGGGCAAGCCCGTGGACCCGGACGATTTCCGCGGAATTTACCGGCTGGCGTTACCCGCTGGTGTCCCCGGCCCCGGCAACCAGTCGGGCGTGTAGCCCGCCCATCGATAGACGACGAGGCCGATCCATTCCTTCACGCCCAGATCGAGCTGGAGCAATCCGTCCGAGGCGAACCCATTGAAGCGGGTCAAGTCACCCCAGCCGCGCGTCCGATAGTCGATCGGGAAGGCATCGACCGTGAACCCGGCCTGTCGAAAGCAGCCCACCGCCCGGGGCATGTGCCAGGCCGAGGTCACGAGAAGCCAGCGCTCGCCGGGCTTGGGCAGAACGAGCGCCGCCGTGAAGACCGCATTCTCGCGGGTGTTGCGCGAGCGGTTCTCCAAGATCAGGCGCGTGCGGGGAACCCCGATGGTGTCGGCCTGCTGGCTGACGATGTCGGCCTCCGAGATGCCGCCTCCGATGAAGCCGCTGCCGCCCGAGAAGACCAGCCGCGCCATTGGGAAGCGCCGGGCCAGATCCGCGAGATAGATCGGTCGCTCACCGGCATCGTTGACGATGACCTGCGCCCGCGCCTCCGACGATCCGGACTCGATCCCGCCGCCGAGAACGATGATGCCCGTGGGTGGCGGGCCGTCCGCCGGGAACGCGGGAAAGCGTTGTTCGAGCGGCAGCAGTACGGCCTCGGAGAGGGGCGCCAATCCCCCGAGGGCCAATCCGGCGGCACCCAGGAGCGCCAGGGTGGTTCCGGTCCGGCGACGTCGCGTCAGGCCGATCAGGACGCCGATCAGGACCGCGAAGATGAAGAAATTCGAGGGGGTAATCAGAAAGTAGATCACCTTCGAGAGCGGGAAGAAGGCGGTGCTCACGCCGTCTTTGTCTCCGCCTGGAACCGCTCCAGTGCCGCCGCATCGGGGGGCAGGAGACCGGCGAGGCTCTCACCCCGCTCAACCTCGCGCTGGATCCAGAGATCGAGGCGCTGCTGCTCGACGGCTTCCAGCGCGATCCGCTCGGCGATGGCGAAGGGTAGCGCGACGATTCCGGCCTCGGTGCCGACGATGATGTCCCCCGGATGGATCGCGGCACCGCCGCACGAGACAGGCTGCTGCGTGGCGACCAGGGCCAGTGCCCCGATCGCGCCTTGCGGCGCACTCCAGTGCGGCAGGCCGATCGGCTCCGGCAAGGCGGCATCGGTAACGAGGCCGATGGCACCGCGCTGGGCAAGTCGGGCCGACAGGATGGCACCGAAGGGAAGCGCCAAGCCCGATCCGGCGGCGTCGATCACCACGACAGCCCCCTCGGGAATGGCCTCGATTGCGGCGGCGAGATCGCCCGCGGCATCGTCGCGGGCCGGAATCATGCGCAACGTGTAGGCGATCCCGATCGCGGTTCCGCCGCCCGCCGACAGGCCCCTCGGGCTAAACGCTTTGACGCCGGCCCGCATCAGGGCGCGGGCGAGGCTCGCGGATGTCACCGCGGAGAGCGCATCGCGCAGGGTCGGGTCGATTGCCATCGGGGCTTCCTTCAGCGGCGCAATCCGCGTCGCACGCTTTGCCAAGGTGGATCCGGCGCGCGCAACGGCAAGTCCGTCGGGACGCTCAGCCGATGGGCTCACCCAGGGCGGTCGCAGCTCCCGGCCGGGCGGCGATGCGCGCGTACCATCGGCGCAGGGCCGGCCGTTCGATGCGTTCGGCCGGCAGGTTCAGCCAGCGATGGGCCGCGCAGCCGAGCGCGATGTCGGCGATCCCGAAGCGGTCCCCGACTGCGTAATCCCGGTCCGCCAGATAAACGTCGAGAATCGCCGCCTGAGCCTCGGTTTTCCTCAGCGACTCGGCAACGAGGGCACGGTCGGGCTCCGGCGAACGGTAGAGCTGCCAGAAGGCGTCGCGCATGGCCGGCGTGAAGCTCGTCGCCTGCCAGTCGAGCCACTGATCGACCTGCGCACGTGCCCGGGGATCCTCCGGCAGCGCCAGGGCCGGGCCGTTCATCGCCAAGTATCGGAGGATCGCGTTCGACTCCCAGAGGACGAAGCCGTCCTCCTCCAGGGTCGGCACAAGGCTGTTCGGGTTCAGGGCGCGGTAGGCGGGATCGGAGACGATGCCGAACGCGCCGCCCGCGTCGATCCGCTCGTAGGCGAGTCCGGCTTCGTCGAGCCCCCAGACCGCCTTCTGCACGTTCACCGAAGTGAGCCGCCCCCACAGCCTGCGCATCGTCACGCCTTCAGTCTCCCGCCTTCGGTGGATAGGCGTGATCGCATCCATACGGATCGGTCACCCGCTGCCCGTCCAGGGTGTCGGTCAGATAATTCGGTCCGACCGGCACCTTGCCGTGGCCGCCGGGAATGTCGAGCACGTAAGTGGGCTGTGCGAGGCCGGAAAGCCGCCCGCGGAGCGCCCGCATCAGGGCCTGCCCCTCGGCGAGGCCGGTGCGCAGGTGGCTGGTGCCCGGCGCGAGATCCCCATGATGGAGATAATAGGGCTTGATTCGGTTCTCGACAAAGCTCCGCATCACAGCTTCCAGCGTTCCGGGATCGTCATTCACGCCGCGCAGCAGCACGGTCTGGCTCACCATCGGGATCCCGGCATCGATCAGCCGCGCGCAGGCGGCGCGGGCGCCGGGCGTGAATTCGCGCGGGTGGTTCGCGTGCAGGGCGACGAAGACGGCGCGCCCGAAACGGCGCAATGCCCGCACGAGATCGTCCGACACGCTGTCGGGTTTGACGACGGGCACGCGGGTATGAATCCGCAGAACGCGCACATGCTCGATGGACGAGAGCCGTTCCGCGATATCGCCGAGGCGTCGGGCCGAGAGCGCAAATGGGTCGCCGCCGGTGAGCACGACCTCCCAGATTCGACGATCCTGCGCGATATAGGCGAACGCGGCCTCCAGCTCGGTCTCGCTCAACGTTCCGAGCCCGTTCGGACCGACCATCTCGCGGCGGAAGCAGAAGCGGCAATAAACCGGGCAGATGTGCAGCGGCTTGAGCAGCACGCGGTCGGGGTAGCGGTGAACGATGCCGGCAACGGGCGCGTGAGCGGCGTCGCCGATCGGGTCGGCGCGCTCCTCGGGTTCGACCCGGCACTCTTCCACGGACGGCACGAACTGCCGGGCGATCGGATCGTCCGGGTCGGCTGGATCGATCAGCTCGGCCATGTCGGGCGTCACCGAGACCGCGTAGCGAGCGAGAACGACGCGCAGCAGGTCGGCCTCCGCGCCGGAGATCAGGCCAGCGGCGGCGAGATCGTCGGTGTTGCGAAGGGCCTGGCTCATGCCTCGGTCTCCACGACGGGGGTCCAGATGACATCGTCGATGCGGCCGGCCCCGCAGGCCAGCATCGCGAGCCGGTCGAAGCCGAGGGCGATCCCGGAGGCGTCCGGCATGGCCGCCAGGGCCGCAAGGAAATCCGCGTCAATCGGGTAACGTTCGCCGTACACGCGCAGCTTTTCTGCCATTTCGTCCTCGAAGCGGCGGCGCTGCTCGGCCGGATCGGTCAATTCGCCGAACGCGTTGGCGAGCTCAACACCGCAGACGTAGAGCTCGAAGCGCTCCGCGACGCGGCCGTCATGGGGTGCCGGCTGGGCCAGAGCCGCCTCGCTGACCGGATACTCGCACAGGATCGTCGGGCGCCCGATGCCGAGATGCGGCTCGATCCGCGCCACCAAGACCCGCGAGAACAGATCCGCCCAGGTGTCGTCCGGGGCGACCCGCAGATCCGCGGCGGCGGTGGCGCGGGCGAGGGCCGCCCGGTCGGTTTCACCGGTCCGGGACAGTGTGGCGAACAGATCGATCCCGGCGAAGCGATCGAAGGCCTCGGCGAGGGTCAGCCGCTCCGGTTCCGCGAGGGGATCGGCGTCCCGGCCGCGATACGTGAAGCGACGCAACCCCGTCGTGGCGGCGGCCAGTCGCAACAGGTCGGCACAATCCGCCATCAGCGCCGTGTAGGGCGCTCCGGCCCGGTACCATTCGAGC
>Ga0160428_1002660_pt1 | contig 10462 bp, 6 predicted proteins | sample SolpanmetagenomM_FD_108198 | JGI IMG/M metagenome (GOLD analysis project Ga0160428, IMG submission 108198) | Solar panel surface microbial communities from Lawrence Berkeley National Laboratory, California, USA - M | ecosystem: Engineered > Built environment > Solar panel > Unclassified ...
TTACGTGACTATGAAGTGAATTTGTTATAAAACTACGGTTGGCTCTGAAACATGTTGTGCAAAACCCATTTTTATATTTATGACCGCCTCATGTTTGACAAAAGGTCACTTTACATATATCCAGCATGGTATGTAATCTCTCGAACATATATCCTGTACATCTAACTAACATTTGGTAAAGTCATCTGACTCTAAGAAACGTTTGGCATTGGCCATAATTGATTTCCTCAACACATCCGCAAAAGATGGTTCAATTGATTCTTCCGAAGCGGAATCAGTTGAGATTGCAACCAATTGTATCAGCGAAGTATTCCACGTCGATCCCAACGACAAGAACGCCATGCACGATGCTTTAGGAGGACAGAATCTACTTTCCATCTATGGAGTATATGAAAAAATGAAAGGACGAACAAATAGTTCCACTTCTTCTTCCTCTACATCTACTTCTACAGACCAAACTTCATCCAACACTTCTTCCGGTAATTCACCGACTCCCGAATCAGAAAAGTTGAAATCAGAAGGTAACACGGCAATGCAACGTCGAGATTATCCCGAAGCCGTAACACTCTACACTCGCGCTTTGGAAATCTGTCCATTGAATCCCATTTACCTCTCGAACCGCGCGGCGGCATATAGTAACATGTTCAAACACGACTTGGCGCGAAACGATGCGGAATTAGCCACAGCTACGGATCCGAAATACACAAAAGCGTGGAGTAGACTCGGATTCGCGCTTTTTGCTCTTGGTGACAGTAAAGCTAGTATGGAAGCCTATCAAAAGGGAATAGAAGCAGAAGGGAATGGAGGTAGTGAAGTCATGAAGAAGGGATACGAGACTGCAAAGAGAAAGATGGAAGAAGAAGATGTAGATGGAAAGGATGAGAACGGTTCAGAAGTGGAAAGAGGTTCGGGTGATGGCGGTTTACCAGACTTGTCATCGCTTGCTGGCATGTTTGGCGGAGGAGGTGCTGGTGGAAGTGGTGGTGGAATGCCAGATTTGGCAGGATTGATGAATAATCCCATGATGAAACAAATGGCTCAGAAGCTGATGAGTAATCCTGACATGATGAATAATATTTTGAACAATCCACAATTGAAGAACATGGCCGGTAAGTTTGGAGGAAACAATGGTGGAAGTGGAAGTGGTGGTACTGGAGGTGGAATGCCCGATATGAGTGCTTTGATGAATGATCCAAATATCGCCGAAATGTAAGTTTTTTCCTTTTCCTTTACTTATGATGCACAATCGTTCTAACATGATTATCTATGTAGGGCCAAGAATTTCATGGGCGGCATGGGTGGAAGCAAGTAATCATCCAGTAAATATATCATAATACTATGCTATCAAATATAACATCATTTCATGAAGAAGCAGAATATATCTTTGGTAAGCTCGCCGCCTGTCTCGGCTCAACAAACAAAGCCTCACCCTCTGCAACAACTGTCCCATCCTCTCCATCTTCGTTCAATACACATATCCTACCCTTTACCCAAGCCTTTCTACCTTCCGTTTTGACCGTCTCCGCTCTCAACACGACATAACTCCCCGCCGGACATGGCGCTTTGTAGTCTACCTTTAAGCTTGCCGTGACGCCTACTTTGTTCGGTAAAGCCGGGAAACAAGCCCTCGCCAACCCCTCGTCTAGTAATGTCGCCAACAGACCTCCGTGAATGATTCCCGGATGTCCACATATCGCAGAGCCGAGGTATGTAATCGACACCAACGACGGTAACGCAGCCGTGCTGTTCTGGAAAACTAACGGGGGGACTTCGATCTTGTCGGGCCCGATGAGGATTCCAGCAGTGAGGTTGTACGGCCTCATAGAATCCGGGATCTTCATGTGTGGACGGGACTCTTTCATTTCTGGATCCGAGCGGAGGTGTTGGGATAGAGGATGGTGGAGGATGTGCGTGTTGATGATAATCGACGTCGGGGTGGTGGGTTCGTAAAGAGAGAGGGTTTCTTCGTCGGTCGGTGGGGATACGAGATCCGTCATGGAGCGGAGAGCAGGTGCGGCGGCCATTGTGAACCCTGCGGCGAGGAATATAAAGGATAGAAGAATTGTTTGGAGACGGGATCGGCGAGGGGGTTCGTTGATGGAAGGGGGAGCTGTGAATGATTAGAATGTTGCTAGATGGTAGCAGTTTGACAATTTACTTTGTGTTGTGGTAGATAGAATACGGATCTGATTTATATGCGATGGACGATGGTGTGAGTATAATCTCTGTAGGCTATTCAATGGCAATCTACGGTTGTAATATAGCGATTTATACATGGTGTCATTAGTGGACCGTAAAATGTTGAGGTGGGTCATTCAAGAACATTGATAAGAGAAATGCCGAGGTCATTTTATTTTGATATGTATCTACTCTACATACCATACAGTACACAATGGTGGTGACTCGTAAACATAAACACAAAAGTGAATGTATCAACATGTTCAATGACCTTTATGATGCTGCCAAATGGGTAATTGGGCTTTCCTCAATCTTGAACCCATTTTTATCACTATCTAAACTTACAATGCATCCCAATGGTAGTGTCAAGGTAGGATGTGTATGTCCAATATCAACATCTACCAAGATAGGAAAACTAGTATCGTAACATTGTTCCAAGATCATAGTTTCGAACTTTGACTTCATATCCACATTATACATATATGGTCGACCAATTACTAACCCTATGATACTGCTTAGAATGCCTGCATTGCGTAGATCTGTCATGATAGAACGGGCTTTGTCAAGTCTAAAAGGTTGGTCTGGTGATGAGTCACTTTCTGGGGTTTCGATCAATAATATACCATCCTTATAATCAACTGCATATTTGGAACCAATCAGACGTGCCAGAGCGGGCAGACAACCACCAAGCAGCTTACCTGTTGTCTTACCACTTCTCAGCCATTTCCATCCAGTGTTAAAAGTTAAAGTACGTAGAGTTAGATCAGTCTTTACATCTCCCCAGTCAAGCCATTCTTGTGACCATCCTTGTGATTGTGGAACTTGTCCTGTATAGCCTTTCACGGCACCAAAGAAATTGTCACTTGTAAATTGAACAGGGTTTGGATAATCAGCAAAGTTGACAATGGCTGCTGGACCATAGAAGGTCAAAAGATCTGCTTGAGTATAGAGTGCTTGATGAAGAATTGTAATATCGGAAAACCCACAAAAGATTTTTGGATTCTCTTTTATCAAATTGTAATCAAGATGCGATAGAAGTTCATTACAAGAGTAGCCACCAATTGTACATAAGATTGCCTTGATTGACTGGTCGCGAAACGCCGTGTGAAGCTCTTCACTTCGCTGTTTGATACTCGTTACGTAATCCAATGATAACTCCTTTGTATAGATGATATTGATTTTATAGCCTGCATTTTCAAAGAATGCTCGAGCTCGATCAATTTTTCGAGGAAATACCTCGTTCAGCCGTGTCGAAGGTGAGATAAATGCTACAGTATCGCCTTTGTTAAGAGGTGCGAGCTTGCTGAGTGACATGTTTTTAGAAGATATGACGTCGTTCACCAGGTTGAAAAAAAAGAAAGACCGCTTGGATGATACGGTATTCTTAATGATTTTCTTATACTATATCATAGAAAGATGAGTCATAATTGTGTCAGAAAAGGTTGTGGCAAGGCTTTTGATCAGCCAGACGAATCAAAATGTATATATCACCCGGGGGTAGGTATGACGAATCCATCTTTGTGTTTTGGTTAATGTTCAACTGACTTTAAATTCTTCAATGACAGCCTCCTATATTTCATGAAGGTCAAAAAGGTACGAAATAAAATCCCGCTTATTGTTACTTCTGCTGATTGATTGGTCGTAGGCTGGAAATGCTGCAAACCTAGAGTCCTGACATTTGATGAATTTCTTTCAATCCCTCCATGTTCAACTGCCGATTCTCACACAACTATCGAAGAGACCCCTCTCCAAGAATCGACACCTGCACCTGACGTAGTGGCAGCTCCTCCGCCACCTAAACCAGTATCAGAACAAACTCCTGCTCAAACGTCTCAAGCTGCTGCGCCGCAACCAACTGCCACAGTCCAGCCGAAAGCAGAAGGGGTTGAAGACTCTGATGACCCATCTACACCAATTCCCTCCAACACAACGTGTAAGCGTCGAGGTTGCGAACTCAGCTCTGCATCGGCCTCACCTCGAACATTTGATTCAGAAGAATGTATATTCCACCCAGGTGTACCAGTCTTTCATGAAGGAAGTAAAGGGTGGACTTGCTGTAAACGTCGCGTACTAGAGTTTGACGAGTTTTTGAAAATTACAGGATGCAAAACAAGAAAGGGTCATTGTTTCATAGGCAAGAGAGGTAAAAACAAGGGCGGTGCTGGAGGAGACGTAGAAGTGCTGGAGGATGTCAGGAGTGATTTCTATCAGACTGCTAGCACTGTCATTGCTAGTTTATATTTGAAAAAGGTAGACAAGGAAAAGAGTAGGATTGAGTTTGTAGATGAAAATACTATAGGATTAGATTTGATTACATCTGATGGTAAGAAATTTGCGAAAGATCTGCCATTATTTGGGAACATGGACGTCCAAGAGAGTTCTTTCCAAGTCATGGGAACCAAAATCGAGTTCAACTTGAAGAAAAGAGACGGTGGAAGTTGGGCGACTTTTAGAAGTGATGAAAAGGCCACAGGTAAGATTATACAGACCGGCAGAGCAGGCAGAGCATAGAAAATAGTAAAATTGGATGACTTTTTTTTTATCTACAAGCCCTTTGCCCATTCATATTTTGTCCCTTCTTTTGGCTGTGGGAGCTTTTTCACATTCGGATCCGCCATATGTCTTCTAATTTCCATTAATACTGTTTCCATAGTGAAATCCCGTCTCCATTCTTTCAAATTATTTATTGCCTTGACTTCGACCACTCCCGTCGGCGATATCACTGTTGATGAAATGTTGAGATTGATCTCGGACTTGAATTGAACTTCAGGAGGTGAATCTGGGTAATTTTCCCCGCAGTGAATCTTCAATTCGTAAATGCGGTTTTCAAAGTTGCTCTGATTGGAGTCAGTCATATGAGTTGAAACAGAAGGAGAAAGGCTTACATTTGGTGGTCCAAGGATGGTCCCGTTCCATTCACTCATGGTCATGTCATCGCCATTGTCGAGTCCCCACGTGACAAATGCTTGATATAAGGGTTAATATACGGCTATGATGAAATGAGAGGCTAATGAATCAATTTACAGCTGGGATTCGTCTTTTCACCCTTTTCTAATTCATCAAGGAGACGGAAATTTCTTGGGACTACAGCTGCTGCTGCTGTGGCTGCCATGATCTCTAGATCTGTGGAGTTAATCGTAAGAAATGAAAGTGACGTTTGTTTTATAGAGATTATTTTTGGATATGATGTCAGACGCCAAGAATTGTGTTTAAGTTAGATCATTCAGTACATCACTATACTCATCAATCAGTAGAAAGGTAAAAATACCATGGGTACATGATAGGATGCATGGAACTTTGTATAGAAATCATCAAGATAGCTACAAATGTGATTTCAAAGGCAAGATCAATGATAATCGTGCAGTGATTTTCAACTTTCATGGGCAATCAACAGAATGAGTCAACAAGTACTTCTGTCAGAATTGACAGCCATTGCTCAAGAAGCAAAGAAGAAATTTCCTGATTTACGCACTGTGTGAGCCCCATAGTCAGATTAGGTGTTGAATGATGGTCTGATATCATGTAGGCGGCGGAAAAATGCGTACAAGACATCAAGTCTCTACAAGTAACGTCGGAAGTACAATTCGCAGCAGATATCACTCGCAGACCGTCTATCATTGATTGTTTAGTCCTTGCAACCAACTCGGGAAATGTGAAATTGACAAGTAGTGCTATAAATTGTTTACAAAGATTGGCAGTGATCAAAGGACTACCCCTGTCAAAACTCCAAGTCGTCCTCGATGCTTTCAAGATTGGATCATCGTCTGGTCTAGATATACAAATCAAAGTCCTACAAGCTCTTCCCGCATTTTCTGAGAACTATTCTGAGCAATTAAAGGACGATCTACTTGCCTCTGCGCTTCATATCTGTGCTGTATTGCAAAATGTCAAAACTCCAACAGTCAGTGCCATTGCAATTGCTACACTCCAGCAGTTGATCGTTCTTGTGTTTGACAAGGTTGCTGGCGAAGATGAAGCGGCAAAAAAGTCGAAAATTGCACCAATAGCTCAGGTTCAAGTCAATGGTCAAAGTATCGGAGTTCGAGAAGCTGCGCATGATGCGTATCGTATACTGCTAGACTTGGCGCAAGCTACTGACGGACGAAATACGGACTTTTTCGATATTTCTTCTTTATCAGTGAATTTAGGTCTTGAGCTGATCCATGTTGCCCTTACTAATTCTGCAATCTCCTACAGCTCACATCCCGAGTTTGCCCAAGTGATCAAAATCAATCTGTTACCTCTCTTGATCAGATTATTATCAGAAAGGCAAAGTTTTGGAACAACACTACGGGTCATGAGGATCACACCAATAATTATACAACGACATACGAGACAAATGTCAGAAGAATGTGAGATGCTTTTAGGACTATTTAATCATCTCTTAGATCCCAATTCTTCATCCGATTGGAAGAGAATAATGGTAATGGAAGTCTACAAGAAGATATATGCAACGCCCAGTCTTGTTATCAATCTATGCCTCCAATATGATCAGAAATCGGGAACGAAGCATATTATACACGACAATATTTCTATCTTTGTCCGACTATCAGGCGAAAGACCTGCCAGTCTCGGCATTGGGCAATCGCAACCACTTAAAAAGCAATCACGTAATGACATTGGTGCGTTTGACGCAGCGGCTATCGAAGCAGGTGCCGGAATTACAGATTTTGCCACTGATGAGATTCCTGCGGAAGATCTGGATGATGATACTGCATGGTTAATGCCTAAGACAGCCTTGCTAGATGTGCTTGATAAGAATGAAGCTCCACCTTTGCCAGATGGCTATATTTATGGATTGGTTCTGGACTGTCTCAGCAGTCTGTCTGACAATCTAGCCAGGGTCATACTTCCTTTGACACTGTCGACGAACCGTAAACGTCTCTCAGATAATGGCTCTTTGTCAACTAAAGCGCACGCAACTAATTATACTTCAATGCCAATAAATCCGTTAAAACTGGTCAATTCACCATCTGCAGAAAAGGTAAAAGCGATTGCCTCGTTATTGGAGGACTCTTGGACTGCACTGCTTGCTACTTGTGCTACATTCCTTGCAGCTGACATCAGTAATGAACTTTATCGAAACGTTATTCGATCTATACAGAAATTCGCCCAAGTTTCTGGCCTACTTGAATTATCCACCTCCAGAGATGCGTTTCTGACTGCTTTGAGTAAAGGGGCGATTACGCCAAATCTCATCAGCTCGTTGTCAATAGCTATATCATCAAAGACCGGGGAAGATGATGATAATGCTGAAACGAGTACTATCATTACGCAAAGATCATCGATATCTTCTCAAAGACCAATCACAACTAAACAAGTACAGTGTCCTTTGACGACACGAAATCTGTTATGTCTACGCGCCCTGATAAACATCGCAATTGCACTAGGTCCCACACTGGGTCAGGCTTCAACTATCATACTCAGAACGATAGAGCAAATTGATCTTTTCGTGTATCTTATGAAGCAGAACGATCGCGGCATGTCTATATCTTCTCTTATCGCAGATGTGAGGCAAAGTTATAACGATGTTCCACTCGCATTGCTCGCAGGTGATATTGACGCTGCGAACACTGCCTCAAAACGATTCTTGGAAAGTACATCTGAGTTTCCGGAGGAAGCGTTCTATACATTCATTGAAAAGTTCTGCCAATCGCTTTCCATGACCAATTGTTTCATAAATGCTGTCGATAGCGCATCCCCACATATGGGCGCTGATCAATATGTCATATTGACCAAATTCGCCACATTGATTGAACTGAACACACTTCGATTTGCTACAGTCACTCCATCTAAAAGTGGTTGGGGAATTGCAGCAGAATGTTTAATCAACATTGCCACTTCGCGGGATACGCTGTTAGATTCGCGATTGCTCGCGGCAGAAACAATATCCAACGCTGTCATTGCTTTGGTGAACGTATGTGCCACCAACTCGGATCTCAGTAGAGAAAATGTACAAACCTTGGCATTGGCAACCATTCATGAACTCGGTCAACAAACTGTGGCTTCTGCTGAGAAAGACATATGGACAAATATCGATCTGAGTGCGTACGGTTATGTTCTTGGTACAATCAAAACTATACTCGAGAATTCTGGCGAAAGTCTAGTCGTAGGGTGGAATTATCTTTTGTCTTGTGTTCAGAACGTGTTTACTAACAGCACATTACATCAAAATACACCTCAAGATGCTGAAACTGCCGTGAAGGGTCCATTGACTCGAAAACACTCGGAAATAAGCACAGAACACGTTCAATTCTTGTTACCTGATCTTGGTAGAATAGCGTTTGCGATTGTTCAAAACATATGCTCAGAATACCTCAATAATCTACCTGTTCCATTCTTTCCTGACCTTTGTCGACTTTTGTCACAATTCATCCTTCAACATACAACGCTCAACATTTCACTTACAACTACCACACTTTTTTCTGATGTTTCTGCCTTTTTGACCACCAATGATGCAATCTCGGATTTGGCTGAACTGTCAAAGTCAATCGATATTTTTCAAGACCAAGATCCTGAGACATCAAGTAGAGCAGGGCAATGGATTCTGTTATTGCGGGAGCTGTCGAATGTTACCACTGATGATCGTCCAGAGATACGTAAAGGTTCTTTCCAGATACTTTCTAGAATTGCTTTCAGTCAGCAGATTACAGATGCATCTGCTCTTGAGTATGTATTTGTGACGGTATTTCTCAATGCATTGAGTAAAAACGTTAAACTTCAGCGAATAAATAAGGATGATTATGATGATACGGTCAAGGTGATGGACACGGCATCAAAAGCTTTTATCGATTCTGCTGCATCATATCTAGGAAATAATCTACAAACTTTTGAACAATGTGCCCATTTTGAGCAAATCTGGGAACGCTTTATGAATATCGTGAGAGACTATCTCCTCGTCAAATCGCATATAATATCCGAAGCTATATACTTGGCTTTGTCAAACATGCTAGCATTAGTATCACAGAGGGTCTCACCATGGTCTGAAGCCGTGGCTCGAGTGATGATGATATGGACGTCAAATATCCCGGAGAACGATTCTCGAGGAGAGCAAATGGAGGAACAAAACGCTTTTTTCGCATATGTTGAATGCGGGTCGCAATTAGTTCGACTGATGAATCTGGATCAGAAACAAATTACAGAGGTTGCAGATAACATAACGGCTTGTGTTGCCAAATCTACACCAGATAGGTACGGTAATGATGCCACGAACATGACGGATTTACAAAGTCGTTCCTTGCTAGTCCTACAACAAATAAGTCTCGATGATCCAGTATTTTGTTCGAAAATGTTAAAGACTGCATCGTATATGGCTGAACTGCCTTTTGTGTTTCATCAAGGGAGTCATCCCACTTTTGTAGCATATTCTAAATCTGCCATTGACTGGATCGTAAGAATTGTTGAGGTTAATTCTGAAATGGAAGAACTCTTTACAGCTGATGTAACCAATGCAGTCATGAAAAGCTTACTGCGACCCATGCAATTGAAATATTCATGGAAGATTAATGGTAAAGATCCAGCCCCTTGGAAAAAATCCTCTTTAGCTTGTCAAATTGTCGTTCCCACAATCATCAAGCATATCCAGAATTCTAAACATTCGATTGAAATAGATGAAATATGGAAAAACATCAGTTTGATCATTACAAGTATAATTCACGCTGATTATTCAGTGTTGTCAATTCCAGAATCATACGCTGATGTTTGCATGGTCGAGCAAGATGAACAATTCGATGCATCTGCATTTTTATCTCTGCGATCATCCTTGATTCCAGCACTAGGATCGGACACAGCATGCTATGAAGCAAGGAAAGAATATTGTTCCGCATTATTCTCCGCCTCTATAATCCATCCACTTTATCCATCTGAATCATTATTGTTATCTAATCCAATCAAACATCTTTTTGACATGCGACAACCCACAATCGATAGGCCAGAAGCAAGCCGCAGAGAAGATTTAGCTTACTTGTGTTTCGCAGAACTTATTACTATGGTCAGCGCACGACCGACGGAAATAAAATGGAACGCAACCAGTGCTTTTATGAAACCGTTTTCTCCTGGAGATTATAGGACAGAAAAATCCAGTACGGGGAGGAATTTGCCAGAAGCTGCATTTCCATGGTTATTAGCTCGTTTCGCAGCGACGCTCAAATCCTATATTATTGATCAACCATTTCGTGCTCCATTACCTACTCCCATTGCCATGGTAGAAGAATTATTGTGGATGTTGGACAGAATGGCTGAATTGGAATGTGTAGATGACCTTATCCCGTCTTTGGCCGGTAAA
>Ga0160428_1002662_pt1 | contig 10459 bp, 8 predicted proteins | sample SolpanmetagenomM_FD_108198 | JGI IMG/M metagenome (GOLD analysis project Ga0160428, IMG submission 108198) | Solar panel surface microbial communities from Lawrence Berkeley National Laboratory, California, USA - M | ecosystem: Engineered > Built environment > Solar panel > Unclassified ...
CGCCATCCCCTCCGTCATGCGCAGGAAGACGCCCCGCGATGGCTTGGCACGGTATGCGAGCGGGTTTGGTGGCAGTTGGAACATTCAGGCCGCGTGCCGCACGTCTTCGACCAGCAATGCGCGAAGCGCGGCGAGCGGGATCGGTCTGGAGATGAGATACCCCTGGATCAGGTCGCATCCGCATGCGCGCAGGAATGTCAGGCAGTCGCCATCTTCGACGCCCTCGGCCACGACCTTCAGCCCGAGATTGTGCGCCAGTTCGATCGTCGATCGTACCAGCACCGCATCGTTCGAATTGATGTGCGCATGCTGCACGAAACTGCGGTCGATCTTCAGTTCGTTGAGCGGCAATTGGCGTAGATAGGTCAGGGTCGATTGGCCGGTGCCGTAATCGTCCATCGACACCGCAATACCCAGGTCGCGATAATGGCGCAGTGCGGTTATGGCGCTTTCGGGGTCGGACATGGTTGCGGATTCGGTCACCTCGAAGACGAGTGAGGCCCCTGGCACGCCCGACGCGCGCAGGCATTCTTCCACCGCCGCGTTGAACGATGCGTCCGACAGCAGGTTGGCCGAAATGTTGACCGCGGCGGTGACCTCGGGATGCATGCTCCGCCATGCGGCGAGATCTTCGATCACCCGCTGGAGCACGAACAGCGTCATCGCTTCGATGCGGTTGGCCTTCTCTGCCAGGGGGATGAAAAGGTCTGGACCGATGAAGCCGCGTTGCGGGTGCCGCCAGCGCACCAAGGCCTCGACACTGGTGATGCGTTCCTCGCGAAGATTGTATTTGGGCTGGTAGAAGACCTCCAACTGCCCCGCGGACAGTGCGTCGTCCAGTTCGCCCATCAGCGAAATGGCGATTTCGCGATCGTGCGTGTCGTGCGCGCTGTGACGCCAGAACGTTCCCGCCGTGGCGGCATCGTCGGCTGCGATCGCGGCATCCACGAGCAGTTGTTCCGTGCTCGCGGTGCCCGAGGACACGCCGGCGAATGCCAGCACATCCACCCGGCGGCCATCGACTTCTACGGGCTGGCGAAGCAACAGGCGGAGACCGTCCAACCTATCTTCGACCGGCTCGTCGTCCGGCAGGACGATCGCCAGCTGGCGCTCGCTGACGCGGAATATCGCGCGATCCTCTGCGATCAGGGCCAGGCGTTCGGAGACCCGAATGAGCAGATTGCCCGTCGACTGAAAACCGAGAACGGCCAGAAGGCTTTCGTAATTGCCGATCTGGACCAGGACCAACGTCGTCATCTGTGCCCGTCGGCGACGCAGTGTCATGGCTTTGGCGTTGGGCAATCCGGTCGCCTCGTCGAAGGTTCGCTGCACCCGGAAACGATCAGCCGTCTCGCGCAGCACGCAGGCGAAGCCGGCGCCGACAATCATCCCCAGCGCCGGGGCCAGCGGATAGGTGACGAGAAAAGCATGCTGTGCGACCAATATCCCGGCAACGATCATAAGCAGCGGTGCGGCGATCGCCATTGCCAGCATCGCCGTGGAGCGCGCCGATACGATCGCCATACACGCCACCAGCGCGAAGGCCAGCAGCGTCAATGCAGAGCCGTTTTGCGGGCTGCCGCGCATCAGCGTTTCCGCCGCCATCGCCTGCACGACGACGCCCGGTATCACGCCCCATTGTGGTGTCCCGTACCGGTCGCCCATCTCGATCGCGGTCGCCCCGATCAGGATATTGCGTCCCCGCACCGAGCCGGGCGAGAACCTGCCGTGCATCACGTCGATGAAGCTCAGCCTGGGGATGGATGCGGGGTCGATCGACATGTCGATCGGGAACGCCGTCTCCGCCAGACCGGAGCGCTGTGCGATATAGGCCGACAGCGATGGCCGGGGAACACCGTCCGTCATCGTGCCGAAGGGCATCGCACGAACCTGCCCGTCCGGATCCGGAGCGATATTGACCGAGGCCGATGCGGCATGGCTACGGAATGCGGGGATCGGCAAAGCATCGATCGTTCGCTGCTCGGCCGATGTCGCATTCTGCCCGAAGGTCGGCAGCGCAACCAGCCCGTCGGACCGGGCAAGCGCGGCGGCGAACGCCCGGTCCCCGGCCACATCCGATGGCGACGAGAAGTCGACGTCGAAGACGATCGCCGCGGCGCCGGCCTGGCGGAGGCGATCGACGACGACGGCGTAGGTGCTCCGCGACCACGGCCAGCGCTTGATCGCCGCCGTGCTCTGCGCGTCCATCTCGACGATCACGACCTTGCCGCTCGCGACGCGGTGAACCGCTGCGAAGCGTGCCGGCGAGATGGCGCGATCGAGCGCCGCCCCGGCCGATCCATAGGCCAGATACAGGCCGAAGATCGTCGCGATGCCAAGGATTACCCAGGACGATGTCCGCATCGTGGCGCGCGTGAACAGGCCGAACACCCGCATCAGAACACGCGGGAGAGGCGGAATGAAATGCGTGGCCGACGATCGCCGGTATCGAACCGGTCGCGATTGAGCGGCACCGCGACCTCGACCATGCCGTCCAGCCGCCCGCGCCCGACCCGGATGCCCGACGCGACCGAGAGCAACCCGCCGCCCCCGGGGCCGTTGCGGAGGTTGCCGACATAGCCACCGTCGACCGCGCCATAGATTTGCGTGCGATCGACGATGCCGGGAAGCGTTCGGCCGAGGTCGAAGCGGAGTTCCGCACCGCCGAGGATGCCGTTGTCGCCGGTCCGCTCGGCATAGTCATAGCCCCGGCCGAATGCCGGCCCGCCCACGCCGATCTCGGCCGTCGCCAGCAAAGGCCGCGACGCAACCTGCGCCTGCGACGTCAGCGCGAGGCTGAGATGCGGCGCCACTCGCGTCGTCCAGTCGAGATCGTAGCTCAGCGTGACGAAGCGCGCGTCGCCATCGCTACGCGAGATGCGCCGGTCGCCTTCGTGCGTAACGCCCGGAATCGGCAGGCCGGCGACGACCGCGACGGTTCCGCGCAACACGCCCGGCCCGAGCGAGGACGTGCCGTTCAACGCTCCCGTCAATGTCGTAAGCCGATCGTTTCGCAAGGGTGACTCGAGCAACGTCTGGCGGCTGCGCAACCCACGCAGCTCGGCGCTCGCCCACAGGCTGCGCTGACGCGTGCGCAACAGCGGCGCAAGATAGCTCAGGCTAGCATCGATGCTCTCGCCGATGACCCGCAATGGGAGAAGCGCGGCGCCGGGATGGGCGCGACCATAGGATCCGGAAATCGACACGACGCCACCGCTTGCGCCGACAGGCGTCGAGTAACGCCCGCGGAGAAAGAAGAATTCGGACGGCTGGAACGGCGTCTGTGCGCTGATCAGCCCCAGCTCGTCGCCCGCGCGCAACACGCCGCGCACATTTCCGAGAACGGTCGAGCGGATCGGCCCGACCTCCTTGCTGCCACGATTGTCCAATTGCGCATACAGGCTGGCGCGATCCTCGGCGACCGTGACGAGCAGGATCCCGAACCCGTCCTGCCGGATGTAGCGGCTCTCCTTCACGGTGATTCCCGGGATATCGCCGATCAGCAGGATCGCGCGTTCCAGATCGGCGCGACGCACGCCCCGCCCTGTCACCAACGCCCTGGTCAGAATCCGGTCGGCGAGCGGGTTGTTCGCGCCGATCACGCGCACCGCGACCAGCGAGCCCGTATCGACCTTCACGCGCAGGATACCGTCCGCCATGCGCTGCGGTTCGACCCAGGCGCGCGCAAACGGATATCCAGCGGCACGGGCGCTGCCGGCGATCGCACTTGCCAGGGCGGAGAGCTGTTCGCCGGACAGGTCGCGTCCGATGAACGGAACGATCGCAGCCGAGAAGACGCTCCGGGCGATCTCCTCGCCGCCAACGACGACGATCGACGAGGCGATCCGTGGCGTTCCGCCAATAAGGACCCCGGCGACCGGCGTCGGCGCGGAAATGATCGGCACGTCAGCGGGGCGTGGCGCCTCCACGGGTTTCGGCAACGATCGCACGACGATCGACGGGTCGGCCCGGTTCAGGCCGACCTGCGCGGGGGCGCTCGCGGCGCAAAACACGGCGCTACCCGCAACCAGAAACTCAAGCACGCCGCGCCGCATCCGTATTCCCCAAAACCGCTCGGATTCGGGTTAGCCTTCAAGCGTTTCCAAAAGGTTAGACGCGTCAGGTTAGTGAATATCCGATTCACCCTCTCCCTGAACGCCTTCGCAAACTCCGAATCGTAGCGCCGGTGTCGGGTTCGAGTTGGAGAGACGGTTTGCGCAAACATATGATCGCGATATTGGCTGCGGGCTGTTCGACCGGCGCGATGGCGAAGGATCTCGGCTGGACGATCAGCGAGTCCAGCGGCCCGGTCCAGGTGGCGCATGCCGGCGTGACGAAGATCGCCACCCGCGGCACAGACATCTCCGCCGGCGATACCGTCACCACCGGCCCCGGCGGCCGCGCCGTGCTGGTCCGCGGGACGGAATATATGATGGTTGCCGCGTCATCCCGCCTCCGCCTCCCCGCCGAAGTTCAGGAAACCGGGTTTACCCGGGTCTTTACGGAGGTCGGCAATGTCGTGTTCATGATCAAGAAGAAGATCACGCCGCACTTCGAGGTGAAGACGCCGTATCTTGCCGCCGTCGTGAAGGGCACGACCTTTTCGGTCGGAGTGACGCAGACCGGAGCCTCCGTGCAGGTTTTGGAAGGCGCGGTGGACGTCGCGACCGCCGACGGGGGCGCGCACGATCTGTTGCGGCCCGGTTCGGTGGCGATGGTCGGTGCGGGCGATCTGTACCGGATGCGCGTGGAAACGAACGGCGTGACGCGGGTGGTGGAATCCCCCGCCGCCCCGTCGGCACCCGCTGTACCGATCGTCGAGGCGACGACCGCGCCCGCGACGACGGACGACAGCGCGTCGATCGCCGCGCCCGCGTTCGAAGCGCCGGTATCGCTGGCGACGGTGACCGGGGGGCTGGTCAGCGGCACGACGGGCGGAAGCGGCGATATCGCCGAACTCGCCAGCGTCTCGAAGACGACCACCGAGGCAGCGTCGTCGGCGATAAGATCGGTGGAGGTCGCGACGAAATCGATGGCCGCTACCGAAGCGCAGGAAAAGGCGACCGCCGCCGCCGACAGCCAGAACCAGGCCGCTGCCGCCGCCGGCAAGGCGAAGACGGACGCCGAAGAAGCCGCGGCGCTGGCAGATGCCGCCGCTCGGCGCGCCGCCGACGAGACTGCCCATGCCAATGCCGACAAGGCGACGCAGGAAGCGAACGCGGCCGCCGCGAAGGCCGCGGCGCAGGAGGCCGCGTCCGCCGCCGCTGCCGCCGCCGAAAATGCCACGAAGGCCGAAGCGGACCGCGTCGCCAAGGCACTGGTCCGGGCACAGGCCGATGCGGAAGCCGCCACCGCTGCAAAAGCGGTCGAGGATGCCGCGAAGCTCGCCCGCGATCATTCGGCGCAGGATGCCGCCGACGCTGCGGCAGCGGCATCGGCCGCCGCTTCGCTTGCGGCACAGGCCGCCGCGAACGACCTGGCGACGGCGGATGCCGATCGTGCCGCGAAGGAATCGGCCGCCGCGCTGCTGCAAGGCGCGGCAGACCGCGCCACCGCTGATGCCGCTGCGGCCGCTGCTCGGGCCGCCGCAGCGGCTGGCGACGCGGCGGCGCAGGCCGCGGCCGATCAGGCGGCACGCGAGGCGGCGAAGGCACTCGACGACGTCACCAAGGCCAATGCCGCGGCGGCGCAAGCGCAGGCCGACAAGGCGGTGCGCGATGCCGCGAAGGCCGCGGCCGATCGGCTCGCGAAAGATACCAAAGACGCTGAGAAAGCCGCCAAGGACGCGGCGGACAAGGTGACGCGCGAGGCGGCGATGGCTGCCGACAAGGCTGCGCGCGAGGCGGAGGATGCCGCGCGCAAGGCGGCGAAGGCCGCGGCCGATGCGACGCAGGCCGAAGCCGACAAGGCCGCCAAGGACGCCGCGAAAGCGGATACGGACCATGCCGCGCAAAAAGCCTTGCAGGATGCGGCGAAGGCAGCCGACACGGCAGCCAAGGCCGGTGCGAACCAGATCCTGAAGCTTGCCGACGATATCGCGAAGGCCGCGGAGCGCGCAAACGCCCAGCTCGCCGCGAATCTGGCCAAGCAACAGGAAAAGGCGGCGCAGGACGCTAAGAAGGCGGCCGACGCCGCTGCCAAGGCCGCCGAGGATGCGGCGAAGGCGGCCGGCAAGGCGGCCGATCCCGCGGCAAAGGCGGCAGAGGATGCGTTGAAAGGGGTCGGCCGGCCCGGCTGACGCGGCCGCGTGGTCGATCCGTATTCGGCCCTGCATGAACAATCTCGATCGCACGAGGCACGGATTCGGGTCGATGAGCGTTGCTGTCGCACATCCATCGAAGGTGACAGGAATGATTGACGACACGACGATCCAGACCCGCCAGCGCGCGATCGCCAGCGAACATCTGCTGTTCAAGCTGATGGAATATGTCGAGGCGCAGCACCCCGGCCTGCTCGACTTCCTGGATGCGAGTCTCGATCATCTCGGCGATCGGGCGACCGACGAGACGAAGGATGACGAGACCGTCCGCACGATCGCCCGTCGGATGATCGTCGGCGCCCGCAAACAGGGAATGGATTGACCCCCTGCCCGCGTGACGTCGGCCCCCCAGGCTAAAGCTCCGCGGCTGCGAAGATCGCGATCACCCAATCGAGAAAGACGCGGACGCGCGGCGAAAGCTGCCGGTTCTGCGGATAGAGCGCGACCAGCGGGGTCGGCGATGGCGGATATTCGGTAAGGATTTCCACCAGCGTGCCGTTGGCAAAGTCCTCGGCGAAGCGATAGCGCGGCGCCTGGATCAGTCCCAGGCCCCGGCGCGCTAGTTCCGCCATTGCATCGGCGCCGCTGACGGTCACGCGACCGGGCAGCTTGATATAGCGAAGCGTGTCGCCTTCGGCGAATTCCAGCGGGATGATCTCTCCGGTGCGCGACGAGAGATAGCCGATCATCCGGTGGCCCTCCAGTGCATCCGGCGTGGCGGGCACGCCGTGTAGCGCGAGATAGGCCGGGCTGGCGCAGGTCATCTCGTGCAGCGTGCCGACCTGGCGCCTGATCAGGCCGCTCTCGGTCGGCTCGCCGGCGCGAATGACGCAATCGACCCCCTCGCGGACGAGATCGACCAGCCTGTCCCCCTCGCCGATATGAAGATCGATCTGCGGATACCGGTCGAGGAATTGGGGAAGCTGCGGGATCAGGAACCGTTGCGCGATCATCGGATGGACGTCGATCCGTAGCAGCCCGCGCGGCTCGACGCCCCGGAAAGCGCCTTCGGCTTCCTCGACATCGGCCAGGATTGACAGGCAGCGGCGATAATAGGCCTCTCCATCCAGCGTGGGCGTGACGACACGCGTCGTCCGCTCCAGCAGGCGCACGCCGAGCCGGGCCTCCAATTGCTTGATCGCCTCAGTCGCGGTCGAGCGCGGAAGATCGAGATCGGTCGCCGCGGCGGTGAAGCTGCGCCGCTCGACCACGCGAACCAGAAGCCGCATCGTTTCCAGTCTGTCCATCCGGATTGTTCGCCATAATCGAATTCACTTGGCAAGTGGCATGGGATTATTCGAGCGCCGTCCCTTGTTATCTTCTCGGTCAGCACAAGGAGACGGAATATGACGGATCGTAAAATCGCCCTCGTTACGGGCGGATCGAAGGGGATTGGCGCAGCGATATCGAAGCGGCTCGCCGCCGACGGCATCGCAGTCCTCGTCAATTACGCGCACGGCCGCGACGATGCAGAAGCAGTGGTGCGCCAGATCGAGGCGGCCAGTGGCGAGGCGATCGCGGTGCAGGCCGATATCGGTGCGGCCGACGGTGCCAGGTCGCTGTTCGACGCGGCGCAGGATGCGTTCGGCGGGCTCGATATCCTCATCAACAATGCCGGTATCGCGTACTTCGCTCCGATCGCCGACGTGGAGGACGCCGACTTCGACCGCCACATCGCGGTCAATATCGGCGGAGTGTTTCGCGGCATGCGGGAAGCCGCCAATCGGCTACGTAACGGCGGGCGGATCATCAGCTTCTCGACCAGCGTGGTCGGCGCGCTGCTGCCACGATACGGCGTCTATACCGCGACCAAGGCCGCGGTGGAGGCGATGACCAGCATCCTCGCCAAGGAACTCGGCACGCGCGGCATCAGTGTCAATGCGGTCGCGCCGGGGCCGACCGCCACTGCCTTGTTCATGAACGGCAAATCCGATGCGCTGATCCAGTCGATGATCGACGCGAACCCGCTCAAGCGGCTCGGCCAGCCTGACGATATCGCCTCCGTCGTTGCGTTCCTTGCCGGTCCGGACGGCGGGTGGGTCAACGGCCAGACGATCCGCGCGAATGGCGGGTTCGTCTGACCCATCGGCCGCCGGTCAGACGCGCATCGCGTCGACGAACACGCGGAACGCCGTGCTCGGCTGGCGGCGGCTGGGATAATAAAGGTGGTTGGGCGGCAGGACCGGCGCCCAACCCGACAGGATTTCGACCAGACTGCCGTCCCGCAGATTGCGTTCGGCATGGGGCAGCGGCAGGCAACAGATGCCCAGCCCCGCCATCGCCGCGTCGCGCAGGACATCCACGTCGTTGGTGATGAAATCGCCGCGGATCGGCCGTTCGAACGTCGCGCCGTCCTGCTCGAAGTCCCAGCGATGGACGACTCCTGAGGAGGTGTGGCGATAGCACAGGCAGCGATGCTCGCCGAGATCGTCCGGCGTCTCGGGGATGGCGCGCCCGAACAGGTATGCGGGTGCGGCGACGTAGACCAGCGGGATCGGATCGCTGATGCGGACCGAGATCATGTCGGCCTGCAGCGTCATCGCATGACGGACGCCGCAGTCGAAGCGATCCGCGACGATATCGACGAAGCCATCCGCGACCGCGAGCTCGACGATCACGTCCGGAAAGGCCTCGGCAAAGCCGGCCAGGCGCGGCAAGATCGAATAGAGCGCCGCGACCCGGTGTGCGCTGACCCTGACCCGCCCGGCCGGCTTTTCGCGGGCGTCCTCCAGCGTGCCGAGTGCAGTCTCGACCGATGCGATCGCCGGCTTCAGGCGCAGCAGCAATTCCTCTCCGGCCGAAGTCGGAGCCAGGGAGCGCGTCGTCCGATCGAGCAACCGTACGCCCAATCGGGTTTCGAGCGCGCGCATTGCATGGCTGAGCGCGGACGCCGACAGCCCGAGGCGCGTCGCGGCGCGGGCGAAGCTGCCGGCCTCGACGATTTCCGCGAAGACCGCCAGGCCGGACCAGAGATCGCGATCCATTGCTGAAAATCCTTCAGCGACCCATGCGCCGCAGATGGTCTAATCCTCGGACATCGCAACGTCCATCTTGCTTCGATACCGCGAAGGATCCGAATCGATGAAGCTTTCCACCTACCGCCCGCTGGGGCGCTCCGGCCTGCTGGTCAGTCCGCTCGCGCTGGGGACGATGACGTTCGGGACGCCGCGCTGGGGTCTGGACGAGACCGGCAGCCGCGCGGTGTTCGACCTGTATACCGAACTGGGCGGCAATTTCATCGACACCGCCGACGTCTATGCCGGCGGTCGATCGGAGGAGATGGTCGGCACGTTCGTCGCCGGGCGCAAGCTGCGCGACCGCGTCGTCCTGTCGACCAAATCGGGTTTCGCGACCGGCCGCGGCTATCACGCCGGGGGAAACGGCGCGCGCCATGTCATCGCGTCGGTCGAGGCATCGCTGCGCCGGTTGCAGACCGATTTCATCGACCTGTACTGGGTGCACGTGTGGGACGGCGTGACGCCGGCGGCGGAACTGCTGCACACGATGGGAAACCTCATCGCATCGGGCAAGATCCGCTACTGGGGCCTGTCGAACACGCCGGCCTGGTACGTTGCGGAACTGGCGACGCTGGCGCGCGTGCACGGCCAGGCCGAACCGATCGGGCTGCAATATTTCTATTCGCTGGCCGACCGCGGTGTCGAGGCCGAGCATGTCCCGCTGGCCCGGTCGGCTGGGCTCGGGCTCGTGCCGTGGAGCCCGCTCGCTTACGGGTTGCTGACCGGCAAATACGATCGCGCGACGGTCGAGGCGGCGCCGAAGCGCGCCGGCGGCGTTCCCAACCAGGGACACGCGGAGGGCGTGACCCGCCCGCAGGACGACAAGCGGCTCGACGGCGACAATCCGTTCGGCGACACGCTGTTCACCGATCGCAACTGGCGCATCCTCGATGTGCTCAAGCAGGTGGCCGGCGAACTCGGCGAAACCCCGGCGCGGGTCGCGCTGGCCTGGGTCGTCGGCCGTCCGGCGGTCGCCTCCACGCTGATGGGAGTCAGCCGCGCATCGCAGGTCGGCGACAATGCGGCGGCGCTCGAGCTGGTTCTCCCACCGGCCCAGCAGCAGGCGCTCGACGAGGTCAGCGGCGGCGCCCTGCCCTTCCTCTACGGCCTGTTCGACCCTGCCGCGCGCAACCAGATCGTGTTCGGCGGCGCGGACGTGCGGAGCTGACGCCGCCTAGCGTTC
>Ga0160428_1002663_pt1 | contig 10452 bp, 11 predicted proteins | sample SolpanmetagenomM_FD_108198 | JGI IMG/M metagenome (GOLD analysis project Ga0160428, IMG submission 108198) | Solar panel surface microbial communities from Lawrence Berkeley National Laboratory, California, USA - M | ecosystem: Engineered > Built environment > Solar panel > Unclassified ...
CTCTGCGGTCCCTCTCGAGCCGGAATGGGCCGAAAGCGACGATTCCGCCATGACCGTTCGCCTGAGCCGGTCCGTTCCGCGAATGGTCCAACGTGGTTCATCCCAACACGCTATGCCGCGCTTCACCGGGTTATAGGTGCGCCGGAGGCGGGATGCGAGTTCGGGACGACCGAGCAGCTCGGCCTGATTGCGGCGGCTGGCCTGAGCGGTCCCGGCGATATACCGCCGTATAATTCCAGGGCATCTCACCGGTGCACTATGACGTCCTCATCAAACGGGGATGTGCGATGCCGCCGGCAAACCTGATGGCCCTCGGCGCAGTCCCGCCACCCCGACGCTTTGCCGGCATCCCCCTGGCTTCGTTGGCTTTCGGCCTGCGGAACTGGCTAGGCATGATACTGGCCCTCGCCGTCGCTTTCTGGCTGCAACTCGACAGCGCGTCGTCCGCGGCGGTGTGCGTCGGCATCCTGGCGCTGCCCACGCAGGGACAGGTCCTGCAGAAGGCCATGTACCGCGTGCTCGGCACCTTGATCGGTGTGACAGCCTCCTTCGTCATCGCCGGGCTGTTCAACGAGGTGCGCGACCTTTTCCTCGTGGCCTTCGCCGCATGGCTGGGGTTGTGCGTGTTTGCGGCGGGTTTCCTGGATGGCAACCGCGCTTACGGCGCGGTGCTCAGCGGCTACACCGTCGCGATCGTCGCGGTGGCGCAGATCGATGCGCCACAGGACGTGTTCGACAGCGGCGTCAACCGCGCCGCCGCCATCATGGTGGGCATCCTGGCGATCATGGTGGTCAACGACGTCTTCGTGGCCCCGTCCCTCTTTCCTGCGCTGCTGCACAAGGTGGAGACCCTGCGCGGCAAGGTGCAGGACGTCACCCTCACGGCGATACAGGGCGAAAGCGCGGAGCCCGGCGAAGTGGCAGGCCTGTATGCGGAGATCGCAGCGTTGCATCCGGATATCACCGCCCTGCCCGCCGAGCGGCCGACGAGCCGTGAGCGAGCCGCCGGTGCCCGCACCGCAGCCGCGTCGATGGTTCGGCAGATCATGGCCGCACGCGCCGTCGCTGTCCTCCTGGATCGCCTTGGGAGCGATGGCGAGCAGCTTCGCCGAGAACTAATCGGTGGCATCAACGGCCCGGGCTTCCGGGATCGATCCAGGCACGATCCCGGGAGCCCGTCAGTGGACCCGCGCCACCGGGCCGCGGCCTATGGCTGTGCGCATTTGCTTGAGATGGCGGAAACGGTGCATGCCGCGGTCGATCGCATGCGCGCCGGCACGGCGGGGCCGCCCGGGCCATCCCTGCCGATCTTCCGGGCGCCGGAGGAGGCTGTCCGCGCCGGGCTGCGGACGTTTCTGGCGGTGCTGTTCGCCGCCGTGGCCCTATCTGTCACCGGGTGGCCGGAGGCGTCGCTCGGGCTCGCCTTCATCGGGGCAACCTTGGGGATCGGCGGGACCAACGCGAAGCCGCCGCAGTTTGCGCTGGCGGCGATGGTGGCGATGCCGCTGGCGGTTCTGCTCGCCGGAGTGACGCAGTTCTTCGTCCTGGACGGTGCCGACGGCTTTCCCGCCCTCGCCCTCGCGATGGCTCCGCCCGTGATCGGCGCTTCCATCCTGCTGAAGAGCGGCAACGCCAAACTGGTCGGGCTGGGGTTTCTGGTCATCGTGTTTTTCCCTGTGCTGCTCTCGCCGAGCAATCCGCAGAACTACGATCCGCAGGCATTCCTGAACACGAGCGTGCTGGCGATCACGGCCGTTATCGGCGTTTTCGTGCTGCTCTCGACGCTGCTGCCCGTCACCGACACGATGCGGCGCACCTGGCTCCTGCGATCGGCGCGGATTGAAGCCAAAGAGGCGGCGGCACAGGGGGCGGACTCGAGAACGCCGGGGGATGCTGCGTCGGCGGCTTATCGCGATGCGAGCCGGTTGGCTCAACTCAACGCGCTGCCGGCCACGGGAGAGAGCACGGGCGCGATCGTGGAAGCCATGCGCCTGATGGAGCTGTCCGCCATGCGCCGCACGACGCGGGGGCTCGGCTCAGCCGATGAAGGCGTCCGCGCCCTGCTGCTTGCCGCAGCACAGGCCGCATGATGCGCGAGTTCATCGTCGGCGGCGTGCTGATCGCGCCGTTCGCCCTCTATGCCCTGGAAGCCGCGGTCCTTGTTCTGCTGCTTCGGCCATTGCTGCGTAAGACCGGTGTCGAGGACGCGTTCAGCAATCCACCGCTTTTCACCCTGTGCATCTACGTCTCGCTACTGGCCACCCTCGTCGTTCTTCAATGAACGATCAAACGGCGGAATCACAATGATGAAACGTCTTTGGAAAACGGCCGCGACCGTCGCCGCCGTCTGCATTGCCGCAGTCTGCGGTATGACGGTTTGGCACCACTACGTCGCCGCACCCTGGACTCGCGACGGCCGTACCCGCGTGCAGGTCGCAAATGTCGCGCCGCAGGTCTCCGGCCAAATCGTGGAACTCCACGTCGTCGACAACCAGTACGTCCATAAAGGCGACGTGCTCTACGTCATCGACAAGGTGGATTTCCAAACTGCGCTGGATTCTGCCATCGCTAACCTGCAGATGCGGGCTGCCGACCTGCAGAATAAGAAGCTCGAGGCCGTGCGGCGTGCGGCGCTCGGGCTGGACTCGACCTCGGTCGAGGAGAAGCAGACGTTCGCCAGCATAGCGGCGCAGGCGGAAGCGATGTTCCACAGCGCACAGTCGCAGGTCGCGCAGGCCGAGATCAACCTGCGCCGCACGGCCGTCCGTAGCCCCGTCAACGGACCTGTGAGCAACCTGCAGATGCGGCCTGGCGATTACGCACAAACCGGCGTGACCAATCTTGCAGTCATTGATGCGGACTCCTACTGGGTCGACGGGTATTTCGAGGAGACCAAGCTGCCCTTCGTCTGCGTCGGCGATGCAGCCCGGGCCCGGCTCATGGGCTACGAGCAGCCGATCGAGGGCGTCGTCGACAGTATCACGCGCGGCATCGCCGTGTCGGATGCCGCCGCCAGCAACCAGGGGCTTCCATCGGTTAATCCGGTCTATACCTGGATTCGGCTCGCGCAACGAGTGCCGGTCCGCATCCGCATCAAGCGGCTTCCCGCCGGCATCCCGCTCGTTGCCGGCATGACGGCCACCATCTCGCTCGACAGCGTCCGTTTTGCGCAGAGCGGATTCGGTTTCCGCGATACACTGGGCCGCTGGTTTGACTCTGCCGCGCGACACGACCGCGGACCATGCGACATCTCAGCGCCGCAGGCGGGGCCGGTCATGGCGGTCCCATTGCCGGGCTGACGGCGTTGTCTCTGTGGACAGCACCGACGTCGGGTCCGCGACGCCAAGGACGGCGCGAATGACCGCCACGTCGGCAGCAGCCGCTTCGGCGGGGTAGCCGGCTGCCGGCTGCCAGGCGATCGTGCCAGCCGCCGCGTTCGGACAGCGGAAGGCTCGGCAGATCAACTGGCAGGGTGTTGTCTCTCTGACCGATTAGATCTCGTTGCCCCGCTTTCTTGCATCGTTGGCGACCAGCCGGGCCACGACAATGGCGGTGTAGAACAGGCCGCACACACCCTCGAGCGCCGCGATGATGCGAACGAAAGGATGGACGGGTATAATATCGCCGAAACCGACGCTGGAGAGTGTGCTGAGGCTGAAATACACGAACACCGTCATGGCGGCGCCGTGCGGCGGCACGACATTGAACGCGCCAGGCAAAAGACCATCGAGCAGCCCGTAGAACTCGGCGAACACGACGCCGACGATCAGGTAGCCCGTGAAGGCTTCAGCCATTATTCCGCGCGTGACCTGCCGCGCAACGGCCAAGGCATGGAGGATCCTGGACAGGATCATCAGCGTCAGCGCCAGTCCCAGCACGGGTGCAACGCGCAAAGTCGCCCCACTTGACAATATCACCGTGAGGTCCGCGAGGCGTGCCACGAGCCAGGCGACGGAGACCATCGCGACCACAAGGATGGCCCGCCAGCCCGGTGCACGACCGGGTTGACCGGCGACAGCCGCCGCAATCGCCAGCAGAAAGAGCGGCGCCAGCATCGCACGTCCGTAAGGGTGGGTTTCCAATAGCGGAAGCGCTAGCAGCAGTGAAAGCACTGCGGCTAGCAAGGACAACCCTCGATGATCGGTGTTTTGGAAGCTTGCCGGAAGCCCGATCATGTCACCTTGCAGTCATTCTTGGGAATAAACCCTTAATCGCGTTCAGGGTTCGAGAAGCGCATGGCATTCTGACCGACGAGACGGACCTGTCGAGAGCGATTACCAACTTTAAGTATTTTCGATGCTCATTCAATCAAAATGCGGCTGCATGGCACCGATACCGATGTATAAAATTTCGGGAAACCTTTTTGGCATTAGTTATGCTCAGAAGCCGGCGCCGCTTTGGACTCTGTTGTAAACTGCGATGCGGAGTAGAAGGTCGGGGTTGGGCTGACGGACGGGTATGATGGCAAGGCGGCGGCTGCGTCGTTCAAGGGCCGTCACTTCACCTCCGAGGTGATCCTGCGGGCGCTACGCTGGTATCTGGCGTTCCCGATCAGCTACCGCGATCTTGCCTGCATGCTGTCCGACCGCGGTGTCGAGGTGGACCATACGGCTCTGTTCTGCTGGGTGCAGGCCTACGCTCCTACGCTGGAGCGGCGGATCAGGCGGCATCTGCGGCCACGCACGGAACATGGCGCGTGGATGAGACCTACATCAGGGTCAAAGGCGTATGGAGTATCGTGCGGTCGACAGCCTGGGCCAGACGATTGACTTCCTGCTCTCGGCGCGGCGGACCGCGTCCGGGCCAAGCGCTTTTTCCGCAGGGCCCTGCGCCAGCCGCTTGTGGTGAACCCGCGCACGATCACGGTGGACAAGAACCCAGCTTATCCGAGTGCGCTGAAGCGGCTGAAACGCGCCGGGCAGCTCTGGCGCTTCTTGCGCCTGCAATGCAAATACCTGAACAACATCGTGGAGCAGGACCACCGACGGATCAAACGCCTGGTGCGACCGGGTCTGGGCTTCGGCAGCCTGCAAACGGCACGCCAGACGTTAGCGGGCTACGAGGCGATGGCGATGATCAGGAAAGGGAAGGTGCACAACGTGGGTGGTCGAGACGTGAAGGCGCAGGCCACCTCCGTTGCCAGCCTGTTCGGAGTGGCTGCCTGAACCGATATGCTGCGACCACCCAGCATGGCCCGTTCTGGAGTTTGCAACAGAACCGTTAAGACAGCGCAGCTGTCTCTGCCATCACCACCGGGATCTCGCCTGAAAGCTCCCGGGCCAAGAGGCCGATGCCGCCGAGCCGCTGCGTCAGTCGGCTGCCGGCCTCAGCGTGTAGATATACCCCCCAGATCGCGGCTCGGATGGCGGGCGCGCCGCGCGCCAACAACCCGGCGATGATGCCGGCCAGGACGTCGCCGCTGCCTGAGGTTGCCAGGCCGATGGTGCCGCCCTTGTACACCCAGGCCGTGCCGTCCGGTTCCACGACGTGGGTCGTGCCACCCTTGAGCACGACGGTACAGCGGAGGTGAGACGCGGCTTGCCGGGCGTGAGCAAGCGGATCAGCGGCGACAGCTTCACGGGACACGTCGAGCAGATTGGCCATCTCACCGGCGTGCGGCGTGATGATCAGGGCGCGCCCGGGATGGTGGAGCTGGTCGCGGCATTCCTGCAGCCGGCCGAGCGCTCCGGCGTCGAACACGAAACCCGTTTGCCCCCCAGCCGCTTGCATGACCTCAGCCACCACGGCTGCCGTGCTCTCGGATCCCATCATGCCGGGGCCGATCAGGATGGCGGCGGCGCGCGATGCCGGCTTGCCGAGCACTTCACCGGCATTCGGGGCTATGCCGCCCTCCTCGGTTTCAGGCAACCCGATCACCATGGCCTCCGGGATCGCCAGACCAAGATGCGGTGCGATGCTGCAACACGTCGCGATCTGCAGCTTGCCGGCTCCCGCCCGCATCGCTCCCGTGGCGCTGAGCAAGATGGCCCCGGGAACCGCCAGGCAGCCTCCAACGATCAGGATCTGGCCGCGGCCTTCCTTGTTGTCGCCTTCCTCATGTTGCGGCAGTGGCAGGGTTCGGAGCAACTCGGCGGTGATCGGGGTCATCGTGCGGCAGCCTGCGCGTCCGGTTCCGCCGTCACCGGCGCTCCTTCCCGGTCCAGCGGCGCCGTGAAGTTGTAGCGCTGCAGCTTGAGGCCGCCATTCGCACCCAGTCCGGCATCGAACCGATATTCCGTCACTCCGCAATTCGCAACGTCGGCCTGCCGGTCGATTTCGAGGATACTCTGTTCATCGAGGTCCTCGAGAAGGTAGCGCAGGCATAGCACGACTACCTGGTGTCCCACCAGGAGCACCCTCCGGCCGCCGTAGTGCAGGCTGATGGTGTCTAGCGCGCTTCGCAGCCGCAGGATCACGTCGCACCAGCTCTCGCCGCAGGGCGGACGATGGTAGAACTTGCCGACTCGCCGGCGCAGCTCTGCCTGTTCCGGAAACTCCTGCTCGATGCCCAGCCGGGTCAACCGGTCGAGCAGGCCGAGTTCCTTTTCCCGCAGCCGCTCATCGACATCGTGGTCGGCTGGACCCGTTCCGAATCCCCCGACCTTGCCAATCTGCTCCGCCGTCTGCCGGGCCCGCAGATAAGGAGAAACCAGCAGCACGTCAGGCTGTTCCCCGGCCGGCATGCCAGCGAACCAGTGTCCCAGGGCAGTCGCCTGTTGTACTCCAAGTTCACTCAGTGGCACGTCCACATCGCGCAACGCGATGTCGATACGGGTCGCCTTGGCCAGCTGTGCCGCATCACGCGCGACGTTGCCGGCGCTTTCGCCGTGCCTGACAATCCACAGGGTCTGCGGCCACCGCTGTTGCATAAAGATCCATTCCCCCGTTTCAAACCGGCTACTGCCTAGTTCCAACCCGCCGAGCCGGGCGCGGTTTCAGCGTGGAATTGGCTGACGGTTCCGGTCTTCCTCCGCCATGCGGGCCCGTGCGCCGCCTTCCACTGTGGTGCCGATCGCCAAGGGTATGTAGAGCGATCCGCTGGTGGGAGGTGCCGGCGGGGCGGTCTCGATCTGCGACCGGTGCACCACCCCGGCCGCTAGACGTTCGGCCAAGCCCGGCCAAAGCTGGTCGCCCAGCAGCGCGGCCTGAGCCTTGAAGCCCGGTGCGACCTCCTTGGCGGGGTGGATCGCGGCCCAGACCACGGCGTTCACGGTGGGTGCCGGGTCGTCCATGCTGGCGATGCGCGGCGTGCCGCCGCTGTAGTTTGCCGCGTGGTCCCAGAACGGGGTGTCCAGCGCCCAGGGCAGCACGCTGGCCACCTGGATGCCGGTGCTGCCCCTGATCCGCAGCTCCTGGATCAGGGCAGCGTCCAGAGCCAGGATCGCGGCCTTCGTCGCGGCATAGCTGGCATGGTAGGCGAGCGGGATGCGGCCCTCCACGGAGGCGACGTTCACCAGCGTGCCGAAGCCCTGACGGCGGAACTGCCGCAGCGCGGCGTAGCTGCCGAACAGGGTGCCCTTCAGGTTGACGTCCACCACCCGCGCATGGTCCTCCACCGGAACCTGCTCGAACGGACCGATCGCCGCCACCGCGGCATCGTTGATCCACGCATCGATGCGGCCGAAGCGCGACATCGCCATCGCCGCCAGATGCTGCACCTCCTCCGGCCTGCTGACGTCGGTAGGGACCACAAGGGCCTGTCCGCCAGCTGCACGGAGCTGATCCGCCAGCTGCTCCAGCACCGCCGCCCGCCGCGCGGCGAGCACGACGTTGCCGCCATACTCCGCCAGCCTGATCGCGGCACCACGGCCCAGGCCACTGGACGCTCCAGTCACGACGAAGGTGCGTCCGGCCACGCGAGCCCGGTCATTCTCGCCGAGACGTGCGGGTACGGCGCACCCGACAAGCACCAAGCAGGCCAGCGTTACGCAAGCATGGTGCCATCCTGTCCGGACGCTGCTGACGATGTTCATGGGACGGCCTTTAGGCATGGCGTTGTTCCTGCTTGGGGTAGATCGCGTTGATCACGTCATGCTGAAGGTGGCGACGAACAGTATGAGGTATAGCGCCTGACGGCTGGCCTGCAGCTTGGACGCCGTGCTGCCGCCGATGACGGACTTGGGACTTACCCGTGTGGGTGCCGAGATCCAGGTCTGGCGCGCGAAAGAACAGGAAGCCGGACTTGAGCAGGCAGACCGGGACTGCTCGGCGCAGAAATCTGTCGGGCGTAAGTCAGCCCCAACATCCAAATAGAATGGCTTGCACCTATGTTCCTGCTTGAGCCGTCCACCGTGCCGCCCTGCTTGTCACATGATCTAATTACTACTTGTAGACTGCTTTCAATTTCGCCAGAGCTCACCCGCTTTCCCATGCGTTGCTTGTGAAAGGAGGCTCTGCGTAATGCCGAGTATCGTCAAACTATCTCTCAAGCTGGGTCGCGAAACCATGCCCGGCCAAGGGGTGATCGAGACGTCGGAAGAAACGCGTTCCAAGTTCGACTGCGACGAGGAAAGTGGTCTGTTCCAACTGGCAGGCCTGTCGCCGGAAGGCATGAGTTTTCCACTGGATTTCGGGATCTTTCCTTCGACCAAGGCCGGGACGGCGATCCCCTCGATGTCCTGGCTCTGCATCCAGAGATGCCTGTGAACAGGTTGGCATTTAGCCATCACCACCCACGTGATATTCCGAGCAGGAACTCTTGAATTTTCGTCAGTGCATATGCATCCGGTTTAGCAGCTGAGCCGTTCGTCTCGAAGGCTTAGATCACAATAAGGCGGTTTCTCTTTTTACTCCGATTGTTGTTCAACAAAGCGAGGCATTACAGTCATGGTTGAGAGTAAGGCAGGGACCCAGACAGCGCTTGAAAACGCCTTCGAATTAATTAGTCAGCGACGCGTAAAGCGGCGTGCCAGCTTTAAAACTAGCTTCGGTATCATGGCCGCCGCCGGGGCAGCTAGTATCGCCACTGCTTCGTCACCTGCCAATGCTACCAACCAGGGTGCGGGCCCACCTGACGCCGACATTTTGAATTTTGCGCTCAATCTCGAATACTTGGAAGCCCAGTATTATCTCTTCGCAGCTACCGGTGCCGGCCTGCCTGCTGACCTGCTTACCGGTGTCGGGCGGCAAGGAACCACAGGCCGCGGTGAGCCGGTTCCGTTTAGGACGGCACTCATTCAAGGCTACGCTCAGCGCATTGCCTCAGATGAGTTGGCACATGTCCGATTCATCCGTGCAGCCCTCGGCAGCGCTGCCGTAGCCATTCCGGACATCGACGTGGGCGTTGGCCCCAACAACGCGTTCAGCAGAGTGGCGCAGGCGGCTGGCCTTGTGGCTGCCGGACAAGTATTTAATCCGTATGCCAGCGAACAGAACTTTCTGCTCGGCGCTGCTTTGTTCACGGATGTTGGCGTAACTGCCTATGCCGGCGCAGCGCGCTTCATTGGTTCGCCCGACCTTGTTGATGCGGCTGCTGCCATCCTAGCTGTGGAGGCGTACCACGTTGGTGGACTTCGCACATTGATTCTAATGAATGACAGCCTTACAGACTCTTACGACAAGATCGAGACAGTTCGCGCCACTCTATCCAATGCAAACGGGCTTGGTTCGGCTGAAGGTCCACTAAGAACGACACGAAGCAACTTTGACTTTGTGCCAACCGATACCAACAGTCTTGTGTTTCGTCGCACAACTCGGCAGGTGCTGAACATCGTTTACGGCGCTGCCAACGCTGCTAAGGGTGGGTTCTTTCCACAAGGTCTAAATGGCAATCTTTCCGTTTAGGTAATCCTGTGTAGACGATGCCATCTTACTGGCTTGCCTCATGGAGGCAAGCCAGGCTGTGCAGCGCTCCAACATGGCACACAACTAAGCCACATCTGGCGTGAGCTTAAGAAGCGTGGTGGTCTTGCAGCAGCGCCGCTACAGGGCGTTCTCGAGTGACTCGATTACCATTTCGCGTTGTTTGCAGCCGCAACGGCCTGAACAGCATCAACAGCGTGCGGCGGTTCTCGTAGCGAAACCGCGCTACTTCGCTACACGACACGCATACCGTCCGTTCCGGAGCGAACACCCGCTCTCGGCTGCGGTTGCGCTGATTGTCTCCCGGTTTGTCTACTCCCAAGCCAGATAGAAGCTCTGCACAAGGATCAAACGACAGCAAACTTTGCCGGCCTGCTTTTTCAGTAGACCCACTCGCGGTGCCGACGTTTTTTCAACGTAGAACCAACCTGACAACCTTTATTTAGTTGGACGATTCTGTTGCAAACTGCAGGTCGGGTCGTGTTGGCCGACATCGGCTTGGTGGTTCAGGCAGCAACCCGGAACACATCGGCAACAAAGGCAGTCTGAGCCTTCATGTCTCGCCCATCCACGTTGTGCACCTGCCCCTTTCTGATCATCGCCATCGCCTCCTAGCCCGCCAGCGCTTGTTTGGCCGTTCGCAGGCTTCCA
>Ga0160428_1002664_pt1 | contig 10444 bp, 10 predicted proteins | sample SolpanmetagenomM_FD_108198 | JGI IMG/M metagenome (GOLD analysis project Ga0160428, IMG submission 108198) | Solar panel surface microbial communities from Lawrence Berkeley National Laboratory, California, USA - M | ecosystem: Engineered > Built environment > Solar panel > Unclassified ...
ACTGCGGATGATCGTCGGGATCGGGATCGACGTGGTGGACATCGCGAGGTTCGTGCGCCAGGTCGAGCGCACGCCACGCCTGCTGGACCGCCTGTTCGGCGACGGTGAGCGCGGCCTGCCCCCCGAGTCGCTGGCCGCGCGCTTCGCCGCCAAGGAGGCCGTGGCCAAGTCGCTCGGCGCGCCCGTCGGCCTGGTGTGGCGCGACGTCGTCGTGGAGCGCGAGAACGGCCACCGGCCGCAGATCGTCGTGCGGGGCAGCGTCGCGAAGATCGCCGCGGACCTGGGCGTCGACACCTTCCACCTCTCGCTGTCCCACGACGCGGGCATCGCCTCCGCGATGGTCGTGGCCGAGGGCCGCTGAGCCCTCCCGCGCCCCGGGCGCGGGCGCCGCGGCCCCGCCGGTGCGCCCGGCGGCGGCCGGTGCGAGTCTTCGACGCGTGATCCCCGCGCACCGCGTCGCCGACGTCCGGGCCGCCGAGTCCGTCGTGATGGCCCGCTCGCCGGAGGGCGCGCTCATGCAGCGCGCCGCCGCCGCCCTCGCCGCGGAGTGCGCCGCCGTGCTGCGCGAGCGCGCGGGCGGCGTCGCCGGCCGCCGGGTCGTGGTCCTGGCCGGGGCCGGGGACAACGGCGGGGACGCCCTGTTCGCCGCCGCCCGCCTCGCCCGCCGCGGCGCCGCGGTCCTCGTCGCCACCACCGCCGGGCGCGTGCACCCCGCGGGCCTCGTGGCCGCCCGCGCCGCCGGGGCCCGGGTGCTCGAGCTGCCCGCCGACCTGCCCGGGCTGCTGGCGGGTGCGGACCTGCTCGTCGACGGCGTCGCGGGCATCGGCGGGCGCGGCGGGCTGCGCCCGGCGCTCGCCGGGCTGCCGTCCGCGGCGGCCGGGGGGCCGGTCGTCGTCGCCGTCGACCTGCCGAGCGGGCTGGACGCCGACACGGGGGCCGTGGACGGCGTCGTGCTGCCCGCCGACGTCACCGTCACCTTCGGCACCGCCAAGCCCTGCCACCTCCTGGCCCCGGCGGCCGGGCTCTGCGGCCGCCTCGTCGTCGTCGACCTCGGCACCTCCGGGGAGCTGCCCGCGCCCGCCGTCGAGCGGATCGAGCCCGCCGACGTCGCGCGCGGCTGGCGTCGCCCGGGTCCCGGGGACGACAAGTACTCCCGCGGGGTGGTCGGCGTCGTCGCGGGCGGTCCCGACTACACGGGCGCGGCCGTGCTCGCGGTCGAGGCGGCCGTGCGCGCGGGTGCCGGGATGGTCCGCTACCTCGGGCCCGAGCACCCCACCGAGCTCGTCCGCCAGCGCCGCCCCGAGGTGGTCGCCGGGGCCGGCCGCGTGCAGGCCTGGGTCCTGGGGCCCGGGGTCTCCCCCGACGACGACGTCCAGGGCGGGCGCATCCGCGACGCGCTCGCGTCGGGGCAGCCCGCCGTCGTCGACGCCGGGGCCCTGACCGGCCTGCCGCCGGAGCTCGGGCCGCTGCACGTCCTGACGCCCCACGCGGGTGAGCTCTCGCGGCTGCTCGCGAGCCTCGGGCAGGACGTGGACCGGGCGGCCGTCGAGGCCGACCCGCTGGCCGCGGCGCGCGCGGTCGCCGCCGCCACGGGCGCGACGGTCCTGGTCAAGGGCAGCGTCACCACGGTCGTCTCAGCGGCCGGCCGCGTGGCCACCGCGGCCAGCGCGCCGCCGTGGCTCGGCACGGCCGGGGCCGGCGACGTCCTGGCCGGGGTACTCGGCGCCGCGCTCGCCGCGCGCGCCGACGACCTCGCGGCCGACCCCGGGCTCGCCGTGGACCTCGCGGCGGCCGCGGCCGTCCTGCACGGGCAGGCCGCGGGCCTCGCGAGCGCCGGCGGCCCCCTCGCCGCGCTCGACGTCGCCGACGCCGTCCCCGCCGCCCTGACCAGCCTCCCCGGCTGGTGAGCGCCGGGACGGGTACCGTCGAGGACGTGGGAGCTGCGGGGAGCGCTGCGCCGGTCCGGACCGGCGCCGCCGCCGAGGCCGTGGTGGACCTCGACGCCGTGGCGCGCAACGCCACCGCGCTGCGCGCGGCGGTCGGCGACGCGCAGCTGATGGCCGTGGTCAAGGCCGACGGCTACGGCCACGGGCTCGTGCCCACCGCCCGGGCGGCGCTCGCGGGCGGCGCGACGTGGCTCGGGGTCGCCCACGTCGCCGAGGCCCTGCGGCTGCGCGCCGCGGGTGTGCGGGCCCCCGTCCTCGCCTGGATCCTCACCCCGGGCCTCGACCTCACCGCCGCGGTCGAGGCCGACGTCGACGTGTCCGTGGCCGCCGGCTGGGCCCTGGCGGACGTCGTCGCGGCCGCCCGCCGCGTGGGACGCACGGCCCGGGTGCAGCTCGAGGTCGACACGGGGCTCTCGCGCGGGGGTGCCTCCCCCGGGGAGTGGCCGGCGCTGCTCGACGAGGTGGCCGCCCAGGTCGCCGACGGCACCGTCGAGGTCCGCGGCACGTGGGGGCACTTCGCGAGCGCCGACGAACCGCACCTGCCCTCGGTGGCGGCCCAGCTCGACGCGTTCGAGGCGGCGCTCGCGGCGATGCCCGCGCACGGCGTCGAGCCCGGACTGCGCCACCACGCCAACTCCGCGGGCGCCCTGTTCGTCCCGCAGGCCCGCTACGACCTCGTGCGCTGCGGCATCGCCGTCGTCGGGCTGAGCCCCGCGCCGCAGCTCGCGTCGTCCGCCGACCTGGGCCTGGTACCCGCCATGACGCTGCGGTCCCGGCTGGCGCACGTGCGCCGCGTGCCCGCCGGGGCCGGCGTCTCCTACGGCCACACCTTCACCACCGAGCGCCCGAGCGCCCTGGGCCTCGTGCCGCTCGGCTACGCCGACGGCGTCCCCCGGCACGCGTCGTCGGCGGGGGAGGTGCTCGTCGACGGGCGGCGGCGCCGCGCGGCCGGGCGCGTCTGCATGGACCAGTTCGTCGTCGACCTGGGCGAGGCCGCCGCGTCCACGGCCGCCGCGGGCGACGAGGTGGTCGTCTTCGGGCCCGGCACGGCGGGGGAGCCGACCGCGCAGGACTGGGCCGAGGCGGCCGGCACCATCTCCTACGAGATCGTCACGCGCCTGGGCGAGCGGGTCGCGCGCCGCTGGACCGGCACGGCGGGGGTGCCCGCGTGAGCCCCCAGCTGGGCGCCTTCGCCGCCACCCGGCTGCGCCGCGGCGAGCACGCGCGCCGCGCGGAGCTGCCCCCGCTGGTGGGCGAGCCCGTCGTCGTCGAGGCCGACGACGGCACCCGCCTGCACGTGGAGGTGGACGCGGCGGACCCCGCGCGCCGGGACCCGGACGCGCCCACGGTCGTCTTCCTGCACGGCTACGCGCTGACCGCGGACGCCTGGCACTTCCAGCGCCTCGCCCTGCGCGGGCGCTTCCGCCTCGTGCTGCCCGAGGTCCGCGGGCACGGGCGCTCCGCGCGCGGGCCGATCGGGCCCACGGGCGTGTCCCGGCTGGCCGACGACCTCGGCGAGGTCCTCGACGCCGTGGTGCCGCGGGGGCCCATCGCCCTCGTCGGGCACTCCCTGGGCGGCATGACGATCATGGAGCTGGCGCTGCGCCGGCCCGACCTGCTGCCGCGCATCACGGCGGTGGCCCTCATCGCCACCAGCTCCGGGGGCCTCGCCGCGGTCGACCACGGCCTGCCCCTGCTGGGCCACCACCTGGTGCGCTGGGCCGAGGTGGCGCTGGACCGCGCCGCGAACCGCTCGGCGGTCCTGGAGCAGGGCCGCCGCGCGGGCGCCGACCTCGAGCAGCGCCTCGTGCGGCACTGGTCCTTCGCCAGCCCCGTCGCCCCCGAGCTCGTCCGCCTCGCGGGCCGGATGATGGCCGAGACCTCCGTGGAGGTCATCGCGGACTTCCTGCCGGCCTTCGGCACGCTCGACGAGCGCGAGGCCCTGCCGGCGCTCGCGGGGCGCGCCGTGCTCGTGGTCGCGGCCGAGCGCGACCTCATGACGCCCGCCGAGCACGCCCGCGAGATCGCCGACGCCATCCCCGGGGCCGAGCACGTCCTCGTCCGCAGCGCCGGGCACCTCGTGATGATCGAGCACCCCGCCCTGGTCACCGCCCGCCTGGAGCGCCTGCTGGCCCGGGCGGGCACCGACGACCCGGCACCCGCCTCCGAGGTGGTCGTCCCGGTCGTGCGCCGGCGGCGGGCGCGCCGGTGAGCGGCGCGCCGCGCGCGGTCGACGGCCGGCTGGCCACCGCGCAGGACACGGCCGCGCTGGGCCGCCGCCTCGGGCAGGTGCTGCGCGCGGGGGACCTCGTCGTCCTCGCGGGGGACCTGGGCGCGGGCAAGACCACGCTCACGCAGGGCCTGGCCGACGGGCTCGGGGTGCGCGGGCCCGTGACGTCGCCGACCTTCGTCATCGCGCGCGTGCACCCCTCGCTGACCGGGGGTCCGCCGCTCGTGCACGTCGACGCCTACCGGCTCGGCTCCCTCGCGGAGGTCGAGGACCTCGACCTCGACGCCTCGGCCGGCGAGGCCGTGACCGTCGTGGAGTGGGGCGCGGGGCTGGTGGAGGACCTGGCGGGCGACCGCCTCGAGGTGGACCTGCAGCGCCCGCACGGCGCCGGCGCGGCGGGGGAGCACCCCGACGAGGTGCCCGTCGAAGCTCGCAGCGCGTCGTTGCGCACCTACGGAGAGCGCTGGTCGACGGTGGACCTGGCAGGCTTGCTGCCATGACCGTCGAGGCGTTCACCAGCGAGCGCGCCCAGCCCTGGAGCGCCCGCCCGCCGGGCGCCACGGCCGCCGTGCTCGTCGTGCACGGCTTCTCGAGCACCCCGCAGAGCGTGCGCGGCTGGGCCGAGGCCTTCGTCGCCGCGGGCTGCAGCGCCGAGGTCCCCCGCCTGCCGGGCCACGGCACCACGCTCGAGGACGCCAACGCCTCGACGTGGGGCGACTGGGTCGCCGCGCTGCAGGTGCCGCTGGCCTCGCTGCGGGCGGAGCACGACGTGGTCGTCGTCGCGGGCATCTCGATGGGCGGGGCGCTGGCGCTGCGGCTGGCGCAGCTGCACCCCGACCTCGTCGACGGCCTCGTGCTCGCCAACCCCGCGGTGGCCCTGGAGGCCAAGCGCGCGCTGCCGGCGGCCACCTTCGGGCTCGTCGCCCGCAGCTGGCCCGCCATCGCCGGCGACCTCAAGGACCCCGACGCCCGCGAGGTCGCCTACGACCGCACGCCGCTGAAGGCCCTCGCGTCGCAGACCCGGGGCTGGCGGCGGGTGCGCGCCGACCTCGGCCTCGTCCGCCAGCCGGTCCTGCTGCTGCGCACCGAGGTCGACCACGTCGTGCCGGCGTCCTCCAGCGCCCGGGTGCTCGCCGGCGTCTCCTCCGCCGACGTGACGGAGGTCGTCTACCGCAACAGCTTCCACGTCCTGACGCTGGACCACGACGCCCCGGCGGCCTTCGCGGAGTCGGTGCGCTTCGTCCAGCGGCTCAGCGCGGCCGCGGCGGCCTCCGCAGCCGGCTGAGCCACTGCGCGGCGGCCCCCGCGTGCTCGGGGGGCGGGGAGGTGGCCGAGGCCAGGGCGCGGTCCCACGACGCCGCCCGGCCGACCGCGGCCAGCCGGACGGCGAGCTCGACGGTCCGGGCCCGCCCCGCGCCGGGGGCCGGGTCCTCCCAGCCGCCGAGGTAGGCGGCCCGGTCGGCGGCGCGGTGCTCCTCCCGCTCGGCGACGAGGAGGCTGGCGAAGGGGTGCCCCACGCACGCGTCGCCCCAGTCGAAGGGCCGCAGCCCCCGGGCCAGGACGTTGCCGGGGTGCAGGTCGTCGTGCTGCAGCGCCGGTGGCGGGCCCAGCGCGGCCAGCTCGGCGGCGTCGTCGGCGACGGAGGCCAGGACGTCGCGCAGGTGCGGGGCGTGGCGGGCCACGAGGTCGGCGGCCACCGCGGGCAGCGCCGCGGGGCGCAGGTCCGGGACCCCGAGCGCGAGCAGGGCGCCGGTGTGGGGGGTGGTGGCGCGCTGCAGCTCGGCGTAGCCGGTCAGGGCCGCCGGCCACGCCCCGGCGTCCGCCGCCTCGCGCAGGGTGGGGCCGCCGTCGGGCAGCAGCAGCCAGCCGTGTCCGGGGTCGGTGGCCAGCGGCGCCAGGACGTGCGGGACGCCCCACGCGACGAGCGCGGGCAGCAGCCGCACCTCGTGCGCCGTCGGCGGTGGGCAGGCCTTCAGCCACACGTCGCCGTCCGGTGTCGGCAGCCGCCACACGGTGGACCAGGGGCGCGCCTTCACGAGCACGGCAGGCCCGGTGACCTCGACGCGGCCCGCGGCCCAGCCCAGCGCCGGGTGGCGGGCTCCGGCCTCCGGGGGCCGCTCGTCCGGGAGGGGGACGGCGCTCACCCCGCGGAGCCTAGGGTGGCGGCGTGCTGCTGCTCGCCCTCGACACCGCGACCGACGGGGTGGCGGTCGCCCTCCACGACGGGACGCGGGTGCTCGCCGCGGTGCGCGCGGGCGACGCCCGCCACCACAACGAGGTCCTGGTGCCGACGGTCGCCGCCGTGCTGGAGTCCGCGGGCCGCCGGCGCGAGGAGGTCACCGACGTCGCGGTGGGCGTGGGGCCCGGCCCCTTCACGGGCCTGCGCGTCGGCATCGTCACCGCCCGCACGCTCGCGCTGGCCTGGGGGGCCGCGGTGCACGGCGTGTGCTCGCTGGACGCCCTGGCGGCGCAGGCCGTGGCCGAGGGGCGGGTGCCCCCGGGCGCGGAGTTCCTCGTCGCGACCGACGCGCGCCGCCGCGAGGTCCACACGGCCCGCTACCGCGCCGGCGCGGACGGCCTCGTGCGCCTCGCGGGCCCGGACGTCGGGCCCGCTGCGGAGGTCGAGCGCCGCGGCGCCGTGGTCGTCGGCCGCGGCGGCGAGCTGTACCCGGACGCGCTCGGGCCGGCCACCGGCCCGGCCGACGTCGACGCGGGGTTCCTGGCGGGCGTCGCGGTGGACGCCCTCGCCGGCCGCGGCGGCCCGGGTCTGCTGCCCGTGGAGCCCCTCTACCTGCGCCGGCCCGACGCCACCGAACCCGGCGCCCGCAAGCGCGTCACGGGGTGAGGACCCCCGCCGGTTTGACAGGAGGTGTCGCGGGTCACAGGGTCTGAGGCGTCCGCACAGCCTGCTCACCGGGGAGCGCACCATGTCGACGCAGTCCAGCCACGAACTGCTGGCCTCACCCGTCCTGCGCTCGGCGATCTCCAAGGCCTCGCGCCGGCTCATGCCGATGATCGTGATCCTCTACGTCGTCGCGTTCCTCGACCGCACCAACGTCGGGTTCGCCACCAAGGGCCTCGAGGTCGACCGCGGCGTCAGCGACGCGGCCTACGCGCTGGGCGCCGGCATCTTCTTCATCGGCTACGCCCTCTTCGAGATCCCCAGCAACCTGGCGCTGCAGCGCTTCGGGGCCAAGGCGTGGCTCGCGCGCATCGCCATCACGTGGGGCATCGTCTCGGCGGCCTTCGCCTTCGTGCAGGGCCCCACGTCGTTCATCGTGCTGCGCTTCTTCCTCGGCGTCACCGAGGCGGGGCTGTTCCCCGGCATCATCATGTTCCTGGCCGCGTGGTTCCCCAACCGCGAGCGCGTGCGCTTCTTCGCCATCTTCTACCTGGCGCAGCCGTTCTCGCAGATGATCGGCGCCCCTCTCTCGGGTGCGCTGATCGCGCTGGGCGACAGCAGCATCGCCTTCGCCACCGGCTGGCAGATGATGTTCTTCGTCGAGGGCGTCCTGGCCGTGCTGGCCGGGGTGGCGGCGTACTTCTTCCTCATCAACTCCCCGCAGGACGCGACGTTCCTCGACGCCGACGAGAAGCGCGCCCTGCGCGACGTCATGGCCGACGAGGACGACGTCAAGCACGCCGAGGGCCCCAAGGGCGTCCTCGCCGCGATGCGCAACGGCCGGGTCTGGTACTTCACGGTCATCTACTTCTGCCTGCAGATCGCCGTCTACGGCGTCACCTTCAACCTGCCGCTGCAGGTGGCCGGGCTGCTCGACCGCAAGGTCGGCTTCGAGGTCGGTCTCGTCACGGCGATCCCGTGGTTCTTCGGGATCTTCGCCTGCTACTACATCGGCCGGGCCGCCAACACGATCCGCCGCCGCCGCACCTACGGGTCGCTGCTGTTCGTCTCCACCGGTCTGGCCATCGGGCTCTCCGCGTGGGCCGGCTCCCACGACCAGCCGCTGCTGGCGCTGCTCTTCATCACGATCGCGATCTGCTCGTTCCTGTCGATCGGCCCGATCACCTGGTCCTACCCGACGGCCTTCCTCACGGGCACGGCCGCGGCGGGCGGCATCGGCCTCATCAACTCCCTCGGCAACCTCGGCGGGTTCGTGGCGCCGAACCTGCGGGTCGCGGCGGTGAGCGCCTTCGGGGGCAACGACGCCGCCGGCCTCTACGCGCTGGGGATCCTGCCCTTCCTCGCCGCCGTGATGATGTGGGGCACCAAGCGGTTCCGGCTCTCCGCCGACCGGCTGCTCGAGGTCCGGCGCGAGGAGCAGCAGGCGGGGAGCTAGGTTCCCCGCGTGCCCGAGCCCGTCCTGCGACCGCTGCGCTGGTGGGACCTCGAGGCCGTCCACGCCCTGGAGCAGGAGCTCTTCGGGGCCACGGCCTGGTCGCCGGAGACGTTCTGGGGCGAGCTGGCCCAGCCGAACCGGCGCTACCTGGTGGCCGAGGACGACGGTGTCGTCGTCGGCTACGGCGGGGTCATGGTCACCGGCGCGGACGCCGACGTGCAGACGCTCGGGGTCGCCGCCGCGGGGCAGGGCCGGGGCACGGGGCGGCGCCTGCTGCAGGCGCTGCTGGGCGCCGCGGTGGGCGCCGGGGCCACCCGGACCGTCCTGGAGGTGCGCGCCGACAACGCGGCCGCGCAGGCGCTGTACCGCTCCGAGGGCTTCGACCAGATCGCCCGCCGGCCGCGCTACTACCAGCCCGGCGACGTCGACGCGGTGATCATGCGGGCGACGCTGCGACCTCGCTGACCAGCAGGACGCTCTGGCGCCCCTGCAGCCGCGTCAGGACGATCGTGGCGCTGCGCCGGCCCTTGAGGCCCAGGCGCCGGCGCAGGTCGTCGGGGTCGACGGCCGTGCCGCGCTTCTTCACCGTCAGGGTGCCGACGTCGAGCGAGCGCAGGTGGCTGCGCAGCGCCTTCAGCCCGAACGGCATGACCTCCTCGACGCGGAACGCGCGCGCGAACGGCGACGTCGCGGGGGAGTCGGTGCTCACGTAGGCGATCGTCTCGTCGACGAGGCGGCCGTCGAGCTCGGCCGCGACGGCGCCCACGAGCCCGGCGCGGATGACGGCGCCGTCCGGCTCGTGCAGGAAGGCGCCCACCTCGCCGACGTCGGTGCGCGAGGGGGCGGCGTCGTCGACCTCGAGCACCCGCCCCCCGCGCAGCAGCCGGGCGCTGCGGTGCACGCCCGGGCGCGCCAGCGGGCCGGTCCACAGCGCGCACTCCACGACGTCGCCGTCGACGGACGTCCACTGGGCCTCGGCGTCCGCGGGGACCAGCCCGTGCGGCAGGCCGGGCGCGAGCTTGGCCCCCGTCGCGGGGACCCGCGCCGCGGTGGCGAGGACGAAGGACAGCGGCGGGGAGACGGCCTCGGGGTCGAACACCCGCCGGCCCGACGCCGTCCGCCGCGCGGGGTCGAACCAGGCGCCGTCGTCGCCCACGCCCAGCTCGTCGACGACGCCCGCGGTGACGTCGGCGCAGCGGACCTCCGCGCGGCCGGCCGCGACCGCTGCGGCGAGGTTGCGCGCCGCGACCGCCGCCGTCAGCGGGTCGGCGTCCACGGCCAGCACGTCCAGGCCCGCGTCGAGCAGCGCGAGCGCGTCCGAGCCGATGCCGCAGCCGAGGTCGGCCACGCGCCGCACCCCCGCGGCGGCGAAGCGCCGCCCGTGCCCCGCCGCCACGGCCGCCCGGGTGGCCTGCTCGGCGCCGGCGGCGGTGAAGAGCATCGCGTCGGCGCGGGGGCCGAGCTTCGCGCGCGCCCGGGCGCGCAGCCGCGCCTGCGTCATGGCCGCGGCGACCAGGGCCGGGTCGTGGCCCGCGGCGCGCAGGCGCTGCCCCAGCACGAGGGGGTCGGCCCCGCCCTCGGCCGTCAGCTCGCCCAGCAGGGCCGTCCCGGCGGGGGACGTCAGGGCGGCGACGTCGGCGAGCTCCACGCCGTCGATGCTCCCAGGGGGCGGGGTGGGCCGACAGTGCAGGGCGTCTGGCACTCGCCGCACGGGAGTGCTAGCGTCGGCGCCAGCGTCGGTGGCACTCTCCCCGTGGGAGTGCCAACTGCGCGAGGCGGCGCCGCCCGGCACCCGCGACGACGTGCGTCCCGCCTCCTCGTGTCCGACCGCCACCCGTACCGACGTTCGCAGAAGGGGAGGGCCGCCCGTGTCGGTCTCCATCACTCCGCTCGAGGACCGCATCGTCGTCAAGCCGCTGGACGCGGAGCAGACGACGGCTTCCGGTCTCGTCATCCCGGACACCGCCAAG
>Ga0160428_1002665_pt1 | contig 10440 bp, 8 predicted proteins | sample SolpanmetagenomM_FD_108198 | JGI IMG/M metagenome (GOLD analysis project Ga0160428, IMG submission 108198) | Solar panel surface microbial communities from Lawrence Berkeley National Laboratory, California, USA - M | ecosystem: Engineered > Built environment > Solar panel > Unclassified ...
CCGCGTTCCTCCCGAAGCCGAGCTTTCAGCAGCATCCCTGCCCCAGTTCGGTGCACGTCGCGCTCTCCTGGCCTTGGCAGTTGGCGGCTTTGCGATCGGCACGACCGAGTTCGCCTCAATGAGTTTGCTGCCACAGATCGCCGAAGGCTTTGGCCTGACGGAACCGACGGCCGGGCACTTGATCAGCGCCTATGCCATTGGCGTCGTGATCGGCGCCCCGATCATCGCGGTGCTTGGGGCCAGGCTGCCCAAGCGCAACTTGCTGATCGGCTTGATGGTGTTCTTCGCTATCGCCAACCTGGCTTCGGCCTTGGCGCCTTGCTTTCGGTGGATGCTGGCGTTCCGCTTTCTCAGTGGCCTGCCACATGGTGCCTTCTTCGGCGTGGGTGCGCTGGTGGCGGCCTCGCTCGTCCCGCGGGAGCGGCGCACCCAGGCGGTGGGGCGCATGATGCTCGGGCTGACGGTGGCCACGATCGTCGGAGTACCGCTGGCCAACATTGCCGGGCAGTGGGCCGGCTGGCGATGGGGCTTCGTGATCGTCACGGCCCTCGCCAGCCTTACGGCCACCATGGTCCTGCTGTTCGTGCCGAGCGTTCCCGCCGAGGCAGGGGTGAGCCCTCTGCGCGAACTGCGTGCCCTGAGGCGCGTGCAGGTCTGGCTGACCCTCGGCATCGGTGCGATCGGGTTCGGTGGGATCTTTGCGGTGTACACCTATCTCGCGTCCACCCTGACGCAGGTGACCGGCGCGTCCAGCGCCACCATCCCGGCCGCACTCGCGATCTTCGGGCTCGGCATGACGCTGGGCACGATCGTCTGTGCCTGGGGTGCCGATCGTGCGCTGATGCCCACGGTCGGGCTGACGCTCCTGTTCACCACCGTCGCACTCGCTTTCTACGCCTCGGCCGCCGCGCATCTGTGGACCATGCTGCTGATCAACCTGCTGATCGGCGGCGGCGTGGGCCTCGGGGCCGTGCTGCAGGCGCGGTTGATGGACGTGGCCGGGGAGGGCCAAACCCTCGCGGCTGCGCTCAACCACTCCGCCTTCAACACCGCCAACGCTGTCGGCCCGCTACTCGGCGGCTTGGCGATCGAGGCCGGGTACGGCTGGACATCGACCGGCTACGTCGGCGTCGCCCTCGCGCTCGGCGGCATGGCGGTCTGGGCGGTGTCATACGCCCTGCAATCAAAACGTGAAGCCTGACGGCTCTCCAGACGTGCCCGTCCCGGATTCACCCACCCCACAGCAGACAACGCGCGTCCGGCCAATCTTGCTGCGACACAACCGTGCTGAAACCCGCGACTCAGGATAAGACTTCCTTCACCAGCTCAGGACGCCAACGTTCGCAACGGAATGGTCGGCGGCGATGGCGACACGCCAAACCCTAGTCCGGTGCCTCTTCCCGTCTGCTTTTGCGGAGTCTTTTTGGTTGCCACCCTGTGCCGTTCCCGACACTGGGGACGATGTTTGGGTCAGGTCAAAGTACGCTGCCAGACCAAGAAGGGTTCCAGCCGCCCAGCCTCGATCGCGATGCCCAGTCCTGGCCCGTCCGGCACGCGCACTGTCCCGTCGGCTTCCAGCACGGGCCGCCCTGTCAGCTCCAGCAGCGGGTTTGGGCCGACGTCGTACTCCATCCAGGGGAACGGAAACGGCCCACCGGAGCGTCGGTTTGGAAGAGTGGCGCACAGGTGCAGCGCCGCGTGGAAGTTCACTGTGCTGCCCCAGACATGCGGCAACAGCGGCCGGTCATGCGCCTCCGCCAGCGCCGCCACCCGGGCCACCCCCGTCAGACCGGCGCACACGGCGATGTCCGGCTGCAGCACGTCCATGCAGCCATCCTGCAGGAACGGCAGGAACGACGCCGGGTCGCCGAAAGTCTCGCCGCCGGCCAAAGCGGGCAGGTCCTGCCGCGACAGCGTTCGGTAGCCGGACAGATCGCCCGGCACGGTCGGCTCCTCGATCCAGAGCAGTTCGGCGGTTCGCATTTGGCCGGCCGTCAGCAGCGCGGTGCGCGGAAGGCAGGACTGGTTGAAGTCCACCATCAGCGCCGCATCCGGTCCGATGATGCCGCGCGCGGCGTTCACAATGCGGGCGTCATCGGCCGGGTGATGCCCGATCCGCAACTTGAAGGCACGGAAGCCGGCCGCCTCATAGCCGGCCAGGTCTCGCTCGTAATGGCGGTAGGGGTGGCCGTCCGGGCGAAAGAACGGACCGCTGGCATAGGCTGGCACCCGGTCCCGCACCGCACCGCCGAGCAGTGCGTGCAGCGGGACGCCGCGACGCCGGGCGGCCAGGTCGTGCGCCGCCACGTCCAAAGCCGCGATCGCCATGGACGCCACCCCGCTCCGCTCGTGGCCGGCGGCTGCGCGCAGAGCGTGCCAGAGCCGTCCGGTGGCTGCCGGGTCTTGTCCGAGCACGCAGCGGGCGAAGCCGGCTTCGATCGCGGCGGCCACCGCGGCAGGGGCCGACCAGCTCTCGCCCCAGCCGGACAGGCCATCTGCGCCGACCAGCTCGACCAGCAGCGTGTCGCGCCGCTGGAAGAACACGAGCGCGTTGCCGATCACCTCCGGCAGCGGCGCAGAAAGGTGGTGCAGCCGGATCGCCGAGACCGTCATGCGCGGCGCCCGTTCTGCAGCCCGATGGCGGCGTTGTCGGCGGCGGCCTGGCGCAGCGTGTCGCGCATGCTCCAGCCCAGCAGCAGGATTGCGGCCGCCGTGACTGCCATTGCCGCCGCCAGTACCAGCAGTGCGCCGGAGAAGCCGCCTGTCAGGTCGCGCATCCAGCCGATCACCGTCGGTCCGAAGAAGCCGCCCGTGCTCCCGACCGAGTTGATCAGCGCGATGCCGGCCGCCGCCGCGGTGCCCGTGAGCAGGGTCGTGGGAAAGATCCAGATGTTGGGCGAGGCGCCGCCGATCCCGGCGGCGCCGATCGTCAGCCCCACGATGCCCGTCACGGGCGAGGTGGACAGCGCCGCGACCACGAACCCGGCGGCACTGACGAGGAACGGACCGGCCGCATGCCACACCCGCTCGCCTGTGCGATCCGCGGAGCGGCCCACGAGGATCATCGCTAGCGCCGTGAAGGCGGCGGGGATCGCGGATACCAGGCTGGCTTGCAGGTTGGACAGGCCGAAGCCACGGATGAACTGCGGCATCCAGATCGCGACACCCGTGGTTCCCATGACCAGCCCGACCACGATCAGGCACATCAGCAGCACCCGCGGCTCCACCAGGGCCTGGCCAATGCTGAAGCGGCCGCGCGCCTCCTGTGCGTCCTGTTCGGCGCGCAGCCGGGCGGTGAGCCAACCCCGCTCCTCCGCCGACAGGAAGGAGGCGGTTCCGGGCGTGTCCGGGAGCGCGAACAGCACCACGAGTCCCATGACGATGGCGGGCACGGCTTCCAAGATGAACATCCACTGCCAGCCGGCGAGCCCCTGCGCGCCCCCTAGCCCCTCGATGATGACGCCGGACAGGGGCGCGCCGACCATGGAGGACAGCGGCACCGCGATGTTGAAGGTGGCGAACATGGCGGCACGGTCCCGCTGCGGGAACCATAGCGTCATGAAGAAGATCATGCCTGGGAAGAACCCGGCCTCTGCCGCGCCCAGGAGCACGCGAACCGCATAGAAACTGGCCGGGCTCCAGACAAAAGCAGTGAGCGCGGACAGCACGCCCCAGGTGAGCAGGATGCGTGCGATCCAGCGCCGGGCGCCGAAGCGGACCAGCGCGAGGTTGCTCGGCACCTCGCAGAGCACGTAGCCGAGAAAGAAGATGCCGGCGCCGAAGCCGAACTGGGATGCAGTGAACTTCAAGTCCGCGTTCATGGTCAGCGCGGCGAAGCCGATGTTCACGCGGTCAAGGAAGGCGGCGAAGTAGCACAGCAGCAGAATCGGCAGGATGCGCCGCGCCACCTTGGCGATGATCTCCGGTCGTTCGGTCATGGACACTCCCCGTTGCGCGATTTGATGCCGCATTCGTTTCGCGAGGCAGATTGTCGGGGTAAGCAGAGACGATCAAATTGGTTATTTCAATCCAGGGAGATCAGAAAACTGATGCGGGTGACCCTGGCGCAACTGGAAGCATTCTACTGGACGGCAAAGCCGGGCTCCGCCACACGCGCCGCGCGGCATCTCAACCTGGCTCAGCCGACCTTATCGCTGCGTCTGAAGAGCCTGGTGGATGCGACTGGCGGTGGCCCCCTGCTGTCGCGCACGAGCGGTACCTCGCGACTGAAGGCGCAAGGCCAGGCGCTGCTGCGTGCAGCGGGCGTCATGACGGAGCTGCAAGGCATCGGCATGCCGGGAAGCTATCCGCCCAGCAGCTGGTCCGGGTTGTGGACGAGGATCTGGTCTCGGACCGCTGCATCGTCCGTCCATTCGAGCAGCAGGTCCAACAGAGTTGCGGGATCTCCTGGCGGTAGCTTGTAGACCTCCGTCATGAAGGTGTGCGGCCAGTCGCTGCCCCACAGCATGCGGTCGGGTGCGTGGCGGATCAGGGCGCGGGCGAGTGGCCAGGCTGCGGTGAACGGCGGTGGTCCCATCGCGCCGCCGCCATAGGGAGCGGACAGCTTCACCCAGACCCGGCCCGTGTCCAGCAGCCGGAGCAGCACCCGCACCTCCGGGTGATCAGGTTCGACCGGGCGGCTGAACAGGCCCAGATGGTCGATGACGACCGGGCCTGGCAGGGCCAGGATGGCGTCGAAGCGTTCGGGGAAGGTGTTGCCGCGCATCTGCAGGTTGGTATGCCAGCCATGCTCCTGGATGCGGGCGGACAGGCGGGGCACATCGTTCCAGGACAGCACGCCGCCCGGTGTCATGAGGCAGCGTGCGCCGCGAACCCCGTTCCGCGTGAGGCGGGCCAGTTCGGTATCCGGGACGGTCGCGGCCACCATGGCCACGCCCCGTGCCCCTGGTCCGAGCCGGGCGACGGCATCGAGCAGGCAGGCGTGGTCGATGCCGTGGGTGGAGGACTGGATCACCAGCACCCGGGACAGGCCCAGCCGCCGCTGCACCGCCCGGTAATGGTCGACGGTGGCGACCGGGGGCTGGTACACCGCGTTCGGCACGGTGGGAAAGCGCGGGTCCAGGATGTGGATATGGCAGTCCCACGCGCCGGGCGGCGCCCGCAGGCGCGGCGTGGGCGCCGCGACGGTCAGGATGAGATCCAGGCCTTCCAGCGTTCCAGCGTCAGGTTGCGGTTCTGCTGGACCCAGGCCGGGTCCATGTCGATCAGCTTGGCCTTGATCTCGGGGGTGGTGATCAGGGTCTCCCGCTCCGCCGGCGTCAGCAATGCCGCCGCCGCCATGTTGGGCGAGGCATAGCCGACATCGCGGGCGAAGCCGGCGCCCCCTTCGGCACTGCCCAGGTAGAAGTTCAGGAAAGCCCGGGCGGCGTTGGGATGCGGGCAGTTCTTGAGGATCGCCCAGGCGCCGAAATTGGCCAGGTTATCCTCGTAGGACCAGGCCAGGGGAAAGCCCGTCTTGCGCGTGGCGTAGGCCTGGCCGCTCCACATCAGCGCCATCTGGATGTCGTCGCTTTCCCACATGGACGAGCTTTGGCTGCCGGTGCGCCACCAGACCTGGATGTGCGGACGGATCTGGTCGAGCTTGCGGAAGGCGCGGTCCAGGTCGAGCGGGAAGAGCTGGTCGCGCGGCACGCCGTCGGCGATCAGGGCGGAGACGATGGTGGCGAAGGGGCCACCGCTGTTGGACAGGGAGCGCCGGCCGGGAAAGTCCTTCACGTTCCAGAAGTCCGCCCAGGTGCGGGGCGGCCGGTCCTTGAAGGCCCGCGTGTCGTAGGCGAGCACCTGGGCGCCGACCAGATAGAGCACGCCGTAGCGGCCGCAGGTTCCGGGAAGCGCCTCCTTGATCGCCGGGGTGGCGGCGCAGTCGCCCAAATCCGTCAGCAGCGGGGCCAGATTGGGCAACTCGCTGAACTGGGGGGAGATGATGTCCCACTCCACCCGCCCGGCCGTGGCCATGGCGGTGGCCTTGGCCTGCATCTCCGCGTCGGACGCCGCCACCGGGATCACGCGGACGCCGGTCGCCTTGGTGAAGGGCTCGAAGAAGTTCTTCTTCAGCGCGGCTTCGAACACGCCGCCGGTGGTGCGAACCACCAGCGTGTCCTCGAGCTTTGGGGCCTGAGCCCGCGCGAGGCCCGCCGGCAACAACGCGGCGGCGCCACTGGCCAAGATCCTGCGCCGGGTGGTGCTCATGCTCGGTCCTCCTGCGGGTCTGGACGACACGCTATCGGGTGCGAAACGGCCCCGCCAGCCGCCACGGACCGGCCTTGCCGTCGCTGCGGCGCCTCGTGCAGTATTCTCAACCGAACGCCCAGGGCTAGTAGGTCGGCGGGGTTACCGCGCTGATGATCTCGCTGTCTCCATCCGACACGTTGCGAAAGCTGTGGGCGGAGCGGCTGTCGAAGTAGTAGGCGTCGCCGGGGCTTAGCACCTGGCTTGCCCCGTCCACCGTCACCTCGACGGCGCCGCGCGTGACGATCCCGGCCTCCTCTGCGGCATGGCTCAGCGCCCCCTCCGTCGCTGCGCGCGGTGCGTAGCGCTCGTGCAGCAGCAGCAGGCGGCGGTTCGGATGGTTCATCCCGACCAGCCGGTGCGAGACCCGGTCGGATCGGCCGATCTCCACCAGCTCATCCGACCTGTAGAACGGGCTGTAAGGCACCGCGCTGACCAGGTCGTCGAAGAAGGCGGACATGGTGGAGCCCAGGGCGGACAGCACCGCGGAGAGGGTGTCCACCGAGGGACTCATCCGGTCCCGCTCGATCAGGGAGATGGCGGATGGCGACACACCGGACCGAACCGCGAGCTCGCGCATGCCCAAGCCCCTGCGGATGCGCAGCGCACGCAGTTTATGGCCGATCTCAGGCATGCTTGCATTCCCGTTGCCGGACGCAGGATGCCGTCCTGCCTGACTCCTGGCAATCGACATTGTGCTGAATACTGCACGTGCGGCACCGCCCGTTGCAGTACTCGGTTGTGGCAGTCCGGTCGAAGCCGGATGGTCCAGCCAGCAGCAATGGTTCAAGCCGACGCTTCAAGCCGGCGGTTCAAGAGGGAATGGCGGGATGGATCAGCAAGGCATGACCTTTATCAAGGCTCCAGCGAGCGCCGGGGCCGCTGGTGGCGCCACGCTGGAGGACATCGTCCGGTCGGTCGTGTCCGCCGTGCGCGAACGCGGCGACGCGGCGGTGCGGGAGTTCTCCGGGCGTTTCGACAAGGTCGTGCCGGAGACCCTGGAGGTTAGCCTGGCGGAGCGCGAGGCGGCGGTGCAGGCGCTGGATCCGCAGACCCGGGCGGATACGATGTTCGCCATCGAGCGGGTTCGCGCCTTTGCCGAAGCGCAGCGCGCGACGATGCTGCCGCTGGAGATCGAGGCGCTGCCGGGCCTGCATCTCGGCCATCGGGTGATCCCGATCGGACGCGTGGGCGCCTACGTGCCCGGCGGGCGTTACCCGCTGCTCTCGGCCCCGGTGATGACCATCGTGCCCGCGGTGGTGGCGGGGTGCGACGAGGTGGTCGCCTGCCTGCCGCCCACCGCGCATCCGGCGATGATCGCGGGCTGCCACCTGTCCGGGGCCCATCGCGTGTTCCGCATCGGCGGCGCGCAGGCCATCGCGGCCATGGCATTCGGCACCGAGAGCGTGCCGCGCGTGGACAAGATCGTCGGGCCCGGCAACGCCTACGTGAACGAGGCCAAGCGCCAGGTGTTCGGACCCGTCGGCATCGACCAGCTCGCGGGGCCCAGCGAGATCTTCGTGCTCGCGGATGCCACCGGCGACGCGGAGATGATCGCCACCGACCTGCTGGCGCAGGCGGAGCATGACGTGCACACCCGTGTCGGCCTGATCACCACCGATCGCGGGGTGGCGGACGCCACGCTGCGCGCGGTGGAACGGCAGCTCGCCGACCTGTCCACCGCGGCGGTCGCGGGCGTCGCCTGGCGGGACCGCGGCGAGATCGTGCTGTGCGACGACGAGGCCACGATGCTGGCCTACTCGGACCTGGTCGCGGCGGAGCACCTGCAGGTGCACACGGCCGACCCGCACGCCACGGCGGCCCGGCTGCGCAACTACGGCTCGCTGTTCATCGGACCGGAGGCCAGCGTGGTCTACTCGGACAAGTGCTGCGGCACCAACCACACGCTGCCGACCATGGGCGCGGGACGCTATACGGGCGGGCTGTGGGTCGGCTCGTTCCTGAAGGTGTGCACCCATCAATGGCTGGACGCGCGCGGGGTGGCGGCGGTGGCGCCCCCGGCGGTGCGGCAAAGCGCCAGCGAGGGGCTGGAAGGCCATCGACGGGCGGCCGCGCTGCGCATGACGCAGCCCGCCTGACCATCATGCACCTGCTGGCCATCCCGAACATGATCGGCGCCCACCTGGGTGGCTGGCGCCATTCCACCGCCTACGACGATCCCGTCATGAACCTGCCGCGCATGATCGAGTACGCCCAGCTCGCGGAGCAAGGCAAACTGGACGGGCTCTTCCTGGCGGACGGCAACGGCATCCGCGACATGGACAAGCCGGCGCTGTTCGAGGCGAACTTTCCGTCGGCGCGGCCCGGCGTGTTCGATCCCGTGGTGCTGATGACCGCACTGGCCGGGCACACGCAGCGGATCGGGCTGGTGTGCACTGCCACCACCACCTTCGACGAGCCCTGGTTCGTGGCGCGGCGCTTCGCGTCGCTGGACCATGTCAGCGGCGGGCGCGCCGGCTGGAATGCCGTGACCGCCTCGAATGCCGGGGATGCCCTGAACTTCAGCCACGCCCAGCCGGTGGGCCGTGAACAGCGTTACGCCCGCGCGGAGGAGTTCATCGACGTGGTGCGCGGCCTGTGGGATTCCTGGGCCGACGACGCCTTCGTCCAGGACAAGGCGAGCGGCCGTTTCCTCGACCGGTCGCGGGTGCGGCGGCTGGACCACAAGGGCCCGCACTTCACCGTGGCCGGACCGCTCAACGTGCCGCGCACGCCGCAGGGGCAGCCGGTGGTGTTCACCGCCGGGCAGTCCGACGCCGGCAAGGAGTTGGCGGCCCGCACCGCGGATGCGATGTTCGCGGCGGGCGACAGCAAGGAAACCTGTGCCAGCGAATACGCCGACATCAAGGCCCGCATGGCCCGGCACGGCCGCGACCCCGCGAGCTTGCGCTTCATCCCGGGCCTGACCGTGTTCGCGGGACACAGCGCCGCGGAGGCGGACGCGCTGTACGAGGAGCTGAACGCACTCATCCCCCCTGCCCTGGGCGTGGATTACCTCTCCAAGATCGTGACCCAGGACCTGTCCGGCCTGCCGCTGGATGCCGCGATGCCGGAGCTGGCGGACCAGGTGGCCGGCAGCAGCACGGTGCGCACCCTGGTGGTGAAGCAGATCCGCGAGCGGCGGATGACGGTCGGCGAGGCGTCCCGCATGGTGGTGCGGGATTTCGGCACGCCGGTGGTGAAGGGCAGCGCCACGGAGGTGGCGGACCTGCTGGAGGACTGGTATCGCGGCGGCGCCTGCGACGGCTTCGTGCTGACCTTTCCCGTGGTGCCGCTCGGGCTGCGGAACTTCGTCGAACTGGTGGTGCCGGAGCTGCAGCGGCGCGGCCTGTTCCGCCGGGAGTACGAGGGCACGACGCTGCGCGACCATCTGGGGCTGTCGCGTCCCCGCAACCCGCACTTCGCATGACGGCCACGGCACCGCAGCCGGACTGCCTGGTGGTCGGCTCCGGCATCGCCGGGGTCTGCGCCGCCCTGTTCATCCAGCGCACCGGCGCCCGCGTGGCGATCGTCGATCCCGGCGAGCCCGGCACCGGGGCCTCGTTCGGCAATGCCGGCATCGTGGTGAACACCAAGACGCGGCCGGTGTTCGCCGGGATGACCCCGCGCTCGCTGTTCGGGATGCTGCGGGACCCGGCCTCGCCGCTCAACGTGCGCTGGTCGCAGTTCCTGGGCATGACGCCGTGGTTCATGCGGATGCTGCGCCACGCCAACGCGGCGGACGTGGCTCGCATCACCGCGGCCCTGGCCGCCCTGTCCCGGGCGGGGGAGCAGACCTATGCCGGGCTGTGGGCCGAGGCCGGGATGGACGACCTGGTGCGCGCGCGCGGCTCCCTGGCGCTCAACCGCACGGCGGAAGAGCGGGACCGGGACTGGGAGGGGCCGCTTGCGCCCTATCGCGCCGCGGGCGTGCCGATGGTGAAGGTGGACGCGGCGGCGATCCGCGACCTGGCGCCGACGGGTCCGCGGTATGCCGCCGGTGTCTATTCGCCGGATTTCCAGCACACGGTCAGCCCGGTGGGATTCGTGGCCCGTCTGTTTGAGTCCTTTGTCGCGCAGGGCGGCACCCACATCCGCGCCGAGGTGCAGGGCGTCGCGGTGACGGATGGCAGGGTGACGGGCCTGCGCACCGCGGCCGGGCTGCTGCCCGGCGGCAGCGCCGTGCTGGCG
>Ga0160428_1002666_pt1 | contig 10439 bp, 10 predicted proteins | sample SolpanmetagenomM_FD_108198 | JGI IMG/M metagenome (GOLD analysis project Ga0160428, IMG submission 108198) | Solar panel surface microbial communities from Lawrence Berkeley National Laboratory, California, USA - M | ecosystem: Engineered > Built environment > Solar panel > Unclassified ...
CGAGGTCAGCATCGCCGTGCATGTAATGAACCGCATGCTCGAACTCGGGCGTCCAGATTACGTCCGCATCGTGTAGCCGTGGAGGCAGGTGGGTCGGACTATGGCACGGCTTCTGCACCGTGCAACACAATCCACCTCGCATCATTCTCCAATATTAGCCCGCTACTCGGTGGCGGGCGTCACGCACGCTTGGCGTGGGCCCGGTCGTCACGCTGCCACCATCCCAAGCTGAGCAAGGCGGGATGGGTGAAGTGGTTCTCGCTCACCAGGGATGTGATGGCCTCGGCCAACAGCGCCGATTGCGGGACGCCCTTGCGGGCCGCCAACGCCCCGGGCTCGAAGCGGCCGTTGCGCTCGACCAACATGGTGTCCCAGTCCACGAGGCCCAGCAGAGCCCAGGCGGTCACGGCTTGGATGTCAGCTCCTTCTGCCCGCAACGCCTGCGCGGCACGCCAGGCATCCACCAGCCAACGCACTTGTTCGCGCGGATCGTTACAGCCGAGATGCGCTTCGGTAACTGCGATCGGTAGGCCGTAGCGCTCCCAGGCATCGCGCAACGCCATCACCCAGCCGGTTTCCCGGATCGGCAGATTGACCCGGGCCGCCTCGGTGTCGGCATAGGCGATCCGCCCGTTTCCGCCATGCAGATGCGCCGGATACAGATGCAGCCGGTGGTCCAGAAAACGGTCGCTGGTCACGTAGTGGTTGATGCCAATCATGTCCGGCGTCGCGTGACCGGTGGCCAACTCGTCGAGATCGCGCTCCGCGACGCCATGGGCCAGGAGATGGGCCCGCCACGGATGCGAGCGGCCCACTCGGCCGCAGAGGAGGTCGAGACTCAACCAGCGCCGGTCGTTTTCGTAAGCGGCCTGATCATTCATCTGCGGGGTAGCGAACGTGTAGCCGAGGTTCTCGGTCTGGATGAACCGAGCCTGCGGCGAATGGGCCCTGATCGCCTGCATGGACAACAGGACGGCCCGGCATTGTGCCACCGTGGCCCGCAGGAACGCGCCCTCGTCGCGCTGGTGCGGGTGCCAGAACCCATACAGACAGGCGAAGCGCGCGGTAGTCAGCGGCTCGTTCACCGGCGCCCACCATTCGACAAATCGGTAGCGCTGGGCAGCCCGTCCGGCATGTCGGGCCAACCCTTCCGCAAAATCGGACTCCAACAGCCCCGTGCCGGCCGGCCCCATGCCATGGTGCAGTAGGCCTACGATGGGCGAGATGCCCAATCGTTCCAGCGTGTCGAACTGCCGGTCGTGCCACGCCCAGCCGCAGGCGCCGGGCTGTCCGGGGTGGCAGCGCTCCCACAAGACTGGATACCGCAATTTGCGGATCCCCAATTCGGCGATCCGCGCGAGGTCGTCCGAGCTATCGTGATGCCCGGTCTCGCGCACCTGGTCACGCCAGGTATTGCCGATGCGGACGACCGTGCACTCAATCCCACCCCACATCTCCAAGGGCTGCATCCTAAGCCGCCTTTCCGGCCGCGGGCGCGCGCGCGAGATTCTCCTCGATACGGCGGAAAGTTGCGAGCGCCTGACCGACGACCTGGTCCATGTTCAAGTAGCGATAGGTTGCCAGCCGTCCGACGAACCATGTCTCCGGCAGCGCGTCCGCGAAAGCTTCGTAGCATTTGTAGAGGGCCTGATTCTCCGGTCGCGGGATCGGGTAGTACGGATCGCCCTCCGCGGTCGGATACTCGTATGTCAGACTCGTCTGCGGATGGCTCTGGCCCGTCAGGTATTTGTATTCCGTGATTCGTGTGTAGTCCTCTGTCTGCGGATAGTTGATCGTCCCGGTTGACTGGAACCGCTCCCGATCCACCGTCTCGTGATGGAAGCGGATACTGCGATACGGCAGCTTGCCGAAACGGTAATCGAAGAACTCGTCGACCGGCCCGGTCCAGACCAACCGCTCGAACGCGACCGAGTCCTTCACATCGGCCCAATCGGTGCTCAACCGCACGTCGATGTTTGGATGGTCCAGCATACGGGCGAACATTGCCGTGTAGCCATCCCGCGGCATCGCCTGGAAACTGTCGGTGAAATACCGGTCGTCGCGATTGGTGCGCACCGGCACCCGCGCGGTCACCGCACGGTCGAGCTCGCACGGATCGAGCCCCCATTGCTTGCGGGTGTAGCCCCGGAAGAATTTCTCGTAGAGTTCGCGCCCGACCTGGGACACCACCACGTCTTCCGAGGTGCGGATGTCCGACACCGGTTCGGCCTTGGCGGCGAACCAAGCGGCCAGCCCATCGGAGTCCAGATCGAGCCCGTAAAGGTCGTTGACGGTATCCAGGTTGATGGGTAGCGGCACCAACCTGCCGTCCACCCAGGCACGGACCCGGTGCTCGTAGGGCCGCCATTCGGTGAACTGCGACAGGAAGCTCGAAACCGCATCGGAATTCGTGTGGAAGATATGCGGGCCATACCGGTGCACCAACAGCCCGGCCTCGTCGAGATGATCGTATGCGTTACCGGCGATATGCGGCCGGCGATCGATGATCAGCACGCGATCGCCGCGCTCGCTGGCCAGTTTGTGCGCTAACGTCGCGCCCGCGAAACCGGCGCCGACGACGAGCCAGTTATACATGGCTGCTCTCACCGGCCGGCGCCGCGAGCGTCGGCTTGCTCGGCCCTGATCGAACGATGTCGATCAGCTCCTGCATCGCCTCCCAGCTGACGTCCCAACTCATGCGCGCCAGGCGCTGATCCACCTGCAGCAACCAGGGTTTGTGCGCCCGCGACATCGCGCGTTCCACTGCGACGATCGTTGCGGCAGCGTCGCCCGCGATGCCGACCAGGCCGTCGCGGGCCCAGTCCCGCACCACGTCGGCAATCGGCGTGGAGACTACCGGCACCCCGGCGGCGAGATATTCGGGCGTCTTGGTCGGGCTGATGAACTTGGTGGCATCGTTCAGTGCGAACGGCATCAGCCCAGCATTCCAGCCGGACAGATAGAGCGGCAGATCTTGATAGGACCGCAGGCCCAGCCAGTGGATGTTGGCAGCGCGTGGAAGCGAGGCCGAGTCGATCTTGGCGACCGGGCCGACCATGACGAGCTGCCAATCCGGTCGCTGCAGCGCCACCGCGTTCAACAGAGCCAGATCCATCCGCTCGTCAATCACGCCGAAATAGCCGATGCGCGGCCCCGGTATGCCGGCCTGATCCGCCGGGCTCCTGTCCGACCCCCGGGCCTGGCCGAAATGGGCAACGTCGACACTGCTCGGGAATAGATGGACGCTGCCGTGCCGCCCTCGTTTGGCCTCGTACAGACTGCGCCCACCGGTGAACACCAGATCCACCGCACGCAACAGCCTCCGCTCCAGCAGGGGCAAGCGGGGAGAAGCGGCACTGAACCCCGACAGTTCGTCCATGCTGTCGAACACAGTGACATCGGCACGCAAATGCCCGGCGAAGTCCAGCGCCATAGGTGTGTAGAACCAAGCGACTGCCGGCGCCTGGTTCAAGCCCGCCAACAAATCGTCCAGCAGGAACCGCTGCGCAGCATCGGCTTGAACCGGATCCAATCCCGACGGCAGCAGCGGTGTCGCGATCAGGAGGCCGGGTGAGATCAACCGGATGCGCACCTCGGCCTCACACGTTCCATCGGGAGCCGTTTCCGGCTCCTCCCAGAACACGACGCGATACTGCGACGCTGCCCGCGTCATCAGATGTTGGGGTCGCTGATAGACCCAGTCCCAACGGAGATGAGAGAGACACACCAGCACCGGGCGCTGCGCGACGGCCGTTGGGAAAGGATGCATCGGCATTGACGCTAAAGCACCCCCGCCGAGCCGGACGGCAATCCGGTCTGCTGACCGGCCGACATCGTCGTGGCTTGTGCGGGGTCGGAAGACATCTGTCCACGCTGAGCGAAGCCATCCGGGCGCGCCGGCGCCAGCATGGGCACCTCGCCCAACGGCTCCGACATCATGGCCGAGAACTCACCCTTGCCGTCCATCGACGGGCCCTGGGTCCAGCGGCCCTCGGGGACGACCTGCGAGCGGTCATGCACGAAGTAGGCGTAGGAAAACCGCCTGTCTTCCTTCTCCTGCGGGAAGCTGTTCGGCATCGGCAACTGTGTTTCGACGCCGCCCAGATCTTCGATCACCGCGAGCCATTGCTGCTGGTGCATGGTGTCGCGTGCGATCAGGAATGACAGCATCTCCTTCATGCCGGGGTCGTCGGTCATGGCGTAGAGTCGGCAGGCCAGCACGCGGCCGGTCGATTCCGCCGCGACGTTGGCGTACATGTCCGCGGCCAGATTGCCACTCGCATAGACATGGCTCGCATTGAACGGAACGCCGTTGCTGTTCTCCGGCAATGCGCCGAGACCGGTCGACAGGATGTGGCGCAGGTTCATTCCGCCCAGCACGGCCCCGGCGATCGGGTCGGCTCCGACCTCTTCTTGAAGTGAGAGCGGCGCGTTTTCCAAATTGAGCGCCACCGCGGTGGAGAGCATCTCGATGTGGCCCATTTCCTCGGTGCCGGTATTGAGCAGCATGTCCCGGTATTTCATGGGTCCGCGGGCGCCCCAGGCCTGGAAAAGATACTGCATCATGACGCGGATCTCACCTTCGACACCGCCGATCGCCTGTTGCAGTGCATGGGCGAACACCGGGTTGGGCTTGTCGACCCGAACCGGGAATTGCAGACGCCTTTCAGCAAAAAACATGCAGAAACACCTTTCCGAATGCAGGTTTCCAAGCGGACCACAATGTGGCCGACCGACAATCAAATCCATCAAACAGCGCTTTCCCGTCTGCACCTTCGCGCATGGTAAAGCATGCTCACTCCTGGCGAAGTTAAGCTGAGCACTCGTTCAGACAATCTCGAATTGTCTTAGTGTTCCGGAATAGCAGTGACCTAGATACGACAATCCTTAAGACAAGATTTATTCTGCTGTGACCCACCTTTACTGAGAGACTTCCGCGACAGAAATCTCATGACAGTCCTGCAGATCAACTAACTTATGCTAAGCCGCACTATTTTGTGATTTGGTGCCAGTCGAGCAACACTGAAACAGTGTCATCAGCTGCTTTGGTAGATCAGGGCCAGGCTTCCTCGAGCAACATCCGAACGAACCGAATTGGTTCGGTCGGGTAAAGTTGCTTTACTCCTGCCCTAGCGTAGATTGGCGACATGACATTGTATCGGCTTTGACGGCGACGACGTTGAGAACCAGCACAGGACGACGTGCGACGCCGGATCGTCCCGCTATCGCCGTATCCAATCCGGCATGAAAATGAAGGCGGATCATGAGTCCCACGTCAATCCCGCAGGTCAGCTCGCAAGGCCGCCGCATTCTCGTGGTTGAAAACGAATACATGATTGCCGAGGAGATCGCCCATGTTCTATCCAGCGCGGGCGCAGAGACGATCGGTCCGGTCGCCACCGTCAGCGACGCCGTCAACTTGATCACGAGCGAGAAGTCGATCGATGGCGCGCTCCTCGATGTGAACCTTGGCTACGAGACCATCTGGCCCGTCGTGGACATCTGATGGCGTCCGGCGTTCCACTCGTGCTTGCAACCGGTTACGACCGCGGTGCTATTCCCGAGACCTATGCGCGGCTTTCCCTCTGTGAGAAGCCTGTTTTGGGGAGGGACCTTCTTTGTGCCGTCGCCCGCGCTATGACGGAGAGACGTCACCCATGACCGCTTCCGCTACGATCACCAGCCGCCAGAGCGTGAGTCCATTTATCCGGAAGCTCCGTCAGGAAGCGGCGCTCTTACCCGAGGACGAAGCGATCCTGGCCGACCTGACCAACTCTAAACGGTCCGTCGAGCGCGGCGATGTGCTGCGGGAGGGCGCTCACCAACGATCCATCGTCCTGGTCTTCGAAGGCTGGGTCTATCGCTACCGGCAGCTGGAAAACGGCAAACGGCAAATCACGGCGGTTTTCGTCCCCGGGGATCTGTGCCAACCATTCGGGGCGACGCCGCGCGTTCTGGACCATTCGCTCGCCGCGCTGAACGCTGCGGTGTTGAGCTTCGTGCCGCCACGGCTTCTGCTCAGCATAGCGCACGCCAATCCTCGGATCGAGGAAGCGCTCTGGTGCGACCTGCTCAAGACGGATGTGCTGGCACGCGAGCACATGGTCAGCCTCGGCCGCCGCCTGGCGACGGAACGACTCGGGCACTTCTTCTGCGAGATGCATGAACGCTTGACGGCGGTCGGGCTAGCGGACGGCGACACCTTCGACTTACCGCTCACCCAGGTCGATCTGGCCGACCTGTTCGGGCTCTCGGCCGTTCACGTCAACCGTGCGCTTCAAGAGTTGAGGTCGAGCGGCCTGCTTTCGATGCGCAACCGCCGAGCAACCTTGCCCGAGGTGGCGGCGCTCCGAGAACTGTCGATGTTCAACCCGGCCTATCCGCAGCAGAATGCCGTGATCTCTGACCGGGCATGACCGCTCGCGCCGACGAAGACCGTATCCGAGAGCTCGAGCAGGATAATCGACGCCTGCGTCGATCCCTGGATATGCGGGACGCGCCGCGAGAACTGCGGCACCGGCTGCGGAGTACTTTCGCGCTGCTGTCGGCCATCATCCGCAAATCGGCACAAACCCCGCGCGACCAGGCAAGTTACGCCAACCACCTCGAGGATAGGCTTGACGCCATCGCTCGCACCCAGGCTCTGGCCGATCAATATGGTGAGGTGAGCCTGCACACGATTCTTTCCGAGGAACTGCTCAAATACAACGCGCTGGAAAGCGATCGTGTGGTGCTGTCGGGGCCGCAATTGTCGCTTTGGCCGCGGGCCGGTCAGATCCTCGCACTCGCCATACACGAATTGACCATCAACTCCGTCGAGCATGGCGCGCTCGGGTTGTCGGACGGGAACATCGAGGTGCGCTGGAGCGTCCGCGGCGCTGAGCCCAACACAGCACTGACAATATGCTGGTCGGAGCCCGAAAACAGGGTTGCCGCCCAGCCGTCTCACACTGGCTTCGGCACGGAAATTCTCACGCGCATGCTTTTATACGAGCTCGAGGCGACGACGACGATCACCTATGACAGTCACGGGGTGAACTGCGCGATCCGCATTCCCTGTCCGCTCGGCTCGACGTGGCTGGCTCGAGTTGGTGAGTTCGACAACGGACCTTCTCAGGGGTGACCAGCACTGCCGCGCCTTAGAGATCACAGTCCGGGCGTGTTCGCAGCACGAGCGGGCAAGCTGTTCGGCGTTTGAAAGGGAAGTGCCAGGGACGAACTATTCCGGGTGCCCGCAAGATACTGCGTCGAAACCCAGGGCTCACTGTTCAACGGTCCCGTAGTGACAGGCGCGACACCGGTGGGTGCGGAGCAGCCTTCAATCATACAATCAATATGAGTGCCATTAGTAGTCGAACGCTCATGTTGTTCCTCTCGCGTAGTCTTCTAGAACAAAGCTGGATCATGCGTGCAGATGATCCGGATTTCGCTTGCATGATCCCGTGCGATCCGTTGCAGTGCATGTAATGACCGACGACGTTGGCGCTGGCTTGTTTGCATTCCCCATTGATAGAACCGGGCGAGTGTCGGCGTGCTTGGTCCGGTCAGATCGAGTTCACGATGGTTGAAGATCGCGTCAGCCGCATGCAGCAACCAACCGTCTTCGGTCTTGATCGCAACCCCGCAGTGACCCGGCGTATGCCCCGGCAACGATACCAAAACGACGTCGTCCCATCCTTCAATGGGTTCCGCGGCGAGGTCGAACCAAGTCTCATCGAAGCTCGAATATGTCCGCCACCGCGGCATGCTGTCCTCGAACTGCTCGACCCGATAGCGCGCTCGGTTGATCGGGCCGGATGGGTGAACCGCGGCGTCTGCTTCGGCCTCCGCCAGATGCACTCGCGCGTTGGGGAAGTCGACCAACCCGGCCGCGTGATCGAAATCGAGATGCGTCATGACGATATCGGTAACCTCGTCCAGAGAATGGCCGAGCGCCTTTATCTGATTCGCTGCAGCTTCGGCCGCATCTAGCCGGATACGATCTATCGTCAAGAAGAGAGCGGAATGCCTGCGTGCGTCCGCAATAGGATCGGTCGACACCGCCCCGGTATCGATCAGCAGAAGGCGGTCTGCCTGCTGGAGAAGCAAGCAGTGACAGCTTAGTTCGGCCGGCGCGACAACGGGCGTGCGGCCATCGAAACCGGCGCCACCGAAGGGAGTCATGGCGCCGCAATTAAGATGAGTGATGAGCATTGTGCTTCAGTCCGAACGACGAGTGACGATCCCGCGCCTCGCGATCTCGTCAAATCACGAGGCTCGCCTGTCGGTAGATGAAAAGTGACCAGCCCGGTGACGATGCCGAGCTGAACATTTCATGAAGTAAGTTCTCGGCTAAATGCGACGACGTAGCCCAACGACGCCGAGAAGGCTTACCGTAAGAAGCAGGATGGACGCCGGCTCCGGTACCTCCATGATCTTTGCGGCGGCGATCGGCAAGTTCGGATCGAATGTGCCGGGAGCTTGGGTTGAGCCGTTCGGCGGCGGGATGTTTTGGTCGGCTGGTGAGGCCGTCAGGGGCACAATACCGCCGTGCATGTCGAATACGCGGAAGTCCAACGGCAGGAGTTGGCTTTCGGTATAGCCGGGCTCATAGATGTCGGTCGACAGATCGTAGCTGCCCGAGAACGACAGAAGCCCTCCGATCGAGTTTACGCCGAGTGTTTCGGCCGACGTGCCGGCTGCGTGTGGGGCGAGCGAGAGGATGACGCCGCCGATCGCGGACTTTGCTTCCGCAGTGTCGACGACGCCGTCGCCGTTGGCATCACCATTGGGCGGAACCGGCGGCGGCGGTGGGACGGTATTAGTGGGAGTGCCCGACGCGGAATCCAGCCCATGGATATGGAGATAGTGAACTCCGTCGACCAGGCCGGTCGCGACCAAGTTCGCCGTAAGAATATTATTGTCCACTGTAAAAGTAACGTTGCCGCTGACTCCCGAAGCATTGGTCGGCACGAGAGTGCCCGTATACACTGTGGCGAACGCATGTAGCGGCAGCATAAGAGCCAATGCAGCAATTGACGTGCCGAGTTGTCGGTTTGACATGAAGATCTGCCCTTTGAAGTCGATCCGCGACGCGCCGTTTTGGCGCAACGATGACCATTGTTCGAAGCCTTGGAGAAAACGCGGCACCGTCAAGGCACGCTTCAACCGAACGAATCAGTCGCATCGGGCGTGGCTTGGCTGCACTAATCTAGGTTAGTGGCCGTATGAATTGTTCGGCACTGCAACTGGTGCTCGATAGCATTTCCGTGTGCGGCAATACGTGGCGAAACTCATTGCTTTTCAAGTTGGTTCTGCAACAAGGTAATGAAAGAAAAAACTCGGACCGCCGTTGCCGACCAAAACCGTTCGTAAACGACCGTTAGCGAAAAATTCGGAGCCAGCTAATGGCGGTATGCTGCTCGGCTATGCTCGCGTGTCGAAAGGCGATGAGCAGAACAACGCGCTGGAGGCCAACGCGCTCCGGGCCGCTGGGTGCCGCAAGCTGTTCGAAGAAGCGGCCTCCGGTGGGCGCTGGGACCGGCCAGAGCTACACCGCATGCTCGACCAGCTCCGCGAGGGCGACACCGTGGTGGTCTGGAAGCTCGACCGGCTGTCGCGCTCGCTGAAGGACGTGCTGCACATCATGGAGCGGATCGCCGAGGCGGGTGCCGGCTTCCGATCGGTGACGGAGCATATCGACACTTCAACTCCGGCCGGTCGAATGATGATGCAGATGGTAGGCTGCTTTGCCGAGTTCGAGCGCGCCATGATCCGCGAGCGGACCTCCGCCGGGCTTGCCGCCGCGCGGGCCGAGGGACGCGTGGGTGGGCGGCGCAAAAAGCTGGACCCCGCCAAACGGCGAGAGATTGCCGAAAGCGTCATTACCGGCCGGAACACGGGTGCGGAAATGGCTCGTCTCTATAATATCAGTCAGCCGACCGTGTCACGGATTGTGGCCCAACACAGGATAAGTAGGCCATGAACGACGAGACCGGATACGGGGCGATGCTCAAGCAGCCGTTTGTGCCAGTGTGTGCCATCGGCGCCTCGGCCGGGGGCGTTGCGGCATTGCAAACTTTGTTCCGGCTCATCCCGAATGATCTTGGCTTGGCCTACGTGGTCATACTCCATCTGTCTCCCGATCATCCCAGCGCACTGAGCGAGATCCTATCTGCTTGCACCCGCATGCCTGTTTTCCAAGTGAATGACGGGCCAACCCTCAGGCCGACCTGCATCTATGTCATCCCGCCCGATGGGGAACTGGTCATCGAGGGCGACAGCGTCACGGTCCGCGACTTCAGCGAGCCACGCGGACGCCGCGCACCGATCGACATGTTCTTTCGCTCCGTTGCCGCCGCTCGTGGCGACGGTATAGCCATGGTGCTGTCCGGTGCAGGCGCGGACGGGGCGTTGGGCATACGCGCCATCAAGGAGGCCGGCGGCGTCATCATGGTGCA
>Ga0160428_1002667_pt1 | contig 10433 bp, 12 predicted proteins | sample SolpanmetagenomM_FD_108198 | JGI IMG/M metagenome (GOLD analysis project Ga0160428, IMG submission 108198) | Solar panel surface microbial communities from Lawrence Berkeley National Laboratory, California, USA - M | ecosystem: Engineered > Built environment > Solar panel > Unclassified ...
AAATATACGCCCGCGGTGGAGGGTGCCGCGTTCGGGCTCGCGCATCTGTGGTATTTGCGCCGGGCGGGCGGGTCGGCGGCAGTGCTGCTCGGGTCGGCACTGCTGTGGGTCGCACTGGCGGTGGCGCCGACGGCGATCGTCATGGCGGACTATTGGTGGCGCGGCCCGGTCGAGTTCGATGCCTTCTGGTTCGCGAACTTCGCCTCGATCACGCTGCGCAAGGGCTATCCCGCGGCGAAGATCGCCGGGCGGCTGGCGGGCAATCTCGCGGTGCTGTCGCCGTTCGTGGTGAGCGTGCTGCTGGCGTGGCGCGCGCGGCCGTGGCGGGCGGAGACGGTGCTGGCGCTGGGCTGGCTGGCGGCGGCTTCGGTGGCGTTCGCGGCGATCGGAGCGTTCTTCGATCATTATGCGCTGCCGCTGCTCGCGCCCCTGCTGATACTGTCGGCACCCGTATGGCAGCGCTACCGGTTCGCGGTGCCGCTGGTGTTCGCGATCGGATGTGCGCTGTTCGTCGGTAAGGTGCTGGCGTGGCCGACCGACGCCACCGGGGCGCGGGAACTGGCACGGGTGGTGAAGGCGAACGACGCGGGCGGCTGCCCGTACGTGTTTGCGGGGGATTCGATCACGTATCTGCTTGCCGACGCGTGCCTGCCGACCGCGCATGTCTTCCCCTCGACGCTCGCGTACGAGCCGGAACGCGGCGCGAGCGGGATCGACGAGGTGGCGGAGGTCCGCCGCATCCTCGCCGCGCGCCCGCCGGTGATCGTGACGATGGACGCGCCGATGGCGGAATGGAACCGCGCGACGCTGCGCCTCGTCGAGACCGCGCTGCGCACGCACTACCTCCCGGTGTTCCGCACGGTCCGCGATCGCGGGCACAGCGTCGTCTACCTGCGCAACGATCGCACTTTCCGCCCGCTCTGACCGCGCACCGCATACCGATTCCATCGAACGAAACGCTCCAGATTTACCGGCTGAACAGGCGAGCGTGGGGATGCCATTGGCATGGCGATCGATGGCGGGTCGGCGAACCCTGGCAGGAGTGACGGACATGGCGGAACGGTTGCACGACAAGGTATGTGTCATCACCGGCACCGGCGGCAGCATCGGGCGCGAGGCGGCGTTGCGCTTCGCCGCCGAGGGCGCGCTGGTGGTCGGGACCGATGTGAACGCGGCCGGCGCACAGGCGACGGTCGACGCGCTGACGGCGGCGGGCGGGCGGATGGTGTCGCTGCACCCCGCCGATCTCGGCACGGTGGCGGGATGCCGGCAGGTCGTCGACTTCGCGATCGCGGAACACGGCCGGATCGACGTTCTGTTCAACAACGCTGCGATGGCGCATTTCAACTGGATCGAGGACATCACCGAAGAGGAGTGGCGGCGCAATACCCGCGACGAGGTCGATCTGGTGTTCTTCCTGACACAAGCCGCCTGGCCGCATCTGAAGGCGAGCGGCGGGACGATCGTCAACACCGCGTCGCTGACCGGGCATCGGGTGTTTAAAACATTGGGCGGGCTGGCGCATGCGACCGCCAAGATGGGTATCGTCGGCATGACGAAGCAGCTGGCGATGGAGGGTCGCGCGCACGGCATGCGCGCCAATTCGATCTCGCCCGGCGTGATCGAGACCAGCCAGACCGCCGAGCAGCTCAAGGACCAGGAATGGGCCGATTAGATGCTCGGCAAGACGCTGACCGGACGGCTCGGCAAGCCGGTCGAAGTCGCCAATGTCGCGCTGTTCCTCGCGTCCGACGAAAGCTCGTTCGTGACCGGCGTCGATATCAAGGTCGATGGCGGCATGGCCGTGTGGTGAGCGCCCCACGCGCCGCCCCCCGCATGAAGCGCAGGGCGAGACACCCGCGGTTCATACTGGCTGGGGCGGCAGGGTTCGAACCTGCGAATGGCGGCATCAAAAGCCGCTGCCTTACCACTTGGCGACGCCCCAACAGCGAGGCGGCCTTATAGCGGCGCGCGTCGCGTAGAAAAGCCCTGAAAGTCGATTAGTCCATGTCGAGCGGGCGGAGCCAGCCATTGGCGTCCGGGGCGGTACCGCGCTGGATCGCGACGAGCGCCTCGCGCAGCCGCATAGTCGTCTGGCCGGGGCCACCGCCACCGATCTCGAACCTACCCTCGGGCGAGGCAACGCTGCCGATCGGGGTGACGACCGCCGCCGTCCCGCAGGCGAACGCTTCGGTCAGCGTGCCGCTCGCCGCGTCCGCGCGCCACTGGTCGATCGCATAGGGTTCCTCGCGTACGACGATGCCCTGCGACCGGGCGAGCGTGAGGATCGAATCCCGCGTGATGCCGGGCAGGATCGTGCCGGTCAGCGGCGGCGTCGCCAGGCTGCCGTCGGCGAACACGAAAAACACGTTCATGCCGCCCAGTTCCTCGACATAGCGGCGCTCGACCGCATCGAGGAACACGACCTGGTCGCAGCCGTTGCGGATCGCCTCAGCCTGCGCGACGAGACTGGTGGCGTAGTTCCCGCCGCACTTGGCGGCGCCGGTGCCGCCGGGCGCGGCGCGGGTATAGTCCTGGCTGACCCAGATCGATACGGTCGGCGCGCCGCCCTTGAAATAGGCGCCGACCGACGAGGCGAGTACCATGTAGAGATATTCGGACGACGGCTTGACGCCGAGGAACACCTCGCTCGCGATCATGAACGGCCGCAGGTATAGCGAGCCGCCGTCGCTTTCCGGGATCCAGTCGCGATCGACCTTCACCAGCCGCTCGATCGATTCGAGGAACAAAGCCTCGGGCAGTTCGGGCATCGCCAGCCGCCGCGCCGAACTCTGGAAACGGCGCGCATTCGCTTCCGGACGAAACAAGGCCGTGCCGCCATCCGCCAGCCGATACGCCTTCATCCCCTCGAAAATCTCCTGCGCATAATGCAGCACGGAGGACGCCGGATCCATCGACAGCGGCGCACGCGCAGTGATCTTCGCGTCGTGCCAACCGTTTGCATCACTATAGCGAATCACCGCCATATGATCGGTAAAGACCCGGCCGAAGCCCGGATCGATCAACCGCGTCGCGCGCTCGCTTGCCGCAACCGGCGTGGCGTTCGGCTCGTAGGAAAAGCTTGGATTGGCGTCGGCGGTCATCGCATCCTCGTTCTTCGTTCCGCGATGCAGATGTGCACGTGAAAGGCGGTTGCGGACGCCTAAGACGGATGGCAAACCGGGTCAACATGGCCTCCCCGACTCCCTCCCCTTCACCCCTTTTCCTGCGCGAAACCGAACTGCGTCGCGGGATGGAATTGCTGTATTTCGGCAACAGCCACCTGACCCGGGCGATCGACCGCGGGCTGGCGGCCCAGGGCCTTGGCCGGGCGCACCACCGCGCCCTGTATTTCGTCGCGCGCCAGCCGGACTTGACGGTCAGCGAACTGCTCGGTCTGCTCTCGATCACCAAGCAGTCGCTCGGCCGGGTGCTCGGCGAACTGACCGAGCGCGGACTGATCGAGGTGCGCCCCGGCGAACGCGACCGACGCCAGCGGCTGTTGCGGTTGTCGGCCGAAGGCACGAAACTGGAGGGGCAGTTGTTCGACGCGCTGAGAGAGCGCCTGTCCGCTGCCTATGCCAGCGCGGGCCAGGCTGCCGTCGGCGGGTTCTGGGCGGTGCTGGAAGGCCTGATTCCAGAATCGGAACGACCGCGCGTCGAAAGCCTGCGCGACTGACTTCTTAGTGAGGTCCTGCTGAGGTATCCTATACCGAACGGGTACAAAATGCTACGAAGCCCCAACCGGCGCCTGCACTCATAGCCAACGGACTCTACGATAACCGGACAGCGCGACGGATCGCGCTAGGCGTCAGGCCATATTCCTGTTTGACCGCCCGCGAGAAATGCGCGGTGCTGGTGAAGCCACACGCCTCGGCGATCAGAGTGATCGAGCGGGTTTCGCCGACATCGGCCAGCAATCGCCGTGCCGCATCGAGGCGCTGCTTCCAGATTTGTCGAGCAATGCCCTCGCGCGGATACGCGGCATACAATTCCGTGCGCGACAGGCCGAGCTTACGAGCGATCCAGTCCGGCGTCAGATCCGTGGCCGCCAGCCGCATATCGATCAAATGTTCGACACGGTCACGCGTGCCGTCTCGCGTAGCGGGCTCGACCGACGCCGCGGATGTGGCGCCCGACCGCAGCGCGAGCGTCGCGAGATCCATCAGCGTGTCAGCTAACGCTGCGCCCTCGTCGGCACGCAATGCGTCCGGATGCGAGATGATACCGGCGAGAAAACCAGCCAGCACTGCGCCCCGGGGAGCCGGTATCGTGCGCCCGTGCAGGGTAGCTGGCACCTCCGCCAGCCGCGCGGCGAGCGATCGCGGCACCATGACCATGGCAAAGCCGCACTCGCCCTCGTTGAGTATCGAGAAAGGCTGGCTGAAATCGAAGAATGTCATCGTTCCTTCGCCACCGCCGACACGGGCATTGCCCGCCCGGCCATGCCATTCGCCGGCGCGTAGCCAGTGCAAGCCGACACCGTCGAACCGATCGCGTTCGCACAGAACCTTCAATCGGTTCGTGACGCGTGGCGAGAAATGGCCGAACGTGACATGCAGCGGCCCGAGGCGGACACCGTGCAGCGTAGAGCGTTGGTCAATCGTGGTCAGGCGGGTGTCGAACAGATCATTGGTCGCAAGCGCATAACACCGCGCCCGCTCCTCGGGCATCAGGTCCGCCTCCAGAACTACGCTTGCAACAATTATTCCACCCATGCCGGTCTCGAGACGAAGGCCGGCTGCGCTCTGCGCTGGGGTCGAGCGGCCGGAAGAAGGACCACCTGATGTATCGCCCGTATCATCGTTGTGGGCGGTTCTGACCATCGCGCGGGAATATCGTCGAACAGCTTAACGACTGCTTTCTGGGATGCGGTATCCGTTATGGGTTCGCCCCGTCGACCTGACGAGAGGCGTCCATCCCGAAACCGGGGGGCAGACTGGAGCCTGGCTCTCCGTCTGCCTCACACCTCAACAAGTTTGCAGTCGAAGCGTCCTCGTCTTGTAGCGGCCCGAGCGCAGCGTTCCGCCGACCAGACCGAAACCGACGATCATCATTCCCCAGGTAGCGGGTTCAGGGACCGCCGACACCGTCGTCACGAAGCCGGCGTCGCTGAGCTTGAACACGGTACCGCGATTAGCGGTGCCACCGCGCCATGTCGTGCCGTACAGGTTCCCGAACGCGTCCGCGACCAGATCGGATTCCGGGCTGCGGCCCTCCGTACCGCCGGCGAAGTTCGCAAGCGTCACCAGGGCATTAATCCCGGCATCGATGCGAAAAATCGTCCCATAGCCAGCCGAACCGCCGGAATAGGCCGCGCCGAAGATATTGCCAGCCGCGTCGAGCAGCACGCCAGCGTTCGGATTATAGCCGTTGACTCCGCCGAACGGCAGCTTCGCCAAGGTCGTGATCTGATTGCTACCGGCGTCGATCCGGAACACGCTGCCGTTTCCGAAGCCGTTCGAGGTCGTCCCGTACAAATTTCCGTTACCGTCGATGGTCAGCGTACCATAGGGATTGGCGCCGTTCGTACGATCGAACGTTGCGATCGTCGTCAGCTTGCCCGTAGCGGTGTCGACCCGGAAGACCGTGCCGTACCCGGCTGCGCCGTCCGTCGTCGTGCCGAACAGACTGCCCTTGCCGTCCGACACGAGCGAGCCGAACGGTGTCTTGCCGTCCGCACCGCCGAGATTGCTCAAAATCGTCGGCGTGGTCGATCCGGGGCTGACACGGTAGACGGTGCCGGACCCCGTCGCGCCGCCGGAACGCGTGGTGCCATACAGGTTGCCGCTGCCGTCGAGGGTCACGCCGCTCCAGGGATTGAGTGCGCTCGTGCCGTCGAAGGTCGCGAGCGTGGTGATCGCCGTGCTGCCGGCGGTGATGCCGTAGACGGTTCCGCGACCCTGCGGCCCGCCGACATAGGTCGTTCCGTACAGGTTGCCGCTTCCATCCCGCGCGAGCCGCCCGATCGGCCCGGCACCGTTACTGTTATCGAAACCCGCCACGGTCCGGATCTTGCCGGTCGCTGCGGGGATCGCGAATACGACGCCGGCATTGTTCACGCCGCCGGTACTCGCCGTCCCGTACAGCGTGCCATCGGCACCGATCACCAAGCCCGCCCGCGGCGATCCGCCGTTCGAGCCGGTAAAGCTGTCCAGCGTCACCAACGTCGCGGCGCATGCCGGCGTGGCGAGTGCTACCGCGAGCGCAAAGGACATCGCGCACCCCAGCGACGCGGTGGAACGGGTAGATCTGGTCTTCATAAAAACGCTCCCTGACATCCTGTCGCCAAAATTGGTCCGATGCGCCGCCCCGGACGGGGTGACGGGGCCGTGGCTCCGGACGCACCGCAGCGCGGCCGGACGACGATGTCGATGCGGATTAGAGCTGCCGGCGGGAGGAGTCGTTTACTGAGCGTCCATCATTCTTGCCTGAGCGTTCGGCGGCGGCGGATGGCGGATGAGGTGGTTCGAAACGGCACGCTTTTTGGCAAAGCCGAGTGAGCGTTTCCGGGCGCGTCAGCGAGCTTCGGCCGCCATCTCGCGGTTACGCCGCTCAGCCGCCGCGAGCGTCTCGCGAAGCAGGCGCTTGAGCGCGTCGTCCTCGTCCAGCACGTCGAGGCCTTTGCGCGTCGACCCCCCCTTGCTCGCCACCGCATCGGCGAGCGCGGCGGGTCCGTCGGTACTGGCGGCAGCCATCAGGCCGGCCCCTTCGACCGTGGCGACAGCGAGCCGTCGCGCCTGATCGGCCGGCAAACCCAGCGCCGTACCGGCGTCCGCCAACGCGTCGATGAAGCGATACAGGAAGGCGGGGCCGCTCCCGGCCAGCGCGGTGACCGCGTCGAACAGTGTTGCGTCGGGCACCCACTCGACCAGACCCAAAGAGCGCATCAAGGTGGCGACGTCGGCGCGGACGCGATCGGTCGCGCTATTGGCATGAAGCCCAACCACACCCTTGCCGATCCCGACCGGCAGATTGGGCATGGCGCGCACGATCGTTTGTGCGTCGAACCGCGACGCGAGCGCGGCCTCCTCGACTCCTGCAAGGATCGACAACAGGACCGGTGCCCCGGCAAGGCGCGCGGCGTGATCGGCCGCGACCTCGTCGAGCTGCTGCGGTTTCATGCCGAGGATGACGAGATCGGGAAGCGGCGTATCGGGTAGCGTCCGGGCTTGCCGCACCCCGGCGGGCAGCGCGCGGTCGGCACGGTTGACTACATCCACGTCCGTGGCCGCGATCGCACCCGTGTCGATCCAACGCCGCAGCATCGCGCCGGCCATATTGCCGCACCCGATCAGCCATACGCGCCGGATGGTCACGCCTCGCCCTGCGTATCGGTCATCGCCGCAGCAAGCGCTTCCTTGGGCGATTTGCCACCCCACATCACGAACTGGAACACCGGATAGAAACGTTCGCATTCGTCGATTGCGGATTCGACCAGCAATTCGGCGGACGCGAGCGACATCGTGCCGCCCTCCCCCTCGATCATCGCGGCGTGGCGATAGAGCAGGATGCCGCTGGACGACCATAATTCGAAATGCCCGACCCACAATTGCTCGTTGATCAGGCCGATCGCCTCATACACCGCAGCGCGCCGCTCGTCGGTCACGCGAATGTCCGGAAAAGCGAGGAATTGCAGCACGCTATCCTCGTCGCGCCACAAAGCGCGCAGTTCGTAGGTCGTCCAGCTGCCCTTGACCTTGGCGATCACCTCGTCGTCGAGGCGCTCGTTTTCCCAGCCATGCGCGGCGAAATAGCTTTCCAGCATGTCGATCGGCGCGGCATCGTCACCGTGATCGTCCGCTTCGTCGAGCATCACTCGGCCCCCTTGCATCGAAGCGAGGGGGTGGCGCGCCCGACCGGCAGTGGCAAGCCGGGCGCGAGGATCGGTGGGGAGAAAGTTGTGGAAAAGATCGCTTCAGGCCCCCGGGTTGGTCGCCCCGGACGGCGCCGCCGCCCTGGCTTCCAGCGCATCGAGCCGCGCGCGCAGCACGTCGGCTTCGTCGCGCGCCGCGGCAGCCATCGCCTTGACCGCCTCAAACTCGTCGCGAGATACGAAATCGAGCCCGCCGATCCATTCCTTCGCCTTGGACCGTGCGCCGGCTTCGGCTTCGCGGCCGACCCCGGCGAGCGTGCCGGCGGCGCCGTTCACGAACTTGACGAAATCGTCGAACATCTTGTTATCGGCCTGCATCGTACGTCCTTTATCTGTCGTCACGACAATATCTGGGTGGTGGCGGAAGATGGTACAAGAGTTTCCGCATTCGGATTAAGCCGGTCGATCTCGAAGTTGAGCGCCGTGGCATAGAGCAGCCAGACGAGATACGGCGCCATCAGCCAGCCCGCGGCGCGACGGATCCGGCCGAAGGCGAATGCGGTCGCGGTGGCGAGCACGAAGAGTATCACGATCGTGAACAGAGCCGCCGTCACCTGATGCGCGCCGAAGAATAACGGGCTCCAGACGAGATTGACGATCAGTTGCGCGACGAACAGGAGGATCGCGACGCCGCGCCGGCGCGAGCCGCGGGCATTGAGGATCATCGCCAGCGCCAGGCCGAGCAGGATGTACAAGAGTGTCCACGCGGCTCCGAACAGCCAGCCCGGCGGGGTGAAGCCGGGCTTGATCAACAGCCTATACCATGGATTGTCCGAGCCGGCCGGGAACAGCCGCCCGGACAGGAAGCCGAGCAGAACGATCAGCGGCACCGTGACCATCGCCCAGCGTGCGAACGCCCAGCGCAATTGTTGCTTCGACGCGATTTCCCTCAAACGCTCGCCTCCCGGTGATGAGCGGCGACCATAAGGGCAAATCCGTTACGCCTGCGAGCCAAAAATCGCGTGGTCCTGCGCGGCATCGTCCGCGATCAGCCGAGGGCGGTGACGGGAGCAGTGGCGGCGATGAGGAATTCGACATTGCCTTCCGGGCCCGTGATCGGGCTTTCGACCACCCCGTCGACTGTCCAACCCTTCGCCGAGAGCCAGTCCGACACTTCGGCGCAGACCCGTGCGTGGATCGACGGATCGCGGACCACCCCGCCCTTGCCGACTTCCTCGCGCCCAGCCTCGAACTGCGGCTTGATCAAAGCGAGCAGCCGACCGCCGGGCCGAACGAAGCCGAGCGGCACGTCCAGCACCTTGGCGAGCCCGATGAAGCTCGCGTCGCACACCACCAGATCGATCGGTTCCGGAACGTGCGCGGGCGTGAGGATGCGGGCGCTGGTCTGTTCGTGGACCACGACGCGCGGATCCTGCCGCAGCTTCCAGGCGAGTTGGTTGGTGCCGCTGTCGACCGCATAAACGCGTGCCGCGCCGCGGCTGAGCAACACGTCGGTGAAACCGCCGGTCGAGGATCCGACGTCGACCGCCACCACGCCGGTCACGTCCCAGCCGAAATGGTCGAGCCCGTGCGCCAGCTTGATCCCGCCGCGCGACACCCAGGGATGATCGCGGCCGCGAACGTCGAGCGCGACGTCGTCGGCGACCGTCTGGCCCGGCTTGTCGATCTTGCGCGTGCCGGCGAAGACCAGCCCGGCCATGATCAGCGCCTGCGCCCGCGTGCGGCTTTCGACGAGGCCGCGATCCACCAGCAATTGATCGACACGCGTCTTGGGCATGGTGCGTCCTTCGGTTTGCTGGCGACGTAGCGTGTCTCGCGGATGTTGCCAAAGGTGTCGCGCGGGCGGCGTGATTTCCTCGCCGCGCACAGCCTGGGGTGCCTCGCCGTGGCGTGGTGGGCGGAGCTGACCCGCCAGCCTTATGGCTGGCCGGTGGCGGGCGCCTTGCTCGTCGCGCCCGCCGATGCCGATCGGCCGCAGGCGCAGGCGGAGTTGAAGGCGTTCGGCCCGACGCCGACCACGCCGCTGCCCTTCCCGTCGATCGTCGTGGCGAGCACGGACGATCCCTGGATCGATATCGAGCGGGCGCATAGCCTGGCGGTCGGCTGGGGCAGCCATTTCGTCGATGCCGGGGCGCAGGGGCACCTCAACGCCGCGAGCGGAATCGGCTGGTGGAGCGAAGGGCAGGAATTGCTGGAACGCGTCATCGCCGCGGCCAGCAACGGCAAGGGCCAGGCGCGCCATCCGACCGACGCCCGCTCGATCCTGGCGGTCAACGCGACCGACGCGGCGCACGAACACTATCTGGGCGGATAAGCCCAGGACGGGCGCGGTTCGGCTCCCAAGCCCGCGCCCGTCGATCTTCCCATAACGCCGTTCAGGCAAGCGTGACGCTTTAGGCATGTCCTTCGACATGCTCAGGACGACCGGTCGTTAGGCTGCTGCTTGCCTGCTCATGCTCTCGCGCCCTCCACGACCCCGGTGGCGTTATGGCGCAGCGCGGTGAGGACGGTATCGACGATGGCGTCGGCGTCGAGGCGGGCGGTGGCGTATTGGCGGTCGGGTTTGTCCTGGTCCTGGAACAGGTCGGGCAGGCGC
>Ga0160428_1002668_pt1 | contig 10427 bp, 16 predicted proteins | sample SolpanmetagenomM_FD_108198 | JGI IMG/M metagenome (GOLD analysis project Ga0160428, IMG submission 108198) | Solar panel surface microbial communities from Lawrence Berkeley National Laboratory, California, USA - M | ecosystem: Engineered > Built environment > Solar panel > Unclassified ...
GGGCATTTTCTCCCGCACCCGCGACATCGTCGCCGCCAACTTCGCCGATCTCCTCGAGAAGGCGGAAGACCCGGCGAAGATGATCCGCATGATCATCCTCGAGATGGAGGAAACGCTGGTCGAGGTTCGCGCCTCCGCCGCGCGGACGATCGCCGACCAGAAGGAGATGCGCCGGCATATCGGCAAGCTCGACCAGCTCCAGGCGAACTGGACCGAGAAGGCCGAACTGGCGCTGAGCAAGAACCGCGAGGATCTCGCCAAGGCGGCGCTGCTCGAAAAGCAGAAGGCGGCCGACATGGCCGACCAGCTGAAGATCGAGGTGTCGGTGCTCGACGACGCGCTGCGCGCATCGGAAGAGGATATCGCCAAGCTCCAGAAGAAGCTGAGCGAGGCGCGCGCCAAGCAGTCCAACGTCCAGACGCGGCTAGAGAGCGCCAACAACCGCTTCCGCCTGCGCGAGATGTATGCCGGCCCGAAGACGCACGAGGCGTTCAGCCGCTTCGACGTGCTGGAACGGCGGGTCGACGATGCCGAGGGACGCGCCGAGGCGATGGGGCTGGGCGCGCTGCCCAAGAGCCTGGAGGAAGAGATCGCCGAGCTGCGCCAGAGCGACAAGGTCGATGCCGAATTGGCGGCGCTGAAGGCGCGGCTGAGCGGCAACGCGAACCGGGAGGGCTGAGATGACCCCGGTCCTGATCTGCCTGACGCTCTTCGTCGGACTGCCCTGGGTCATCCTGCACTATCTCACCAAGTGGAAGCAGGCGCCCAAGATCACCGACGAGGACGAACGGCTGCTCGACGAGATGTTCAATCTCGCCCGCCGCCTGGAAGACCGCATCAACACCGTCGAACGCATCGTCGCGGCCGACAATCCCGACTTCTAGCCGAGCCTGACCGCTCAGGCGCCAACCTATCAGATCGACCGGAGGAATTGAGATGTCGAGCCGCACGCAATTCTATCTCGACAAGCAGGATGCCAAGTGGATGGGCGTATGCTCCGGCATCGCCGACTATACCGGCTTCGACGTCACCCTGGTCCGCGTCGCGGTGGTGGTGCTGACGCTCGCCACCACCGGCTGGGTACTGGCCGCCTATGTTGCCGCCGGCTGGCTGGCGCCGAAGAAGCCGGTCGGGCTGTACGACACCCAGGAGGACGCCAAGTTCTGGCAGGGGGTACGCTCCAATCCGAAGCGTTCGACCGCCGAGGTGCGCAGCAAGTTCCGCGACATCGACCGCCGGCTCGCCGACGTCGAGCTGCACTATACCAGCCGCAACAGCCGGCTGGCCGAGGAAATCGACAGCCTGCGCTGAACCGAGCGACGGGCCTTGGGGAGAAATACGATGGACATGGGATGGATGGTGCCGGTCGGCGTCGTCGGCGCGATCTCCGCGCGGCACGCCTTCACCACCTGGGTCAAGGCCAAGCATGGCTACCCGCTGGGTGACGATCGCGGCCGCAGCCGCCGCGGGATGCGCGGCATGGCCCGGATGGGCGGCGACGACATCGAGGCCGAGCGCAAGATCATGCTGCTCACCAACGAGAACGACAAGCTGACCGGCCAGGTCAGCCGGCTGGAGGAACGCATCGCCGTCCTCGAACGCATCGCCACCGATCCCGCCGAGCGTACCGCCCGCGAGATCGAGGCCCTGCGCGACCGCTGAGGGGAGACACAGCATGGAATGGGGTGGTCCCGCCTTCGTCCTCGCGATCATCGCGATCTCGACCATAGGCATAGTGCTGAACAACTGGATCCGTGCCCATCACGGCTACGCGCCGACCGATGATTGGGGGAAGGTCGACGCCAGCGGGCAGCTGGACGATAGTCGCAAGGTCAAGCTGCTCACCACCGAGAACGAACGGCTGACCGGCCAGGTCGGTCGCCTGGAGGATCGGATCGCCGTCCTCGAACGCATCGCCACCGATCCCGCCGAGCGCACCGCCCGCGAGATCGCGGCACTGCGCGATAGCTGAGGAGAGGGACGATGAACGGCTTCACGATCTTCATGCTCGCCTTCGTGGTCGTCGGCCTGCCGGTGATCTTGGGCATCGGCAGCGAGATGTTTCGGCGCTGGCTGAAGCACAAGGAGACGATGGCGGGCGCGCTGAACGCCCAGGCGGCGGAAAAGGCGGCGCAATATGCCGCCCATACCGAACGACTGGAACAGCGGGTGCGTGTCCTCGAGCGCATCGCCACCGATCGCGGCGCCGACCTGGCGGACGAGATCGACGGCCTGCGCGACGAGCGCCCCGCCGCCCGCCTGCCGATCAACTGACCGCATTTTTCCGCAAAACCAAGGAAGAACACCGATGAATCCCGCCGAGATGATCGTCGCGATCGTGTTCCTGGTCATCATGGGCCGGGTGCTGCAGACCCGCTATGCCGCCCGCCACCGCCACGATCCGACCCCCGCCGTGACCAGCGAGACCGACCATCTGCGCGACGAGGTCCGCCACCTGCGCGACCGCATCCAGGTGCTCGAACGCGTCATCACCGACACCCATGGCAGCGCCGATCTCGACCGCGAGATCGAGCGGCTGCGCGACCGCTGAGGAGGCGGACCATGTACGACCCCAGTGTTTATATCACCCTGTCGCTGTCGGGCCTGGCCGGGCTCGCGATGATCGTCACCGGCGGGCTGGCCGGCTGGCGCGGCTGGCTGGCGCTGAAGCGCACCGAGCTCGACCAGCACCAGGTCGCCGCCGGCCCGACCGCCAATGCCGGCGCGCGGATCGAGATCGCCGACCTGAAGGAACGCATCCGCAAGCTGGAAGCGATCGCCGCCGGCGTCGACCTGTGATGCGCGGGGGGCGGCTTGTCGCCGCCGCCGCCGCGCTGTACCCGCCCGGGGGATGCAGACCCTGGCCGAACTCGAAGAGGAATATGGCTTCCTCGACCCCGACGATCGCTATCGCCTGCTGATCGACCTGGGCCGCGCGCTGGAACCGATGCCCGACGCGCTGAAGACCGAAGCGACCCTGGTGCGGGGCTGTTCGGCCTCGGTCTGGGTCTATCCCCGCCAGGCGGGCGACACGCTCCACTTCCTGGCCGACAGCAACGCCGCGATCACCAAGGGAATTATCGCGCTGGTGCTGCTGACGGTGCAGGACCGCAGCCCGGCGGCGATCGCGGCGACCGACATCGCCGCGGCGCTGGCGCCGTTCGACCTCGGCAACCAGCTGAGTTCCAACCGAACCCAGGGCATCCCCAACATGATCGCGCTGATCCGCGAAACCGCCGAACGCTACCGCGCCGGCTGACCGGTCAGCCCTCGGGCGGCGCGTCGACGATCGCGTCGTCGCCGGTATCCAGGCCGTGGCGCATCAGCATCGGGATGTTGGCGAAGGCGAACAGCAAGGTCAGCGGAATCGCGCCCCACAGCTTGAAGCCGACCCAGAAATCCCAGTTGGTCGACCGCCACACCACCTCGTTCAGCACCGCCATGAAGACGAAGAAGATCGCCCAGTTGCGCGTCAGCTTGCGCCACCCGTCCGCGCTCAGCCCCGGATAGGCGGCGGCCAGCAGCGCCTGGAGCAGCGGCCGCCCCGTCGCGAGGCCAAAGCCCAGCGTGCCCGCGAAGATCGCATAGACGAAGGTCGGCTTCATCTGGATGAACTTGGGGTCGTGGAAATAGACGGTGAGGCCACCGAACACGACCACCAGCCCGCCCGAGATCCACAGCATCGGCGACACATGCCCCAGCTTCACCCGCGACACGACGATCGCGACGATCGTCGCCGCGACGAAGGCGATGGTGGCGACGATCACCTTGGCGATCACCAGCGCGCCCGCGCGGTCGAGATCGGACAGGAACCCGGTCGTCGCCGCCACCATTCGCATCGCCGTGGCGGCGGGGAAGAGGAAGTTGACCGCGAAGAACACGAGCAGCGGGCCATATTCGACCCCCATGCGCAGGCCGGGCGAAGAGGTGCGGGTCATGCTATGGTGTCCTGAATTCGTGCGTCACGCAGGGCTGGTTGTCGGGGCCGCGGTGCGAGGGGCGGGGCGGCGCGCGCCTCCTGCCGATGCGCCTGCGGGCCGGTGGACCCCGGAACGGGTCCGGGGTGACGGGGACTGCGGGGTGGGGTCTCGGCGATCATGCCGCCGGGACCCGGCTTCTTCCGTTACCCCGGACTTGGTCCGGGGTCCACGGCGCGGCAGGCGACGCCGCCCGCGCTTCCTGCGCGTTCGCCCGCCGCACGGTGGACGCCGGAACCAGTCCGGGGTGACGGGCGCTTCGGCGCGACGTCACCGCCGCCCCCCCGAATCCACCCCGGCGATGATCCGGCTGACCTCGCGCGCGTCGAAGGGGCGCAGGTCGGTCATGCCTTCGCCGACGCCGATCGCGTGGATCGGCAGGCCGTATTTCTCGGCGGCGGCGACCAGCACGCCGCCGCGCGCGGTGCCGTCCAGCTTGGTCATCACCAGCCCGGTGACCCCCGCGACCTCCTTGAACACCTCGATCTGCGACAGCGCGTTCTGGCCGGTGGTGGCGTCGAGCACCAGCACCACGTCGTGCGGGCTCGCCGGGTTGATCCGGCCGAGCACGCGGCGGATCTTGGCGAGTTCGTCCATCAGCTCGCGCTTGTTCTGCAACCGCCCCGCGGTGTCGACGATCAGCACGTCGATGCCGGTCTCGGTCGCCTGCTTGACCGCGTCCCACACCACCCCGGCGGCGTCGCCACCCTCCGGACCGGTGACGATCGGCACGCCCACCCGATCCGCCCAGGTGCGCAGCTGGCCGATCGCGGCGGCGCGGAAGGTGTCGCCCGCCGCCAGCATCACGCCGTAATCCTGCTCCAGCAGCAGGTGCGCGAGCTTGGCGATCGTCGTCGTCTTGCCCGATCCGTTGACCCCGATCACCAGGATCACCTGCGGCCGGGGAAAGGCGGTGACCTCCAGCGGAGTCGCGACCCTGGCCAGCGTCTTCTCGACCTCCTCGGCGACGACCAGGCGGACGCCGAGCTCCTCCATGTTGCGCTCGAAGCTGCCCTCCGCCAGCCGGCCGCGGATATGCCCCGCGGTCTCGGGGCCCAGATCGGATGCGATCAGCGCCTCCTCGACCTCGTCCAGCGTCGCCTCGTCGAGCCGCGCCGCGCCCAGCCCGGCGAGATTGCCGACAAGCCGGTCCGAGGTGCGCCGGAAGCCGCCGAGCAGCTTGTCGTGCCAGGTGGGGGTGGTGCTCATGCGTCGTTCCGTGGCGGCGAGGGGGGAAGGGGGTCGATCACCAGCGCGTCGCCATCGGTCGCGACGACGCGGCCGGTGACGATGCTGCCGGGTTCGCAGGCGCGGGTCAGCCGCACCGTGGCGAAGGCGTCGCTATGCCCGCCGGTGCCGGGCCGCTCGACCAGCATCCGCCGGATCGTCCCGCGCTGGGAGTCGAGCCAGGCCGCCTTGCGGCGCGCGGCGGCGGCGCGCAGCCGTTCGGCGCGATCGCGGCGCACCGCCGGGTCGACCTGCGGCATCCGCGCCGCCGGGGTGCCGGCGCGCGGCGAATAGGGGAAGATATGCGCATGGACGATGTCGGCGTCGTCGATCAGCGCCAGCGTGTCGACGAACATCGCCTCGTCCTCAGTCGGAAAGCCCGCGATCAGGTCGGCGCCGATCGCGATGTCGGGGCGCGCCGCCTTCAGCCGCGCCACCGTCTCGATCGCCTGGCGACGCGAATGGCGGCGCTTCATCCGCTTCAGGATCAAGTCGCTGCCCGCCTGGAACGACAGATGGAGGTGCGGCATCAGCCGCGGCTCGCCGACGATCAGCGCCGCCAGCCGATCGTCGATCTCGATCGAATCGAGCGACGACAGCCGCAGCCGGGCCAGCCGGGGCACGTGGCGCAGGATCCGCGCGACCAGCTGCCCCAGCGTCGGCGCGCCGGGCAGGTCGTGGCCGTAGCTGGTCAGGTCGACCCCGGTCAGCACGATCTCGGCATGCCCGGCGTCGACCAGCGCGGCGATCCGGTCGATCACCGCGCCCGCGGGCACCGACCGGCTGGGGCCGCGGCCGAACGGGATCGCGCAGAAGGTGCAGCGATGATCGCAGCCATTCTGCACCTCGACGAACGCACGCGCATGCGCGGCGAAGCTCGCGGCGAGGTGCGGTGCGGTGTCGGCCAGCCGCATGACGTCGCCGACCAGCACGGGCTCGGCCGTGGTCCAGGCGGCAGGGTCCAGCTTCTCGCGATTGCCGATCACGCGGTCGACCTCGGCCATCGCCGCGAAGCCCGCCGGATCGATCTGCGCCGCGCAGCCGGTGACGACCAGCTCCGCCCCGGGCCGGCTGCGGCGGGCGCGGCGGATCGCGGCGCGGGTCTGCTTCACCGCCGCGTTGGTCACCGCGCAGCTGTTGACGACGACCAGGTCCCGGCCCGCGATCAGCGTCCGGATGGTCTCGCTCTCGGCGATGTTGAGGCGGCAGCCGAGGGAGATCACCTCTGGCGCGGGAGCAGGCATGCGCGCGATCTAGGCGCGACCGGGGGGCAAGTCCATTGTTCCGACGCGCAAGTGTCGCCGCCAACCTTGCCCCGCGCCGCGATCTCGGCTAGGGGCGCATCACGTTCCACCACGGAATGCGATCGACGATGCGCCCCAGGGTGCACGCTGGCCGGCGAGGTTTCGCCCGCCGGCGTCGTTTGCGTTGCGCGGTACGATGAGGTGTACGAGGCGATGTTCGAAAGCTTGAGCGACCGGCTTGGCGGCGTCTTCGACCGCCTGCGTGGCCGTGGCGCGCTGACCGAGGCGGACGTCCGCGCGGCGATGCGCGAGGTGCGCGTCGCGCTGCTCGAGGCGGACGTCGCGCTGCCGGTCGCGCGCAGCTTCGTCGACAAGATCACCGAACAGGCGGTCGGCCAGCAGGTGTTGCGCTCGGTCACCCCGGGGCAGCAGGTCGTCAAGATCGTCAACGACGCGCTGGTCGAGATGCTGGGCGCCGACGCGTCCGAACTGGCGCTCGACGTCACCCCGCCCGCGGTGGTGATGATGGTCGGCCTCCAGGGGTCGGGCAAGACGACGACCACCGCCAAGATCGCCAAGCGGCTGGCGGGGCGCGACCGCAAGAAGGTGCTGATGGCGTCGCTCGACGTCAATCGCCCCAATGCGCAGGAGCAGCTGGCGACGCTGGGCACCCAGGTGTCGGTGGCGACGCTGCCGATCGTGCCCGGGCAGCAGCCGGTCGACATCGCCCGCCGCGCGCTCCAGGCCGCCAAGCTCCAGGGCTTCGACGTGCTGATGCTCGACACCGCGGGACGGCTGCACGTCGACGCCGCGCTGATGGCCGAGATGCAGGCGGTGGCCGAGGTCAGCCGCCCGCAGGAAATCCTGCTGGTGGTCGATTCGCTGACCGGCCAGGACGCGGTCAACGTCGCGCAGAACTTCTCCGACCAGGTGCCGCTGACCGGCGTCGTGCTGACCCGGATGGACGGCGATGCGCGCGGCGGCGCGGCGCTGTCGATGCGCGCGGTGACCGGCAAGCCGATCAAGTTCGCGGGCACCGGCGAAAAGCTCGACGCGCTGGAGGCGTTCCATCCGGGCCGCGTCGCCGGGCGCATCCTGGGCATGGGCGACGTCGTCAGCCTGGTCGAGCGCGCCGCCGAGAGCATCCAGGCCGAAGACGCCGAGCGCATGGCCGCGAAGATGGCCAAAGGTCAGTTCGACATGGACGACCTGCGCGCGCAGCTGGCGCAGATGCGGCGGATGGGCGGGCTGGGCGCGCTCGCCGGGATGATCCCGGGGATGAAGAAGGCGCAGGCGGCGATGGCCGCGGCGCCGGGCAGCGACAAGGTGCTCGTCCATATGGACGCGATGATCACCTCGATGACCCCCAAGGAGCGACGCAAGCCCGAACTCATCAACGCCAAGCGCAAGATCCGCATCGCCAAGGGATCGGGCACGACGGTGCAGGAGGTGAACAAGCTCCTGAAGATGCACCAGGAAATGGCCACGGCCATGAAGAAGATCAAGAAGATGGGCGGGCTGAAGGGGATGGCCGCGATGCTCGGCAAGGGCGGGCTCGGCGGTCTCGGCAACGCGCTCGGCGGCGCGCCGCTCGGCGACATGCTGGGCAAGGCGGGCGGCGGCCTGCCCGGGCTCGGCGGTGGCGGCGACGCCCCGGCGCTGCCCCCGGGCTTCGAGGATTTCCTGAAGAAGAAGTGACAAGTTTCAACTAAGCTATTGTATCAAAGAAGGATTATTCGATCATGGCACTCAGCATCCGTTTGTCGCGTGGCGGCTCCAAGAAGCGTCCCTATTACCGCATCGTCGTCGCCGATGCGCGCAGCCCGCGCGACGGCAAGTTCATCGAGAAGATCGGCAACTACAACCCGCTGCTCGCCAAGGACGCCGAGAACCGCGTCGTCCTGGACGGCGAGCGCGCGAAGTACTGGCTGTCGAACGGCGCCCAGCCGACCGACCGCGTCGCCCGCTTCCTGGACCAGGCCGGCGTCCGCGAGCGCGCCGCGCGCAACAACCCCAACAAGGGCAAGCCGGGCGAGAAGGCGACCGAGCGCGCCGACGAGCGCGCCGAGAAGCTGGCCGCGCAGCAGCAGGCCGAGGCCGAAGCGGTGATGGCGACCGAGGTCGAGGCCGCGACCGCCGAGCCGACCGCCGAGGGCGACCAGGTCGCCGACGCGACCGCCGAGCAGTAAGCACCCGGAATCGTTCGTCATGCGTTTCCGGTTGCCGATGGCAGCAGGAGCGCATGACGATGACCGATCCCCAACCCGACCCCAGGACCGCGGCCGACGATGACGAAGACGCGACCAACCGGGGAGTCTCCAGCCCCCAGCCCGCAGAAGGTGACGACGACGCCCCCGGCGCCGGATCGCCCGCGCAAGGATGAGGTGACGCTGGCGGTCGCGATCGGCGCACACGGGATCGCCGGCGATGTCCGGCTGAAGGTGTTCGCCGAAGATTTTGCGGCCTTCCGCCAGTTCAACGGCGGCACGCTGACGATCACCACGACCCGCGGCGGCCCCAACGGCACGATCGCGCGCTTCGCCGAGGTGCGCGACCGCACCGCGGCGGAGGCGCTGCGCGGGACCGAACTGACGGTCCCCCGCAGCGCGCTGCCGCCGCTCGCCGAGGGCGAATATTACCACGCCGACCTGCTCGGGCTGGCAGCGGTGTCGACCAGCGGCGAGGCGCTCGGCACGGTGGTGCTGATCGAGAATTTCGGTGCCGGCGACGTGATCGAGATCGAACGCCCGACCGGCAAGCGCTTCATGGTCCCGATGAACCCCGCCGCGGTGCCGGAATGGTCGCCCGAGCGGCTGATCGTCGCGGCCGAGTTCGTCGAGTAGCCTTACGAGGTATTTCCAGCGGCTACCGACCCGACACGCTAAGATGAGTGTCCGAGCGGTCCGGCTGTGCCACGAAGTCCACCTGACGAAACCCGCCACGCTGCGCTATGTAGATGGCAGACCCGATGCACCGATACGGCGTCTCCATCCGGCCGTGGATCTCAGCCGAACGCCAGACGCGGCTTAGCTTACGAAATTCGGCTATAATGCGTACCTCATTATCGGTCAGGCGGAAGGTTCGACCGGCGGCGTTGAGCAAACAGGACGAGGGTGGCTCGACCCCGATTGTCATCCTAAGCGGCTCGCCGTGGCTTCGCTTGGCAATCGCGATTGCCGTGCCACCGGCCAAACCGACCGTTGTCGCCAGAAATATCAACATCAGCTTCCGCGGGATCATCATGGTGATTTGATACGGCTCGCAATCAGCGGCTTCAACGCCGGCCAGGACTAAAGAAGCTGGGACCGTTCACCGCCGGATCGGGCGCTGCTCGTTCAGCAGGTTGCGGATCGTCGTCGCGGCGACGCCGGCTTCGCCCATCGCGTGGCTGATCTGGTCCAGCCCCTTCACCACGTCGCCCGCCGCGAACAGCCCGGGCACGCTGGTGCGCTGGTGGTCGTCGACCTCCAGGCAACCCTCCTCGGTCGCACGCGCGCCGGCGGCGACCGCCAGCCGCGACCGGACCCGCGATCCCATCGCCGGATAGGCGCTGTCGAACGCCAGCCGGCCATGCGCGGTGTCGAACGCCAGCTGGTCGCCCGCGATCGCGAAGCCGCCGCAGGGCCCGTCGACCCGCGCGATTCCCGCCTCGTCCAGCTTCGCCGCGCAGGTCGCGTCGAGCAGATGCTCCGCCTCGGGCGCGACCAGCGTCACGTCGCGCGTATAGCCGCGCAGGAACAGCGCCTCGCGCATGCCATGGTCGCCGGTGCCGATTACCGCCACCCGCTTGTCGGTGACCTCATAGCCGTCGCAGATCGGGCAATAGCGGATCAGCCCGCGCGCCGGTTGCCACCGCCAGTTCGGATCGGATCACCGAGCCCAGCGCCGGATACACGCTGTCGAACGCGAGGCGGCCGGACGCGGTGTCAACGACGAAGCGGTCGTCCTCGATCGCATAGTGTCCGCAGGGCCCGTCGAC
>Ga0160428_1002671_pt1 | contig 10415 bp, 9 predicted proteins | sample SolpanmetagenomM_FD_108198 | JGI IMG/M metagenome (GOLD analysis project Ga0160428, IMG submission 108198) | Solar panel surface microbial communities from Lawrence Berkeley National Laboratory, California, USA - M | ecosystem: Engineered > Built environment > Solar panel > Unclassified ...
CTGGAAGTACTTTGACGCGCGACTGTAGATGCTCTCAAACGGATGCAGGTCCAGCAGGTGCCGAAAGAAACTCGGACGCAGGAACGCCAATATCGACGGGAAGTTCTTGTGCAGGACGTGCTCGACGCTGACCTCGTAGTGTCGATGCGACTCCTGCAGAAAGCCCAGGTACCGCTCGAAGCCATTCTTGCCCTCCCACTTCTCCACCTCCTTCTTCATGCGTGAGAGATCGCTGCTCAGCTCGAAGCTCTCGCCGTCGCCGAACCAGATGTTGTAGTTGGGTTCGCATTTAATGAGGTTGACGCCTTCGCCTTCCAGCGAGGTGCCTAGGTCGTTGAAGACTTCTTGGAAGAGGTCGGGTAGCAGGAGGAGTGAAGGGCCTTGATCAAAACGCTATTCCTAGACGGCGAGTGTTTCAGTGTGTGTGTGAATCGGGCGATGGGTGGTCCTGCGGGCAATGAGGAAATCTCACGTATCCATCCGAGTGTATCAAGGAGCATCTTCCACCGCTGAAGTGGTTCTTCTCGACAACTGTGACCTTGAAGCCAGCCTTTGCGAGGCGTGCAGCTGTCGCAACGCCGCCGACACCAGCCCCTGTAGTTGCAGGCGTCAGAGAAACGCCAATTCAAACGTGGAGTGATCTGACGTACCAATTACTATCGCAGTCTTTCCACTCATTGTTTATGTTGCGGTACGTTGTTGTCGACTGGAAGCGCGTCTCATGGACTTTTAGACGATTCATGCGAGCGGCAACGATGACGCTGGACATCTCACATGCAAATCGCGAGATGCGAAAGGGCCTGCAGTGCAATACATAACTTGTACTCACAACGGACACTCATGCTTTGATGCGGTGTACACATTACTATTACAACTAACCTACAACTACACATTCAATGCTCGCCATGCCACCTTTATTCTTTGCAGCTTGGGCACCGTTGCCCTTCCCGCCTTGACCTGATAGTCGCCTTGCATTAATACTCGCCCAATCTCCATGTAGCTTTCGACTGCCACCCGCATTGGCCCTCGCACTTCATCTGGAAGCTTTTCCAGTGCATGTCGTGCATCCTCGTAGAGACCAAAGGCCTTGTCGAGCAACCTCGCCCGTAGTTGCTTGATCTTTTCATCGTTCGGCGATTTGAGCACATCCTCCTCTGTCAATCCGTTCTCCCGAAGCCAGTTGCCAGGAATATACACGCGCCCCATCGCCGCGTCGACTTCAATGTCTCGTGCAATGTTGACAATCTGCAACGCTATTCCCATGATTCTTCCAGCGGCTGTGAGCACCTTTCCGTCTGCACTGTCAATGCCGTAGATGTTCACAACGAGGTCAAGACACAGTTCTGCCACTGTGCCGGCAACGCAGGCCCCGTACTTCTCTAGATCGCCCTCAGTAGCGATGAGCCATGTCCGCTTTTGGTCTGCGCCAGTCGTAAATAAGAGGTCCATCTCAAACCCTTCTAGAAGTCCCCAAAGCGGTGGTAGTGATACTAAGGAGGCTGGCAGCTGCAAAAGAGCCAATTGAACGTTCTCTGGAAATTTGGCCGTAACGAATGCTCGCAATTTTCCCTCATCCCGCTTCGCTGGTGAGGGTAAGAACGCTAAATTCAGGTAAGTCTTTAGCTTGGCGATCCATTCCCGAGCTTCAGCCACAGATGAGGATTCGTCAACAAGATCATCGGCAACCCGACAGAAGGAGTAGAGAAGTATTAGGTTTGTTCGGAGAGGTCCTCCAAATGTCGAGCTAGCCAGATAGAAACTTCGGCTTTTCTTCTTCAGTCTTTGAAGGGCTTGGGCCAGGCCCGTGATGCGTTCTCCATCATAGGCTGACGTTGGGACCAGTAAAGCTTTTATCGCAAGTAGGGGTGACGGCCGACCAGATGCGCCTGGGAATAAACGTGGAAACGTTTCGAGAATGGCCATGGTGTTGTCGAACGCTAACAATCCAAAAACAACTAGAGTAGCCGTGAGGAGGAAAAATACTGCTTCCTCGATCTCAAGTCCGTCCCATAAATGAATACCATATTTCGTCCCTCCTTCAATCACCCATGTGCCACGCTTTAAGGCAAAGGTGTCGACTATCCAGAGATATACAGTTGGCAGCGCGATCGGGAGAACGGTATTGGTCCAGGGCAAGCTAAGGATGAACTGGTGTGAGAGTGTCCTAGTACGATGGTTAGTCTCCAATTCATCCAGAAGTCTATTAGCGTTGCATACCAGAGCAAAAGAAGAAAGGGGAATGCCCATATGATGATAAGTCCCATGTAGGTACCCAGCCCGCCCTCTCGGATCAGACTGACCGCCTTCACAATACCCCAGCATAGAGATATTGTTCCCAAAGCGCCGAGGACTTGTCCCTTTCTTTTCGAAATGCCTCGTCCACCTGGAGTGGTACTTTTGTTTTGCAAATAGATTGGGTGAAAGGTAGGTTTGCTGACGATATGATAGAGGAAGCAGACGAGGTATGTCTCAATGACGAAGAAAAAGAGCTCCTCGATGGGAATGCTGAAGAGGGTCGGACCAAGCACTGCATTGGGGGGGTAGGTCCATATGCGGTTGCGGATTAAGTAAGAGTCCCAGGGTATTGTAGAAACCACAGCGATCTACGCAGCACAATGAGCATTGAGTGCGCATGATGTTCAAAAGAGGCCCAGACTCACTATGATGAGAAAACACGTCTTGTATACATCGAGCCGCGACAGGAGTGGGCGGTAGAGGAGAGTGAGGAGTAAAGAGGGAGGAATTGTGTACTTCAGATGTCTGCGCAACATGGGTCAGTCCATTGACCCTTGACGAGAATGGGAGTGATAGTTTTTGAACGTACACGAGCGCATAGTCGAGACCCATTGTTTCCGCGCAAGAGCCAGGCGCGAGGTGTCTTAACAAATCATAACGAGGCCGTATTATAAGGAAGTCAAAGAGGTGTGGACAGGACAGGACGGACGATTGGAGTGTTGCAGAGGCTTAGCTTAGTCATCCATCCCAATTCAAGGGCGGACGATGCCAAAAGTTAAAAACGCATGTTTGAAGTAAAGTTTGGAAGTGGCTTGCATGGCGACGTCATGCCGCCTCCTCCCCCAAAACCCATAACACAACTCAACTTGTGTCATGTGCGTGCAAACGAGTGTATGCGAATCTAGAGGTTCAATGTACCTTGCGCCACATCAAATAACCATACTCGGCCACCGAAATCACTCCCACCACCGTTCCTTCTCTCTCTATGCCTGTAACACAGCGGATGGACGCCATGAAACAGCCTCTTCTGGGCGAGAGGAAGAGTCAAAACAAACACCCGTATGGCATGCTGCTCACGTCTATGTTCTCGCGGCTAACGAGTGTATCATCAGATATCTTTCCGGCAACTTTGCGCCAATACAACATACATGCGCCTTGACTCCTTGCAAATACACGGGTGAGATACCGGGCGAGCTACTGGGAGGTGAATACGTGCGAAATGGAGGCAACCCGGTGACGAACGAGGATCTTGGAAGAGACGCACACTGGTTCGACGGTGATGGTATGCTCAGTGGAGTGTCCTTCAGAAGAAACGCCGAAACAGATGGAAAGGTGCAACCTGAATTCGTAAATCAGTATATCCTAACCGACGTCTTCCTCTCGACCATATCGACACCTTCCTTGCGAAAACCTATCTTGCCTAGCATTGCAACACTGGTCAACCCTCTCTCATCCCTGATCAAGATATGCTTGGCAATCTTCCGAGCGCTTTTCCTCGTTGTGCTCTCCTGGCTTCCTGGATCGGATCGTGTCATCAAGAAAATCAGTGTGGCCAATACGGCTATCCTGTTCCACGACGGTAGAGCACTTGCAACCTGTGAGAGCGGACCGCCTTTGCGTGTTGCTCTTCCAGGCCTGGAGACTGTTGGCTGGTACAACGGCAAGAGGGCAGAAGGAGAGCCTATGGAAGAAGGCGATCGAGGCGCGGGATTCGGCGGCGAAGGCATTGTTGGGTTTGTGAAGGAGTGGACCACTGCGCATCCCAAGGTCGATCCTGTTACCAACGAGATGATGCTCTTTCACTCAACATTTATTCCGCCTTTCATTCACTATTCTATTGTGCCGGCGACGAAGAATCTACCCATCAAGGCGGAGCATCCACGCCCCTTGCTTAACGCTGCGGTGCCCGGTGTTGCATCAGCAAAGATGATGCACGATTTTGGAGTCTCTCGCCAACACACCATTATTATGGACCTGCCACTTTCACTGGATCCACTTAAGCTGGCCAGAAACAAACCTCCTATCGAGTATGATTCTTCCAAACCCTCCCGGTTCGGTGTCTTTCCTCGGGCTGAGCCTTCCAAAGTGCGATGGTTTGAGACTTACGCGTGTTGCATATTCCATACAGCCAACACTTGGGATATTGTCGACGACAACGGAAACCTACAGGCTGTCGACATGCTCACTTGTCGTCAAACATCGTCAACGCTCGTCTTCAGCGCTGGAAATATCGCAGCTCCTCAGCCCACAAAAGCTACCGCGAGGAAAGTTACCGATTCACTCAAACGCCGGTCACCTTCAAGCCAAAGGTCCAACTCAATTGTCTTTGAGCAACTACCGTCGCTTGAATCCCCCACTATGGAGCGCGGCGACTTTCAATGGTCAAGCAACACTGCTTCCAACAACAACGAACAAGACCATGACGAGGAAGATCAATGCCGTCTCTATTACTATTCGTTCAATATGTCCTCCGCACCACCGCAAAATAAAATAACCCACCAGTGGGCTCTCTCCTCCATCTCCTTCGAGTTCCCCTCGGTCCACCCGGCCCTCGAAATGTCTGCCGCGTGCTACATCTACGGCTGCACGACATGCGAGTCCAGCTTTAACGCCGCGCTCGGCCGCGCCGTCAAGATCGACGGCCTCGTCAAATTCGACGTCCAGACGCTCATCGCACGCGGCAAGGCGAACCCCCCGCTAGCCGTCACCGGTTGCGTAGACACTCGCAGCACGCTGGAGATTATGGCGTCGCAGACTCGCAACTCCACGGACGTCATCAAGATCTTCCGGCCGCCAGCGGGCATCTTCGCGCAAGAGCCACGCTTCGTGCCGTCTGCGGCGTCGGGGGCCGCTGAGGACGCGGGGTATCTACTGTCGTATATGTTCGACGAAGCGCAGCTGACTGCGGATGGTGAACCGCCCTCCTTCGCAGTCAGCGAGTTGTGGATCATCGATGCGCAGAATATGACTGATGTCCTAGCTAAGGTGCACCTGCCGCAACGGGTGCCTTATGGATTGCATGGGACTTGGTTTTCTGAGCAGCAGGTGCTGAACCAACGGCCGATCGAGAGTGTGAGACGGATCAAGAGCGATGCAGAGAGGGAGAAGGAACAGTCGAGGAGTTTAAAGCAGCGTGTTGGGAGGAGGGCTATTCGTAACTTGGTGGCTGCTGTTGGTGGGTGATGATGAGGTTGTAAGGAGAGGGTTTTGTGACTTCGTCGCGCAGAACGCTGAAACGCGTAGTCAAGATGCCATCTGCATTGTCATCACTGACGAGAAGCGTTGTAACATACTAGAAGGACCGGGTACGATAAGATGACAAGATAAACTAATAGTAATGAAACACGAATAATCCGAATTACCATATGATGAGACAGACATACACGATTTGTTTTTATGCATCACCTAGTCTGGAGAGTACCTACAGATGACAAGAATTGAAAGTCGTTTTGAATCGTCAGTGTAAAGTTTGCAGCGCGCCTTCCCTTCACAACCTGTTAGCCTCTTCTCTCATTGATTCATACTGATGAGCCTCCGGTACTCCCTTGATGGATATGTTCAGCCGTCGACTTATCTCTCGATTGTTCCATCTCACAGAAAACCACATCGATTCGTTTGTCCGAGGATTGCGATTGTGGATCTTCTTCTTTCAAATCTCTCTCTCTCTTTGATGAGTATGTTGATGCACGTCGGGGTGGTGCCTAGAGCGTCGTAGCCCCTTCTTGCTCTACCGATGCGGCCTGGGTTGCCTCTAGCCAAGTAAGCACTGAGTTACGTGGGCATCGAGCAGTGGCTAGTTCGAGGAGTTCCAAGTTCGCTCTGGTCAGGCGATGACATTTGTATCCGGGAAAAGTTGGGACTGGTTGTGCCTGCGCGGGGGTTTGGAGTCTCGTCCTGTAGATTTCTTCGCGATGGGGAGGGCGGAACATGTCACCAGGCGCTTGCTGAAGGGTTGTTGTTGTTGGCTCTTTTGGACGCAAGGAGCCCATCTGGGTGGCGAAGCGCTCCCGTGCGCGTGACATAATGGTATCCCGTATAGCTGCCATTTCTCGGTCTCTACTCGCTTGTGAAAGCGCATGCCGGCGCTTATTGTCATGTTCGTCCTCCCCGGAGTTTGGTTCGATCGCCTCGCGCTTTCTATTTGCTGCTGATAGAAGGCGGAAACGTTCGGCTGCTTCGCGCATGCTGGTGATATCGTCCATGGTATGTAGGTCAACCATGTTAAGGTAAGATACTGTGAGTTTGGTGAGTGAGCGATGTGCTCTCGAGCTTTATATGCTAGGTCCTGCCCACTACTTTGCGTGTTTTTGCGGTGTCCGGTTTTTGCGCGGGTTACCAACTCTTGTCAGCATTCAACGCTACAGCCCAAGTATCGTTAGCATAATCGGAATTGCAATGTTGGTCGACTTCAGTTTTCTTGTACATGGAAAAGCAATGTCATGAGAGTGAGGAGTCGGGTAGCGGCAACTGCGATGCATCTTCGCTCTACCTATGGCTTCATCCTTCCATCGCGTCTTTCGGACTTTGGGCTCAGGTTTTGCTTGAGCCCTTTCCCATGAGGGTTGGAGAGCACTGAGGTTTCTACTCTATAAACATGTGGATCACATGTGGTTGATTCTTGATCGATATAATTGGTTCGCGCTCTCTAAACTCAAACACGTGAGTTGCCGTATTGCCGTTAAACTCAGATACCCATATCAAACTCTCTTCTTACCATGGTCATCGACAACAATACCCGACAATGCCTCTGAGCTCATTAAAGGACATCAAAGACCCTCCGAAAGGGAAAAAAGCCTTCTGGAAATGGGTGCACGAAGATGTGCTTAGCATCAACTTTTATCGAGTTCATATGTCTTATTGGCATACTCGTCGCTTCTGTGATAGTATATGGTGAAGGCCTGGCAAACGACAAATCGGAGATCAATGGCAGCAAACTGCGCTATATTGACGCGCTGTTTCTCTGTTGCAGCGCCATGACCACCACGGGTCCGCAGTATCACTCTCTCTTACAAAGTTGGAGATTAATAAGAACGCAGGCCTGAACACTGTGAATCTCGGCAACTTGACCGCTTTTCAGCAAGTCGTACTGTTGATCCTTATGATTATTGGCAATGTAGTCTTTGTGTCGACTGCAATCGTCGTCATCCGCCGCTATTGGTTCCTCAGGAAGATAAAACATATCGTCAAGCATATAAAGGCTGGAAAAGAGATTGCGAGAGATGTCGAGAGGCAAGAATCTCACAGTTCCAAGGGGAAAGTAGATGGTAAAGCTTCCTCCGAAGAGAGTAGCTCAGCGTCTGAAGCAAGACGTCGGGAGCCGGCTGGGAACCAGAAGAAGCAGCCGCAAGTGAGCGAGGAGCTGGAGCAAACACGTCGACTCCGTGGGCAGGCAGGCTTTGGATCTTCTCCTTGGCAATCCAACACGTTCCAGAGAGCTATCCGCTTACCGTTCCGCTCACTGCACAACAAAGACCCTCACGACAGGGAACATCCGTATCTGTCCTTTCAACCGACATACGATCACCGAGGTCGGTTCCAGGAACTCAGCGAGCACGAGTTAGCAGAGCTAGGCGGCGTTCAGTTTCGCGCTTTGGACCTCCTTCTTTGGATACTCCCACTATGGTGTGATTTTTTTGTTCCTTACGCCTATCGTTCCGACGTCAAGTCCATAGATCAGACGTCTCAGTCCGGCAATCTCAATCCCGGTTGGTGGGCGTTCTTCGTCAACGCTACTAGCTTCACCAATACGGGACTTAACCCGCTCAACGCAAAACTTCATTCCCTGGGCAGGCTATTATTACATCCTGATCTTCACCGGTGCACTCACTCTTGCCGGTAACACGCAGTTTCCGATATTCCTGCGTTTTATATGGCTGGATTGGTTCCAAGGTTACTCCTAAAGACTCTCGCATGCGGCAGTCCTTTCTTTTTCTTCTGCACCACCCGCGCCGCTGCTTCATCTACCTCTTCCCTGCAAAAGAAACGTGGTATCTCTTCGCGGTGCAAGTCGCAATCGACTTGATATCATGGGCTCCCTATGAGGTACTCAACCACGGCCTACCGTTTTTCATCGCTACTTCTGCAGGAGTCAACACTATTGACGGTCTATAGCGAGTTTTGTATTCTTTTCGAAGTGACTTCCGCGTATGGTACGGCGGGCTTGGGCACAGGAGTGCCGTACGACAACTACAGCCTCAGCGGGCAGTTCCACAGCTTCAGCAAAGTCATTGTGATTCTGGTAATGATTCGAGGGAGGCACAGGGGTCTACCGTTGGCCATAGATCGATCGATTCTATTGCCTGGCGAGAAATTGATGCATAAGTTAGACGGGAGTTATAACAAGAACGGAGGCAAGGAGACATCGAAGGTGAAAGACGAGGAAGAGGAGATTCATAAAGACGAGGAGGAGAGCGGGGAGACGGATGAGGCAGCAGGTAAAGGGCCTAGTGAGCAGGATCCAGAGAGATCGAAGGGTGGTGGTGCGAAGGAGAAGAGGAAGAAGCGCGACGACCAGAAGGATGATGAAGGAGATGATTCACATGGCGATGATGACCAACGGTGATTGATGATCGATTATTGAAACTCCCTTGAGTGTCCGGAGGTTGGACAACAGAAGCACATGAGTCGGTATCCCCGTTTTGGCTTGTAACACACGGAGCTATCATCGCATTTCGCCCCCCTCTCCGCTCCCACCCCCACAGTTGGGCACTTTTCAAGGTAGCCGCGTATGCAGGCGTCCGCTGGTTATCGCTTGGAGGTTGCGGAGAAGCGAAGAACGTGCTCTGGTGGGTGACGTTTGGCAGAAGCGTTCCAGCGTTTGTAGAACAGCGATTGACCCCATGTCTCACGGGTACGATGATAACATTCCAGGCTTGTCGCACATACCCCACAGAACGTGCATCATGCTGTGGCTGAATCCGGGGGAGGGAGAGCACGCAAGGAATGGAAGCGTGAGTTGTTATGGGCGGGCGAGCGGGGTCAAGGGATGTTCTCTGTACTACGATAATTACCGGTGGTCATGACAGCTAGGCACAGTATTTACAGTAACAGCTGAAAGAGAAAAGAGATAGAAGAAGTGACTGTTTGGCAGCTCACAGAAGCCTCGCTAGCCAGCACTCACGGACATCACCACAGAAAGTGTGCGTGACGGAGGACCCAATTCAAGCTGCAAGGGAAGGAAGGTTGTGATCGGCTTTGACGTACGAGCAGAACCTTCTTCTTCTCTCCCGACCCTACACGCAGATCCTCTTATCTCTCGACAAACCCACCACAACCCAAAGAACGAGTGTGCGCGGCCATCTTGGGTTGTCAACTCGTCAATCGCCGACCGGCAGCCTTTAATCCAATACACGCCAAAGGAGGGTGGCTGCTTGCGACAATGCGACACGAATAAAAGCCGTTTTCATTTTCGGCGGGCGATTCGGGCGTACTTTTTCCTTTCCTCTTCGCTCTCAGTCGTCGCTTGGGCCTGTTCGTGACAGCCCGCGCTCCCATCGGACACCTGTTCTTGGTGAGGTTGGCCGGCGATGATGCAACGATGTTGTCCGTTATCTCTGTTGCACCTTGCAAAAGGAGGTGCTTGGATGAACATAGGTACGTAGGTGTGATGCAAAGTGCGCCGTTTCAGGCGAAGGCGTTGCCCTTGGAGTTAGTGACGGACAAAAGAGGACGGACGCTGACGCCCAGGGCTGACGTCTCTCAGGGCCTGGCTCGCTACATTATCATCATTATTATCATCGCACAGGCTTCATGCGTAATGGTGCTAGTCCATTGTTCTCGCCGCAAGACAAAGAGTGTTGTGCGTGCGTGCGTGCGTGCGTGCGTGCGTGTGTGCGTGTGTGCGTGTGTGCGTCGATGGAGAAGCGTCACCAGCGCAAGAAGTGTACTCGTACTGTGATCGCGTCAGTGATGGACGGGGCTTCAAAGACATTGGAAGTAGTGTCCGTATGACAGACAATAATAACAATAACCTAATTAACAAGTAACTTTGGGTACCTTAGGCAAAAAGCAGCACGGCGGACAGAGCCTTTTGAGGCCATGGTCAGCTGCGCGCTTGTTGTTGTTGCTGCTGCTGCTGCTGCTGCTGTTGCTGCTGCTGCGGTGCGGCGCTTCGTCTTTCGGGCTTCTGAAGCAAACCCTCTTTCCTTCTTCCTCCTCCTCCTCCTCCTCCTCTTCTTCTC
>Ga0160428_1002672_pt1 | contig 10413 bp, 9 predicted proteins | sample SolpanmetagenomM_FD_108198 | JGI IMG/M metagenome (GOLD analysis project Ga0160428, IMG submission 108198) | Solar panel surface microbial communities from Lawrence Berkeley National Laboratory, California, USA - M | ecosystem: Engineered > Built environment > Solar panel > Unclassified ...
GAAGGGCGCGAGGCCTTCGAATTCGACCGCACGGTCTCCCGCCTGATCGAGATGCGCTCGTCGGAATACCTCGCCCTGCCGCACGGGGCCGGCGATTCCGGCGCGAGCGGGTCGAGCGCCGGCTTGGTGGAGACCTGAGGGCGAAGGCCGAGCCGGCCGAGCGTCAACGGGTGGGAATTGTGTGAGAGCCGGCAAAAGCAACGCGCGCCGCTGCCTTGCGGATCACCCGCCCGGTACCGCCCCGTGCGCAACGGCACATGGAGGCCGGATCGCCGCTCCGGGGACGGATGACGGGGCCGGCCTCCGGTTGCGCCGCAACAGGCCCGACGTTTAATTGGATTCATTCCGAGGTGCGGGGCGTGGGGGCTTCGTGCGCTGCGACGGCTCTCCCGATCGGAGAGGCCGGATCCGCCGCCGCATCTCAGGACCCTTCCGGGGGGCGGCTCACGCCCTCGACGCCCGACATGTGACCCTGACGGCTTCCCGACGGTTGATGGATTGGCGTGACGCCGATCCCCACCGGCCCGTGGCCTGATCCATGACAGGATACACCGATGATCAAACTGACCGTGAACGGAGCTGAACGCAGCTTCGACGGCGATCCCGATATGCCGCTGCTGTGGTACCTGCGCGACGAGGTCGGGCTCACCGGAACCAAGTTCGGCTGCGGACAGGCCCTCTGCGGCGCCTGCACCATTCATGTGGGCGGCACGGCCGTGCGCGGCTGCGTCACCCCCGTCTCGGCCGCCGAGGGGCAGGCCGTCGTCACCATCGAGGGCCTGTCCCCCGACGGCAACCATCCGGTTCAGGTCGCCTGGCGCGACCTGAACGTGGCGCAGTGCGGCTACTGCCAGTGCGGGCAGATGATGCAGGCCGCCTCCCTCCTCACCGATACCCCGAAGCCCACCGACGCGCAGATCGACGAGGCCATGAGCGGGAACCTGTGCCGTTGCGGCACCTACCCGCGCATCCGCGCCGCGATCCATCAGGCCGCCGGTCAACCGTCCGGTGCCGGCCAGAAGCCTGCCGCGAACAAGGGAGAGCGCCTGTGATCCACGAAGCTCAGACCATGGCGGACCGCGCCTCTTCGCCGGCCGGAACCGAAACCGATCAGACCGCGCCGAGCGCGCTCGCCAATGTCAGCCGCCGCGCCATGCTCGGCGGCATGGGCGCCCTCGTGCTCGCCCTCTCCTGGCGCGATCCGGCCCGGGCCGAGGACAAGAAGGACGAGCCCAAGAAGTACGGCGCCGATGCCATGCCGCATGGCTGGCAGGACGACCCGAAGGTCTTCGTCGCCATCGCCGCGGACGGCACCGTGACGGTGACCTGCCATCGCTCCGAGATGGGTCAGGGCGTGCGCACCTCGGTCGCCCTGGTGGTGGCCGATGAGCTCGACGCCGACTGGTCGAAGGTGAAGGTCGCCCAGGCCTGGGGTGACGAGGCCCGCTTCGGCAACCAGGACACCGACGGCTCGCGGTCGCTCCGCCACTTCTTCCCGCACCTGCGCCACGCCGGCGCCGCGGCCCGTGCCATGCTGGTCCAGGCCGCCGCCAAGCAGTGGGGCGTGCCCGCCGGGGAGGTGAAGGCCGAGAACCACGTCGTCACCCACGCCAAGTCGAAGCGCAGCCTCGGCTACGGCGAGGTTGCGGCCGCCGCCGCCGAGCTCCCGGTGCCGGCCCGCGAGAGCGTCACGCTGAAGAAGCAGGATGCCTTCCGCTACATCGGCAAGGGCAAGATCGGCCTCATCGACAATCACGACTTCACCGTCGGCAAGGCGATGTACGGCATCGACACCCGCCTCGACGGGATGCTCTACGCCCTGGTCGCCCGTCCGCCCGTCTACGGCGGCAAGGTCGTGAGCTTCGACGACACCGAGGCCAAGAAGGTCGCCGGCGTCGTCAAGATTTTCAAGATCGACGCGCCCGAGATTCCCTCCGAGTTCCAGCCCATCGGCGGCGTCGCCGTGGTGGCCAAGAACACCTGGGCGGCGATGAAGGCCCGCGAGGCCCTCAAGATCACCTGGGATGACGGCCCGAATGCCGGCTACGACTCCGTGGCCTTCCGGGGCGAGCTGGAGAAGGCGGCGCGCGCGCCCGGCAAGGTCGTGCGCGACCAGGGCGACGTCGCCGGCGCCATGGCCAAGGCCAAGACGAAGCTCGAGGCCGAGTACTTCGTGCCCCACCTCGTCCAGGCCCCGATGGAGCCGCCGGCCGCCACGGTGCGGATCAAGGACGGGTTCTGCGAAGCCTGGGCCTGTACCCAGGCGCCCCAGGCGACCCATGACCGCCTCGCCAAGAAGCTGAACCTGCCCGCCGACAAGGTGCGGGTGAACGTGACGCTGCTGGGCGGTGGCTTCGGCCGCAAGTCCAAGCCCGACTACGTGCTGGAGGCCGCCCTCTGCAGCCAGGCGGTGGACGGCGCGCCCGTCAAGCTGATCTGGACCCGCGACGACGACCTGCATCACGGCTACTACCACACCATCTCGGTGGAGCGCCTGGAGGCCGGGCTCGACGACAAGGGCATGCCGGTCGCCTGGCTGCACCGCTCGGCGGCGCCCACCATCGGGTCGATCTTCGCCCCCGACCCGAAGCACGAGCTGCCGTTCGAGCTCGGCATGGGCCTGACCAACACGCCGTTCGCCGTGCCCAACATCCGCCTCGAGAACCCGGCGGCGGATGCCCACGTGCGCATCGGCTGGTTCCGCTCGGTCTCGAACATCCCGCATGCCTTCGCGATCCAGTCCTTCGTGTCCGAACTCGCCCACGCGGCGGGCAAGGACCCGAAGGAGTACCTGCTCGCGCTGATCGGCCCTGACCGGCTGATCGACCCGACCAGCATCAGCGACGTCTGGAACTACGGCGAGGACCCCGCGCGCTACCCGATCGACACGGGGCGCTTGCGCCGCGTGATCGAGGCGGCGGCCAAGGGCATCGGCTGGGGTCGCAAGATGGAGAAGGGCACCGGCCTCGGGATCGCCGGCCACTACAGCTTCGTCACCCACACGGCGGTGGCGGCGGAAGTGGCGGTCGGTCCCAAGGGCGAGGTGCAGGTCAAGCGCGTCGACATCGCCATCGATTGCGGACCGCAGGTCAACCCGGAGCGGATCCGTTCGCAGATGGAGGGCGCGGTCGTCATGGGCATGGGCCTCGCGCTCTCGGCCGAGATCACCTTCAAGGACGGACGCGCGCAGCAGAACAACTTCGACGGCTACGAGATCACCCGCATCGATGCGGCGCCGAAGGAGATCCACGTCCACCTGCTGCCGAACCCGGACTACAGCCGTCCCCTCGGGGGCGTCGGCGAACCCGGCGTTCCGCCCGTGGCCCCGGCGATCGCCAACGCGATCTTCGCCGCCACCGGCCGGCGCATCCGGCAGCTGCCGATTCGCGATCAGCTGAGCGCCTGATCCGGCATCGCCCTCCCGGGTCCCGGGAGGGTTCGGGGCGCAGGACGGTTTCGTGCCGTCCTGCGCCCCGATTCATATCCGGCCCCATCGGATCCGGCCGCCTGTCGGCAGGGCAGAGGCCGACAGGGCTCGAAGGTGTCCGACCGCCGGCGCGCGTTCGTGCCGATCCGGTCTCCCGTGGCGAACCCGTGTTTCCCGCCGACGGTTTTCACGACCCGCGCAGGGAGCCCTGCCTCGCTCCCGTGGGTTGACCCTCCGACGGAGGCGGCCCGGGTCGGGCCGATTCCACCTTCCGAATCAAGGACAGCAATCGATGATGCGTTTCCCAGGGCCCGTTGCCGGGTGTCTCGCCGCCGGTCTCCTCGTGGCGGGTGCAGCGCCCGCTTTCGCCTCTCCCTGCAGCGATCGCATCGCCAAGCTCGAAGGACCGGTGAAGGATCTGGCCAAGGAGGCGATCTCCGCCAATACCAGCGGCAAGGCCGCGGCGAGCGCGCGCGGCGGTCAGGGCATCACCGGAAGCGGCGGCAGCGCCTCGGCCGAGGCAGCCCCCCCGGAAAAGTCGGCGGAGGCCGGAAAGGGCGGCGACAAGGCGATGCAGGCGAAGGTGGCCCTCGACGAAGCGCGCACCGCCGACAAGAAGGGCGATGCCAAGGCCTGCGGCGAAGCGGTCGATCGGGCGCAGAAGCAGGTCGACAGCGCGCCCTGAGGCGCGGGCCCCGGCCATCGGCTCGGGGGAAGCGCTGGCCCCGTCAACAGGGGCCGGCGCGGGTCTGATGGATCGGGTGCATCGGGGGCGGCGACGGCATCCGCCCCACCTGCCTGTCGGATGTCAGGCGCTGGTGACGGCCGCGAGCGCGTGGTCGTTACCGTTCAGGCCGGCGCAGAGATCATCAATCTCTGCAAGATCAAGAGCTTCGCCGGAATCGCTCGCAATAGCATCGATCAAGTGATCTTGATGCGGGCTGAAGGGATGGCCCTGCAAACGATAGAATTGATAATAGCGAAGCGCGGCTAATACAGCATCACGTTCTCGATCAGTTATGGTAATATTCTGCATGCCGGATATAATTCCCGTTATTGGTTGCGGGAGTTCGAGAAACAACCACTCTGCGGCGCCGTGAGCTTGGATGTTGTAAGCGAATCCGTACGGATTCGTCCATCACCGGAAACCCTCCGTTAGCCGTTTCAGCATCGACCCGAGCCGCCGTCGAACGGCCAAGTCTTTGTCCGATCGCCATTTCCGCCGAGCGGCGCGCGCCGAGGTTTTTTTTAGCCCGGCGATTTGATCTTATGCGCTTGACAACCTTTGATAGGGCTCGTCGCTCTGAGGCGTCGGCGGACAGCGCCCGTCAGGGCGTCAGCTTATCCTTAACCGATCGGTGGCACTGTCACGCTTCGCCCGCCCTGCCTCGTGCCGCGCGCGGGATGCGGAGGCCAGGGTCCGACTCATGCCCAAGACCCGAAGCGAATATTCGTCCGCTGCCGATGCCGTGCGGCCTGCCGCGCCGACGCTCGGCCCCAGCGTCCGCCGCCATCTCGGACACACCCTCCGCACCTTCTACGCCGACATCCTGGCCGACCCGCCGGGCGCGCGGCTCGAAGCGCTCCTCGCCCGGCTGGGCAAGGGGAAGCGCTAGCCCGCGGTGTGACCCGTTTACCGCGTTTCCGGATGTTTCCCAGGCATGTGCGTGAATTCACGGACGGTTCACGCTGGGATCGCTAGTGGTGCGTTGATCCGATGAGCCCGCGCACTCCGCCGTGCTCTCACATGAAGCAGTTCCATGATCACGCTCGCCCTCGTCGTCGTCGGCAACATCGTGCTGGCGTCTCTGTTCTCGCTGATCGCCGTCGCGGCGGATTGAGCGTCCGGACGTCGCGCGCCGCAGCCTGAGGCCGGCGCGTCCCCGTCCTCGGCCACACTGAAATTTTCATCGGCCGCCAAGCGGCCGTCGAAGCCCCGAGGCTCCCGCCTGCGGGGCTGATCGGCGTGGTCTCGGCCGCGCTTGTCGGCTCTCGTCCGCAGCCTTGAAGCGGCGGGCATCGGACATCCTGCCTCCGGGGTGAGCCCGAGGGTCCGGCCGGGTGCAGCGAGGCGAACGGTCGTGGCGATCGCCTCCCGTCGCCACGCCCATGCGCTGAACACAGGATGGGATTCCACGATTGTACGGAATGTCCTTTCTATAGACCCCCCACACGCTCAGCAGGTTCTTCTCCCGCCAGGAACCGCGGGAGCATCCTGTTCTCCACATCGTGTAAAGCGTTCTCGATCAGGCCATATCGCGGGAACGAACAGGCTCGTGCTGCCTTATCCGAGCCAGTCCTGACGCTTGACAATGTTCGTTAAAACGAACGAAACCAGCGTCGCCGGGGTCGCGATGCGGAAGCCTTCGCTCCGGCTGCGCGAGCCAGATTGGGAGATCCCCGTGAGCGAGACCACTTCCCGGACCACCGGACGCACCCGCCGCCATGCGGCCCTGCTCGGCGCCGGCCTCGCCGCGGCCCTGCTCGCGCCCCCGCTCGCCTGCGCCCAGACCGAGCTCCTCAACGTCTCGTACGATCCGACCCGGGAGCTCTATCGCGAGATCAACGCGGCCTTCTCCGAGGCCTGGAAGGCCAAGACCGGCGAGACCCTGACCGTGCGTGCCGCCCATGGCGGCTCGGGCTCGCAGGCCCGCACGGTGATCGACGGCATTCCGGCCGATGTGGTGACCCTCGGCATCCCCTCCGACATCGACGCGATCAGCCGGATCTCGAAGAAGATCGTCCCGGATTGGCGGACGAAGCTGCCGAACCAGGGCCTGCCCTACACCTCGACCGTGGTGTTCCTCGTACGCAAGGGCAATCCGAAGGGCGTGAAGGACTGGGGCGACCTCGTGAAGCCCGACGTCAAGGTCATCACCCCCAACCCGAAGACCTCCGCCGGGGGACGCTGGAACTTCCTCGCGGCCTGGGGCTACGCCTACGAGCGGGAGGGCAAGGACGCCGACAAGGCCAATGCCTTCGTGGGGGCGGTCTACAAGAACGTCCCGGTCCTCGACACCGGTGCCCGCGGCTCCACCGTGACCTTCGCGCAACGCGGCCTCGGCGACGTGCTGCCGACCTGGGAGAACGAGGCCTACCTCGTGTTCGAGGAGTTCGGCCGCGACAAGTTCGATGTGGTCGTGCCGCCGACCTCCATCTACGCCGAGCCGCCGGTCGCCCTGGTCGACGTCAACGTCGACAAGAAGGGAACCCGCAAACAGGCCGAGGCTTATCTTCGGTTCCTCTATTCCGACCGGGCGCAGGCCATCTTCGCCAAGCACCATTACCGCCCGCTCAACCGCGCGGCGGCCAAGCCCGAGGATCTGGCCCAGCTTCCCGAGCTGAAGCTGTTCAAGATCGAGGACCTGCAGGGCGACTGGGACGAGATCCAGAAGAAGAATTTCGACAACGGGGGCCTGTTCGACCAGCTGAGCAAGGCGGGGCGCTGACGCAGCCGCCCTCCCCGCCCCTTCCCGCTGGGGAAGGGGCCGAGACCTGAGCAGGACACCCCCATGGCCCCGCCCACCCGTGCCGAACCTTTCCACGCCCAACCCCTCCGCCCCAAGCGGCGATTTCTCCGCCCGAGCGTGATCCCCGGTTTCGGGCTCGCCTTCGGCTACACCCTGACCTGCCTCGGCCTGATCGTGCTGCTGCCGCTGGCCGCCCTGGTGACGCGCGCCTCGGGCCTCGGCCTCGCGGGGATCTGGGAGGTCGCCACCGATCCGCGGGTCGCCAGCGCCCTGCGCGTCAGCTTCGGCGTCTCCCTGGTGGCGGCGCTGACCGCCTCGGTGTTCGGCTTCCTCATCGCCTGGGTGCTGACGCGCTACCGCTTTCCCGGCCGCAAGATCGTCGATGCGGTGGTGGACCTGCCCTTCGCGCTTCCCACCGCCGTGGCCGGCATCGCGCTGGCCGCCCTCTACGCCCCCAACGGCCTCGTGGGCGCGCAGCTGGCGCGGATCGGCATCGAGGCCGCCTACACACCCGTGGGCATCTACATCGCCATGGTGTTCATCGGCCTGCCCTTCGCGGTGCGCACCGTGCAGCCGCTGATCGCCGAGATCGACAAGGAGATCGAGGAGGCCTCCGCCACCCTCGGGGCGGGACGCGTCCACACCCTGGTGCGGGTGGTGCTGCCGCCGCTGATCCCCGCGGTGCTCACCGGCTTCGCCCTCGCCTTCGCCCGCGGGGTCGGCGAGTACGGCTCGATCATCTTCATCGCCGGCAACCTGCCCTACGTCTCCGAGATCGCGCCGCTCCTCATCGTCATCAAGCTGTCCGAGTACGATTACGGCGGCGCCTGCGCCATCGCCACGCTCATGCTCGGCATCTCGTTCCTCACCCTGCTCGCCATCAACCTGATCCAGGCCTGGAGCCGGCGGAGATTCGGCTATGTCTGAGACCTTCGCCCCCGCCGCCCTGGCCGAGGCCCGCCCGGCCAGCGTCGTCACGGAAGGCCGCTGGATCCGCTGGCTGCTGATCGGGATCGCGATCCTGTTCCTGGCGCTGTTCCTGGTGCTGCCGCTGCTCACCGTGTTCGCCCAGGCCTTCGCCAAGGGCTTTGCCGCCTACCTCGCCGCCTTCACGGAGGCCGATGCCCACGCGGCGATCCGGCTGACCCTGCTGACGGCCGCCATCGCAGTGCCCTTCAACCTGGTCTTCGGCATCATGGCTTCCTGGGCCATCGCCAAGTTCGAGTTCTGGGGCAAGAACCTGCTCGTCACCCTGATCGACCTGCCGTTCTCGGTCTCGCCGGTGGTCTCGGGCCTGATCTACGTGCTGGTCTTCGGGGCGCAGGGGCTGCTCGGCCCCTGGCTGCTGGCCCACGACATCCAGGTCATCTTCGCGGTGCCCGGCATCGTGCTGGCGACCATCTTCGTCACCTTCCCGTTCGTCGCCCGCCAGCTCATCCCGCTGATGCAGGAGCAGGGCACGGCGGAGGAGGAGGCGGCGCTGACCCTCGGGGCGTCCGGCTGGCACGCCTTCCGGACGGTGACGCTGCCCAACATCCGCTGGGGCCTCCTCTACAGCGTGCTCCTCTGCAATGCCCGCGCGATGGGCGAGTTCGGCGCGGTCTCGGTGGTCTCGGGCCACATCCGGGGCCTCACCAACACGCTGCCGCTCCACGTGGAGATTCTCTACAATGAGTACAACTTCGTTGCCGCTTTCGCCGTCGCCTCCCTCCTGGCCGGCCTCGCCCTCGTCACCCTCTGCGTCAAATCCCTCCTCGAATGGCGCTACGCCGACGAGATCGCCGCGGGTGCCCGGGGCCACTGAGCGGATGGGCGGCTCCACCGCCATCCGCGTCGAGGCGCTGTCGAAGACCTTCGACACGGCCGCGGTTCTGCACGATTTCTCCCTCGACGTGCGGGCGGGCGAGTTGCTGGCGCTGCTCGGCCCGTCGGGCTCGGGCAAGACCACGCTGCTGCGCATCATCGCCGGCCTCGATTTCCCCGATGCGGGCCGCATCGTGTTCGGGGCCGAGGATGCGACCCGGCTCCCGGTGCAGCAGCGCGCGGTGGGCTTCGTGTTCCAGCACTACGCCCTGTTCAAGCACATGAGCGTGGCCGAGAACATCGCCTACGGGCTCAACGCCCGGAAACGCTCCGAGCGCCCGGCCAAGGCCGAGATCAGGCGCCGGGTCGGCGATCTCCTCGACCTCATCAAGCTCTCCGGCTTCGCCGACCGCTATCCGAGTCAGCTCTCGGGCGGCCAGCGCCAGCGCATCGCCCTGGCCCGGGCGCTCGCGGTGGAGCCCCGGGTCCTGCTGCTCGACGAGCCCTTCGGCGCCCTCGACGCCCAGGTGCGCAAGGATCTGCGCCGCTGGCTGCGCGAGATCCACGACCGCACCGGCCAGACCACGATCTTCGTCACCCACGACCAGGACGAGGCCCTGGAGCTCTCCGACCGGGTCGCGGTGCTGGACAAGGGGCGCCTGGAGCAGGTCGGCACCCCGGACGAGGTGCAGGAGGCGCCGGTCTCCGCCACCGTGCTGAAGTTCCTCGGCGACACCATCGAGGTCGAGGCGATCGCGCAGGGCGGCGAGGTCCGCGTCGACGGCCGCCTGACCCCCGTGCGGGCCCCCGAGGGGCTCGTCGGTCCGGTCAAGCTCTATGCCCGCCCCTGGCAGCTCCAGTTCGCGGAGGGCGACCAGGCCCATCTCCAGGGCGTCGTGCGCTCGTCCTACCGGACGCAGGGGCGCCAGCGCATCGAGGTCGACCGGCCCGAGGGCAGGACCGTGGTGGTGGAGGCCGCCGACACCAACCGCTTCGCCGCCGGCAGCCCCGTGGGTCTGCGGATCATCGGCGGCCACGTGTTTCCGAATTAGGGCGGCGGTTCCGGACTGACGGGAAAGCGTCTTGCGCTCGCCGACGCGATCGGGTGTGACTGCCGCCGTCCAAATCAGGAGGAGGCAGCATGTCGGGTGGTCACGGGGCGGGCGGCAGTTCGAACAAGCGCGTGGCGCTGCTGATCTCGGTGTTGGCGCTGTTCCTGGCGCTGGCCGAGACCCTGGCCAAGGGCGCCCAGACCGACGCCCTCGGGGCCAACGTCGAGGCGTCCAACCAATGGGCCTACTTCCAGGCCCGCACCATCCGGGGCACCGTCCTCAAGACCGCCGACGAGACCCTGGCGCTGCTGCCGCCGGAGGTCGCGAATTCCGAGGCCGTGAAGGCCAAGCGCGCCGAGTGGGCCAAGACCATGGCCCGCTGGGACAGCGAGCCCGCCACCGGCGAGGGGCGCAAGGAACTGGCCGAGAAGGCGCGGCACTCGCAGGAGGTGCGCGACCTCGCCCTGCACCGCTACCACCATTACGAGTTCGCCTCGGCCGCCTTCCAGATCGGCATCGTGCTCGCCTCGGCGGAGGTCATCACGGGCATCTTCGCCCTGGTGGTCGGCGGCGGGCTCCTGGGTGTTGCCGGGCTCGCTCTCCTCGGCTTCGGCCTCTACGCCCCGCACGCCCTGCCGTTCTTCCACTGAGGCCTCGCGCC
>Ga0160428_1002673_pt1 | contig 10412 bp, 11 predicted proteins | sample SolpanmetagenomM_FD_108198 | JGI IMG/M metagenome (GOLD analysis project Ga0160428, IMG submission 108198) | Solar panel surface microbial communities from Lawrence Berkeley National Laboratory, California, USA - M | ecosystem: Engineered > Built environment > Solar panel > Unclassified ...
GGCGACCCTGTCGAAGGTACTGTCACCGGCCTTGCGCATCGCCTACGTGGTCGCGCCCGATGCCGACGCGACGGCCGGGCTGGAAGCCGCCCTGCGAGCCAACACCATGATGGCTTCGCCCCTGCTAAGCGGGTTAGCGACGGCCTGGGTGCATGACGGCACAGCGGCACGATTGCGCGACGCGATACGGGGGGAATGCCGAGCCCGTCAGGCAATTGCGCGTGACATCCTACCGCTTGGCTCCTTCGCAGCCCACCCCGAGGGTATTCAGATCTGGTTGCGTACGCCGGCTGGCCAGGGACGGGAACAGTTCGTGGCCAAAGCGACCCGGCAAGGGTTGGCCCTGGTCCCCAGCGACGCCTTTTGGGTAGGCCGGGGCGACGCGCCGGAAGCCGTGCGTGTCTCGCTTGGCGCGCCGGAGAGCCAGGGACACCTGCGGCTTGCCCTGCGACGGCTCGCGGCCGTAATAGGCGAGCCCGGGCCGACACAGGGGTACGTCGTCTGACGATCGGCGTTGATGCAAAAGCCTGATTGCGGCGAGATCAGCCCTGCTAGCTCCCGGCTTGCAGCACCGCGGCAAGTAGTCCGGGAAACTGCCTGTCCAGTTCCTCACGGCGGAGATTGTTCATATGGGCTGGACCATCCGTACGCGTGTTGACTAACCCCGCGTCGCGGAGCACCCGGAAATGATGCGACATCGACGATTTGGGCCGACCGCAGTCGAGCGCAGAGCATGTCGCCTCGCCCTCTCGTGCGAGTTGACGCACCACCTGTAGGCGAACGGGATCGCTCAGGGCGTACATCACCTGACACAACGTCACTGTTCCAATGGCAGGATGTGCGATGGTGCGCATGGCATCCCATACCACGAGTTCTCCATGCAGCTCAATGTTCGACATAATACGAACTACCGTATAATGGTGTGCAGCCATTGCAGTTTCCTTGGAGAACCCTGTGCCGTCTCTCTTCTCGCCGTTCACGCTCAAAGACGTTCGCCTGCGAAACCGCATCGTGGTCTCTCCAATGTGTCAGTACTCAGCCGATGGAGGCGTGATCGGTGACTGGCATCTCGCGCACCTTGCTGGTCTAGCGCGCGGTGGTGCGGGGTTGGTGATCGCGGAGGCGACAGCGGTCTCGCCTGAAGGCCGTATAACGCCTGGCTGTGCCGGGCTTTGGACCGACGAGCAGGGTGAGCAGTGGGGTAGGGCGGTCGCATTGATCAAGGCGGCCGGGGCCGTCCCGGGAATTCAGATCGCCCATGCCGGACGCAAGGCCAGCGCCAACCGTCCGTGGGAGGGTGACGATCACATCGCGCCGGAGGACGACCGCGGCTGGGAGACGATCGCGCCTTCGGCAATTCCGTTCGGGGCCAACCTGCCGAAAGTCCCAAAGGCGATGACGTTAGAAGACATAGAGCGGGTCAAAGCCGACTTCGTGGCGACCGCGCATCGTGCCCGCACGGCCGGCTTTGAGTGGCTTGAGATGCACTTTGCCCACGGCTACCTGGGCCAGAGCTTCTTCTCGAAATGGTCCAACAAGCGTGAGGATGCCTACGGCGGTGATTTCGAGGGGCGTGCGCGCTTTCTCATCGAGACTCTCGCTGCGGTTCGGGAAGTCTGGCCAGAGAACCTGCCGTTGACGGCGCGGTTTGGAGTTACCGAGTTCGCCGGCGCGGACGACCTTGAGGAGGGGATCGAGATGGTGCGGCGCCTCAAGGCGGCCGGCCTCGATCTGATCGACGTCAGTATCGGCTTCTCGACGCCCACCGCCACCATCCCGTGGGGACCGGCATTCATGGCACCGATCGCTCAGCAGGTGCGTAACAGTGCCGGATTGCCGGTAACGACGAGCTGGCTCATCAGCGACGCCGCGCAAGCCGATACGCTCATCAGGGAGGAGAAGGTCGATCTCATCTCGCTCGGCCGGCCGCTGCTGGCGAACCCGCACTGGCCCTACCGCGCCGCAATCGAGTTGGGCGTCGACAAGCCAGCTTGGACGCTACCAGCGCCGTATGCCTACTGGCTCGAGCGCTATCGCACCGCGTGAACGGCATTGGAGGATCGACCATGGCACAGAAAGTAATCGTTGCCGGCGCCTACGGAGTGATTGGGCGGGCTGCCGCCCTTCTGTTCGCCGCGCAACCCGACACCGAGGTGATCGGACTGTCGCGAAGGAGGGGCGCGTCAATGGAAGGTGTCGAGACGATCGCCGTCGACCTGCTGGACCCGGCCCAGACGATCGCCCGGCTGAGCCGGGTGCGTGACATCAGCCACATCGTGTTCGGCGCTTACATCGAGAAGGCGACGGCTGCTGAGAAGAGCACGGTCAACGTCGCGATACTGCGCAACCTCCTCGACGCAGTCGAGACGACGTCACCAGAGCTTCAGCACGTCACCTTCTATCAAGGAGGCAAGGCCTACGGCGCCGATCTCGGCCCCTTCAAGACTCCGGCGCGCGAGGACGATCCACGGCTGATGCCGCCGAACTTCTATTACGATCAGGAAGACTTCCTGCGCGATCGACAGAAGGGTCGAGCCTGGACGTTCACCGCGCTCCGCCCCGAAGCAGTGTGCGGCTTCGCCACCGGCAACCCGATGAACCTGCTGACGGTCATCGCGATCTACGCGTCGATTTCGAAGGAGCTCGGCATCCCGCTCCGCTTTCCCGGCACCGAGGCGGCCTACCGCTCGCTTTATCAACTAACGTCTGCGGATATCCTGGCTGAAGCCACGGCCTGGGCAGGAAACGACCCCACCGCCGGCAATGAGATCTTCAACATCACCAACGGCGATTATTTCCGCTGGCAACATATGTGGCCGAGAATCGCGAAGATGTTCGACATGGAGTGGGCCGACCCCATTCCGATGCCACTCGCGACCTATATGGCGGACAAGGCACCTCTCTGGGACCGAATGGTTGCAATGTACGGTCTCCAGCCAAACGCGTATGATCAGATCGCCTCATGGCCGTTCGGCGACTTCATCTTCGCTAGTGGCTTCGACAATATCAGCAGCACGATCAAGGCGCGTCGCGCCGGGTTCCACGCCTGCATCGACACGGAAGACATGTTCCGCGTGAAGTTCACCGAGCTACGCGGGATGAAGATCATCCCGCCGCTCAAGTAGCGTCCCAAAAGCCGGGTGCATGAAGGATCCACGGTTTGCGGAGCATCTCGCCGTCTTTGCCGATGTCGTGCGGGGTGGCAGCTTCTCGAGCGCGGCGCGTCGAAGATCGGTGACACCGTCGGCGATCGTCAGGCAGATCGATGGGCTCGAACAGGATCTCGGTGTTCTGCTGCTGATCCGCTCGACCCGATCGCTCGCGTTGACCGATGCCGGTCAGCGGCTATTCGACCGCGCCCAGCGCTTGCTGGACGATCTCGCGGACGCTCGCGCCGAGGTTGCCGCCGTGGATCAAGCCGTCGGCGGCGTGCTGCGGATCGCGTGTTTTCCAACCTTCGGCAAGCGGTATGTCCTCCCCGTCCTGGAACGGCTCGGCGTTGAGCATCCTCAACTCCGGGTCGAGCTCGACTTGACAGAACGATTGGCTGATCCGGTGTCGGAGCGTCTCGATGCCGTCATCAGGATCGGCGAGTCGTCCGATAGCACGCTGATCGCAACCAAGATCGCAAGCCAAACTCGGCTGCTCGTCGCCAGCCCACGCTATCTGGAGCGTTTCGGCACCCCGGACTCAATCGACACACTCACGAAGCATCGCCTGCTCGACAAGCTACACGGCGCAGATCTTCTCGATTGGTCGAGCATCCTCGGCCAGTCCGTCAGCGCGTTGCTGAATGACCAACAGGTCTTCCGCTGTGATGATTTCGAGGCATTGCGATTGGCTGCGCTCGCTCATCTCGGCATCGGCTTGTTGCCGACATGGGTCGTCGGGCCCGACGTTGCCGACGGTCTCCTGATCCGGCTGTCTCTGACCGGTGAAGTCTGGAACCAGAAAACGGCGGGCATCTATTTGCTCAGGGCACTCCCTCAACCTGCCGCCAAGCTGCGCGTGTTCATCGAGGCGCTCCGGGCTCACATCGGCTCGCCTCCCATTTGGGAGCCGATTTCCAACGCCAAAGCAGGCTGATTTCTCCCTATCTTTGCGCAATCCGCACAATGCTTGTGCGTTCCAGACCCGTTATGATCCGACCGTAAAGCGCTCATCTTCCAGTCACTGATCGCGGGATCAACGTGATCCTGCTGGCTGCCAAGGGAATGAGCCGTGCGAGATACCGCATCATTAGACGCCGCCGCTGACTACGATGATCTTTTCGTCTTTCTAGGCGGCGAATGGATCGGCGCCACTGGCCGGACCATGTCCCCGGTCATGAACCCGGCGACGGGCGAGGTGATCGGTCATGTGCCGCATGTCACCGCCGCTGATCTTGATCGCGCCCTCGATGTCGCTAATCACAGTTTTAAGCTGTGGAGCCGTACGCCGGCCTATGAGCGCGCGGTGATCCTCAAGCGGGCCGCGACGCTGATCCGTGAGCGCGCAACGCACATCGAACGATTGATGATGCTGGAGGAGGGCAAGCCGCTCGCCGAAGCAAGGTATGAAGTGGCCAGCGCGGCCGACTACTTCGAGTGGTTTGCCGAGCAAGGGAAGCGCAGTTACGGCCGGGTCGTGCCAGCGCGGCGATCCGAAGTGCAACAGTTGGTCAAACGCCAGGCGATCGGCCCGGTGGCGGCCTTTACGCCGTGGAACTTCCCGGCCATCACCCCGGCCCGGAAGTTGGCTGCCGCGCTCGCCGCTGGCTGTTCGGTGATCATCAAGCCGGCCGAGGAATGTCCGGCGACCGCCTTGGCCCTCGCTCGCGCGCTGGACGACGCCGGGCTGCCCAAAGGTGTCCTCCAAATGGTATTCGGCGACCCGGCGACCATCTCCGCTCACCTCATCGCCTCGCCCGTGATCCGGAAAGTCACATTCACCGGTTCCGTGCCCGTTGGCCGCTTGCTGGCGGCCCAGGCTGCGCAAGGCGTGAAGCCCATCACGCTCGAACTTGGTGGCCACGGCCCGGTGCTCGTGTTCGACGACGCGGACCTCGACGAAGCCGCCCGCCTCGGCGCGGCCAACCGGTTCCGCGGCACCGGCCAGATCTGCATCTCGTCCACCCGCTTTCTCGTTCAGCGCTCGAGCTACGACGCCTTCGCGGAGAAGTTCGTCGCCGCGACGGAGGCGTTGCGGGTCGGCGACGGTCTCGATCCGGCCACGCAGGTCGGCCCGCTTGCCAATGAACGCCAGGTCGAGAAGGTGAGCAGCCTGGTCGCCGATGCCGTCAAGCACGGTGCGACCGTGCTGACCGGAGGCGAGCCGACCGGCAACCAGGGATTTTTCTATAAGCCCACGGTATTGGCCAACGTGCCGATGTCGGCGCGCATCATGCACGAGGAGCCTTTCGGTCCGATCGCGGTGTTGCGTCCCTTCGACACGCTGGAAGACGGTCTGGCCGAGGCCAACCGCCTGCCATACGGCTTGAGCGCCTACGCCTTCACCCGCGCTGCCCGAACCGCGATCGCGGTGGGCGACGGGTTCGACGCCGGGATGATCGGGATCAACCACTTCAACATGATCGTCTCCGAGCTTCCCTTCGGCGGCATGAAGGAGAGCGGTTACGGCTCCGAGGGCGGCGAAGAAAGGCCTCGAGAACTACCTTGTCACCAAGTTCATCAGTCAAGTTTGACTTAGCAACAATCGAGAGCAAATAGCGATGAAAGCCATACTGTTCGAAGAATTTGGTGATCCCGATGTCTTGCACATCGGCGAGGCGCCGCGCCCGGTGCTGCGGCCGACCGATCTGCTCGTTCGGGTCCATGCAGCCGGGGTGAACCGTGCCGACCTGACACATCGCAAGGGCGGTTATGGTCGAGCCGATTTCGGCGATGCGACCATCATGGGCCTTGAGATCGCGGGAGAGGTGCTCGAGACCGGCGCTGCCAGCACCGGCTTTCAAGTCGGTGACCGGGTGATGGGCGTTGTCGGCGGGGGCGCTTATGCCGAAATCGCCCGGATCGATTACCGCATGGCGATGCTGATCCCCGCCGGGCTCGACTACGTCAGCGGCGCAGCGATCCCGGAGGTGTTCGTGACCGCCAACGAGGCGCTGATCCATCTCGCCGGGCTGCAACCGCACGAGACGGTGTTGATCCATGCGGCCTCGGGCGGGGTGGGCTCCGCCGCGGTGCAACTCGCACACGCTCAGGGAGCCCGCATCATCGCGACGTCGGAGGCCTACAAGCTGCAGCGAGTGCGCGATCTCGGGGCCGAGACGGTCGTCGACTATCAAAACCAGGATTTCGGCGAGGAGGTCGCCAAAGTCACCGATGGCCGGGGTGTCGATGTGGTGATCGACTTTGTCGGTGCACCTTACCTCGAGCGCAACGTTCGCGCTCTGGCCGAGGGGGGACGGCTCGTGCAGGTCGGGATCATGGGCGGGGCCGCGAACGCCGCACTGCCGCTCGACGTGCTGCTGTATCGCCATCTCCGCATCATCGGGACGGTGATGAAGTCGCGCCCATCGGAGGTGAAACACGCCATGACGGCCCGCTTCCGCGACCGCTGGCTTCCCAGCTTCGGTGACGGCACGCTCAAGCCCGTCATCGACAGCACCTTTCCTCTGGCCCAGGCCGCGGAAGCTCAGCGCCACATGGAGGGCGGTGCGTCATTCGGAAAGATCATCCTGACGATGCCGTAAAGGCGGACGGGCCGTGAGCCCGGCCGCCACATTGATCACCTAACGACGCTTCAGGAGCGATCCATGATCCGAGTGAGTTCGAGCGCTTTCCTCATTGTGCAGATTTGGCACGTGATCGACCATGCCGTTTACCAGACCGGGTTCGGTAGACTGAAAGACCGCTTCGGTGGCTGACCTCGTCACCGCTCCGCAAGAGGTTGCTGCCGCGCCTTCGCTGGGAAAGGGCCTGACATTCGCCATGGCGATTGCCTGCGGGCTTGCCGTTGCGAACGTCTACTACAATCAACCGATGCTCAACGTCATCGAGCAGGACTTCCCGGCAAGCAACCTTCCCGCAATGATCCCCACGGCGACGCAGGTCGGCTACGCCGTCGGGCTGTTTCTCCTCGTGCCCGTAGGAGACTTCGTCGATCGGCGTCGGTTGATCGTGGTGCAGTTCGTCGTGTTGGCCGTCGCGCTGGTCGCGGCAGCCACGGCACCGAACGCCATCATGCTCCTTGTCGCATCGGTGTTCGTCGGGGTGTCCGCAACCGTGGCGCAACAAATCATCCCGTTCGCCGCGTCGCTGGCGACGCCGGAGCGGCGCGGCCGGGCCGTCGGCACGGTGATGAGCGGCCTCTTGTGTGGGATACTGCTCAGCCGGACCATGGCGGGTTTCGTCGCCGGACATTTCGGGTGGCGGCTGACCTTCTGGGTGGCGTTACCGCTTGCGTTGATGTGCGCTGGCTTGATGGCGGCCACATTGCCGCGGCACGTCGGTCGAATCCAGTTCAAGTATTTACACACGCTCCGCTCGTTGTTTCAGCTTTGGAGCGAAGAAGCCGGGCTTCGACTTGCAACGGCCACCCAAGCCGCTTTGTTTGCCTCGTTTACCGTGTTCTGGACCATCTTGGCGTTTCATCTGGAGGAACCGGCGTTCCGGCTGGGTCCTGACATCGCCGGTTTGTTCGGGATCATCGGTGCCGTCGGGATATTCGCTGCACCGCTCGCGGGCCGCCTCGCCGACTCCCGTGGCCCGCGCCTCGTCATTCTCATCGGCGCAGTAATCGTCTTCTCGTCATGGGTCATTCTTGGCCTCTGGGGAGCGATGGCCGGCTTGGTCGTCGGTGTAGTCGTGCTGGATTTCGGGGTTCAAAGCGCGCTCGTCTCGAACCAGCACGTCATCTATGCGCTCCACCCGGAGGCCCGCAGCCGGCTGAATACGATCTTCGTGACCGGCATGTATCTCGGTGGCGCGATCGGGTCGGCGGGCGCGGCGTTGGCATGGCGCAACGGTGGCTGGTCGGCCGTCAGTGTGTATGGCGCGATCCTCGCCGGTGCCGCCGTACCGCTCGAACTTTTCGGTCGCTCCCGCTCGAGCGCCAGTAATCGATAACACGATCGGAGTAACAACCATGCCAAACCTGTTCGAACCGTTGCACGTTGGAAACCTAGAGCTTCGAAACCGTATTTGGATGGCGCCGTTAACCTGGGCCCGCGCCTCACACGACCATATCCCGAACGCGATGATGCTCGACTATTATCGTCAGCGCGCATCCGCAGGCCTCATCATCTCGGAGGCGACCGGCATCAGCCTGCAGGGCCTTGGCTGGCCTTATGCGCCAGGTTTATGGAGCCGGCCGCAAATCGAGGCGTGGAAGCCGATCACCGCAGCGATTCACGAGGCAGGTGGACACATCGTGTCGCAGCTCTGGCATATGGGCCGCGTCGTACACCCGAGCTTGCCGGGCCGGGCTCCCCATCCTGTCTCGTCTTCCCCGACGACGGCACCGGGTATGGCCCATACCTATGGCGGCAAGATGCCCTACGTGCAGGCTCGGGCGCTCGAGCTGCATGAGATCCCGGCCATCATCGAGGACTATGCCCGCGCGGCTGCCAACGCCATCGAGGCCGGCTTCGATGGGGTGCAGATCCACGCGGCGAATGGCTATTTGATCGACCAGTTCCTGCGCAACAACGCCAATTTCCGCGACGATTCCTATGGTGGCTCGATCGAGAACCGCATCCGATTGCTGCGCGAGGTCACCGAAGCCGTCGCGTCCGCCATTGGTGCCGGCCGCACAGGTGTTCGCCTGTCTCCGAACGGCGAGCGCCAGGGCGTCAACGACGATAATCCCGAGCCGCTGTTCGTGGCTGCGGCGGAGGCGCTCTCGGCCATCGGGATCGCATTTCTCGAGCTTCGCGAGCCCGACATGCAGGGTACGAACGGCAAGGCCGACCGGCCGCCGGTCGCGCCGTTGCTGCGTGAGGCGTTCAGGGGCGTTTTCGTGCTCAACGCGGATTACGACGGTCCGCGCGCCCAGGCAGCACTCGATGCCGGAGCGGCCGATGCGATTTCCTTCGGGCGACCATTCATCTCCAACCCCGATCTGCCGAGCCGTATCGCCGACAAGCTACCGCTAGCACCTGATGATATCGCGACTTGGTACACGCAGGGGAAGGATGGCTACCTAAGTTATCCAGCGGCGGCAAACGCGTAAGTCGATATCGAGACTTCTCTTCGGTTAGTAATACGATGCTAAAGCTTCAGATAAACGGCCGGAACCACGACGTAGGGGTCCCGGATGACATGCCGCTACTTTGGGTTCTACGGGACGTGATTGGTTTCAGCGGAACGAAGTTCGGGTGTGGCGTCGGTCTATGTGGCGCATGCACCGTTCACCTCGACGGTCAAGCGATCCGCTCCTGTCAGACCACCGTCGGTAGTGTAGGGGCACAGGTCATCACGACCATCGAGGCAATCGGTGCCACGGCCATGGGTCACAAAGTCCAGCAGGCCTGGCTCGACAAGGAGGTCGTGCAATGCGGCTACTGCCAATCCGGGCAGATCATGTCTGCGACGGCGCTGCTGAACCAAACACCGAAACCGACCGATGACGACATCGATACCGCGATGGCCGGCAACATCTGCCGCTGCGGCACCTATGTCCGGATCAGGGATGCCATTCACATGGCCGCCGCGTGAGGACATGACCATGAGCCAAAACGCGAGGCCGACACGCCGTCTCATGCTGCAAGCCGGTGCGGTCGCGGCAGGTAGCCTGATGCTCGGCCTGCGGCTCTCGACGCCCGCCCGTGCCGCAGAGCCCGCCCCCACGCCCGACTTCCTGCCGAACGCTTTCTTGCGCATCGACCGCCAGGGCGTCATCACCCTCATCCTCCCTCACGCCGAGATCGGCCAGGGCGTCTACACGTCGAGTGCCATGCTAATGGCCGAGGAACTCGAGGTCGGCCTCGACCAAGTCAGCATCGAGAACGCGCCGCCCGACATTGCGAAGTATCTGGACCCATTGCTCTACGATCAAGCCACCGGTGGTTCGACGTCGACGCGAACGGACTGGGTTCGCCTGCGCGAGGCTTCCGCGGTGGCGCGCACGATGCTGGTCATGGCCGCCGCACAGATTTGGCAAGTGACACCAGCGACCTGCACCGTCGCGCGCGGCGTTATCAATCATGCAGCGAGCAGTCGGAGCCTGGGATACGGTGACGTTGTCGAGCAGGCGGCGAAATTGCCGATCCCTGGCGACGTGAAGCTCAAGGATCCCGCCGACTTCAAGTTGATCGGCACGGAAGCCAAGCGGATCGATGCACCATCTAAGAGCCCGTTTGGAAATGGGCTAGTACGGCTTGCGTGATGGTGTCAGATGCTGATGGATGTGGACAGCAGCACACCGGCAGCGATTGGCAGAGATCGAGAAACGAACCCGAAGATATGCCA
>Ga0160428_1002674_pt1 | contig 10410 bp, 11 predicted proteins | sample SolpanmetagenomM_FD_108198 | JGI IMG/M metagenome (GOLD analysis project Ga0160428, IMG submission 108198) | Solar panel surface microbial communities from Lawrence Berkeley National Laboratory, California, USA - M | ecosystem: Engineered > Built environment > Solar panel > Unclassified ...
AGCAGGAAATAGCGCAACGCATCGACCCCGAACGCATCCGCCAGATCGATCGGATCGACGACGTTGCCGACCGACTTCGACATCTTCTCGCCCCGATGCAACAGGAAGCCGTGGCCGAAGATGCTCCGGGGCAGGTCGATCCCCGCCGACAGCAGAAACGCCGGCCAATAGACCGCGTGGAAGCGGACGATGTCCTTGCCGATCAGGTGCAGGTCGGCGGGCCAGTAGCGGCGGTCGAGTCCTTCGTCGGGATAGCCGGTGCCGGTCAAATAGTTGGTCAGCGCATCCACCCAAACATACATGACATGGCCGTCGCTGCCGGGCACCGGCACGCCCCAGTCGAAGCTGGTCCGCGACACCGACAGGTCGGACAGACCGCCCTCGACGAAGCGGACGATCTCGTTGCGGCGCGTTTCCGGGCGGATGAAGTCGGGATTGGCAGCGAAATAGTCGAGCAGCGGCTGTTGGTACGCCGACAGCTTGAAGAACCAGCTTTCCTCCGCGGTCCATTCCACCGGCGTGCCCTGCGGGCTCAGCCGGGCGTCCCCCTCCCCGACCAGTTCCTTCTCGTCGTAGAACGCCTCGTCGCGGACCGAATACCAGCCCTCGTAGCGGCTGAGATACAGGTCGCCGCGATCCGCCATCGCCTGCCAGATCGCCTGGCTGGCGCGATAGTGATCGGGCTCGGTGGTGCGGATGAAACGGTCGTACGAGATCGCAAGACGATCGCACATCGCCTTGAACGCGCTCGACATTTCCTCGGCGAAATCGGTCACCTCGCGGCCCTGGGCGCGCGCGGTCTGGACCATCTTCAGGCCATGTTCGTCGGTGCCGGTCTGGAACCGCACGTCGCGCCCGGCCTGGCGCTGGAACCGCGCGATCGCGTCGGCGGCGATCGCTTCATAGGCGTGGCCGATATGCGGGCGTCCGTTGGGATAGCTGATCGCGGTGGTGATGTAGAAGGGCTCGGCCATGTCCGGCTCCTAGCGCCTCCCCCCCGCAAGGTGAAGGCGTTAGCGGAGCGTCGCCAGGATGCCGGCAAGCTCGTAGACCGTCGCCTGCGGATCGAGCGACAGCCCCAGCGCCGCCCCCGCCGCCTCGCGCGCGGCGTGGTGCGCGTCCAGCGCTACCTTCAGCGCCGGCCCGGTCCGTTCGCGCGCCGCCTGCGCGATCAGCGTCGGCACGCGTTCCAGGAACGCCTCGTAGCGCGCGCCGTTCGCCTTGCCCGCCAGCGCCTTGGCCAGCCGCGCGCGCTGGGCGTTGCCGGGGTCGCCGTCGCGCGCGATCGCCAGGATCGCCGCATCCAGCGCCGCGATGTCGAGCCCGGCATAGCGCAGCGCCCGCCCCGGCGATCCCTCGCCCGCGGCGGCCAGCGCGGCGATGGCGTCCGCGCCTTCCTCGGGCAGCGCATCGGCCAGGATCGCGGCGACATCGGCCTGCGCCAGCGCCTCGAACCGCAGCGTGCGGCAGCGCGACCGGATCGTCGGCAGCAGCCGGCCGGGGGCGTGGCTGACCAGGAAGAAGATCGTCCCCGCCGGCGGTTCCTCCAAGTTCTTCAGCAGTGCGTTGGCGCCGCCGCGTTCCAGATCGTCGGCGGCGTCGATCACCACCACCCGCCGCGGCCCCATCGACGGCGCGGTCGCGAACATCGGCTGGAGCGATCGGACCTGCGCGATGGTGATGCTGCGCGCCAGGTCCTGGTCGGGCTTGTCGGCGTCCTTGGGCAGCCGCTCCAGCCGCTTGAAGTCGGGGTGCGACCCCGCTTCGACCAGCGCGCGTGCGGGGTGGTCGGCGGGCACGTCGAGCCCGGGCGGCAGCGCGCCGCGCCCGCTCGCCTCGGCCAGCAGCCGCAGCGCCGCGTCATGCGCGAACCGCGCCTTGCCCACCCCCTGCGGCCCGACCAGCAGCCAGGCGTGGTGCAGCGCGCCGCCGTGCATCGCCGCCAGCAACGCGGCCTCGGCGGCGGCGTGGCCGCGCAATGACGTCATGCCGCGCCGGCGCCGATCAGAAGAACGACTTCAGCCCGGCCCAGGCGCGGCCGAAGAACCCGGCGGTGCCGACATCCTTGTCGGCGACCAGCGGCAGCCGCTGTTCGGGCAGGTCGGGCGCCGAAACGACGAGGTCGGCGATGTGCTGCCCGGCCTTGATCGGCGCCTTGATCGGGCCGTCATAGACGACCTTGGCCCGCATCGCCGGCACCGCGCCCGCGGGCAGCGTCACCGTCAGCGCGGTCGGCGCGACCAGACCGACGCTGGTCGCATCGCCCAGCTGGACGTCGGCGGTCTCGACGCGCTTGCCCTTGGCGACCAGCGGCTTGGCCTGCCAGGCACGGAAGCCCCAGTCCATGAAGCGCACCGATTCCTCGATGCGCTGGTTGAAGCTCTTCAGCCCCGCCATCACCATCACCAGCCGGCGGCCATTCTGCTGCGCCGACCCGGTGAAGCCATAGCCCGCCTCGTCGGTATGCCCGGTCTTCAGCCCGTCGGCGCCGGCGACGCGGCCGAGCAGCGGGTCGCGGTTCGCCTGGGTGATATCGGCGCCCGCCCCCAGCGTCTTGCCCCAGGTGAAGTTCGGCAGCGAATAGAACTTCTTATAGAGATCGGGATGGTCGGTGATCGTCGCCGAGGCGAGCTTGGCGAGATCGCGCGCGGTGACATAGGTGACGCCGTTGTCGGGCCAGCCGTTCGACGTGCCGAAATGGCTGTTGCTGAGGCCGATCCGCTGCGCCGCCTCGTTCATCCGGCTGACGAAGCCCTCCTCGGTCCCGGAGATGCCCTCGGCCAGCACGACGCATGCATCGTTGCCCGACAGCGTGACGATGCCCTTCAGCAGATTCTCGACGCTGACATTCTCACCCGTCGACAGGAACATCGTCGAACCCGCTGCAGGACCATGCCATTTCTTCCACGTTTCGGGGCGGACCGGGAACGTCTGGTTGAGCTTCAGCTCGCCCTTCTTCAACATGTCGAACGCGACATAGACCGTCATCATCTTCGCCATCGAAGCGGGCGGCATGCGGCGATCGGCGTCGCGCTGGAACAGCACCGCGCCCGACGACAGGTCCTGGAGGAACGCGATCGGCGCGTCGGTGGTGAATTGCGGCGCGGCAGCGACGGAGGGCACCGCCATGGCGACGATGGCGATGGGGGCGGCGATCAGCTTGTTCATGGCGTTGTCCGACTGGAAATGGTCAATCCGCTGGCAGGATCTGGACATCGCCATAGCCGCGGGCGGCGACCGCGTCACGCCTGCGCTGCACGATATCGCCGCGCAACGGCCCGATCCGCACCCGCCACAGCGCGCCCGATCGGACCACGTCGGCGTCCAGCACCTTCGCCAGCGCCCGCGCGCGCGGTTCGTAGGAGAAGCTGGCGACCTGCACCAGGTAACGGCGATCGGGCAGCGGCGCCGCCTCATTGGGCCGCCGCGACTCCGCCGCCGCGGCGACCGCGCCGCCGCGGACCGGCACCCGGCCGAGCCGCAAGGCCATCGCGTCGGCGAAACTCGGCACCACCGATCGCACCCGTACCGCGGTCACCGATCGGCCGCCGAAACCGAGCCGCTGCGCCGCGCCGCGCGATAGGTCGATCAGCCGGTCGCGCCGCCCCGGCCCGCGATCGTTGACCAACGCGACGATCGTCCGGCCGGTATCGACCGCGGTGATCTCGACGAAGGATCCGAGCGGCAGCGTGCGGTGCGCGACGGTGATCGCGCCCGGATCGAAGCGCGCGCCCGATGCGGTCCGCGCGCCCGCCAGCTCGTCGCCATACCAGCTGGCCAGCCCCGCCGCGGCATAGCTGCCATAGCTCGCCGCGCCGCCCTCCTCGGCGTGCGCGCCGCCGGGGGCCAGCGGCGCCAGCAGCACCGCCGCCGCAACGCCGAGCGCCTTAGCCCTCGACCGCATCGGCCAGCAGCCCGACCGAGAGCGCGTAGAAGTTCGAGCAATTATAATCCAGGATCACCCGGTAGTTGCCGGTCAGCAGATAGGCGGTGGCGCCCGGGCCGTCGGGCTCGAGCAACGTTGCCTGGACGCCGTCGGCGGGCCATGGCTTGCCCTGGCTCTGGACCCCCAGCGCGCGCCATTCGCCGATCGTGCGCCACTGGCTGTGCCGCGCGAACACCCGCGGGCAGCGCGGCGACAGCAGCCGGGTCGCGAGCGGCGCGCGGTCCAGCGTCGCCGGCACCGACACCGCCAGCCCCCAGGGTTCGCCCGCGCGCCAGCCCGCATCGACGAAATAGTTGCCGATCGAGGCGAGCGTGTCGGCGGCGCTGCCCCAGATATCGGCGCGGCCATCGCCGTCGCCGTCGCGCGCCAGCCGCAGATAGATGCTCGGCAGGAATTGCGGATTGCCGGTCGCCCCCGCCCAGCTGCCCTTCAGCTGCTCGCGGGTGACACCGCGGTCGATCATCTTCAGCCCGGCGATGAATTCGCCCGCGAACAGGTCGCGCCGTCGCCCCTTATAGGCCAGGCTGGCGAGCGCGCGGAGCAGGTCGAAGCTGCCGGTATAGGCGCCGTAATTGGTCTCGTGGCCCCAGATCGCGACCATGATCGACTCGGGCACCCCGGTGGCGCGCTCGATCCCCGCCAGCCGCGATCGCTGCGCCTGATAGGCGGCGCGCCCGCGCCCGATCCGCGCGGCGTCGACATGCTGCTGGCGATAGGGCGCGAAGGGCGGGCTGGCCGAGACCACCCCCGCCCCCGGCTGCGCGCGATCGAGCTCGATCACCCGCGCGTTCAGCGTCAGCCCCGGGAACACCGCATCCGCGGTGCGCGCGCTGACCCCGGCGGCGATCGCCTGCTGGCGCAGCGCGGGCAGATAGGCCTGGAACCCCGCCTCGTCCTGCGCCGCCGCCGGCATCGCGACGCACATCGCCGCCGCCAGCGCGAACGCCGCGGCCATCGACCGGCGCATGAACCTGATCCCCCACATCCCCGGATCATGGCACAGCCGCCTTAACGAACCCACCTCGCACCGTCGCAACGCTTGCACGCAACGCCGCGCGGCGCCTATGCCGCCGACGAGGGAGCGGTGGCCGAGTGGTTTAAGGCAACGGTCTTGAAAACCGTCGTGGGTTCACGCCCACCGTGGGTTCGAATCCCACCCGCTCCGCCAGGGCGTTGCACCTCCGACTAGATCGCCGCCCTCCTCGACAAGAACTTTTTCCATGTGACAGCGCCCGTCATATCCGTTATACGAGATATATGGATAAAGATTCGGCCATCGCGGCATTCGGCGCGCTCGCACAGCCGACGCGTCTCGACGTAGTCCGGCTGCTGGTGCGCAACGAGCCAGAGGGCCTTGCCGCGGGCGAGATCGGTCGGCGGCTCGACGTTCCTCAGAACACCATGTCGGCACACCTCGCCATCCTCGCGCGCGCCGGGCTGGTCCGGTCCGAGCGCCACAGTCGATCGATCGTCTACCGCGCAGACCTGGACGGAATGCGTGGGCTGATGCTGTTCCTGGTCAAGGATTGTTGCGCGGGGAATGCTGAGCTGTGTGCCCCCCTGATCGACGAACTCGCCCCATGCTGCTGAAAGGACGCGCCGTGCCCGTCGACATCGTCATCTATCACAATCCCGCATGCGGCACGTCGCGAAATGCCCTGGCGTTGATCCGCAATGCGGGCATCGAACCGCATGTCGTCGAATATCTAAAGACGCCGCCTGCCCGAGCCCTTCTGATCGCGTTGATCGAGCGTGCCGGAATGGCCCCGCGCGACCTGCTGCGCGAGAAGGGGACGCCCTACGCGGATCTGGGCCTTGGCAACCTGTCGCTGTCGAATGAGGCGCTGATCGACGCGATGTTGGCGCACCCGATTCTCATCAACCGGCCGCTGGTCGTCTCGCCGTTGGGCGTCGCGCTCTGTCGGCCGTCTGAGGCGGTGCTAGCCCTGCTCCCGACCCCTCAGCGCGCCGCGTTCGCCAAGGAAGACGGCGAGCGGGTTGTCGACGCCGCCGGCGCGCGGATCGGCTGAACCGATGTCTTCGATCGCTCCCGCCGCCGCACCGTCGCCGTTGCCGCCCCGCCCCGGCATCGGCACGTTCGAGCGCTATCTGACGCTTTGGGTCGCGCTCTGTATCCTCGCGGGCATCGGTCTTGGGCAGTGGCTGCCGGGCCTCTTCGCACAGATCGCCGCGGCCGAGGTGGCGCGGGTCAATCTCGTCGTCGCGGGGCTGATCTGGCTGATGATCGTGCCGATGCTGCTGAAGATCGACTTCTCCGCGCTCGGGTCGGTGCGGCGGCACTGGAAGGGCGTCGGCGTCACGCTGTTCATCAATTGGGCGGTGAAGCCCTTCTCGATGGCGGCGTTGGGCGCGTTCTTCATTGGCTGGCTGTTCGCGCCGCTGTTGCCGGCAGGCGAAGCACCTTCCTACATCGCCGGCCTGATCCTGCTCGCAGCGGCACCGTGTACGGCGATGGTATTCGTGTGGTCGAACCTTTGCGATGGCGAGCCGACCTTCACGCTGTCGCAGGTCGCGCTCAACGACGTCCTGATGTTGATCCTGTTCGCGCCGCTGGTCGGACTGCTGCTCGGGGTCGCATCGGTGGCGGTGCCGTGGGGGACGTTGCTGATCTCGGTCCTGCTCTACATCGTCGCGCCGGTCATCGCGGCGCAGGTCGTGCGAAGAATGGTGCTGTCCGGTGGCGGGCAGGTCGCTCTCGACCGCTTGCTCGCCCGGCTCGGCCCGGTGTCGCTGATCGCCCTGCTCGCTACGCTGATCCTGTTGTTCGGCTTTCAAGGCCAAGCGATCCTCGAGCAGCCTCTGGTGATCGCGCTGCTGGCGGTGCCGATCCTCATTCAAGTCTATTTCAATGCCGGCTTCGCCTATTGGCTGTCGCGGCGCTTCGGGGTGGCGTGGTGCGTCGCGGCACCGGCCGCACTGATCGGCGCTTCCAACTTCTTCGAACTCGCGGTCGCCGCAGCGATCTCGCTGTTCGGTCTCCGATCCGGCGCGGCGCTTGCGACCGTCGTCGGCGTGCTGGTCGAGGTCCCGGTGATGCTGTCCGTGGTCGCGATCGTCAAGCGTAGCCGGCCGTGGTATGAACGGCGGCTGGTTGCCTGATGCTGCGCGAGCTCTCCGACCCCGATCATCTCCCGGCGCTCGACCGCGCCTACCTCCGCGACCGGCCCGGCTCGGGGCTCGGTCCGCTCGATCCCCCGCCGCGGATCCTGCTGCTCTATGGCAGTCTGCGGGAACGATCCTATTCCCGCCTCTGTGTCGAGGAAGCCGCCCGACTTCTGCGCCTGTTCGGTTGCGAGACGCGGATCTTCGATCCGGTCGACCTGCCGCTGCCGGATCGACATCCCGGCGACGATCATCCGGCGGTGCGTACGTTGCGCGCGCTGTCGCTATGGTCCGAGGGTCAGGTCTGGTGCAGCCCGGAACGACACGGCCAGATCACCGGTATCATGAAGCTGCAGATCGATCATCTGCCGTTGTCGATGGGCGGGATGCGCCCGACGCAGGGGCGCACGCTGGCGGTCATGCAAGTGTCGGCGGGATCGCAATCGTTTAACAGCGTGAACACGCTGCGGACGCTTGGCCGGTGGATGCGAATGGTGACGATCCCCAACCAGTCCTCAGTCGCCAAGGCCTTTGCCGAATTCGACGAAGCCGGCCGGATGAAGCCGTCGAGCTATTATGACCGGATCGTCGACGTAATGGAGGAGCTGGTACGCTTCACCGTGCTGCTACGCCCGCACGCCGCCGCCCTTGTGGATCGCTACTCCGAACGCAAGGAAGCGGGCACGCCGATCGACGCCGCCACCGACCTGTCGAGCATCGCGATGAAGCCTGGCTGACGACCTATCCCGCCCGCCCCTACCCCAGATGCAGCGCCGCCAGCACCGCCTTGCCGGCCAGCGCGCCGGCGGTGCCGATCGCGAAGCCGATCGGGGCGGTGGCGAGGATCAGGGCTTCCTTGCGGAACGACAGGATTCCCTGGCGCCACAATTGCGCCCAGCCATAGACCTGCGCGACCAGCTCGATCGTGCCGACCACCCAGATCAGCCCGATCGGGCCGTGATAGTGGAAGGCCAGGAAGCCGCCGCCGACCAGATAGGCGAGCCGGACGAGGTTGGTGGTGAAGGTGAAGACCGGCTTGCTCTGCGCCAGCATCACCTCGTTGACCGCCATCGTGCCGAGCGAAAAGAACGAGCCGATCAGCAGGATCTGGAAATAGGCGGTCGTCGCCAGATAGCGGTGGTCGTACAGCACCGAGATCACCAGCGGCGCGGCGCCTGCGAGCGTCGCGACCCCCAGCCCGAACAGCAGGTGGACGGACAGCCGGCTGGCATAATAGTCGTGGCGCAGCCGTTCGGGCGCGAGCCGCGCGGTCTCGGCATAGCGCGGCAGCAGGATTCGGCCGGCGTAGCCCATCGCGATCCCGGTCGGCAGCGCGGCGAGCCCCGCCCCCAGGATATACAGGCCATAGATGCCGAGCGGCATGATCTTGGCCAGCACCACCTTGTCGGCCTGGCCGATGATGAGCGTGATCATCGTCGAACCGGTGATGTAGCGCGAGAATTTCCACAGTTCGGCGGCGCGCGCGCGGCTGAACCGCCAGCGGTGGCGGATCCCGGCGAAGATCCGGTAGCTCAGCCAGATCTTGAAGATCTGGGTCACCATGTTGCCGATCAGGATCGCCCAGAAGCTGCGCAGCACGATCGCGAAGCCGATCGGGACGATCAGCCCGACGATCTGTGCGATAATCTCGTAGCGGCTGATCTGGCGCTGGCTGCGGGTCTTGAGCGCGAGCAGGTTGCCGAGCGAGTCTAGCCCTTCGAGGATGAAGAAGAAGGAGTTGAAGACAATCGCGGCCTGCAGTTCGGGCTTTTCGAGATACTGCGCGATCGGTCCCGACAGCACGATCGAGATCGCGGTCAACGCGATCGATCGCAACAGCTTCAGCGTCCATAGTTCGTTGATGAAATCGGCGTCGTCGCTGCCCCGATGGCGGACGATGAAGGCCTGGATGCCGATGTCGCTGATGAGCGCGAAGGTGACCGCGACCGAGGTCAGGATGCCGACCACGCCGAACGCGGCGCTGGTCAGCAGCCGCGTCATGATCATCGATCCGACCAGCCGCAGCACGACCTGGATCGCGATCGTCCCGGCGACGATGCTGGTTTCCCCGCCGATGCGCTGGCGGGCGGCGGCGACGTAGCGGGTCAGGAGCATGCTATCGGGTGCCTCGCCACGGGGTCGCGTCGGTGCCGGGATGGTCGCCGGACGCGCCGCCTGCCGTTAGGGCCACGCGCGCCGCCGCGATAGGGCCCGCGCGCACGACGATCAGCGCGCGTCGTTCCCCGCCAGCCGTTCGAAGACGGCAGGCTCCAGCGGCTGGTGGAACTGGCAGCCGGCGACATAGTCGTCCGCCCACATGATGTCGGCGGCGACCGGGCCGATGCCGGGCAGCGTCAGCCAGATCGTCGCGCCGCGCTTCAACGCGGAATAGGTTTGGAGCCGGGCGCCGTGGATCGACAGGTCGACGACCTTGCACAGGGTGCGGCCGATGCCGTCGCGGCCGATCCGCGCCTCCAGCGAAACCGCCGCGCGCGTCGAGCGGCGGCGGTTAAGGTCGTCGGCGGGTTCGAATTCGGCTGCGAACATGAGCGAAGCCTAAACCCCGCTGGTTAACAGCCTGTTGACGCGCGCGCCCGGCGCGCGCGTCACAGCGGGATCAGCCCTTGCGCAGCGTCAGACCGCCACCGAAGCGCTTGTTGAAGCGCGCGACCTGGCCGCCCGCGTCGAGCATCGTGCCACGCCCGCCGGTCCACGCCGGATGCGCCAACGGATCGATGTCGAGCTGCATCGTGTCGCCTTCCTTGCCCCAGGTGGAGCGCGTCTCGAACACGGTGCCGTCAGTCATCTGAACCTTGATCGTGTGATAGTCGGGGTGGGTGTCTTTCTTCACGTCGCGTCGCTCCTGGTGTGGCTGGTTCCGACCAGCCCGAAGAGAAGCGGCGCCCCTAGAGGAGCGCCGCCGGAAAGTCAAAAACCGCCGCGCGGGGCGGTCGCGTGCCGATCACGCCTTGGGCGGATCGGCGATCATCGCGGTGAAGTTCGCCTCGGCGACGACCTGGCCGTCGATCTTCGCGCGGCCGGCGAACTTGCACACCGATGCGCGCTTCTGGACGAATTCGGCCTCCAGCCGCAGCAGCACGCCGGGTTCCACCGGCTTGCGGAACTTGGCGCCGTCGATCGCCATGAAATAGACGAGCTTGCCCGATCCGGCGAGGCCCAGGCTCTCGACCGCGAGGATCCCCGCGGCCTGCGCCAGCGCCTCGACGATCAGCACGCCGGGCATGATCGGCCGCCCCGGGAAATGCCCCTGAAAGAAGCCTTCGTTGATCGTCACCGCCTTGATCGCGGCGATCGACGTGTCGAGGACGAGCTCCTCGACA
>Ga0160428_1002676_pt1 | contig 10405 bp, 10 predicted proteins | sample SolpanmetagenomM_FD_108198 | JGI IMG/M metagenome (GOLD analysis project Ga0160428, IMG submission 108198) | Solar panel surface microbial communities from Lawrence Berkeley National Laboratory, California, USA - M | ecosystem: Engineered > Built environment > Solar panel > Unclassified ...
CTCGTGAGAATGTAGAAGAGTCAATAAACGAATTGGACGAGCATGAACTGGAACCAGAGAGCTATGGCGCTCACTACGCGATGGGAAATTCGCAGAGTGAACCTCATAACAGAGCCATGGTCGATAGCACGCACTTGCCAACGTTTCATCAGCAAGGTATGTTGCTTTTGTTGCGATGGGAATGAAAAGAAAATAAAGCATGTCACTAGGGCAAGCTGCTCAACATTTCGAGCGGCAAACTGAAATTCCGTCTAGCGGTATGGATGTAGATAATGACTTAGAATCTATAGACCAACCGCTATTGAGGCGGGCTGTATCAAAACAAGCAAGTCCACTGCCAAGGTCAAGGTCTCCCGAAATGAGGCGTTCAAGTCCATTAGCAGACAAGCGAACGGAGCAAACTACAGTTCAACATGAACCAACACAAAGTTCCGATGCACGATCAAATGTACACGCTCGCTCTTCTGCTTCACCAAGACTGCTGCGGGCAGCTTTGGAGCTACCGAAGTTAGCGATCCCTACTTCACCTCGTGATCAATCACCCCAATCTTCAAGGCCAGCGAATAATGAAACAAAAGGGTCTCCAGGCACAGCTAGGGCAGCATCCTTGTCCCCTCGATCATTGCACCGTTCAATTGTATCACCATCATTACAACTGAATACAAAGGATATTCGCGTGCGTTCGAGATCACCAATTCAGCGGGAGAGCAGTTCACCAGTAACTGGACGAGGTAAGTGCTATTATAGTCTCAATCGATTATATTTGACCAGAATGAACAGAGTCGGGATTACTAGATCGTTTAGTGAATTCCCTCAACGTCGATCCTGAGTTGCTACGAAGGCAGGATCATCAGGTGCTCAGAGCTATCAGCGATTATATAGTTACAAGTCGGCAGATTACGGGAATACTGCCAGATGAACCGGATAAAGCGCTTCTGTTGGAGATTGACCAGCTTAAAACGCAATTGATTGCACACGACAGGCAAGATTTGGAACTCAATAGCAGGATTGCCAGTGTTCAGACAGACTATCAGAACGCTGTCACGGATCGTCTGACTCTGGAGCGCAAGATCGCCGCAGACGCATCTATGTATGAAGCTAGGGAGAAGGAATTTAGTCAGAAACTGCAAGCTAGTGTTAATGAAAGCGCGCAGTTGAGGACCTATAATAATCAGTTAACCCAACAACTAGAGTCTGCCCGTACTGGTATTGATGTCTGCCGAGAGGAAGCCACCAAATGGCGTCTCAGAGTTGGCGATCTTGAGGAAGAAGTACGAAAGGCTCGATCACGAAATGTGACTGAGAACACTTCGATACAAGAAAAAGCTGATATCAAAGACTCCAGGAATTGGGACGAACTCAATCTACTACGCAAACAGGTGGCTTGGCTGGAGAAGGAAATCGAGATCAGAGGAAACCAATTGGAAAGTGTTACAGCAACGAAACAGGCACAAATCTTGACTTTAACAACCCAGCTGCGAGAAGCGGAAGTACAGGCTTCGACAGCGTCAGCTCAGGTCATCAGCCTCCGCAGAGAAAACTCCGCGATTCAGGAACGAGTGGATCAGCTCGATCGAAAATTACAGGAAGAGCTTGAGCGCAAGATTCAATTAGAAACCAGATTCCGTGGTGAGATTGAGGCCAGTAAGAGGGTTGCAGAGCTTTGGGAATCAAAATCGAAAGAGATCGCAACCCAAGCTACGACGCTCGAAGGTAACACATCATCATAATTCGAACGGTCTCATATACCACGAAGGTCCTGATTATATCTTCATAGGTACATGTAAGCAACTCCAGGATCAGTTAAAGACGGCCAGAGCAGAATATACGACCGTTACAGCTATGGCGAAATCATTGGAAGGCGAAATAAGTACACTCAAGCAGGCGAATGCAAATGCAAGTAATTTCACTAATCTTGGAACATTGAGTCCGACTGCCGAGGTAGCTCGTCGTCATCAGAAGAGTGGGATGAGTATGACAGACCTGGTAAGTCTCTTCCTCGAATATAGCTCCACATCTGATTCAACCTAGTATACCGATTACTCCAAAGCACGGCAAGATACAGTATCGCTGCAGCGAGAGGTGAATCATTGGAAGAACCACTCTGAAAAAGTTGTTGCAGAGGTAGAGAAAAATGTAAGTCTTGCTACAATTCAAGTGGACTCTTCATTGAGCGCTCGATAGGTCCGTAGATATGCCGAAATCGAGAGAAATCGGGATGAATATCTTAATGAGGTGCACGCCCTCCGGACTGTGCTGGCTAACACTCAACGAGAGGCTAATGAGCACGCGGATGAGGTATGATCGATACTTAAATGACCTGACTGAATGGCTAAGGAGAACACCACTTAGATCATCAAAGTTCGAACGCATTTGCAGCAGCTTAAACGAGAAAGACAAATCATGATCAAAGAAAATGGCGATCTGGGACATCAAGTCCGACATCTCACTTTCCTAATCGAGACTGGTGAGCAGAAGAATTTAGATGATGACAATGCCGAAGATACAGATGCAATCATCACTAATAAATTAGTTACATTCAGAAATGTAGAGGAGATGCAGTTGCGAAATCAAGAGTTATTGAAAGCAGTTCGAAGTTTGACAGAAGATCTCAAATCGTATGAGGAGGAAAAAGCATCTTCTACGCTCGAAATTGAGATCCAAGCGCTTACTAAGTCAAGGCAAGTAATGCAGGCGGACCTCAAACAGATGAAAGCTTTATACGAGAGCGCTCGTGCTGAACGTGATATGCTCAAGAATACACCACGTAATAGATCTCCGACACAGAATCGTGTACGAGATCCTTCTCCTAGCACAGACGAATCTATGTGGCGAGACAAGATTAAAGAAGAAACTCAGAGGTTCGATGACTTCAGAGCAGAACTTGAGAATGACCGAAAAGTGCTACGTGAAGAGCTAAAGATCGAACGACAGATCTCTGCAGATCATTCGAACAAAATCAACATACTGGAATTCAAGCTATCTGACGCGAAAAGCGCAATCTCCCTATTAGAATCTACGAAGACCGCCCTCAATCATGAAGCAGAACAGCTTCGATTGCGAGTGACTACATTGTCAGTACAAGAAACAGAGTTTACAAATCGCTTGACTGCGGCAGATACAGAGCTAATGCAACTGAAATCAAAACATGAGAAAGTACGCGAAGAAATCATCCATGCTCATGCCTTGACCGAGCTACTGAGAGTACGTCGTTTTCCTTTAATTGTTGCTCATCAATTGATATGATGCATAGGGCAACGAAACGAGACAACGGCAAGAGCTTGAAAACTACGCCAAGGAGCGCGAGAGGTTGCAGGGCCTTGTATACACCAGCAAACACGAGAAAGATGATTTGCAAAATCTTCTTGATACTCACAAGAGTCGAAGTGAGACTCGGGAAGCAGATCTTCAGAATCAATTGTGAGGTCATTGCAATTACGATGACATGAGACTCATATACTTTCAGGGAAACCTTACGGAAAGACCGTGCAAATGATACTAATGCATTCAAACAAGAATCTCATCGCAAGGACAATGATTATAAGATGTTGCAAGAGCGCCTTAGCGGCCACACGGACACAATAGCCTCTCTTCAGCGGCAATTGGGAACCGCTGAAACGCAAGTGGAATCACTACAAGCGAGAGTTACCGATCTAGTCTCGCAGTTGCAACGTAAGTCGGAAGAAGCTCTTGAGTGGAAGACGAGATGCGTTGGGGGAGTAGCCGGAACTGAGATCATGCAAGATCTCGAGTCGCAGAGACAGAAAGATGCCAATATGTCGAAGTACGTTACCGTGATCTCTTCTGAAGATTCTCGCTGAATGTATACTACTTAGACAAGAGATCGAGCTGTTGAAATCAGATTTGAACGCTGCCCAAAAGGATGCGAAAGAATACCGAGACATAAGCGCTGCCAACGAAACAGCTTTGGCGGAACTGACGGCAACATACGACAAGTACAAAGCTGACATCGATGCCGTTACCGCCAAATTAGAGGTAAGGAATGTTACTTCATGCGGACGCTTCTTCTGACACGCTGATATCAGTCGGAAAAAAACGCCGCTACCACTCAGGCCGATGAGTTGAATCGATATAGACTTCAGGCAGAAGAGGAGCTGAAAAAGAAGCAGACTGAATGTGCCGCTCAGCTGGAAGCGGCGAACGAAGCGGATAAATGTGCGAAAGCTGCAATTAAGACTCTGCAGGAAAGCCTTGACTATGTAAGTCCATTTCCTTCCTGATTCGAAACACCTGTTTACTTAGTTTTCATGGTAGGTCAAGATTCATGAAGGAGAAATGCGAGTTCAGTTAGATCAGCAAATCAAGGCTACAGAGGAAGCCACTGCCAAATACCATACAGAGTTACAGTCACATGCTGTTGACATCGAACGATATAACGCTGTCAATACTAAATTATTAAGTCTTACTGCCGAATATAATGCTGCGTCGGAAAAAGCTTCCTCGGCCATTAAGTCTCTGGAAACCTCCCGGTCGTCTTGGAAGGAAGAGAAAGATTTGTTGATCGCGCAGAACAAAGAAATGGATACCAAGTTTGCAGACCTTTTTGCACAAAATGAAGTTCTTCACTCGCAGATTGAAGCTTTAACTGTTCGGAACTCCAAATTAGAACAAAGTTCAGCTAACTTGATGCCAATGACGGAGACTGATGAGGATAGACAGCTTCTTAACAAAGAGCTCGTCGATTTACGCACGACTCGTAAGTATTTGCGGGACATGTTATCTCAGGCTACCGTCAAACACGACAGCACTTGCCAAGAGTTGTTGACTGCGCAACAAAGGCTACAGTATCAAGAAAAGGATCTGGCAATGGCAATGGCTGAGGCAGCCGAATACAAACGCAGGGCACTCGAATATCAAAATTCTTCGGAACATCAAGCTCTTGTCGAGCAAGCATTGCGAGTCAAAATCATGGAGGAGTCCAATTCTACTTTACGATTACGAGTCACCAGTTCCGAAGAGCGTGTGATAGACTTACAAAAGATCACACAAGAATTGCAATCAAGAATTGAGCCCCTTCAAAACCAGGTCAGTAGCTTGACAACGCAGCTCGAGACCACCAAACAGGACCTTGAGCGAGCTCGAGAAACAGCAGAGAAATGGGAAAAGCGAACCTCTGCTATCCTTACCAAATACGACGTAATACATCTACTCACACACACTTATCGATTCTGACATAGCTCTGTATTAGAAAATCGATCCTGTAGAGTTCAATACGCTCAAGGAGGAGAAAACGGCTTTGACAGCCAAGGTCCATGCTTTAGAGAAGGAAGTAACACAAAAAGAAGCCGAGCTTGCCAAACGAAAAGACCTTGTCACGGCTTGGAGTGCTAAACATGCGGATTGCCAACAGAAGTTAGGTCAGGCGATACAGCGCTTAAAGTCGATGGTAAGAAGTTCTTTTCCTTTTTAACATTAGCGTGCTTACCGGAGCGAAAGGAAAATCATGAAGCTATCAAGACCAAGCTTGAATCCAAGATGGATACACTAGAGAGCGAGAAGTCAGCCGCAACATCTGATTTCGAGAATATGAAGCAAAAGTGGGAAGAAGTCACCACCGCAAGAGCTTCGTTGGTAACTTTCCTCCGAAATCATGTCTTCAAAAGACTTAGACGTTGTTTGTAGCTCGAGAAAACGAAAGCGATTCAGGCTCAAAGAAATGACTTCAAGGCAAAGGTTGAACAACTTCAAACTTCTCACAACACGTTGCAAAAAGAACGTGATGCAATGCATGCCGCACATGCTCGCTGTCAGCCAACTCTGGAGGCCAAAGTAAAACAAATACAAGAGCTCGAGATAAGATCTAGAGTACATCTCAGCTCCGCACAAGCCAAAATTGTATTCTGGGAGAAGAAGTCCAAGGAGTTAGAAAAGACACTGGATAAATATAACAATAAAAGTCCCACGCAGGCTGTGGAACGGTCTTCTCCGCCGAAATCGCCACTGAAGACTTCAGCTCGGCCAGCATCTCCATCTAACAAGAGATTGAGGGACGATGACCTTTCACCGGCTCCATCGCCAGGTGCCTCGGCTCTCAGTCCTAAAGCAAAATCCAAAAGGGCAAGAGTAGAAAATGTGCCACGTGAGCCCATCGCAATCAACACTCTCAACGAGAAGGTGCCTGATATGGAGGAGGATCTTGAAGCCGATGAGGTTGTCGATACAGACGAGCAAATCAATGCAGATCAGACACTATCAGAATTGGAAGCCCCCCCAGTGCACACTGAGCCCAAAGTTTTCAATAAAGCGGAGGAAGAAAGCAGTATAAGCAAGGCTCATGTTGAAGAAGCCATAGAGGATACTGCCAAATTGCTTGCCTCGATTGAGGGAGATGAGCTTGGAGAGACACAACCACCTAGTTCAGCGGCAGAGCTGGATGCACTCATTGCACAGGAAGACCCAATTGCGACCGAATTAACAGCCGAGCAGGGCGCAGATATGACAGGGAATGTTGAGGCAGAAGAAGGTGAGACAGAGGAAGCTGAAAATTTAGAGGATACAACATTAGATGAATCACAAAATACTATAGAAGATCCGGCACCGGAGCCATCCAGTGAGATTCCTGACACAAGTGGCAAGGCAATCAACGCGAAAGCAGCTGCTGCGATTGATAAGACGAAGCCAATCAAGATGATTTCCTTTGATCTTCCGGGAACAGCTCCTGGTAGTGGAACCAATACACCTCGCAAGCCAGTGCCTTCATTAGAGCCAAGTCCGACTGCACCTGTAGTTAAAGCGTCAGTCCGAGGCACTTCTGTTCGAGGTGGTACCGCTCGAGGGGCTGCTAATACCGCTGCTGGAACAGGCCGAGGAGCTTCCTTGTTAGTCAGTCGTGCAGTGGCGGGTGTTGCTACTCCGCGTCCAGCCGCAAGTACTGTTGCTGCCCGAGGTGCATCACTGCGCGGTGTGAGCACATTGCGCGGTACAGGTGTAAAGAGAGGAATCAAGCGAGGCACGAGTTGAATGTACATATATTCATATATTCATATATAAAATATAATAGATTGCGATATAATGATGTTCTTTTGTTTTACGTTCTCGAGACTTGTCTCTTCTGCTTTTTTATCGGCTTGAGAACAGCTGTGACTAATGTTCTCACTCAACGTGAAGTGCAGTGTATATAAGGATTGATAAACCAAAAGGGCAAAAAGAGCAGAAAGGGCGAAAAAGTAAACCTTCATTTCATGGTCAAATAGTCGTACTACACGGTGCATCAACCGAGATTCGAACTTGGAATCCCGAACTTATAGTGCGACCTGTGGTTTCGGACTTTGACCACTGAGCCAGTGAAACTCATATTGTGTAGATTTGTTTACCTGATCATACTGATTACTACCCCGCACATACATTAGCATATTCATTCATCTATTCTATCTATATAAACTCCTCATTCATCTCTCACTTCGGCACCTACTTCGTCCTTTACTTCGTCATCAAATGCCATAAAGATCGCATGGTCTCATGCATCAGCGAACTATTAGGATGCCAAGTTACTACATATCTATTCAATATTTGGAGATTGTCTGTATACTTAATATGTCTACTTTTCGGTGGCAAAATCACATTCACACATGCCTCGGTCCTATAGCGCACGAACTGAGTGAATGAAACACAAGCATAGTACCACGAACCAGGTCAAGGCAGCGGGAGAAATCAAAAATTAAACTCAACGTCAAACATGCGCTAGCTCTATTCATGTACTCAGATGAATAAAAATTGTGGTCATGTTTGCAAGAACTCGGTAGTCATGCTCGTTCTTTCATGTAGAGCTGGGACAGATTGAAATGTTACATCGTATAGATTAGTGACGCCTTCGTACGTAGTAGCGAATCGTTGGTCTTGAAAGGCCGTCATTGCAGACATGATCATAGTCTGAGAAGTAACCGTTTGACTAGCAATGAATTGCTCCGACAGCGCAGTCTTGTTCAGCTTAATATTGCGCTTAGCTCGGCGTTTGATATGCCATACTAAGAATGCAATGATAGCGACCAAACCAACTCCCGCTGCAGATGCACTTGCCATAATAATATTGTTGCGACTGGAGGCAGCTGGTGGGACGACAGTTGCGATGCTAGTGCTATTAGCTGATAAAATACTTGAAGAAGAGATTGTCTCCTGCATCTGCACACTGGTGGTCGAGGTTGTTACCGACGACGACGACGACGATAATGATGATGATGATGAGCAGACTGCGGATGCTGGAACTGAAGGACAAAGACAGCTTGCACCGTTGTATGCACACGCACCTGGAACCGTACCGATATTGCAGACTAGCCAGGTATGAGTACAGAGCAAGGTCAGGTTGTAATTTAGCAAAGTATTATTACTCAGATCTCTGTCAATCTAGTTTAGCATGATATCGTGAAATCAGAGCTTGAAGGATCATTTACAATCTGTTGAACGCTCCAGAGCCGAGTAGATAATTACTAAAGGTTCCTGCGATCGAACCACTGCTTTGTGCCAATCCAAGGTAGCTCAAAGATGCAGGCCCTGAAGCAAATGCATTACCAAAACTGCTGAATTGGTTATAGCTAAGTTCAAGACTCTGGAGAACAGGCAAACTACTCCAATTCACTGCGTCGATGCTTCCGTTCAGCGAATTAGAGCTCAGATCCAACGCAGTCAACTGCGAGTAATTTCCAAACGAAGAAGGGATAGCTCCTTGTAAGATGCCGTTCATTGTCAAGATCTGCAAAGATTTGTATAACTGCCAAGGAAATACGCTCATTGAATTTGGGATCGGTTTAGCGGTCCCAGCTATAATGAGCGTCTGAATACCTGTAGGAATCGCATTACCTGGCGTAGGGCCTGCAGCAAGGTTAACATTATAATACAATCTCAAAGATGTCAAGGCGGTGTTGTAAGACCAAAGTACATTGCTCAAACTCAATGGTGAAGTCGTGGTTCCGGTAACTCCGATAATCGTAAGCGATTGGAGGGATGTAGGCAGCAAGATAGGAAGCGGACCAGTCAGCATATATCCATTGAGAACTAATGTCTGTAATAGCGCAAGTTTTGACCATTGAACAGCGTTAATGGTTCCGCTCCAGCCGCCCGTCCCATATGATTGCAAAGTAACCGAAGTGAGTTTGCTCAAGGTACCCAGGCAGACAGGAATCGGGTTAGACATTGTTCCACCCAGTTCCACCGATACTTCTACCAACCGTGGCATATTACACAACTCGGTTGTATTGAAGTTGACTAATGTTGTTCCTACCACATAGAGCATTTGCAGATTTACATTCGTGGTCAAGTTCTATCATCCCGTTCAGTCAAACCAATGGGACCTGCACGCATAATTTACCAAGCTCGTAAGCGAATTAAAACTGAGGTCCAGCAAAGTGAGGCTTGGGGGTAAAGGAGGTAACGCAGCTGATAGAGGGAATGCTCGTAGTTTGCTTGCAATCCATTAGTACGCTACCAGGCAAGATGTACGGGACTTTACAGAGTCTGCAGCTTGGTGAGGTTGATGATCTGTGATGGTAACGCAGTGGAAAAGGTATTGGCGGACAAATCCAAACTAGTCAAATTGCTCAAAGTAAACAGTTCCATAGGCCATAATTGATTCGGACTTATACACATCGAATCGAAGAGACTATGAAGAGCAAGTGCATTGATTGCTTAAGCAACGGTGGTCAAGTGTCACAATAATGACTTACAGGCCAATGACGGTGCTTTGCGTAGCATCGCACGCAATCGTTGGTTTCAAGCATACAGCGTCTATGGTGAAAGGTGTCCACGTTAATTGAGTGCAATTTTGCCAGATCGCCTGTAATTGGCCGAACTCTATAAGCGATCCAGGCTATTCAGATACGGTTAAAACGCGTGATTCAAGTATGAATGTACCGAAAGCTGATATGGCGGCAGAAACGCCGGTGCCTATGATAAGTAGTGTGTACGAGAATCTGAGCAGCATTTGAAACAGTTGAAGTCTAGACCGGCAGGATGTAGATGAATATATAGTATACAGGTCGAATATACGGTGAGAAGTGTTGTAAACTTTCTCATTGCAGCTGTCATTGCGATAGTGGCGCATAAAGATTAACCTTTAATTTCACAACTTTTTTGACGAGCAACAATTTGCCATGTGTTTAAGATGGGTTCTAAAGCATGCCCAGGTGCCTATGATAACGATCCAATGGAAATCTTATCTTCGGGTTCAGCCCTGTTCCGAGACCGATTTCGAGACCGATCTTAAGACTCTTTAAGGCATTTGGTGGCGTATGCCATCAGTGATCTTCCTTTACGGTTCATCTTCGTCGGATCACGTTTCTGCTTGGTCCGTCTCTCGATCTCTGGAATATACTCGATGAGTACCTTGACAGAGCGAGTTGGAATGATTCTATACATCTATTGTGACCAATACGATACAAGGCGATCCTTACTC
>Ga0160428_1002677_pt1 | contig 10404 bp, 16 predicted proteins | sample SolpanmetagenomM_FD_108198 | JGI IMG/M metagenome (GOLD analysis project Ga0160428, IMG submission 108198) | Solar panel surface microbial communities from Lawrence Berkeley National Laboratory, California, USA - M | ecosystem: Engineered > Built environment > Solar panel > Unclassified ...
AGGTGCTTCTCATTCCTCCTGCGTTGAGCGAATCCTTTCCTTTACTTCCTTGTAATTCGATCTTGTATACTTATAATCTTGTAAACAATATTTTCAAAATATAATCACAGTATTCCGCTTACAGCGCCTTAGCTCGCTATTTGCCTTGGATCAAACACTGACTTATGGGAGTAGAGTCGTTACCTACCTGGAATAAAGCGGTGGCTCCTGCCCTGAACTTCCAGCTTCCGGCAAGATTTAGGTGGATCGATTGAGCTTGTGGCCTAGTATCTTCCATCAGATTACACGACGTCCCTAAGCTACCCACTGAACGATAGGCTGCGTATAATCAATGCGTCTGAGAAGCTGCTTGATATTATATCTGTCTTGGTCCTGGTCTCAAAGAGATTGAAGATGCGGTTTTGTTGAGCCGTCGCCGGACTCTGGTAGTAATAACTAAATTACACATCCGTAGATGCCGGGGCCAATCCATCTTCTGGCATTCTGTACTACAATACATAATCTCTTTACATCGTCCGCATTTCTTAAACTTGAATATTGTGGGTTGCTGTGTCATGAGTGACGTGACGAGAGGACTCAAAGTCGCGGCGTATGACGCTGCCAATGGATTGACAGGAGCCTTCGTTGTGGATGCGCTTGGCGTATTGACACAAGAATTTGGACACCCATGAGTGTAGTCTGGATGCGAGAAATTCGAACATTGCGCAATAGTCTGACCTGTAACTTATGAGACCGGAAAAAACATGCAGACGGAATGCTATACCATGCCTCCAATGCTTGTTTCCAGCTTGAATCTCTACGGGCCATATAATCATTTCACCAATGACTCGTTGAGAGAGCAAACATTGTAGCGCTCCCATACTGACGGTGCGATCACACACAACTAGGCCTATGCTTTGCGTTGAGGTAGTATCCTGAAGGATACGTCGTCCCGAATGTCCACATGCATTCGTGCCATCCCATACCGATTTGATGAGCAGGAAGACAGGATTCACATGATGACGATACCTGTAAGGATAGTTAGCTCGAGTATCAAGACATTTGAGTATTTGAGGTGATTTATTGCTGCTCGGTCTTGAGATAAGAGATAATACTGTACCAATGTAAAGCGGCTTTTAATCTAGTCAGTTGTTTGTCCAAGCTAGGTGCGTTATAGTTTCTCAGAAATGCCATAGTAAGCTGAATCGGATGGGTGGTAACAAGTACGATAGTCTTCGGTTCCTCTATAGTTTTGCATTGCTGAGCGAGCGTCGCCCAGACACACTGAGCAGCTGCTCGCAAGAGTGGCCACGTTAGTCGTGGGTCGTCTGTATTCATCTCGTTTCCACGTCCGGAGTATTTAGTTCTGTTATGAGTATCGGGGTATTGTGTATTTCTTTGTATTTCCAGAGGGATTTGTATCGAAGGTTGTTCCGGATGACCCTCACTTGCACTCTTGTTTTCGCTTCTACTACCGTTTACGTTCGTCGTTGCATTGGCTTGATTATGGCCTATTTCCGTGTCGAGTATTTGTTGTATATGATCCGCGTGTATTTCCTTTGTGATTGCATTCATTTCTTGTTCTTGTATACACCCTTGCTGTTTCTCTCTGTTCTCACAACCTTCTTCCCCACTCTTCTCCTCTCCTTTTTCCCTCCTCTCCCTCTCCTCTTCACTGCTTCCTCCATATGGTGATTGCGGGGCTTCCTCACCGAGCCACACGATACATAACTTGTCGACAAGGATACCGGGTGGTTCTGGTATTCGTGTATGTGCGGATGTGAAGAAGGGGGATGCTGATTTTGGTTGGATGGAGAGCGGGGGGTGAGGGATATGTGCCATTTTGCTCGTTCTCTGCTGGAGGAGAAAAAGTACAAGTTTTTGAGGGGGAGACGTAAAAGTGTTGGAGAATACTGTAGGGGGAATGGGAAAGTGGGAACGCAAGGAGAGAAATGGTAGGAGAGACCCCAGTTCAAAGTAAGTAAGTTTAATGAACTAACACATAATTCCTATCATACTCAGTCTATGCTCATTCAAGTCGCTTCTTACAAATCTAATTTCAAAGCAACCCCTTTCATTTGAAACTCAAATTAATGACGGGAGGTTTCAGGAGGCAGACGCGTTAACAGCATTTTTTTGCCCGCCGCCTGTATGCTTCATGTTCTGCACAGCTCATATTTACGTTTATCCAACCCCACTCCCATTACATATTTCATATTCCCCACATCATTCCAACCCAAAATACTTTTCCTTCATACAAAGACAATGCAGCTATCAGCAGCTATTTTTATCGCTTTGAGTACTCTGAGCCATGCTGCCTTTGACTTTCCAGAACTGCCGGAAACAGTTGACGACTTACGAGAAAGCAGTCCCCACTTCAAAAAGATACACACAGAACTACAAGATAGAATCACTGTCCGCAGATTGCTGAATGAGAAGACAATGCCCATGGACCTGAGTAAGCTCTCTAGCAATGTCCTACCAATTTGTATTGACATAGGCTATAGAGGACACACCTTTGACGGACATGGAGTTACTATGTAAGGAGGAAACCGAAGAAAGCGGCATTTTTGTAGCAGGTATGCTCAATGAGGCAATTGCAGATTATAGTCAACACTCCGATGCGAATCTGTTCTTGGACGATTTTGACCCAATGCAAGATCCTCAAACAGACCATCAGACTCTGCAATGGCTGTGCAGGTTTCTATTTTATCAACGGACCATGAATCTGGCATGGAGCGAGATTCATGAAAGCAGCAAACCCCTCATGGTCAAAGATTTAGTTTCATCGGATCCATCAATATCGGATCCATCAACACTAATAGCAACCATCAGACAAAACCTTGATATCTTACAGAGTCCCCTCTGTGCCGATATTAAGTTTGTAGGAGACTTCACAAATCACATTTTGGAAAATCGGTTCGGTAAAACCAACTATGTTAACTAATTTGCAAGCTCGTGTCTACTAACATCAGATTTAGATTTACAAACCTCCGTGAATGCCTGCCTGAGACTGTCATTTGCGCTAAAAGGAAAATATCCAGAGCTGGCTGGAATATTCAGTCAGTACGTTGCTTATTATTATTTTCGAAACAGTCCGCTAGGTATGTCTTTGTTTCTCGCTTCATCGACTATCAGTAACAGGCTAGCTTTAAGTCGCACAAAGTTTCCAACGTCCATACACTTTCACCACCGGCCTTGAAATACTTCGAAGGTTTGTTATGACTCATGAGAATGAAGCCACATGGAAAAATAAATACTTTGCTAATTTCATACAACGTCCAAATTATGCGCTTGAAAGCCTGACCCGGATTTCGCACGGTGATAGTAAGCAAGATTTGGACGCAATACTTCATAGACCTATGCCTAATGCCCTGTTTTAGATTCGGCCTCGGTACTTTCTGTTTATAAGTCTCAGTATTCTCCAGCTGGGCTCTTAAACTTCGGGGCATCACTGCATTACGCATATGGCAACTTTTTGTGCTCTATCGTCGACCAGTCATCTGGTGCTCTTCTTGCTCAACCGCAGCAACTGAAAAGTCTGCGCCCAATTCTACCCAGCCTCAAGCTTCTTTCATATTCTCTCCGACATATGTGGAGTTGCGCTCAACAATTGAGGTTTGATCCTGAACTGAGATATCAATGGGCAGCAACCCAGCCACTATCAATCGAGAATTTTTGGTCGACGCAGATTACATTAGCGTCCAGCTTGAGAAGTCACTTTGAAAATTTGGTTCGCAGCCACAGCGGCAATCCTACTACTCAGTCTTGTGCATACCAGGAAGCCTTGAGTACGTTTGACGAAGCTCTTAACCTCTTCAGCCACCTTCTCGCCTGCTTAACAGAAGCCACAGACGACCATAGCGAATTGCGTTCTCTACGTCTGCGATTCAGTGCAGAAGATTCCTACTAATATATCTGAGCGGGCCCATTCTTTTCCTCCCCCACAAGATTTGGTTGCCAGTACTAATCGATTGATACTGTTGTGACAGAGTAGATGTTCCTGGTTCTTTACTCTCTGATATTTTGGTGTTGAATATGATGAGACACTGATCCACTTGTTTCTCCCTTCTGCCGCGGTATCATCCACCCACCACACCAACGCGTTCCCCCACCCACCCATACATCCACTCTCACAAGAGAAAATGTTACGCACTCTTCTCCGCCACTACACATCCACACAACCCACAACCCACACATTCAAATCCTCAACACCACACCTCCTCAAAATCGTCTCAACAGCATTATACTCGCAAAAACAAATCTTTATTCGAGAACTTGTGAGTAATGCAAGTGATGCACTCGAGAAGAGACGGTTGGGAGGGTTGAAGGCGCTTAGTGAGACAGCACAAGAGAAAACACAGAAGAAGAATATAACGGAAACACAAATGGGAAAGGGAAATGAAATGGCAGAGCCCGAAAGGATTGAAATTGAAGCGAAAAGAGCGGAGAGTAATAGTGATAACAACTCCACAGCGGAGAAGACAAAGGAAGACAGTGGAGCAGTACCAGAAACAAATGCTGAATGGAAGGGATCAATCACTATCGAAAGCGGGGATGATCATATCACAATTACGGTAAGAATATACAATGACGAAGCTATACTTTTCGTCTGTAATCAGCAAGAATGAGTTTGCGGCTTTTCATGAAACTCATTGAGACACTGTTAGCATCGACAGTGTAGACACTAAAACTATGTAACAGGATACTGGTATTGGCATGACAGAAGAGGAGTTGCATAACAATTTGGGGACGATTGCACAATCAGGTATGAAGACATATTCATTATAACTCATATGGCAGATAGACACACCTGCGGACGTCGAACTATAGACTCTGCTAAGCTGTGCAAGACGTCTCTACGGCTCTGTTTCTGCAAAAGAGATTGTCAATCTCCCCGGTCCGGCTTCACACATGTTGAGTGATATCCATCAGGGTCCCGTCAATTCAAGTCGGATGAAGATGCCAAATCGATCATTGGACAATTTGGAGTAGGATTCTATTCTGCTTTCATGGTTGGAGATGAGATATCTGTCTACTCGAGAAAGGTCGGCACGACTAAAGGCCATCTATGGCAATCGAAAGGCGATGGCGAATACACCATACAGGAACATGACTGCGATTTCGGTACAAAGATTGTGATTCACCTCCGCGATAATGCCAAAGAATTTGGCAAGAAAGCCAAGCTTGAAGGTATGCAAAGAGTTCTCACACTTCAGCAAATTGGAGGTAATTGAGATGATGACAGAGATTATCAAGACACATTCGAATTTTGTTTCCTATCCAATTTTGCTAGACGGAAAACGAGTCAACTCAGTCGAATCATTGTGGAACAAAACTCCAACCGAAGCTGAGCACGAAGCATTCTACAAGTTCATTGCAAATGCTTGGGACAAACCACAATATACAATGACATTTAAGACAGATGCCCCGATGGATCTAAAAGCAGTATTATATATACCCTCTCAGTAAGACTTGCTTGAGATCACCGACTTATACGTCCCTCATCCGTTTCATAGACATACGGAGACTTTTGGCATGGGCAGGATGGAACCTGGAGTTTCTCTATATTCACGACATGTCCTCATACAAAAGGACTGCAACAAACTATTACCAGAGTGGCTGCGCTTCGTCAAGGGTAATGATGGTCTTCGCTATAATGGCTCAACATCTGAAGAATCATATAGGAGTTGTAGATTCTGAAGATTTGCCTCTGAATCTAAGTCGAGAGATGCTACAAGATTCACACATATTTAATCGCATCAATCGAATTCTCACATCGAAGCTTCTCTCACAGCTTGCAACCGAAGCCAAAAAAGACGAAGCTAAATATAGTAAATGGCATGCTGATTTCGGTATCTTCATCAAGGAAGGTATATGTACGACCAAAGAGGATTCTCAAAAGGTACGTCGTTCGATTGTAGTAATGTTTAAGCAGTTCTGACCAAAAATCAGAAAGCGCTGGCGAAACTTGTCAGATTCCGCACAAACAAGACAGAGAATACCTCATTGGAGCAGTATGTAAGCCGAATGCCAAAATCGCAGAAGTCCATATATTACTTGACGGCTCCATCAGCGGCTATCGCACAAGATTCGCCATACCTGGCACAGTTCGAACAGAACAACGTTGAAGTTATATTCATGCTCGAGCAAGTTGATGAGTTCGTAGCATCACATCTCCAGAAGTTTGGCGATTTCGAGTTGACTCATGTGGAGAAGGGACGAACAGAATTGACCTCAGCGTCTTCGGAAGGTTATATGCTGCCCAAGTCGGAGTGGAAAGAGCTAGAATCATGGTTCTCGGAAGTACTGGGCAAAGCCGTAAGCAGCGTGAAGGTGAGCAGCGATCTACCGGAAACGCTGGCGGGTCATCTAGGTGAACACGAAAGTCCAATGATGCGGAACCTCATGAAGCAGCTGAATCGAGGAGGAATGCAAGATCCGTTGCCGGTCAAGCTGGAGCTCAATGCGCATAATCCGATTATAATCGGGCTGAACGCCGCTAGGAAGGAAGATATCTCAGAAGAACAGATCAAGGAGATGGAGGATGTTGCACGTCAAGTTCTTGACTCCGCTGCCATCAGCGCTGGCGTATTAGATGACCCACGAAGTATGCTGAAGAGACTGAATCACTTCTGCCTTAACGCAGTGAAAGGATTTGTACCGATGGAGGCGACTGTAATTGAAGAAAGCGTGAGCTCTTCTCAGCCTGAAGCAGTCAAAGCTGAAGTCAATAAGGACGAAGCGAAGGCTGAGGCGGATGCGAAAGAGATGCAGGCTTAGCTTGTCTTTGTACTCCACACTGTATCATTTCTTTTGGTCGTTTGTAATCCTCTCTGGAGTTATGCTATCGTCTTTGGACTACATAAACAAAACCTGCTCGTTCCATACGATAATGCATCAGTGTTCTTGTTCGAAATGTGCTTCGTTCATCCTTGTAATGTCTTTCGTTGCAGCAAAGCTCATAAAGCATTCGGAGGAGAGTAGGTCACTGGAGCGGTGTTATAACAGAGCCCTATCACGGTCGATGAGAAGTCTGAGGGAATCTTTTCGTGATAAGAGATAATAAAGTGGGTGATACGATCTCCTCGGATAATCCGCCACTGGAAATAACATTAGCCCATAATGAGTGATCATCCGAGCACGTTATGTTCCAATTGGCAACTGATACCCAGAAATCACGTAGCATTTGGCTATGGAGACAATAAGGCGAACAAACACAAAAGGTACGGCTTAAAGACAAGGTTACGAGATATGAACAGATTCGTAAAGTGGTAGCTAAAACGAATTCTCCGGACGAAGAGCTTACCTGTGTCGATTGTATGCTGATGACTGCCCAATTTCGCCGAACCAGAGATCGTTCTGTTACGAGACTATATACACTGGGTCCTACGTATATATGAGGTGTTGATAAGTATAGCGTAGTGCAGAACGGGTGATGTGCGTTGCACCGGGTCTCCGATCAAAATTTATTGCGCTTGGAAGAGAAAGAGTTGAGCTCAGTGTTTTGTCGTTTGCGATACTGTGGCTCCTCTACGATGGGTATGACTCCATCAACGATATCCTGTAATAATTCGAGATTGCAATTTTCACCGGCAAGTCGTAGCGTCATCATTTCCGTCTCATTCATATCTGCCAAAGAGAATACGCTTTCGCCATTCTGATAATCAAAGATATCACGGTTGCCAAATCCAGCACCCCAAGCAACTTTTACTTGCTTATCCAGTATAACACGTGGACCTTCACTAAGGATTCTTTCAGCGATATCTCGAGACCCAAAGCGAACAAAAGCTGAGTTTTGCCTTGCAGGAGGTATCTATAATTGTTATCAGCTCTCGTAAGATTACTTTTCGAAAGTTGGGTTTACCGTAACAGATTCAACCGGCACACTGAAAGAAGCTGTCACATGCTCTCTCGTGGTTCCATCTGCAAGTCCACCAAGGTACACTGTCCTTGACACTACTCTAACACGGAGTTCGCGAAGAGGCACCTTGGCAGTGCTCAAAATGCGACTAGCTTTAGTGGCAATATCCTCTCCTCGTTGTTCAGTATGGTTTGGTGAGAACGGAGCTGAGAAGTCGGACTTTGGGAACGGTGAGTAGAGATCGGCTATTGCTGGAGAATGTGTTCTGCCATTTGCAGATGGGTTGAGACTATCTATGATCATTTGTGCCAAGACTGGAGGGGTCGGAAACTGTCCACCCCTTGCAATTATATCCTTCATAAATTGGTCGAAGCGAGGTACAACACGCTGAGCATGCGGTATCAACTGAGATGGATCGACAAGTAGTGATTCGACAGTGAGCCCAGGCGCTGTATTAGTGTTTGGTACGCTGAAAGACGTAAGTAGAGTATAACATAACATCTAGCACCGCTTACTCTATCCTCACTGTTTTCTTCGGTATGACTTCTGGCTCTCGTAAGTTTCCTAGCAGAGAAGACATGTCTTGAGCTGGAGCGTCATCATCGTCGGATTCACCATAATCAAATTTTTTCAGTATGGGCTTCGGTTCTGCCTTAGCTGGTGTTCTCGAGAAAGCAGGCTGTTCGGACACCTTTTGCTTTGCGGGTGCTAAATAAGCGTTCTGTACAATAGCAGCTAAATCTGAACCTAAGCCACTGAATTGGGGCATGCTTGTGGCCGGTATCGAGGGTGTAGGCGCTATAGAGGGAGATTGATTTGGTTTCGGGCTGTCTCTTTGCCTTTTAGAGCCTTTATGATCGAGTGGCTTATCGACATGTTTCTCCGTGGGTTTGTCGACATGTTTGTCTTTAGGTTTGTCGTTGTGCTTTGCAGCAGGCTTGTCACTGGATTTTTCTGATACCGCATTGGTTTTTGTTTTGACTTCTTTGTCTGTTTCAGTCTTCGTGGTTATTTCTTCAGGATTGAAGGGATGTTTTGAGGTGAATGGTTCCAGTATTTCGGCGTCATATATTCCCTTTGTTATCCAGGCTTTGACTACTTTCTGCACCGACGTCTGAATATGGGTTTAACATCAGAACAGAGAGAAATGAGGTTTCGAGGCTCAACGCCTGGTCACATATGCTTAGCCTTTTGAGCATGTTTTTGGCTTACTTTATCTTTCCCTTCCACTGACCCATACACGTATCCCAACAATGCGATCACTCCTCTCTGAAATCGATTTTTGTATACATTTTGCATTTCTTTTTCCAACCTTGCGTGGCTGTACTGTAGTATTGCGTCGATGACGTATAGTCCTGGTAATTTATACTCTTTTGGTGAGTTTTTAATGAATGCTTCTAATGTGAATGTGTTTGCTTTGAAGTGCTATTCTCATTGCCTTGTAGTCAGTCGCATCGTCTTATAAGTAGTTTATGGGATAGACCATTACCTTCAACCCTATTTTACTAGTAGCATCTTTCCGTAACATTTGTATCTTGGACGCACTAATCGGCAACCGAGTTGTTAGTAATGCCGTCACATTCTTCGCAAACTCTTGTGCTGACGGTGCTTCCGACTCTTGCTGCTGTGTTTGATCGCCCATTCGGTATTATTGTATTGAAATGCAAAGTGTGTGGAAATGGATAACAAATGGGGATAAGCGAAACACACCCACTCGCAGACACACACGCGTTTTGGTTGGTGCAAACAACAAAAAATAATAATGAAAATGGATATGGAGTGGGGAGGATCGTTATAGTATACCCACCCGCCACTGATTGAGGATACGAATGAGACTGAACGGAAGGACTAAGGAGATAAAAGTGATGTTGTTTTCGAGGGACGTTCAGTACACAGTGCACGAACTACATGTATTCTAGCAGGGAATCGATTGGAGGAGGGAAAAGTGCGGTTGTTGTATGAATGCTGAAAGAGTCAGGATAGTGTCTGATATCAGCAGTCAATATTCGTTTGTATATAATACACGGTAAGAAGAAAACAAGCATTACCTTACAGAGAACTACATGGAAAGGCATCGTATGGAATCTGCTCACTCAAAATCGTCCTCTTCATCAGACCTGTATCAAATCTTAGTATAATGCATGGTTGAGGATGCAGAGACGGTAAGTGACCCAAGTAGAAGCTCGACCTCATCATAAAGTGCTGACAACTTTTTATTAAGCGTGTTGAGGTTCCTAACATCACGTCAGCATCTGCTAGATCGAAGAGACTGAACAAAAATCACTCCTCGTCCAGAACAGGATACAGGTCGAAGATGGAAGAGTCGCTTTCCTCAGGTGTCGCGGCTCTATTGTGATTGTTAGACGAGTGCATGCTCATTCTAATATCAATAACGTCTTACCCGTGCCTGTGGAAAAGGGCTTTGTCAATTACTTGCGGCATCGCTGTCTGTTCATCTGTAGGAGTCGGTGCAGCGAACGCGATCATCTGGATCATAGCGATGATCACGAAGATAGTCATGAGATGTGTTGTTGAAAACATGTTCTGTTTGTGTAGTATCG
>Ga0160428_1002678_pt1 | contig 10402 bp, 7 predicted proteins | sample SolpanmetagenomM_FD_108198 | JGI IMG/M metagenome (GOLD analysis project Ga0160428, IMG submission 108198) | Solar panel surface microbial communities from Lawrence Berkeley National Laboratory, California, USA - M | ecosystem: Engineered > Built environment > Solar panel > Unclassified ...
CGGCGCGTATGGCCGCCTGGCGCTTTGCGCCGTGGCGTTCCTCGTCATCGTGGGGCCGCACCTCCTCAGCCTCCGCTTCGGCCGCGGCCGCATCGCGGCCTGGATGCCCGTGCTGTTCCACCGCGTGTTCGTGGCGCTGTTCGGCCTGCGCGTGACCCAGAGCGGCACGCCGCCGGAGGCCGGCGAACCCGCGCTCGTGTTGTCGAACCACGTCTCCTGGCTCGACATCATCGTCCTCGGCTCCCTGCGGCCGCTCTCCTTCGTGGCGAAATCCGAGATCGCCGGCTGGCCGGTGATCGGGACCCTGGCGCGGCTGCAGCGCACGGTGTTCATCGACCGGGCGCGCCGAGCCGACACCGCCAACGTCAACGCCACGGTGGCGCAGCGCCTCGCCCGCGGCGACCTCATCGTGCTCTTCGCCGAGGGCACCACCGGGGACGGCACCCGGCTGCTGCCCTTCCGCTCCTCCCTGGTCGGCGCCGCCCGGGCCGCGGTCGCGGGGGAGGGGCCCGCCCGCATCCGGCTGCAGCCCCTGGCCATCACCTATCCCCGCCGCAACGGCCTGCCGCTCGTTCGCAAGGAACGCCCCGATGTCGCCTGGTACGGCGACATGGAACTGGCGCCCCATCTCGCCGCATTCTTCGACGGCGGTCCCATCGATATCCACGTGGTCTGGGGCGCACCGATCGCCGTCGAGGCCGGCACCGACCGCAAGCGGGCCACCGCCCTCGCGGAGGCCTCGGTCCGCGCCGCCCTCCAGCGCGGCGTCACGGGCCGGCCGCCCCTGGGGCCGGTCTGGCCGGGTCACCGGATGCGCCCCGACGTCGAGGATGGCACATTGCCGGAGCGAGGGATCGCGACGCCGCAGGCGAACCGTGCTATGCGCGGCGCGGAAATGCTGTCACCGGAATCGGACTGTTGAAGAAAGCCTACGTCAAATCCTACGGCTGCCAGATGAACGCCTACGACGCCGCCCGGATGGCGGACGTGCTGGGCGCCGAGGGCTACGCGGCGACGGACGCGGTGGAGGAGGCGGATGTCGTCATCCTCAACACCTGCCACATCCGCGAGAAGGCGGCCGACAAGGTCTATTCCGAGCTCGGCCGCCTGCGGGTGCTCAAGGGTGAGCGGGCGGAGGCCGGGCACGAGACCCGGATCGTCGTCGCGGGCTGCGTCGCCCAGGCCGAGGGCGCCGAGATCCTGGCCCGCGCGCCCACCGTCGACGTGGTGGTCGGCCCGCAGAACTATCACCGCCTGCCGGATCTGCTGGCGCGCTCGGCCACGAAGCGCGTGGTCGACACCGAGTTTCCCGTCGAGGACAAGTTCGACCACCTGCCGGCCCGCCGCACCCACGGGGTGACCGCGTTCCTCACCGTGCAGGAGGGTTGCGACAAGTTCTGCGCCTTCTGCGTCGTGCCCTATACCCGCGGCGCCGAGGTCTCGCGCTCCGTGGACGCGATCCGCGCCGAGGCCGAGAAGCTGGTGCGCGGCGGCGTCCGCGAGATCACCCTGATCGGCCAGAACGTGAACGCCTATCACGGGCTCGGTCCGGACGGCGGCAGCGCGACCCTGCCGGCGCTGATGCGTGCCCTGGAGCGCATCCCCGGCCTCCTGCGCCTGCGCTACACCACCAGCCATCCCAACGACATGGACGACAATCTGATCGCCGCCCACGGCAGCCTGCCGGCGCTGATGCCCTACCTGCACCTGCCGGTGCAGTCGGGCTCCGACCGGGTGCTCAAGGCGATGAATCGCAAGCACACCGGCGACGCCTATCGCCGCCTGATCGAGCGGGTGCGCACGGCCCGGCCCGACATCGCCCTGTCCTCGGATTTCATCGTGGGCTTCCCGGGCGAGACCGAGGCCGAGTTCGAGGACACGATGCGGCTGGTGCGCGAGATCGGCTTCGCCAGCGCCTTCTCCTTCAAGTACAGCCCGCGCCCCGGCACTCCGGCGGCCGACAGCGCCGATGCCGTTCCGGAAGCCGTGAAGTCCGAGCGCCTCGCCGCGCTCCAGGCCCTGCTCGACGCGCAGCGCCACGCCTTCAACGCGGCCGCGGTCGGCCACGTGGTCGAGGTGCTGGTCGAGAAGGCCGGCCGCCATCCCGGCCAGGTCGCCGGCAAGACGCCCCATCTCCTGCCGGTCCAGTTCGATGCGCCGACCTCCACCATCGGCACGGTGGTGCCGGTGCGGGTGATCCGCGCCGGCTCCAACAGCCTGTTCGGCGAGGCCGTCGGCGGCACCGCGGCGGCGGCGTGACGGCCCATGGCGGCCCCGTCGGTCGATACGCCGCGCCGATCCGCCACTGTCCGGCGCGCCGCGGGAGCCCATCTCGGGATCGTCTGCGATACGGCGCGGCCATGGACGGCCGGTGCGGACCTCCCTGCAACGAATGAAGGACGACGGCGTGCCAGGATCTGAAGGGTCGAGTGGACGCGGTGGCGCGTTGCGCGGGCGCGGCCCGGCGGCGCGGATCGGGGGCCTGGTCGAGACCGAGGAGGTCTCCCTGACCTTCGACGACAATCGGCTCGCGAGCCTCGTCTTCGGCCAGTACGACCAGAATGTCGCCCATATCGAGCGGCGCCTCGCCGTGACCGCCACCGCGCTCGGCAACCACCTCGTGGTCAAGGGCAGCGTCGAGGCGGCCGAGAAGGCCCGCAAGGTGTTCGAGCGGCTCTATGCCCGGGTGAAGGCGAGCGGGTTGCCCCTGACCCTCGGCGACGTGGACGGGGCGATCCACGAGACGACCCAGCAGGGCAACCTGTTCCCGGCCGCGGAGGTCAGCGCCGAGCCCGACCGGCCCGTGTTCGACCAGCTCGCCACCCGCAAGCGCGGTGCGGTGCGCGCCCGCAACGCGGCGCAGGACGCCTACATCAAGGCCCTGCGCAGCCACGAACTGGTCTTCGCCGAGGGGCCGGCCGGCACCGGCAAGACCTGGCTCGCCGTGGGCTACGCCGTGTCGCTGCTGGAGCAGGGGCATGTCGAGCGCCTGATCCTGTCGCGCCCTGCCGTGGAGGCCGGCGAGCGCCTCGGCTTCCTCCCCGGCGACATGCGCGAGAAGGTCGATCCCTACCTGAGGCCGATCTACGACGCCCTCTACGACTTCATGGAGGCGCGCCACGTCGACCGTGGCCTGCAGACCGGCGTGATCGAGATCGCACCCCTCGCCTTCATGCGCGGCCGTACCCTGACCAACGCCGTGGTGCTCCTCGACGAGGCGCAGAACACCACGTCCATGCAGATGAAGATGTTCCTCACCCGCCTCGGTGAGAACTCCCGCATGATCATCACCGGCGATCCGAGCCAGATCGACCTGCCGCCGGGCCAGAAATCCGGCCTCGTCGAGGCGGTGCGCGTCCTCGACGGCGTCGAGGGCATCGGCCGCATCACCTTCCGGGACGTCGACGTGGTGCGCCACGACCTCGTCCGCCGCATCGTCACCGCCTACGAGGCCGCGTCCCACGGGGAGGGCGACGCCGACCGCGGTCCGGTTTCGCGCCGGAGGCCGCTGTCGTGAGCACGGCGCCCGCCTGCGCGGCGGAGATCGACGTGGCCATCGAGGACCCGCGCTGGGAGGGCGTCGCGCCCGACCTCGAAGCCTTCGTGATTCGCGCCGTCGAGGCCGGCCTGGCGGTGGCCCCGGAGCCCCCCGAAGGACCCGTCGAGATCAGCATCCTGCTGGCGACCGACGCCGTAGTCCAGGACCTCAACCGGACCTGGCGCGGCAAGGACAAGCCCACCAACGTGCTGTCCTTCCCCGCGCCGGCGCAACCCGCCCATGCGGGGATGCCGGTGCCCCTCGGCGACGTGGTTCTTGCGTATGACACGATGCTGCGCGAAAGTGCGGAGCAGTCGAAGCCGCTCAGCGACCATCTGGCCCATCTCCTCGTCCATGGCACCCTTCACCTCCTTGGTCAGGACCACGAGACCGGCGAGGCGGATGCCGACGCGATGGAGGCCCTCGAGGTCGCGGCCCTCCGCACCCTCGGCGTTCCCGATCCCTATGCGCCCGACCTCCCGCCGGCAGAACCGCCTGCCGCGTGAACGGCACCACGAGCGGCGACCCCGCCCGACACTCCAGATCAGAGAGACATGACAAACGATCGAAGTCGCGGCGCGGCCCAGGCCGCGCCCAGTTCCGGCGACGGTGAGAGCCAGGCCCGCGAGCCCTGGTACGACCGCCTCCTGCACGTCTTCCATCTTCGTCCCCGCGATTCGCTGCGCGACGACATCGAGGACGCGCTGGCCGAGCCCGACACCGGCGAGAACGCGTTCTCGCCCCTCGAACGCGCCATGCTCAAGAACGTCCTCGGCCTGCACAAGGTGCGGGTCGACGACGTGATGATCCCCCGGGCCGACATCGTCGCGGTGTCGATGGAGACCAGCCTCGGCGACCTCCTGAAGCTGTTCCGGACGGCCGGGCATTCGCGCCTGCCGGTCTACGGCGAGACCCTCGACGACCCCCGCGGCATGGTCCACATCCGCGACTTCGTCGATCATATCGCCGCCCGGGCCGAGGCGGGCAGCCGCCGCACGCCGCCCGCGGCCCCCGCCAGCGACGGCGACGCCGGGCCCGTGCTGCCGCCCCGGGCGCGCCGGGGCACGCGGGCCCTGCGCACCCTCAACCTCGCCAATGTCGACCTGTCGGCCACCCTGGCCGCCACCCGCATCCAGCGCCCCGTGCTGTTCGTGCCGCCCTCGATGCCGGCCATCGATCTCCTGGTGCGGATGCAGGCGACGCGCACCCACATGGCCCTCGTCATCGACGAGTACGGCGGCACCGACGGCCTCATCTCCATCGAGGACCTGATCGAGGTGGTGGTGGGCGACATCGAGGACGAGCACGACGTCGCCGAGGGACATCTCGTCCAGCGCGTCGACGGCGAGGGCGACGTCTTCGTGGCCGATGCCCGGGCGGGCCTGGCCGAGGTCTCGGCTGCCAGCGGCGTCGACCTCGTGGCGGCCGTCGGGGAGATGGCCGAGGAGATCGACACCATCGGCGGCCTGATCGTGACCCTGGCCGGGCGGGTGCCCTCCCGGGGCGAGCTCATCAGCGGGCCGGGCGACCTCGAGTTTGAGGTGCTCGACGCCGATCCGCGCCGGGTGAAGCGCCTGCGCCTCCATCGCGGCGATGCCCGCATCACCGCCGTGGTGCCCCTGGCCCTGCCGGCGCCGAAGCCCGCATCCGAATCACCCGCCGCGTGACGGAGCCGGCATGACCTCGATCCCCGCGGACCGCGCCGGGCGCGGTCCGGCGACGGGACCGCTCGCCGCCCTGGCCCACTGGGTCATGCTCAGCGCCGGCTGGCGCCGCATCGCCATCGCGATGGCCTCCGGCGCCCTCGGCGCCCTCGCCATGCCGCCCTTCGGGTTGTTTCCCGCCCTCGTGGTCTCCCTGAGCGTCGCCGTCTGGCTCGTCGACGGGGCCGCCACGGGGCGCAGGGCCACGCGCGGTGCGGTGCTGGCCAGCGCGGTCATCGGCTGGGCCTGGGGCTTCGGCTATCTCACCGCCGGCCTGTGGTGGCTCGGCTCCGCCTTCCTGGTGGAGGCCGAGGAATTCCTCTGGGCCCTGCCCCTCGGCGTCGTCGGCCTGCCGGCGGTGCTGGCGCTGTTCTACGCCTTCGGCTTCGCGCTGGCCCGCCTGCTCTGGTCGCGGGGTGCGCTGCGCCTCGTCGGCTTCGCCCTCGGCCTCTCCGCCTGCGAGTGGCTGCGCGGGCATCTCTTCACCGGCTTTCCCTGGAACACCCTGGGCATGGCCCTGGGCCAGAACCTCTGGCTGATGCAGGGCGCGGCCGTGGCTGGGCTCTACGGCCTGACCTTCCTGGCGATCCTCGTGGCGGCCGCCCCCGCGACCCTGGCGACCGCCCACAGCTGGTCCAGCCGCTACCTTCCCCTCGGCCTCGCCGGCCTCGCCCTCGCCGGGCTCGCCGGCTACGGCGCCCAGCGGGTGCCGGCCGGCGCGGATCCGCTGGTCCAGGGCGTGCGCCTGCGCCTCGTCCAGCCGAACCTGAACCAGGACGCCAAGTTCCGGCCGGAGAACCGCCAGGACATCCTCGACCGCTACCTCGAACTCAGCGACCGCGCCGCCGCGCCCGACCGCACCGGCATCGCCGACGTCACCCACGTGATCTGGCCGGAATCCGCCTTCCCGTTCCTGATCCAGCGCGATCCCGAGGCCCTGGCCCGGGTTGCCGCCGCCTTTCCGCCGGGCAAGCAGCTCATCACCGGCGCGGCCCGGGCCGAGGTCCCGGTGGGCGACGAGCGGCCGCGCTTCTTCAACAGCATCCTAACGATCTCGGCCGGGCCGAAATTCGGCGACATCTACGACAAGGTGCACCTCGTGCCCTTCGGCGAGTACCTGCCGGCCCCCCTCGACGCGACCCTGCGGGCCCTGCACATCCGGCAGTTCGTCTCGATTCCGGGAGGCTTCACGGCGGGGGACCGGGCGACCCAGCGGATCATGACCGTGCCGGGCCTGCCGCCGGTGGCGGCGACGATCTGCTACGAGGCGATCTTTCCGGGCGCCATCGTTCCGGGGGCGAGCCCGAACGGTCCGCCGCCGGTGCCGGGCCTGATCCTGAACCTGACCAACGACGCCTGGTTCGGCGATACGCCGGGGCCGCGCCAGCACCTCGCCCAGGCGCGCCTGCGCGCCGTGGAGGAGGGGCTGCCCCTGGTCCGCGACGCCAATACCGGCATCTCGGCCGTGATCGACGCTCATGGCCGGATCACTGCCAGCCTGCCCCTCGGCGTGGAGGGCGTCCTCGACGCCGATCTTCCGGCGCGCCTCCCGGGACGGACCCTCTATGCCCGCCTCGGCGACCTGCCCTTCGGTCTGGTCTGGGTCGGAACCTTCCTCACCCTCCTGGCGGCACGGCGGCGAAGCGCGTGAAGACCACCCTGCCGGTCTCGGCCCGGCCGATCCTCCTCGGTCTCGGCATCATGCTGGTCGCCTTCAACATGCGCCCGGCCCTGACGACCGTCGGCCCGCTCCTGGAGCGCATCCGGGCGGAGACGGGGCTCAGCGCCGCCGGGGCCGCCCTGCTCACCACGCTTCCGGTGCTCTGTATCGGCCTCGCCTGCACCGTCGGCCCCTGGGTGATGCGGCGCCTCGGCTCCGATCGCGGCGTGCTCCTCGCCGTGGCGGTCGTCGCCCTCGGCTCCGGCCTGCGCGGCCTCGGGGGGCTGGGACCGCTCTTCGTCGGGGCCTGCCTCGCCGCCCTGGGCATCGGCCTCTCGGGGGTGCTGCTGCCGGGCCTGGTCAAGCGCGACTTTCCGGGCCTGACGGGTGTCGTCACCGGCCTCTACACCATGGTGCTCTGCCTCGGCGCCGCGGCGGGCGCGGGCCTCTCGGTCCCGCTTGCCGACGGCCTCGGCGGCTGGCCCGCCGCGCTCGCCCTCTGGGCCGTGCCCGCCCTCGTGGCCACCCTTGCCTGGACGCCCTTCGCCCGGGCGCCCGAGACCACACCCGGCGCAGCGCGGCGGATTTCCCTGTGGCGCGACCGGCTCGCCTGGCAGGTCACCGGCTTCATGGGCCTGCAATCGTCCCTGGCCTACATCATGTTCGGCTGGCTGCCCCTGGTGCTGCACGATCGTGGGCTGAGCGCGGTCGAAGCCGGCTTCGTGTCCTCGCTGATGAGCATCGGGCAGGCGCCGGCGGCGCTCCTGGTGCCCTCCGTCGCGGCCCGGGTCCGCGACCAGCGCGGCTTCGCCGCGGGCCTTCTCGCCCTCTGCATTCTGGCCCTCGTCGCCCTGGTCTATGGCCCGCTCGCCTGGGCGCTGCCGGTCGGCATGCTGCTGGGTGCCGGCCTCGGCGGCCTGTTCGGCCTCGGCCTCACCATCATCGTCCTGCGCGCCCGCGACCCGGCCACGGCCGGCAGCCTCGCGGCGATGTCCCAGAGCGTCGGCTACACGGTGGCCTCCCTCGGGCCCCTCGGCTTCGGGCTGGCGCACGACCTGACGGGCCATTGGGCGGCCTCGACGGCCCTGTTCTGCGCCATCGCCGCCTGCGCCTTCCTGTGCAGCCTCGGCGCCGGGCGCGACCGCTTCGTGGGCCCGGCCTGAGGGCAGGGCACCGCCCGACCCCAACCGAAGCCGGCGGTCGCGGCCGGCGCCATGCTCGCCCGACGCGCATCACCCGTGCCGTCAGGAGCGCGGGCGATGGGCGTACGGCGCGTCAGAACACCTTCTCGGCCGTGTCGCTGCGCGGCGTCGCCCCGGCGATGCCGGCCTTGGCGTCGGCGTGCTCGGCGGCGCGCTTGTCCAGGGCGCGCTCCACCACCTTGGCGATGCCCACCATGATGGTGTCGAGGACATAGTCCTTCGGGGTGTAGACCGCCGTGACGCCCATGTTCTTGAGCACCAGCTCGTCGTCGGGCGAGATGATGCCGCCGACCACGAGCGGGATGTGATCGAGGCCGGCCTCGCGCATCTTCGCCCGGACGTCGCGCACCAGCGGCACGTGGCTGCCGGAGAGGATCGAAAGCCCGACCACGTGGGCGCCGGTGGCCTTGGCCTTGGCCACGATCTCGGCCGGGGTCTGGCGAATGCCGTCGTAGGTCACGTCGAAGCCGACGTCGCGTGCGCGGAGCGCGATCTGCTCGGCGCCGTTGGAATGGCCGTCGAGGCCGGGCTTGCCGACCACCAGCTTCGGAGTCTCGCCGAGGCGCTCGCCGAGATCGGCGATCAGGAGCTTGGCGTCCTGCGCCGCCCCCGAGGAGATCGTCTCCAGGGTGACGCCGGTGGGGGCGCGGTACTCGCCGAAGACCTGGCGCAGGCGTTCGCCCCACTCGCCGGTGGTGACGCCGGCCTTCGCCGCCGCGATCGAGACCGGCATGATGTTGGCGCCGGAGCGCGCCGCGGCCTCGAGCGCGTCGAGGGCCTTCTCCACCGCCTGGCCGTCGCGCTTGGAACGCCACTCGCGGATGCGCTGCTCGGCCTCCATCTCGACGGTCTCGGAGACGGTGAAGATGGCGCCCTCGCCGGCGGTGAGCGGGGAGGGCTCGCCGGCCTGGAACTTGTTGACGCCCACCACGACCTGATCGCCGGCCTCGATGGCGGAGATGCGCTTGGCGTTGGATTCCACCAGCGCGCGCTTGAGGGCACCGGTCTCCACCGCCGCCACGGCACCGCCGATGCCGCCGATCTCCTCCAGGGCCTTGCGGGTCTCGGCCTTCAGGGCCTCGACCTTGGCGTCGATGACCTTCGAGCCGTCGAAGATGTCGTCGTATTCCAGCAGGTCGGTCTCGAAGGCGAGGATCTGCTGCATGCGCATCGACCATTGCTGGTCCCAGGGGCGCGGCAGGCCGAGCGCCTCGTTCCAGGCCGGCAGTTGCACGGCGCGGGCGCGGGCGCGCTTCGACAGGGTCACGGCCAGCATCTCGATCAGGATGCGGTGGACGTTGTTCTCGGGTTGCTGCTCCGTCAGGCCGAGCGAATTCACCTGGACGCCGTAGCGGAAGATGCGCTTCTTCGGATCGGTGATGCCGTAGCGCTCCTGGGCGATCTCATCCCACAGTTCGGAGAACGCCCGCATCTTGCAGATCTCGGTGACGAACCGCATGCCGGCATTCACGAAGAACGAGATCCGGCTGAACACGTCGGCGAAGCTCGCCGCGTCGAAATCGGGATCGTCGCGCACGGTGTCGAGCACCGCGATGGCGATGGCCAACGCGTAGGACAGCTCCTGCACCGGCGTCGCCCCGGCCTCCTGCAGGTGGTAGGAGCAGACGTTCATCGGATTCCACTTCGGCACTTCCTTGGTCGTGAACAGGATCACGTCCTTGGTCAGCCGGAGGGACGGCGCGGGCGGGAACACGTAGGTGCCCCGCGAGAGGTATTCCTTGATGATGTCGTTCTGGGTGGTGCCCTGCAGGCCCGCGAACGGCGCGCCCTGCTCCTCGGCCACCGCGAGATAGAGCGACAGCAGCCACGGCGCCGTGGCGTTGATCGTCATCGAGGTGTTCATCTGCTGCAGCGGAATCTGCTCGAACAGGGTCCGCATGTCGCCGAGATGCGCGATCGAGACGCCGACCTTGCCGACCTCGCCCCGGGCGAGCTCGTGGTCGGGGTCGTAACCGGTCTGGGTCGGCAGGTCGAAGGCCACCGAGAGGCCGGTCTGTCCCTTGGCCAGGTTGCCGCGGTAGAGCGCGTTCGACTCCTTGGCGTTGGAATGACCCGCATAGGTGCGGATGATCCACGGCTTGTCGCGCTTGGTCTCGGCGACCGCTGCCTGTCCGCTCATCCCGGAACACTCCCTCAAGACTGAATTTGATGTGATCTCAAATTGCTTTTGACTGCTGTCGATCACTTGCGGCGCACCCTAGCGAAGCGCGTTCGCCACGTCATCAGCACCAAAGAACATCCGGGGCGGCCCCGCTCTTCGCGCTTTCGCCGACGCCGC